>Ga0123336_10002059_pt1 | contig 17778 bp, 14 predicted proteins | sample SSSSmetaG_FD_96466 | JGI IMG/M metagenome (GOLD analysis project Ga0123336, IMG submission 96466) | Glacier valley bacterial and archeal communities from Borup Fiord, Nunavut, Canada, to study Microbial Dark Matter (Phase II) - ​SSSS metaG | ecosystem: Environmental > Aquatic > Freshwater > Ice... | reverse complement strand
GGCCGGCGAGGCGGTCGATGAGCCGCTCGTGGATGGCCGCGAGCTCCGCCCACTCCTCGCGCCGCGTGCGCACCGCCACGAGCGCCGCCAGCGCGCGATCGTTCTGCGGATCCTCGTCGAGCGAGAGCTCGAGGAACGCGAGGCCGCGGGCCTCCTCACGAAGACGCCCCAGTGCCACGTCTGCCTGGGCGAAGCGATAGGCGCCGCGCTCCACCTGGTGAGTGGAGGCTCGGCACAGCTCGTCGAGCACGGAGATCAGCTTCGGCCACTGCCGCAGCGACGTGTGCAGCCGCTCGAGACGCGTGAGGATGCCCGTGTCGCCGGGGTGCGTGAGGTTCGCGGCCTCGAGCGACGTCACCGCCCTCGGAGGGTCGCCGCATTCCTGCTCCAGCACGTCGGCGAGGCGACACAGCTCGGCGGTCTGCTCGTCCTTGTCGTCGAGCGTGTCGGCGCGCCGCTTGCGAAAGAGCGCGACGCGCGACCACTCGTTTGCTTCCGCCGCGAGCTTGATGAGACTGTCGATCGAGCGCAGGTGCTTCGGGCTGACCCCGAGCGCCTTTTCGAAGTTCGTCTCGGCCTCGCGGCTTTTTCCCTGCGCGAGCTTCACCTCGGCGACGTACGCGTAGAGCGACGCCTGCGACACCGCGTCCGCGGGGTCGACGAGGAAGAGCGCCTTCTTGTAGTGCTCGAGCGCCGCGTCCCAGTCGCCCTTCTCGCGCGCCTCTGCCGCGAGATCGAGCATCGGCTCGATGGCAGGGAGCGGCGGCAAGGAGCGCGTCGACGGCGCGGCCGGAGCGCGCACCGGCTTCGTTCGTACGACCGAGGCCGTGACCTTGTCGGGGGGTGGCAGGAGCGAGGGCGGCGGCGGGGACTCGGAGTCCGACATGCTTGTGTGGTCAGGGTATCTGCAACTCCTCGATCCGGAGCCATGGATCGAGGTTTGACCATCGCGCGCTGCGTCACGGCGCAGCTGCGGGCTGCGAGCCGCCAAATCGTGGTGGTTCGTCCGGTGATCCATGGAGGCCGCGCGCGGGCCGTTCCTGGTCCGGGCCGTGCTTGCAGAGGTGCACCCATGTCGTTTCGCCTGCTCCTTGCTTTCGTGTCGGTCGCCGCGCTCGCGGTCGCTTGTGGATCGGGCGAAGGCGGTCCGGAGGACCCGACGACCACGCCCGCGCCCGCGAGGCCGCTCGATCCCGCAAACCAGCCGCCGGGCTCGCAGGACCCTTCGATCGCCGAGAAGCTTGCCGAGAAGCCGTGGGAGGTCATCAGCAACAAGGGCGAGACGTACCTGCCGAACGTCTTCTACGCGGACGCCTCCGAGAACGAGCAGATCATGCCGTGGGCGCTCGACGGCCACGTGCAGATCGATCGCCTCGTGTATCCGACGCTCGGGAATCCGAACCTCTACACGAAGACCGATCCGGCGGAAGAATTCGTCTCCGTCCTGCGCGTGGAGGACGCCGCCTACGCGCACCTCGGCGTGGCCCCCGAGGCCATCCCCGGCTCGTCGCTCTCGCGCCTGCCGATCACGAACGATCCGGCGACCGGCTTCGCGTTCTTCCTCGTGCCCCGCAGCGCGCGCGAGGGCAACACCGAGGCCACCACGCCCATCAGCAGCGGCAACGGTACCGGCGTGTTCCGGATCTATCCGAACGAGGTCCTCGTCAACCCGATCCCTGGCGACATGCCGAAGTCGCTGAAGGCGCGCAAGACGCTCCGGTTCGTCTTCAAGCAGGGGGCGATGCAGCGCGTGCCCGCGGGCCTCTACGACGTGCGCATGGAGGTCCGGAAGAACAACGAGCTGTTCAAGCCGGTGGGCAACGGGTCGGCGTGTACGAGTACCAGTACAACGCGGTCCGCGTGTTCGACGCCGAGCCCGACGAGTACCAGGTCATCAACATCACCGACACGCAGGTCTCGGTCGGCGACGTCTACGGCGCGAAGACCAGGGACAAGCTCCAGGAGCTCGTGCAGTTCCTGAACACGACGAGCGAGTCGAGCATCCAGAGGTCGGCGTTCATCACCTTCAACGGCGATCTCCACAACGGCGGCTCGCCCGCGAGCCTGCGCCAGCGGACCGTCGCGCACACGTACAACAACGAGGCAAAGGCCATCGTCGAGGTCCTCAAGTACCTCCCCGTCCCCATCTTCCTCACCGCCGGCAACCACGACGGCTACGTCGCCACGGGCCACGTGCCGAGCGCGGTGAAGGCGCTCGACACCGGCCTCTTCGACAGCCTGCGCTCCGTCATCGACGAGGCGAGCCCCAAGGCCTGGCCCGGCTTCGGGATGACGAAGTACCAGGCTTATCTCGACCAGACCGCCGCCTCCGACCAGCTCGGCGGGCGGCACCTGGACATCTTCACCGGCGCGTTCTCCCGCGCCGCCGCCGGCACGGGCTTCGGCGACGCGTGGAAGGAGATCCCGCGCGAGGACCGCAACTACATCCTCTACGACGGCTTCTACCAGTGGCAGAAGACGTACGGCCCGCTGAACTTCTCGTGGAAGTTCGGCAAGAGCTTCTATGTCTCGATGAACAGCTTCGAGCTCCGCCAGCACCGGCGCACGGGCTGGGGCATGTACACCGTGAACTACGGGGGCGGCATGAGCGACGTCCAGCTTGCCTGGGTCGATCGCGAGCTGCTCCGCTCGAAGGTCACCGGCGACGACGTCGTCCTGCTCGCGCATCACGACCCGCGCGGCGGCCACAAGAGCCAGGACCCCGGCTACTACTTCGAGCAGCTCGAGTACCGGAGCGTCTACCAGAGCGCCATCAACTACCTCGTGAGCGAGGTCTTCAATCCGCAGGTGTGCAAGCTGCCGGCCTGGGCGCTCTCGCGCGACAAGAACGAGAACTGCGTGCACGACGGCCTGCAGGAGTGGATGCGCCCCGACGAGGAGCTCGACTGCCCGTGGGACGATCGCAAGGACGGCGTCTGCAACAAGGCGCTCTTCGACCACGAGCACGGCGGTACCAAGGACTACTTCCTCAGCGGCGTGGAGCTGATGAAGCGCATCGCCCAGAACCCGCAGGTCCGCACGCTGCTGCTCGGCCACACGCACTACAACCAGCTCGAGGTGCTGCAGCAGGGTGACGAGCTGCTCCCCGGCAAGTTCCCGATCAGCAGCGCCACGGCGAAGGAGCTGGCGACGCTCGAGGTGCAGAACCCGATCCGCGCCTACGCGTTCCTCCAGGACAGCGCGGGCGTGAAGGGAGAGTACGACGCCGCGCTGCTCCCGATGGCGGCGGTGACCGCGCGTAACGATCGCTTCGCGACACTCATGGACCGCATCCTCCCCAGCGCGCCGCGCGTGCTGGACGCGCCGCTGCCCGGCGCAGCGCGCGAGCTGGTGGTGCTGCGCCTCGTCTCCGCGTCCGACCTGACGAGCCAGACCACGACCGCGGGCGTCTCGGCCCTCGGCTTCGCGGTGCTGCACCTCACGAAGCAGAAGGACGCGCGCGCCGTGGCGAACGCCCAGATCAACAAGACCACCTTCTTCGTGAACCGTGGCTCGAACCTCTTCACGAACGTGAAGACCATCGACCTCGATCGCAACGCGCGCCTGAAGCCGCACGACGCCGACAACCCCATCCAGAAGCTGTACGTCTGGTAGTCGCCGCTCGAGCCCTCTGATCTCCGAGCGCGAGGCTGCCCAGCGTGAGCAGCACGACCGCTATCCGGGCTCCGACTCTTGCTCCGACCTTTGACACCCCATTACTCCTTCGCATTCAGAACCGCCCCGAGAGCGAGGCCGCGGCGCCGTCGCGCTGCGGCGCCACACCGAAGCTCGCATGCGCCGGCTTCTCTGCCGAGCCGCCCTTCAAGAACAGCACCGTCGCGATGCCGACCGATACGATGCCCACCCCGAGCGCCACGTCGGCGATCAAGAACTCCGTCTTCACGCTGTCGATCTTGCTCTGCGAGCAGCGACCGAAGCACTCCTTCTCGAGGTCGCTGCGCCGCGTGACGCCGTGGATGCCGAGCACACCGAACGTCACCAGCGAGGCCGCGCCAAGGCCCCCGAAGGCCCACGCCGCAGTATTCGCGCCCGCGGCCGGCGCGGGCCCGCGCTCACCTCCGGCCTCCGGCGAGGCCACGACCTTCGCCCAGCTCACCGTGACGACGCGCGACTTCTCGCCCTCGCGCACCACGATCTGCTGGTCGATGGGCGTCTCGCCGCCGTGCTCGAAGCGCAGCGTGTGCGTGCCCGGATCGACAGGCACCGCCTTGCCGTCGAGCGCTTCACGGAGCGGCTGGCCATCCATCGTGACGCGCACGTCGGTGACGTCCTTGCCCTCCACGCCCTTCGCGGCGAAGGCCATGGTGGGCGTCGCCGCCTCGACCTCGGTGAGCCAGCGCAGGCAATCGGGCTGGAGCACCGACGGGCACTTGTCGCTCACGCAGACCAGGAGCGACTCGCGCGCGCGCCGCAGAGCGCCGTTGCGCATCTGGAGCTGAGCGCCGCGGTACGCATCGGCACACGCCGCGCGCTCCGGATCCTGCTTCGGCTCTCCCGCGCTCGCGATGGGCTCGCCGGGAATGGCCACCAACGCCAGTCCACCGAAGAGCACCGCAAGCGCGCCACGCCGCGTCGCATTCGTAGCCGAGCTCATCATCGTTTCCACCTCACATGCACTCCGGTTTGATCTGACGAATGCCGTCGGGACCGACGACGAAGGGATTGTCACAGGCGGCCTTGTGCGGCGACGCGGCGGCCGTCGGGCTCGCCGCCAGGGTCGCTGGCGGCGACGGCACGATCGCGACCGGCGGGGGGACGTGCGGCGAGGGCCGCGCGGGCGCGCCCCCGATCGGCGCCTTCGCGGCGGGCACGACGCTCGCTCCCGGCGCTGGCGCCAGCGGGTTCGTGCCTGGCGCCGCCGTGCTCGCGGCCGTCAGCGCGGTCGTCGCAGCGGAGGTGACCGATGCGGACGACGCCGTGCCCGGCAGCGACTCTGCCGGCGGACGCGCCGGCGCCGCGTTCGCGTCGACGCGCGCGCGACCGTCCGCCGCTGCGTGATTGCCGAGCGTGCGCAGGCCCACCACGAGCAGCGCGACGCTGAACGCGATCAGGGCCGCAGGCATGGTCCAGCTCCGGCGCGGAGGCGCGCTCGGTGCACCGGTGACGTGCAGCTCCGACGCGGTCGTGGCCTCGGGGCGAACACTGCTCGCCACCCCGCCCGGGCTCGTGAGGGACGCCGTGACGACCCGCACGCTCCCGGTCGATGACCGCGCGAGCAGCGCAAGCCCCGGCTCGGACCGCGGGGCGAGATCGCCCTCGATGCGCTTCATCATGTCCGCCAGGAGATCGACGCGCGGCCCCGCCGCCTCGCGCAGCCACTCCGCCACCTCGCGCGCCGGCGCAGGACGGACCAAGCGCTCGATGGCCATCGCCATCTCGCGCGCCGTTGCAAAGCGGTTCTCCGGCTCCCACTCGGTGGCGCGCGCGATGATGGCGTCGAGGCCCTCCGGCGCGTCGAGGCGCAGGCTGCTCGCAGGGCGCAGCGGGGTGAGCTGGTTGCTGGCGAGCTTGAGGTAGAGCGCGTCGTTGGGCTCGCCGGCGTGGCGTCGGCGCGCAACGAGCAGCTCCCAGAGGATCACCCCCACCGCATAGAGATCCGCGCGCCGGTCGACGCCGCCGAGCACCTGCTCCGGCGCCATGTAGGTGACCTTGCCCTTGATCACGCCGTCGCGTGTCTCCTGGGTGTTGATCGCGGCCTTCGCGATGCCGAAGTCAAAGACGCGAGCCACGCCGTCCTGGCCGACGAGCACGTTCGGCGGCGAGACGTCGCGGTGCACGATGCCGAGCGGCTCGCCCATGTCGCTCAGTGAATCGTGCGCCCCGTGCAGGCCCTCGAGCACATTGCAGACGATCGCCGCGATCACCTGGAGAGGGATCGGTCGACCGTCGGTGCGCGGCATGAGCGCCTCGAGCGACTCGCCGAGTACGAACTCCATGACGATGTAGACCTCGGACTCGTCGGCGACGACGTCGAGCGTCTGGATCACGTTCGGGTGCTTGAGCCGCGCCGCGAGGCGCGCCTCGTCGAGGAACATGTCGACGAAATGCCCGTCGTTCGCGTAGTGGGCGTGCAGTCGCTTGATGGCGACGACGCGCTGGAAGCCCACCGCGCCGTGCATCCGGCCGAAGTGGACCGAGGCCATTCCACCCGCGGCGATCTTGTCGAAAAGATCGTAGCGGCCGAGCTCACGAGGCAATTCACCGATACTCATGCGTGCCCCGGGCTCGTTTGCAAACAACGTGCGCTGCGTGATCGAGCCGCTTCTCCCGCAGGTTCGGTCCGCGATTGCTTGGAACACACCGCGTCTTGCGGCGCCGCCCCTGCACCGCATCGCGGGCACTTACCTGCATCCGGCGACGGCTCTGCAGTGCAGATCCCGCGAATGCAGCGTTCGTACTCCCTGGGGAGTACAGGCGACGAAGTTGCATCGAGGGTCGGTCCGTCCGCGGAGCTCGCGGCGATTGAGGAGCGGCAACTGATGAATTCTCGGCTTCGTGGTCGTGTCATGGGTCTTCTCTTTCTCTCCACCTCGGTGGCGCAATGGCCACTGCGGGAGGTTGCTCGTCGGACGACGCGGCGGCGCCGACGCGCCCGGTCGTCGACCCCTCCCTGCCGGGTGTCGATGGCAGCGTCGCGCCGGGCGTCGACGCGAGCGAGCCGGCAGACGCCGCCAGCGACACCTCGTTGGCCACCGATGCCGCCGACAGCAGCGCGCCGTTGCAAGGCTGCGGGCTGCGCGCCGCCTCCGCGTTCTGCGACGACTTCGACTCCCCCGATGCGCTGAAGCCGGGCAAGACGAAGTGGGACTTCATCGAGCCGACGGATCAGCCCGTGGCCACGCTCTCCGGCACGCAGAAGGTCTCGGCACCGAGCTCCCTGCTCTCGCGCATCATCGACGGGACCACGCCCGGCGCGAAGTTCGCGAAGACCATCACCAAGGCCGGCTTCAAGGAGGCGACCTGGGAGTACGACGTCTTCCTCGACAACATCGGTACGACGGATGGCTTCTTCCTCGACGACTTCCAGTTCAGCGACTCGGGCGGCGCCGACTCGTTCGGCTTCCGGTTGGTGGCATTCGCGAACGCAGGCGCGCTCGACTTCATCCGCGTCGAGCACAACGCCGGCGCGAACAGCGGACCGTACGTCCTCGAGCCGAACCTCGCCGCGGGCACCGTCAAGCTCGGCGCTTGGCATCATTTCAAGCAGAGCGTGAAGTTCGACTTCGCGACCGCCGACGCTGGCGACGCCGGCGCCGACAGCGTCACCTACACGCTGACCGTCGACGACGCCGCGACGCCGACCTTCACGAAGAAGTACGCGGGCGTGACCCGGGCCCAGGCCACGTTCGCGCGCTTCGCGGGGTTACCGCTGGTCTTCAACAAGGCCAACAGCACGGGCCTCAAGATCTACTGGGACAACCACGTCGCCGAGCTGAAATGAGCAAGAGCCTCCTTGTCCTTCGCGGTGGGCTCGTGGCCGCGCTCGCGGCGACCGCCGCCTGCTCGTTCACGATGGGCTTCGACGGCTTCGCCGCCGGCGACGTGGCCTCCGGCGACGGGGGCAACGACGGCCGCGCCCCTGCCGATCCGGATGGCGGAGGGCCGGCAGTCGATGGCAGCAGCGGCGACGGCGGCCGCGACGCGGCGAGCCCCGAGGTCGACGCCGGTGATCCGAACCTGCCGCCGGTCTTCGTCGACGGCGGGTCCTTCTGCGGGACCCAGGAGAGCACGGCGTTCTGCGAGGATTTCGACACCGCAGACCTGCCGGTCCGCTGGGTGAAGGAGGGCGTCTTCGCGAAGCTCACGAGCTACGCGGCGAAGTCGGCGCCGAACGTCTTCCTGCTCGACGTCCCCGAATCGACGGCCGGCGGCACCTTCGTCTCCAAGATCACGAAGACCATGGACGCGCCCTCCACGAACCTGGTGGTCGCCTTCGACTTCGTGCCCGAGAAGGTCAACCTCACGTCGTCGTTCCTCATCCTGGCCGCGCTCGAGTACACCAAGCTCGATCTGAAGTACTCGCTGCGTCTCGTTTACTCGAACGGCAGCATTCGACTCGAGGAGTCGAACCTCGTGCCGCCGCCGAACAACAAGGACGCCTACCACCCGTTCTTCACCGTGCCCGTCGGCAAGTGGACGCGGATCAAGCTCGATGTCGTCGCCTCGGGCGCCACGCCGGGAGCCCAGATCTCGCTCGATGGCACCGCGGTAGGCGCACGCGAGACCATCACCCCCACGCCCGGAATGGACGCCACGCCCACGCTGCTCTTCGGCGCGGTATTCGCCGGTAATCCCAATACCGGCTGGCGGCTTCGTTACGACGACATCACGGTCACGTATCGATGATTTCACGGAAAGCGAGCATGCGCGCAACGACGATTCTGTGTCTTCTCGGTCTCGGATGCAGCACCAGCGATACCCATGCAGGCGCGGCCGATGGTGGAATCGGACCCGCCCCCACGTCGCCCGTCGTCGACGGCGGGCCACCACCCGAAGATGCTGCGCGGCCGACGCCGGACGCGCGGCCGCCGTCGACCTACACGAACCCGCTCCTGCCCAGCGACCTGCCCGATCCGTTCGTGCTGCGCGACGGCGCGACCTACTACGCCTTCGCGACCAACGCGGGCGCGAACAACGTGCCGGTGGTGACCTCGAAGGATCTCGCCAGCTGGACCCCGCTGCCCGACGCGTTGCCCGCGCTCCCCTCCTGGGCCAAGGCGAACGCCTCGCTCACCTGGGCGCCTTCGGTGCTCAGCCGCGGCAGCACCTTCGTCCTCTATTACACGGCGCGCAGCAAGGCGGCCGGCTTCCAGTGCATCGGGCGCGCGGTGGCGGCGACCCCGGCGGGCCCCTACGTCGACGACACGTCCGCGCCGTTCATCTGCCAGGAGACGCTCTGCGGTTCCATCGACGCCAGCCCGTTCGTGGCGTCGAACGGCGACGCGTACCTGCTGTGGAAGAGCGACGAGAACGCAGCCGCGTGCGCGAGCCCGTCGCGCATCTGGTCGCAGCGCCTCGGCATCGACGGCCTCTCGCTGCTCGACGTCCCGCTGGAGCTGCTCACCAGGGACCGGAACTGGGAGGCGCCGCTCATCGAAGGACCGAGCATGGTGGAGGTCGACAGTCGCTATTACCTCTTCTATTCGGCGAACTGGTGGGAGAGCCCTGATTACGGAATAGGATATGCCATCTGCAGCACGCCGCGTGGTCCGTGCACGAAAAAGACGCTCGACGGGCCGCTGGTGAAGTCGGGCAGCGGCGCGCTCGGGCCCGGCGGGCAGGAGGTCTTCTCCGATCCGCAGGGCCAGCTCTGGATGTCCTACCACGCGTGGTCGGCGCCCATCGTCGGGTACGCGAACGGCGGGAGCCGGTCGCTGCGCATCGACCGCCTCGACTTCACGGGCGGCCTGCCGTCGCTCGCGGGTCCCACCACCACGGCGAGGCCGCTTTGACCGCGAGGTCTCTCACGGCGCACGAGAGCGACCCCGAAGAGGGCGACCCGCAGCGCGCGATCGCGACGCTCCCGCCGCCGCATGGCGCGAAGGACGCGTACAGCGCCCAGACGCGCGTGGGCACCTTGCCCGAGCACGTGCTCGAGGCCATGCGCCTCCACGAGACCGACGCCTCGCTCGAGAAGCGGACGAAGAGCGGAATGCTGCGCGCGGTGGCGCGTCCGCTCACCCCACCACCGCCGCCGACCTTCAGCGCCGCCGCGCCGCCGGCGGCACCTTCGACTCTCGCGACGCCCTTTCCGACGCCGACGCCGACGCCGACGCCGACGCCGACGCCGACGCCGACGCCGGTCGTCGTGGCGCCGTCGAAGGCGCAGGGCAGCGCGCTACGGTCGCTCGTCCTGGTGGCGTTCTTCGCCCTTCTGGGCGCGGTCTGCGCGGCCGCGCTCGCGCTCCTGGGCGGCTGAGAAGCGAGTTCTTCGTGGGCAGCGTGCGCCGTCGCTCAGCCGCCGAACGTGGCGACGCACAGCGCGTGATCGCTGTCCTCGGTCGGCGCGATCGGCTCGATGTGGGGGCCGTGATAGCGCAGCGCCTCGTTGAAGATCTCGTAGCGCTTCGCGAAGCCGAACAGCCGCTCGGAGACGAGGATGTGATCGATGAGGGTCTTGTCGTTGCCGTGGAAGCACGAGTAGCGCTGCTCGGCGGGAAGGAGCTCGGCGGCGGCGCGGAGCGCGTCGTGAGCGGGGGCGCCGTAGCCGCGGAGGATGCGCACGGGCAGCGAGTCGAAGCCGTCGTTCAGGTCGCCGAGCACGCACACCGCGTGGTCCGGAGAGCTCTTCATCAGGTCGTCGACGATCCCGCGGATGTAGAGGGCCTCGGCGGCGCGCTGCACCAGGCTGCGCATCGCCGACTCGGCGCGCGCGCGGGTGGTGAGATCCTCGATCTCGCGACCGTCCTTCGTGCGCTGGCGAACGGGAAGGTTCGACTTGAAGTGCGCGGTGAGCACGTCGATCTCGCCGAGCTCCGGCGCCTCGACGCGCACGTGCACCACCCCGCGGCGCAGCGGGATGCGATCGGCGAAGGGATCGACGTCCCCCTCGACGAACCGCGGGAACGGGAGCGTCTTCGCGGTGTGAACCTGCGACCACTGCACGGGTAGGCGCGAGAGGATCGCGCAGCGGATCCCGCGCTTGTCGGTGGTGCCCACCACCGGAGCCCCGTAGCCGAGCTCGGGGACGGCCTTCACGAGCCGATCGAGCTGCTGCTCCTCGCCGACCTCCTGGAGGGCCACCACGTCGGCGTTGGCCCGCCGCAGGTTGTCCGCCAGGTTCACGAGCTTTCCTGGGCCGACGCCGCGCTCCGCGTCGTTCCGGGGCAGGAAGAAGTCCTTGAGGTTGAAGGTCGCGATCCGGCAAGACATGGAGGTGGCCGGTATCCTACGCCGCGCTAGACTCGAGGGCCATGGAGCTCAGCGACGACGCCCTACGGTCCATCGTGGCGCATCTTGCGCATCTGCGTGCCGAGTACGGAGAGGTCCTCGCCGATCCCGATCTCGTCGAGCCGAACGGCGAGTACTTCCCCGATCCCTTCGCGCTCGAGCCGGCCGCCATCGAGCGCCTCATGCGCCGCATGATGAGCTACGCCCCGCTCGCCGACGACCTCGAGGTGCAGCTCGCGTTCGTGGAGCCGGAGGAAGGCGCCGGCGGTGGCGGCTGCGGAAGCGGCGCCTGCGGACCGAGCGACAAGGCGAGCGGCAAGCAGGCGATGAAGGGCGGCGCCGTCGAGACCCCCGACGGCTACGCGGTGGTGCTCACCACCGGTGACGCGGGCGAGCCGAAGCTCCTCACCGCCTCGCTCGCGCGATCCATGGGTCGGCTCGTGCTCTTCGAGGCCGACGAGGAGGTCGATCCGCGCGTCGAAGGAGCGCTCTCCGAGCTCACGGCAGTGGCGTGTGGGCTCGGCGTGATCCTGCTGAACGGCGCTGCGCTCTACAAGAAGGGCTGCGGCGGCGTGAAGCGTCACCAGGGAACGTTCCTCGGCGTCGAGGAGCTCGCCCTCGCGAACGCGCTGTTCGTGCGCGTGACGGACCGCAAACCGAGCTCCGTGCGTCGCCATCTCGAAGTGACGCAGCGCGAGGCTTTCGACCTCGCGCTCGACTGGGTCGACGGCCAGCCCCGGCTCGTGAAGACCCTCGCCGAGGACCCCGAGTCCCTCGCCGACGGCATCTTCACGCTCGAGGAAAAGAAGGGCTTTCTCGCGCGGATCCTCGCGCCGAAGAAGCCCGACGACGACCTCGCGGCCATCAGCACGCCTCGCCCCGCGAAGGAGCGGTCGGACGAGGAGCGCCGCCGCCTCGCGGAGACGCGCGCGCTGGTGGAGGAGGCGCTCCAGGACTCGTAGGCGCCGCCTGACGCTCGCCGCGAAGGTCCTACGGGGCGGCGGGCGCAGCCTGGAACTTGCAGCTGCCCTTGGTACGGAAGGACGAGACGACGCGACGGGTGAGCTCCTCGGTGAACGCGCGGAGGTCGACGATCGCGGAGCCGTCGGGCGTGACGTACCCTCCCGCCGTCGCCTTCCGCAGACCCTCGAGGGTGACCGCACCGAGCTCGTCGAGCGTGACGACGTTGTCCTTGTCGGCGTCGGCCGCGGCGAGCGGATCGAAGCGCAACGCCCCCGCGGCGCCGGTGAGGCTGTCCGAGAAGAGCACGCTGCCGTCCATCGTGATGGCAGCGGTGTCGATCCCGTCACGCGGCACGATCAGCCCGGGCACCGAGCGCCCGTTCACGTCGCCCGTGCACGCGCTGTGGATGGTGTCGGAGGTGAAGCCCCACGTGAAGGTCTTGGTCGATGTGCCCTTGGTGGCGGTGCCCTGCACGGAGAAGGAGAGACCGCCCTTCACCATCGCGTCGACATTCGCCTGCGTGACCGGCTCGGTGAACGAGGGTCCGACGTCGTTGACGACGGCGGCCGGGGCAATCTCGAACGAGACGGCCTCCCAGGGCCGCGCCGTGCGCACCGTCGCGGCGAGGAGGGACTTGGGGCCGGCAGGGACCTGATCGATGATCTGCGACGTCGCCGAGGCCGTCACCACGCCGTCGACGCCGGCCACGGTCACCGCCGAGACATCGATGAAGAGGTGCGCGAGCTTCACATTCCAGCCGTCACCGGTGGTGAAGCCCTTCTCGGCGGTGGGCGAAGAGGTGGTCAGCGCGAGCGCGCCGTGCGCCTGATCGCTGGGGGTGTTGTCGCACGCCGCGAGGAGCAGGCCAGCGCATAGGACCGGGAGGATTCGAAGGTTCATCATCATGACCTCAGAAGCTGGCAGTGACGGTGGCGAGGAAGGTCCGACCGTTCTGGACGATCTGACGCTGGCGGAACTCGCCGCTGGGAATGATCGAATACTTGAAGTCGGCCACGTTGTACGCGCCGATCGCGTAGCGCGTGTTCATGCGCTCCACCTCACCGGAGAGGACGAGGTCCCAGATCACGGCGGGATCGGTGTTCCCCTGCGGGGCATCGGACACCAGCTCGTTGCGGTCGGGGCGCGGTCCCTCGAAGGAGACGCGGGTCATCCCCATCACGGTGCGCCCGATGATGGGAACGGCGCCCTTGAACGACGCCAGATGCTCGATCGAGTTGGGGACGTCGCGCAGCGTGGCATCGCTGATGTAGCGCGCCTTCTGGTACGAGTACGTGGCCGCGAGCATCCAGCCCTGCCGCCATTCGCGGCGGATCTCCGCCTCGGCGCCGAGGACGAGGACGCTCGCCGGTGAGTTGCTGTATTGCACGAGGCCGCTGCCCGGGGCCGTCTCGTTCAGGCGCACCAGGTCCTCGACGAGGTTCGTATAGCCGGCGACCAGCCCGGTCACCGTGGGCGAGATGCGGTGCGAGTACTCGATCTCTCCGGACCAGATCTGCTCGGGCTTGAGCGTGATTGGAGGGACCCGGAACGTGGCGGTGAAGTGCAGCTCGTACACGCTCGGCGCGCGGAAGGCCTTCGCGCCCATGACCTTGATGTTGCCGCCGTCGTACGGCTTGATGATGACGGCGAGACGCGGGTTGAACGCCGATCCGAGATCGAACTTCGGGAGGTTCGAGTAGTAGTCGAGGCGCGCGCCGGCCACGAGCTTCACGCGCGCGGCGGCGTTGACGTCGGCGTTGACGTAGCCGGCGCCGACGGTGAACGGATCGTTGCGACCCGCGTTGTCGTCGAGGAGGTAGGCCCCGGCATCGTTCTCGCCGACCTGGCGCGCCGTGAAGTGACGGATGATTTCGCCGCCGGCGGTGAGACGAAGCGCGGTGGTCGGCGTGTACACGAAGCGCTGCTCGAAGCCGCCCCAACGGCCGCGGTACGAGTCGTGCGACGGGCCCCCGGTGGCTGCGACGAACGGCGAGAGCCCGTCGAAGTTGTACGTGTTGAAGTGCGCGCGTGAGAGCGACTGCAACGTCTTCGTCACCTGCGGCTCGAAGCGAGCCTCAAGCATGCCGCGCGTGTCACCGAAGCGCGCCGAGCGATCGCCGAAGATCGTGTCGTACTCGCCGGTGGGCAGGTACTTACGCCGCGAGTTGAGGAACCACTGGAGCGTGAAGGCCTTGTACCAGAGGCGCCCCGTGAGCATTCCGCCCTGCTGGCGGTCGGTGCCGCGCGTGTTGCCGTCGGTGGGGAGGCCGTTCGCGCCGATCTGCGCCTTGGGGTCGCGCGGGTCGGACACGTACTCGGGGAAGAAGAAGTCGCGGCCGGCGCCCTGCTGCCCGCTGACCGTGGCCCAGAAGCCGGCGTCGGGCGCGAAGCGCACCACCGCCGTGGCGCGCGCCTTCGTGATGCCGTAGTCGAACGTTCCGAGCGAGGCCTCGCCGTGGGTCGGCTCGTTGTGCGAGCGTGTCACGAGGTTGATGACGCCGAAGAAGGCGCTCGAGCCGTAGAGCACCGACACCGGGCCGCGCACCACCTCGATGCGCTCGATGTCGTCGATGTCGACGCGGCCGTCCGTACCGATGTACGAGGACCAGATGTAGTTGTCGTTCATCGGCTGTCCATCGAGCAGCACGAGCACGCGGTTGCCGTAGTCACCGGGGCGCGAGAAGCCGCGGAAGCCGGCGGTGGTGTAGCTCTTGTCGTCCGAGAGATAGATGCCGCGGATCCCGCGGATGGCCTCGGCGACGGTGGGGTAGCCCATCGCGCGCAGCTCCTGGAGGGAGATGATTGATACGGACGCGGGCGCGTCCTCGACGGACTCCGTGTTACGCGAGGCGGCGCTGACCTCCTCGACGAACGAGAGCTGCGCCTCGATCTTGGTCTCCTTCTTGGAGACCTCCACCACCTCGGTCACGGAGCGGTAGCCCTGCTGCGAGATGACCACGGTGTGCTTGCCGACCGGGACGCTGAGGACGGCGGGCGTGAACCCGACCGGCTGTCCGTCGATGGTGATCAGCGCATCACGCACGTCCGAGGCGACGACCAGAGCGCCCGTCTGCGACGAGAGCCGCGCGCGCACCGCAGTCACCTGATTCGCGGGGATCTCGGTGGCGACCTCGCCGGTCTGGTAGCCCTCCTTCGTGAAGAAGAAGGTGTGACGACCCGGGGGGACCTGCAGCGCGCACGGCACCGTGCAGGCGACGGGTCCGTTCTCCTCGTCGACGCGGACGACCGCGCCGCTCTCGCCTTCGAGGCGCGCGGTGCCGAGGACCTGCTTCAACTTGAGGCTGATCACCACCTCCTGGCCGATCTTCAGCGACACGAGCTCGGACTCGGCCGGCTCGTAGCCGGCCTTCTCGACGATCACCTTGCGGCGGCCCTCGGCCAGGCCGAGCGTGCGGGGCGAGTTGCCGCGCGGCCCGAGGTCCTTGCGATCGAGGTAGACCGTCGCGCCGGGCGGGTCGGTCTCCACCTTCAGGATCGCGACGCTCGGGCTGATGCGCTGGAGCGCATCCTCGACGCGCTTGCGCGGGGCCGGGTTCGTCTCCCCTTCGAGCGCGAGAACGTAGTAGCGGAACGCGTCCGGCGCGCGCTGCAGCTGCTCGTAGGTGCGCGCGATGTTGAAGAGCACGTTCTTGTTCGGCACGAGCCGGTTCGACGAGAGGAAGTGCTCCAGCGCCCCCTTGAAGTCCTTCTGCTCGTAGCGCTCGGCGCCGATCTGGAACTGGAGGTCCGCCTCGTCGGCGAGGTCGTCAGCGCGCGCGGCGGAGGCTGTCAGCAACAAGCATGCCGCGACGGTGGCGACGAAGAGCAGGGAAAGCCGGTGAGTCCTCCGCATCGAGACCTCAATGCGATACGTGTAGATTGCAATCGGACCTCACCGCTCCATTCGAATTTCGCTGTCGGGATTGCGCGGCGCGCTCGGCGCGCTGGCCGGCCGCGCGGGCACCGCGGCGGGACCGGTCTTCCAGGGCCGGAGCGGCGGCGCGACGCGCGAGCCACTGGGCGCGCCCGGCTCGGCCGCATCGACCGTCGTGGGAGGCGCCGCTGCCGTCTCCGCCGTAGCGGGCGGTGGCGTGGTCGGTGACGTGGCGGCCATGACCGCAGGGCTCGGCGGCGCGACCGACGCGCTGGCCGAGGATAGCTCGAGGGCCGTCTGCGGCTTCGTCCCTCCGGGGAGCATGCGCATGACCAAAATGACGCCGGCGAGGAGCACCACGGCGCCGAGGAGCCAGAGCACGCCTCCGCGCCGGCGGGGCGACGGCTCCGCGACCGGGACCGCCGAGGCGATCGCCGTCTGGCTGGTCGCGTTGCGGGTCTCGGGGCTGCGCGTCGGGGTCGCGGTCGGGGCGGGAGGCGGCGGGATCGAATCGGCGTCGCTCGCGGCGGAGCCGCCACGGGTACGCGCGATGTCCTTGATGCGCTCGACGGACGCGCGGGCGCGCTTCGGCGCGAACGGGAGGAGCGCCGCCGCTAGCTCCGCGGCGTCCTGGAAGCGATCATCGGGCGACTTGGCGAGGCACCGGTCGACGACCGCCTCGAGCCCCTCGGGCAGCTCGGCGCGGAGCCCGCCGAGCCTCTGGTGCGGGTCGTGGAGGATCTGCGCGATGAGGCTCGTGACCTCGCTGCTGGTGAACGGCGTGTCGCCGGTGAGCAGCTCGAAGATGACGACGCCGAGCGACCAGATGTCGGCGCGCGCATCGACGTCACGCGTCGAGCGCAGCTGCTCGGGCGACATGTAGTGGGGCGAGCCCATGATCTGGCTCGTGTGATGCGATGCGAGATCGAGGTCGAGCGGGCTGGCACCGAGCGCGGCCTTCGAGATGCCGAAGTCGAGCACCTTGATCAGCTTGCGTGCGCCGGGGCCCTGCGCGAGGAACAGATTCTCGGGCTTGATGTCGCGATGGACGATGCCGCGGACGTGCGCCGCGGCGATGCCCTCGCAGGCCTGGATGACGAAGTCCGCGACCTCCTCCGCCTCGAGCCGCTTGCGGATCTGGAGGAGCAGCGAGAGGTCGGTGCCCGCGAGGAGCTCCATCACGATGAACGGGGTACCGTCCTCGGCGTCGCCGACGTCGAACACCTTCGCGACGTGGTCGCTCTTGATCTTCACCGACGCGCGCGCTTCACGGCGGAAGCGCGCGACGAGCTCGGGCTGCGCGAGCGCAGCACGACGCAGGAACTTCAGCGCGACGCGCTCGTCCAGACCGAGGTGCGTGGCCTCGACCACCACCGCCATCGCGCCCTCGCCGATGAGGCGCTCGATACGGAACTTGCCGTTGAAGACCTGTCCTTCACGTACGGGCGATTCGACGGAGGAGACCAAGTGTAGCCACGTTAATACGCGTGTCACAGCCGCCGACAGTTCGTCGCACTCCGTGACGTCGCTTGCGCAGTCTGCGCAATCGCCGCGCACGCGATGACGCTCAGCGTGAGCGCAGGATGTCGTTGTCGGGCGGAGCGGGTGCGAGACGCGGCGGCGCGCCAGGCGACGCGCCGGGCGGCGCGCTTCGGCGGGTCGGCACGTAGCGACCGCCCACGTGCGACGGCGTGCTCGCGGAGAACACCGCCGGCGCCGACGCCGACGCCGACGCGTTGGCCGAGGCGGGCGGGGGGGTGGCCAGCGCAGTGACCGGCGGGGCTTCGATCGGGATGGCGCTCGGCGTCGGGGCCGCCGGGCTCGCCATGGGCGCGACGCTCGGGATAGGCGTCGCCACGGCAGACGCGGCCGGCTCGCCGCGGTGGCGCATCAAGAGGAGGGCCAGCGCGCCGAGCGCGATGCACGCGAGCACCGCGATGAGGAGCACCGGCCGCTTCGGCGACGCGCTCGGCTCGACCGCGGTCGACGGCGCGGGCGGCGCGGGCGGCGCGGGCGGCGCGGGCGGCTCG
>Ga0123336_10002058_pt1 | contig 17779 bp, 16 predicted proteins | sample SSSSmetaG_FD_96466 | JGI IMG/M metagenome (GOLD analysis project Ga0123336, IMG submission 96466) | Glacier valley bacterial and archeal communities from Borup Fiord, Nunavut, Canada, to study Microbial Dark Matter (Phase II) - ​SSSS metaG | ecosystem: Environmental > Aquatic > Freshwater > Ice... | reverse complement strand
TTTTTCAAATTCAAGGACAGGATCTAGTTAATATTATTTTGATCGCACCACTGTTGGTCATTGGTGGACTATTATTATTGTTATCCAAAAAAAATTATAAATATTTTTTGATACTCACTCCTTTAACGGTCATCTATTATGTACTTAGTTATACCATAGGTTGTGAATGGAGCAGTACGATTTATAAAGGCAATAGCGAAAAATATACTTATTATTTTTTATTCGTGCTAATTTCAGCATTTTTAATCATGTTATATACATTGCAGGATTTTAAAAATCAAGGAATGAGTTTTAAACGAAGCAAGTTAACTACATATACGATTATATTAGGTTTGTTTTCGTTCATGTTTGCGATGATGTGGCTGAAAGAAGTTAACCAAGTAATATTAACTGGAACCACGAGAGCATACAAGGAAGCCCCAACTATCTTTTGGCTGGTTCGATATTTTGATCTTGGCTTTTCAATCCCCTTACTACTAATCAGCACGTATCTACTATGGACGAGAGCATCAAATAGTCTAGCAATGCAGATGCTTTCCTATGGATTCTTTATAACAATGGCTGCCTCCGTTAATTCAATGGGAATAATGATGCTAATTAAAAAAGATCCAACCGCTTCAATTGCACAACTGGTTGTTTTCCTGCTACTGGGCGTAACGGTCCTTTTGGGATATACCTTTATACTTAGAAATAGAATCAAGGAGGAAAAAATATAATGAAAACTTTAATAGTTTATGCTACAAAACAAGGAACAACGAAGATGGTGGCGGAAAAGCTGAAAGCTAAGCTTAGTGGTGAGGTAGAACTAGTAGATCTTAATATTAGCAGACCGCATAATTTGATGGAATATGATAATATAATTCTAGGAGGCTCAATTTATATAGGCAAAATTCAAAAACAAATGAAAAGTTTTGTAGAAGATAATTTAAGTTTGCTGATGAATAAAAAGATTTGTGTGTATATATGTGGAGCAGAAAAAAATGAAACGCTGGAAAAAGAGTTAACAGAGGCCTTCCCAGAAGCTTTACTTAATAAAACTTTATTTAAAGGCGCAGTTGGTAATGCAATAGATTTTAGTAAATTAAACATCTTTAATAGAATGATAGCCAAAAAAGTGATGGGTGTTACACAAAGCTATACTAATATTGATGAAAATAAAATAGACGAAATTGCTATAACAATGATTAAATGATATAGTAATTGTTTGTAATACTTAAAAATAATGATAGGAGTAAATCTAAATGATTCATATCGATAAAGAAAAATGCATTTCCTGCGGGCGATGTGTTAAAGATTGTATTTCAGGAAATATTGAGATAGTGAGTAAAAAGGCAAGCATAAAAAGGGATTCTTGTTTGCTGTGTGGCCATTGTATCGCTATTTGTCCACAGAATGCAGTTACAATGGATGAATATCCTATGACTGAGGTGAAAGAGTATAATAAAAACGATTTTACGATAGAGTCAGAGCGACTACTTGATTTTATTAAGTTTAGGAGGTCGGTGAGGCAGTTTACAAGGGAGCCGATTGAGGACGAAAAAATTCTTAAGATGATAGAAGCAGGCCGTTTTACAGCAACAGGCAGTAACAGGCAAGATGTCAGCTACATCGTTGTGCGTGAAAATCTTCCCAAGCTCAGAAGGCTCGCGCTAGAGAAGCTAAGCGAAATCACTTTACAACAGGCAGAGCAAAATCCAGCACTTGCCGGCTTTGCGCAAAAATGGTCAAATATGCTTGACTCGGACAAAGAACTACCCGGCAAAAATGATGGGCTTTTTTATAATGCACCTGTGGTACTGCTACTTGTAAGTGACTCTCCAGTTGATGCGGCACTCGCGGCCTCAAACATGGAGCTGATGGCAGTAGCACAAGGCTTAGGTATATTTTATTGTGGCTTCTTCGTGAGAGCGGCGCAGGGAGATGAAAAAATAAGCAGTTTGCTCTGCCTTGGCGATGCACAGGAGGTAAGGATTTGCCTTGTACTGGGGAATCCCGACGTTAATTATGAGAGAACTGTACCAAGAAAATCGGCTATTATTAATTGGAGGTAACAATATGACAAATAATCAATTTTATGAGGCTATATTTAAAAGAAAATCAATCCGTAAATACGACATGACACCACTACCTGCAGACACTATTTCAATGGTGAAACAATTCGCAAGCACGGTAAAACCACTTGATACTGCAATTAAGTATGAGTTTTTGTATCTCGTTACGGAGGATGTGAAAAATTTGCTACCCATCAAAGCACCCCACTACATCTGCCTATATTCTGAGAAAAAAGAGAACTATTTAATGAATGCTGGCTTTCTTTTGCAGCAGATCGACCTCTTTCTTTCTGTGAGCAATTTGGCAAGCTGTTGGCTTGGCATGGCGAAGCCAACAAAACAAGTACCCGAGCAACAAAACGGGTTGGAATTTGTGATTATGTTAGCATTCGGAAATAGCAGTGAGCCAATTCACAGAGTGGATACCACTGAGTTTACGCGCAAAAGTATATCAGTGATTTCAAAAATCGACGGCGCGGATGAACTTCTTGAGCCTGTTCGCCTTGCACCCTCCGCTTCAAACTCGCAGCCATGGTTTTTTAGTGGTAATTCAAACGAGATCGAAGTGAGTCGTGAAAAGCTTAATTTGCTTAAAGCACCGCTCTATGGCAAGATGAATCAAATTGATATCGGCATCGCACTTTTTCACCTTTGGCTTTCTCTTGACCATCAAGGAAAAGTTGCGTCCTTTGACTTTCAAAAAGCACCAGCTTCCAGCGGTTATGAATTTATGGCCAAAGTAAAGGTTAATAACTAAGGATCTAGTGGTCGTTGCAAGTTAACCTATCTTGAATTAGAGAATAACAATATCACCAATTGGACTCCAATGGAACATGTAGCGATTGTTCATGGAAGGCCTTAATTATAAATAATTCTTTTCAAAGCGTCAATCCTTTGCTCAATGAGGATGAATTTAATGCAATACGTTCACACACTTACTATACCTATCAACTACTTGAGACTGTACCACAATTTAGGACGATTAATACTTGGGCTTCCTATCATCACGAAAGACTAGACGGCAAAGGGTATCCGTTTCATATTAAGGGGGATAATCTTACGCTTGGTGCACGAGTTATGGCTGTTGCAGATGTATTTACAGCTATTACAGAAAACCGCCCGTATCGTCTGGGAATGAATGATTTTCATGCTACCGAGGTGTTAAATAATATGGTCAGTAATGGTGCACTTGATGGGAAAGTAGTCGGGTTATTAATCGAGCATTTTCAAACAATTAGCGAACTTCGAGAGAACTCACAACAAAAAGCATCCAAGCGGTATGAGGATTTTTTGCTCATGCCATAACTTTTAGGTGAAATGAACGGGGATTAAATTTTGAACACACGACTCAGCTCTTTAGTCTATCGAATTGACAATCATATTTTATTAGTTAAATGAAATACACCCAGATATTAGTTCTATGATTTCATAGTATCTAATATCCGGGTGTATTTCTTTGTGCACCGGTAGTATTAATCTTAATTTAAATTATTGATTTTATTTAATAAATCGGTGATATCTTCTTCGCTTATTTTTCCGGCTCCAAAGCTTAACAATGCCCGTAACGGCATGTTATTGAACATGGCAGCCATCATTTCAGAAGTTCCTTCTCCTAATATATTCTCGTCTTTTTCACCATTTTCATTATCCTCACCTAGAGAATAGGCTGCAGTGATGGGATCTACCAATGCTTTGGCTTTCGGATTAGACAAAATATCTCCCACAGTGCTGGTCATAGTATACTTTTGTGCAATCACAACAGTTGATTCTACGTTAATTGTTGAAATACAAACAATATCTCTGGAAGATTTACCAATTAATATTTCATAGTCACCGGTTTCTACATACCAGTCATGAATTTCGGTATTATAATAGGAAAAGGAACGTTTGTCAAGCTCGAAGGATACCGTCTTAGTTTCTCCTGGATTTAAAGAAACCTTTTCGAATCCTTTTAGTTCTTTTACCGGGCGAATAATTGTACTACTTTTTGGAGACACATAAAGTTGCACGATTTCTTTGCCTGCCATTGAACCGGTATTTGTGATATTAACAGTAGCTGTAATGGTATCGGTATCTTTAGCTGTATCGGCGCTAAGCGTCAAATCAGAGTAATCAAAGGTTGTATAGCTTAATCCAAAGCCAAAGGGGAATAATACATTGGATTTCTTCTTATCATAATAGCGATATCCAACGAAGATCCCTTCACGATATTCCACGATATCTTTCTCACCTAAATAGTAGAGATAAGAAGGATTATCTTCTAATTTAACAGGAAAAGTCTCTGCAAGTTTACCACACGGATTGGATTTGCCAAATAACACATCAACAGTTGACTCACCGACAGCCTGCCCCCCAAGATATACTTCTAATACACCTTTGACCATATCAATCCAAGGCATTTCAACAGGAGAGCCATTATGTAAAACAACGATGGTGTTTGGCTGAACGGCACAAACTGCTTCAATTAATTTGTTTTGGCAGTTTGGAAGAGACATATGTTTTCTGTCAAAGCCTTCTGATTCAAAGGCATCTGGAAGTCCCGCAAAAATAACAGCTACATCGGAAGCTAGGGCAGCTTCACAAGCTTCTTTAAGCAGCAATTCATCGATGATATCCTCTTTCGTATCATAGCCTTTTGCATAAACTACATCCGTAACTGATTTGACTGCTTCTAGAGCTCCAACGGTCTTAAAGGAATTAATGTGGGAGCTTCCACCTCCTTGATACCTAGGCATTGCAGCAAATTTTCCGATAAAAGCAATCTTATCCTCTTTGTTCAACGGAAGGATATTCTCATTTTTTAATAGGATCATGGATTCTGCGGAGGATTTCTTTGCTAATTCATGATGTTTATCTTTTTCAAATACGGTAGAATTATTTTCGTTTTCCTTATATTGATAGACAATATTTAAAATTCGGGTAACAGCTTTGTCTAAAATAGCTTCCTCTAATTCACCGTTTTTGACTGACTGCACTATTTTAGCATCGTTAACCCCATTTGAACTAGGCATTTCAAGGTCTAACCCTGCTATAAGGCCTTCCACTCTATTGTTAACGGCACCCCAGTCACTAACAACAAAACCATCAAATCCCCACTCGTTTCTTAGAACTTCAGTTAAATATTTTGAACTTTCAGCTGCATATACTCCATTGATTTTATTATAAGAGCACATAACAGTCCATGGTTTCGCTTTTACTACGGCGCCTTCAAAAGCTGCTAAATAGATTTCCCTTAAGGTCCTTTCATCAATTTCAGAACTGGAGGTCATACGTCTATGTTCTTGATTATTGGCTAGAAAGTGTTTCAGGCTAGTTCCAACATTTTTACTTTGAACACCTTTGATATGGTTGACTGCCATTTCAGAAGCGAGATAGGGATCCTCGGAGAAATATTCAAAATTTCTACCGCATAAAGGAGAACGCTTAATATTAACAGCAGGGCCTAAAATTACGCTGACCTTTTCTGCCTGACATTCGTCACCTAAGGCTTCACCAACCGATTTTATTAAATCCCTGTCAAAAGAAGAGGCCATTGCACAGCCCGCAGGAAAACATACCGCTTTAATACTTTCATTAATACCTAAATGATCTCCTATAGAATCCTGCTTTCTAAGTCCATGAGGTCCGTCAGTTACCATGACGGAAGGGATATTAAGGCGATCAACTGGTTTTGTATTCCAAAAATCAAGACCGGAACAGAGGCTTGCTTTTTCTTCTAGAGTCATTTGAGAAACTAATTTATTTATATCCATAAAATTAATACTCCTTTCATTTTCGTTATAGTTTATTATACTATAGGAATAATGTGGTATCTAGTATGTTTTCGTATTATTTAACAATTAATTTTCCTTGCATTCTGTACCCATGCTTTTATGTCAGGATTCTAAACAGCCGCTGTTATTTATTTTCACTTTGTAAAACAAGAATCAAGCTCTTCTGGGTTTGGTTCTTTTTTGTTATTATAACGCATAGTAGGAGATAAATACGACTATTTTGAATTGACTTTAGCAGTTGTAATTGGTATAATTGGTCTTATATTCCAAGGATATTATTACCACGAAGAGAGGACTATTATGAATAATAAAGAGTTGCTAAGAATCAGCAATCTTGTTACGTCGTTTCGCATAGACGGTGAATATTATGCGGCAGTAGATGGCGTCTCCATCAGTGTAAATGAAAATGAAGTTTTTGCCATTGTGGGTGAGTCAGGTTGCGGTAAAAGTGCACTGGCTCTTTCTATTTTAAATCTACATAATAAAGCATATACGCAAGTTGAAGGTAACATTTACTTTAACGATCAGGACTTATTATCCTTGAGCGTAAAAGATCTTAATAAAATAAGAGGACGAGATGTTGGAATGATATTTCAAGATCCACTTACGGCCTTGAATCCGCTTATGAAAATTGGGGCTCAGATTGAAGAAAGCCTTTCCTTTCACACGTCATTGAATAAGAAAGAAAAACAGAATCGTGCGATGGAACTATTAGCAGATGTAGGAATCCAGTCTCCACAACTAACGTATGAACAATTTCCTCATGAATTATCGGGTGGTATGAGACAACGTGCCATGATTGCAATTGCATTGTCGTGCAAACCGTCCCTCGTAATTGCAGACGAACCTACGACTGCTCTGGATGTAACGATTCAAGCTCAAATATTAGATTTATTAAAAAAACTACAAAAAGAAATGAAATCAGGGATTATCTTAATTACCCATGACTTAGGAGTTGTTGCAGAGATGGCGGACAAGGTGGCTGTCATGTATGCCGGACAGATTGTTGAAACTGCTGATGTACATGAGATTTTTGCCAATCCAAAGCATCCGTATACCCGTTCGTTATTAGCTTCCGTCCCAGCCATGTCAGCTGGAAATAGTGAAAATGATCGATTAAATGTTATCCAGGGTATGGTTCCCTCTCTTTTAAAGATGGAGCGAAATGGATGCCGCTTTGCATCGCGTATTCCTTGGATTGCATCTTCGTCCCATGAAGAAAATCCTGGTTATCACGAAGTAAGTCCAGGACATCTAGTGCTATGTTCCTGTTATAAAGATTTTCATTTTGATGAGGGGAAGGAGAAATAATCGTGCCACTACTTGAAGTAAAAGATTTAAGTGTATATTTTCCGATCCGAGGCGGTATTTTAGGACGTACTCTAAACTATGTGAAGGCTGTAGATGGCGTTTCCTTTTCCATAGAAGAAGGTGAGACCTTGGGACTCGTAGGTGAATCCGGCTCTGGCAAAAGTACCACGGGTAAGGCTATTATTGGTTTAACAAAAATAACGCAGGGTCAAATACTTTTTAATGGAGAAGATATAACAAAATATATTGGAAAAAATCATTCACCCTATCGCAGAGGTGTTCAAATGATTTTCCAGGATGCTTACTCCTCATTAAATCCAAAAAAAAGGGTTCTAGATATTATCGCGGAGCCTCTTCGAAATTTTGAAAAGTTGACAGTTGCGCAGGAACGCAAAAAGGTAGATGAATTATTAGATATTGTAGGACTTTCATCGGATACGGCTATAAAGTATCCTCATGAATTTTCCGGTGGGCAACGTCAAAGAATTGGAATTGCGAGAGCTATGGCTTTAAAACCAAAGTTGATTATTGCGGATGAACCGGTATCTGCTCTTGATTTATCTGTACAGGCGCAGGTATTAAACTTTATGAAGGATATTCAACAGCAATTTAAGTTGGCCTATCTTTTTGTTAGCCATGATCTTGGTGTAGTTGAACATATGTGTTCCAATATTGCCATTATGCACAAGGGGCGTTTTGTTGAACATGGAAGTAAGGAAAATGTATATCGAAATCCACAACATATTTATACCAAGCGCCTGATTGCTGCGATACCGGATATTGACCCCGAGAAAAGGGAAGAAACACAAATATTCCGTGATAAAGTGGCAGAGGAATATACACAGAAGTACAACGATTATTATAATGCTGATCATCTCGTATATGATTTGAAAAAAATAAGTGACAAGCATTATGTCGCTTTACCATAGAAAGAGAGAAGATGATATGTGGAAAACTATAGTAAGAAGATTATTAATACTCGTTCCTCAGGTCTTTATATTAAGCCTACTGATATTTTTACTTGCTAACTTTATGCCAGGAGATGCCTTAACAGGTAAAATCGATCCCAATGTATCCGCTACAAGATTGGAAGAGTTACGTCAAGATTTTGGCTATTATAATCCGTGGTATGTAAAATATGCTGACTGGGCAGTGAAAGCCATACATGGCGACCTTGGGGAAAGTACAGCATATAAATTACCTGTTACTGAGCTGATTGGACAGCGCGCAGGCAATACATTCTGGCTTGCCCTTGTAACTACGATATTGACTTATATTATCGGTATAACGTTTGGAATTCTCTCGGGCCGTTATAATGAGCGGCTTATAGATAAGTCAATTGTCTTTTATACCTTTATTGCACTTGCCATGCCTTCGGTCGTCTTCGGGTTAATTAATATTTTTGTCTTTTCCTTTAAGCTAAAATGGTTCCCGGTAGGTGGCAGTGTTGATGTTAAATTTATCGCGGGTACCCTTGCCTATTATTCGAATAAAGTCTATCATATGATACTTCCCGCTATGACAGGTGCTTTGTTGTATACGGTAGGTACCATCCAGTTCTTAAGAAGTGAAATAATTGATTACAAAAACTCCGATTTTGTAGTGACAGCCCGTTCCAAAGGTGTACCGGAGAAAACCGTTTATTCCAGACATATCTTTCGGAATGCACTGCTTCCAGTTGCATCATTTATGGGATATGACATCGCAGCTTTACTTGGTGGATCCATTTTTATAGAAAATGTGTTTTCCTATCCAGGTATGGGCAGGCTTTTCTTAGAATCCATCACGAGAAGGGACTATGCAGTGGTAAATGCCCTGATTATATTATTTGCAGTGTTGACAGTTGTAGGTACCCTTTTATCCGATATGATTATCTCTATTGTTGATCCAAGAATTAGAATTAAATAAGAAAGGAGTGTTGATCAATGGGAAAATTACATACAAAAGTAAATAAAGAAAAACAAGTTTCTACTATAACACCATCCAATCAGCCTCCTTCTTTTGGAAGGCTTGTCTGGAAGGAAATTGTAAATGATAAATTTGCATTAATTTCATTTATAATATTTTCACTCATTATCATTGTTGTATTTGTCGGTGCAACGTTCGTTGATTCATCTACTACCACTAAGGTAAACCTATCTTTGTTAAATAAGGCACCTTCTAAAAAATTCATATTGGGAACAGATGGTTCTGGTCGTGATATGCTGACCCAGGTGTTCTTAGGGGCAAGAAATTCCTTCCTAATTGCCTTCGGGGTTACCATTTCATGTGGAATCATTGGAATTCTGGTAGGATTAAGTTCCGGGTTTTTTGGTGGTAAGGTGGATAATTTCATTATGCGTATATTAGACTTTATATCCATGCTTCCTAGACTAATGTTAATTATAGTTATTGTTTCATTAGTTCCCAAATATAATGTAGTAACCTTTATTCTCATTATGACAGCCTTTGGGTGGATTGGTGATGCGAGGTTAACGCGTGCCAAAACTTTACAACAGAGTAGTTTGGACTATGTTCAGGCCTCGAAAACCTTAGGCACCAATAATTTTGTCATAATGTTTAGGGAAGTGCTTCCTAATATTACTTCCCTGATTATCGTAAATCTTACTTTGAGTTTGGCTGCAAATATGGGACTCGAAACAGGTCTGACTTTCCTCGGTTTTGGGTTGCCCTTTAGTACCCCAAGCTTAGGTACATTAATCAGTTATGCTGCTGTTCCTGAAAACATGCAGAACAGACCATGGCAATGGTTACCTGCATCATTACTTATTATAGTAATGATGTTATGTATAAATTTTGTTGGCCAAGCTGTCAAACGAGCAGCTGACGCAAAACAAAGGGTAATATAAATAATAAGAGAGAAGGAGAAAATTTATGAGATTAAAAAAGTTATTAGCACTATCTTTGGTGTCTGTTATGACAATTACGGCTCTTGGCGGATGCGCTAAGAAGAGTAAGGATGAAACATCAAATAACACACCAACACCTACCACCGCAGTTGAAAATACAGATGATTCAGAAGAAGCAGAGGTAACTCCTGCCGTAGTACCAACAGAAGTAGGAGCACAATTTTCAACCACAGTAGTTAATGACAATGCCAGTATTGAGGGGGGCATTTTGAAGGTTGCTATGGTTACAGATTCTGCTTTTGCAGGAGTTCTGAATCCATGTTTTTATGAGGATGATTTTGACAGCCAGATTTTAGGATGGTTTACAGAAACTGTCCTAAGTTATGATGAAAATTTCGTAGCTGATCAAGACGGCGCTGCTACATACGAATATGATGCTGCTGCTAAGACAGTAACCCTTCATATGAACGAAGGCATTAAATGGCATGATGGAGTACCAGTTACTATGGATGATCTACTTTATGCTTATGAAGTAATATGTAATAAAGATTATGCAGGCATGCGTTATGGTGAAAGTGAAATGAATGTTGTAGGTGCGGAAGAATATCATAATGGTACCGCAGATACTATTTCCGGTTTAAAACTATCGGATGATAAGATGACCTTAGTCTTGACATTCAAGGATTTTTATCCTTCCATCCTAGTAGGCGGTTTCTGGACTAGTCCGATACCAAGACATTATTATGAAGATATCGCAATAAAGGATATGGCTGCGGATGAAAAAACACGTACCACTCCAATCGGATTTGGACCTTTCAAGATAAAAAACATTGTACCTGGAGAATCAGTAGAATTTGAAAGATTTGATGATTATTGGTTAGGTACACCGAAATTAGCTGGTGTAATAGTATCCGTAATTAACCCAGATCTTGTACCTACTGCAATGAAAGATGGACAATTTGATGTAGCATTATTCAGTCCACAACAATATCCAGATTATAAAGAACCAACCAATTATCAATATCTTGGTGAAGTACAAACAGTATTCAGTTATACTGGATTTAAGCTTGGTAAATGGGATGCTGATAAAACGACAAATATCGTTGACCCAAATGCAAAAATGGCTAATTTAAAGCTTCGTCAAGCAATTGGATATGCGGTAGACAACGCTACCCTTGGTGAAAGCTTTTATAACGGTCTGCGTTTCCTCGCAACAACTGTTATTACCCCAAGACATGTTTCCTATCAAAACAAGGAATTGACAGGATATAATTATGATCCTGAAAAGGCAAAACAACTGTTAGATGAAGCAGGATATAAGGATGTTAATGATGATGGATTCCGTGAAGATCCTAACGGACAACCATTTACCATTACATGGGCAACCATGGAAGGCGAAAATGCTGAAACTTATGCTCAGTTTAAAATCCAATGTTGGAACGAAGTCGGCTTAAATGTAGAATTATTTAACGGACGTCTTACCGAATTTAACGCTTTTTATGATGCAGTAGAATTTGATGATCCAGCAATTGATATGTATGATGGAGCATGGCAGACAGGATATGATCCAAACCCAGCTTCTCTATGGGGACATCTTGCATCAGCGAATTATACAAGATATACCAGCGATACCTTTGATGCAATTATTGATGTCATCTCTTCTGACCAAGCTTGGGACAGTGCTCTTTTAGCTGCTAAGTATCAGGAATGGCAGAAAGCATTTTTCGAGGAGGCACCTGCAATCCCTACTCTTTGGAGAATTGGACTATATGCAGTAAACAATCGTGTTAAAAATTACGAACTTACAGCATCTGACATTAAGTTGACTGCACACTTAATTGAATTAACAGCAGAAGAAACAGTAAAATAAAGTTTGTCACTTAAAACACCCGTACCGTTTGGTACGGGTGTTTTATATTTAAGTACATTTAAGGTTGCAAGGATATACTCTAAGGTAGAAACTAAAAATGACCATTAATGTTAGGAGGATATTCGTTGAAGAATTAAAACGGTGTGCAGATGAAATTGCTTCAACGGATTTGAATTTTCAGACCATTTGGGATATGATAGAAGAAAAACAACATGTGGATGCGCCGCAGTTGGCGGTGGAAGGGAGAAACAATGAGAGTTTTACTTGCCAAAGATGAGAAGGAAATGTCAAATGCCTTGGTTGCTATATTAAAACACAACAACTATTCAGTAGATGCTGTGTATGATGGAGCAGATGCGCTTGATTATGGATTATCTGAGAACTATGATGTGGTTATTTTAGATATCATGATGCCGAAGATGAACGGATTAGAAGTATTAGAAAAATTGAGAGAAAAAGGAATTCATACGCCGATTTTGCTGCTTACTGCAAAGACTGAGATTGAAGACCGTATTCATGGATTAGATATGGGAGCGGATGACTATCTGAGCAAGCCGTTTGCTATGGGAGAATTACTAGCTAGAGTTCGTGCCATGACTAGACGAAAGTCTGAATTTACGCCAAACTTAATTCTGGTGGGAAATATTAGCCTTAACAAAGAAAATTATGAATTATCAAATACAAAATCCTCACTAAGACTCGCCAATAAGGAATTTCAAATGCTGGAGATGCTGATGAATAATCCAAAACGTTTGATTTCCACAGAACAGTTTATGGAACGAATTTGGGGATATGATGCGGAAGCTGAGATCAATGTGGTATGGGTATACATTTCTTATCTGCGTAAAAAACTGGCATCCTTAGATGCCAATGTAAAAATCAAAGCAGTGAGAGGTGTTGGCTATACGTTGGAGGAGAGCGAATGATAAAAAAATTACAGAGAAAATTTATTATGATTACCATGGGGTCCTTGGTCTTGGTTATGTTACTTCTCGTTGGTTCGATTAATGCCATCAATCTTTACCAGATGGAGCATAGGTTGAATGGTGCTATTCAAATTCTTTCAGAAAATCAGGGGCTGTTTCCAATGTTTGAAAAGGAAAAGCAACCACAGGGCGAGCCAAAATATGGTTTTAAAATGAACGAGGAAACGCAGTTTAAAACCCGATATTTTATAGTTGAGGTAAATGAAGACGGTGGTATCCAAGAGATTAATACAAGCCACATTAACGCTGTTTCTTCTGAGGAAGCAGCAGGATATGCTACTATAATAATGAGTGACAGTAAAAAAAGTGGATATACAGGCATCTATAAATATGCAGTGGTGGATCAGCCATATGGTTCTATGCTTGTATTTATGGATTGTAGAGATCAGATTCAGACAGCAACTGAATTTTTACTTACTTCTTTTGGCGTTGCACTTGGAACTCTGCTGTTAATGTTTTTATTAGTATCTGTTTTTTCGAAAAAGGCGATTAATCCAATTATTGAAAGTATGGAGAAGCAAAAGCAGTTTATTACAGATGCAGGACACGAGATAAAGACACCACTTGCTATTATTTCTGCAAACGCTGATGTGCTGGAGCTGACTGGTGGTGAAAGTGAATGGATTAACAGCATTCGAAACCAGACAACCCGTCTGGATAAGCTTGTAAAAAACCTACTAATGCTTTCGAAGATAGAGGAAGGCAATATTAAATTGATATTTACAGATATTGATTTAAGTGAGGTCGTTTCGGAAGCAGCAAGTCCCTTTGAGACAATTGCTGAGACGCAGAATAAGAAGTTTCAAATGGATATTCAGCCGGGACTTTATATCAATGGAGACGAGGGCAGTATCTACCAACTAGTCTCTACTCTAGTTGACAATGCGATAAAGTATTCTAATAAAGAAGGAACAATCAAAATATCGCTATCTGCTACAAAAAAAAGAGCAAAGATAGAAGTATATAATACTACGGAAGAGATTGACAAAGAAAATTTAGGCAAGTTGTTTGACAGGTTCTATCGGGTAGATTCCTCAAGGTCTAGAGAAACTGGCGGATATGGAATTGGACTTTCTATTGCCAAATCCATTACACAGGCGCACCACGGAAAGATTTCGGTCAGAAGTGAGGATGGAAAATCAATTTGTTTTACCGTACTAATCTGATTGAGTTGTCAAATCGTATCATAAAGTTATATCGGTGAGATAATATATTATAAATTCTTGGCAAGATAGTTGATGTATAAATCAATTATCTTGCTTTTTAATACATTGCTAAAAACTTAATGTAAATTAAAAGTACAATTTAAGGTTCGTTTTAAGTAGAGGAAGTACAATGGGTACATCAGATACAACAAGTTAACACAGGAATACGTGTTAAAGCACGTAGAGGGAGGTCTAGATGAGCCAATTGGAAGGAATATTTAAAAGATACGAAACGAAATATTTACTTAGTGAAAAGAAATATAAAATGTTAAAACAGAGATTGCAGGATAAACTGAGTATAGATCATTTTGGGAGAACAACGATTTGTAATATTTACTTTGATACACCAGAACATTTACTCATTCGTACTTCTTTGGAAAAACCGATTTACAAGGAGAAGTTAAGGCTAAGAAGTTATGGAACACCGTCAACAGGTGATACAGTTTTTGTTGAATTAAAAAAGAAGTACAAAGGAATTGTTTACAAAAGGCGCGTGAAAATGGAGCTTGCTATGGCGGAAGAATATTTATATGACTTAGAACCAGTCAGCCAACCATCACAGATTACAAGAGAAATCGACTGGTTTTTAAACTTCTATCAAGATATTGCACCAGCGATGTATATTTCGTATAACCGAATTGCTATGTATGGTGTGGAGGACCCAGAGTTACGTGTTACCTTTGACAGCAACATTCTTTGGAGAGAAGAAGAACTTTGGTTAGGATGTGGAGTCTGGGGCAATCCATTGTTAGAAGAAAGCTACCGGCTTATGGAACTCAAGATTCCAGGAACGATGCCCCTTTGGTTATCCCATATATTAGACGATTTAGAAATTTATCCAGTAACTTTTTCAAAATATGGGAATGCATATATGCAATCAGAACAACAAAAGAAAAATGAAAGAGAAAAAGGAGAAATTAAGTATGCTTAATTCTATTATTACTGATACATTTGCAATAGATACATTTTTAATTTGTATGGTCTGCGCCCTCGTGTTAGGAGCAGTGATTGCATGGGTACACAACTTTTTTAATAGCAGCAGTAAAGGCTTTGCTATAACCATTGCTCTGCTGCCGGCAATTATTCAAATGGTCATTATGTTAGTCAATGGAAACCTTGGAACAGGAGTTGCCGTTATGGGAGCTTTCAGTCTGGTTCGTTTCCGCTCTGTACCAGGAAATGCAAAGGAAATCAGCAGTATTTTCATGGCAATGGCGGTTGGACTGGCAACAGGAACGGGGTATTTGGCAGCAGCGGTATTATTTGTTGTCCTCCTTGGTAGTATAAGCATTTTGTACAATGTCACAAGCTTTTGTGAACCAACAGAAAGAAAAAGAATTAAAGATAACTATTCCAGAAGGACTAGATTATACCGGAATTTTTGATGATTTATTCAAACAGTACACCACAAAACAGGAACTAATCAAGGTGAAAACAGCAAATATGGGAAGCCTTTATAAACTTGATTATCGTATCAGATTAAAAAATCCAGCGGAGGAAAAAGTTCTTATTGATGAACTTCGCTGCAGAAATGGAAACTTGGAAATCACCTGCGGGAAAGTCTCGTTTGGAAGTGATGAACTTTAACAATAAGGAAAGAGGTAGCACAATGAAAAAAAGATGGAAATATTATTTATCAGTCCTAACAATTACTGCAATATTATTAACTGGATGTGGATCTAGTAAGGGTAGTCAGACGGATTCTGTGACAGATAGTACTTCAAATACAGCGAATACAGTTAATACAGTTGAAACCGCAACGTCAATCATTTCTACCACCTCGCAGGTAGTTGTGGATACAGAATTTTCAGCAAGAGACTTAGAAGTTGGATATGAAGATAGTACTGCAACCCATATTACTTTTGATGGGAGTACGATAGAAGTATCTGGTGAGGGAGCGACCTCCAAGGATACGCAACTGACAATCAGTGACGAAGGTACTTATGTCATTACCGGAACTCTGAAGGATGGCCAAATTGTAGTAGATGCGGAGGATACGGACAAGGTCCAGATTGTATTAAATGGAGTATCAATTACCTGTTCCGATAATGCTCCAATTTATATCAAAAATGCAGATAAAGTATTTATCACTCTGGAAGAGGGTACTGAAAATACCTTAATAGATGGCGTAGAATACACGCAGATAGATGATAATAATGTAGATGGTGTTATCTATAGTAAAGCGGATTTAACCATTAATGGTGATGGAACCTTGAATATCACTGGAAACTATCAGCATGGAATTGCATCGCAGGATGATCTTATCATCACTGGGGGGACGTTTCATATTACAGCAGTGAAAGATGCCTTAAATGGTAAAGATTGTGTAAAAATCAAAGATGGTACATTTAACCTGAGTGCAGCTACTGGAAATGGAATACAATCAAAGAATAGTGAGGATACCACCAAAGGGTATGTGTATATTTGTGGGGGTGATATTACTGTTTTAAAATGTCAGGAAGGAATTGAAGGAACTGCTATTATCGTTAAAGATGGTACAATCAATATAACAGCAGAAGATGATGGCTTTAATGCAGCAAGTGGCAATAGTGATACGACAGGCCAAGGAGGCTTTGGAGGTGGTGGTGGAAATGCATTTGAAGTTGATACAAACTGTTATATTTCTATTACAGGAGGAACAATTACAGTGGACGCATTAGGAGATGGAATTGATTCCAACGGATCACTTTCGATATCAGGCGGCATTACTTATGTTAGTGGACCTACCAACAGTGGAAACGGTGGCCTCGATTATAATGGAACAGCTGAAATCACGGGTGGAACAATTATCGTTGCAGGAAGCACAGGAATGGCACAGGGCTTCTCAGACTCATCGAGCCAATATTCCCTTTTATATAATTTGACCACAAGCTGTGAAGCGGGAACAGAAGTAAAATTAACGGATCAAGATGGTAATGTAGTAATATCTTATACCCCGAATAAGGAATATCAATCTGTAGTTATCAGTACACCAAATCTTGCAAAAGATAAGACTTATACTTTAACTTGCGCAGATCAAACAGCAGAAATCACACTTTCCACAGTGGTAACTAGTAATGGAGAGCAAGGAATGGGTGGCCAAGGAGGTCGCAGCGGACAGCCAGGTAAGAATGGCATGAGAAAACCAGGAGAGGATAATACGGCAGAGAGTTCGGACACAACATTAAATAATTGATGCAGGTGTTAAGGAACTGCACTAACGTCCACTTAGAAATGGCGTTGAAATGAAAGAACAGGAAAGCTTGAAATATTAAGCTTTCCCGTTCTTTTTTAAATATTAAGGATTAACTTGATGAAGTTCCTTATGATTAGACTAATAAGTTTTTTGACTCAGTCTTTATTTAACCGTCACGCTTATTTTTATGGTTTTTCCTTTGCGCATAACGGTCAGTTTGCATGCACCTTTTTTAAGTCCTTTTATAATTCCTGATTTTGAAACGGAAATCATAGACTTATTTGATACTTTAAAAGTACATTCTGAAGTAACATTCTTTTTAACACCATCAACATTCATATATATCTTGACCTGCACGGTTTTCCCTTTTATGGCAGAAAGGCTTTTTGCAGATGCATATATCTTATTACTAGTGTCAACTGTGACACCTGTCTGCGTAAAACCTACTATTTTGTCATTGTAGTAATTTACATCGTTAGGAGCAGAAAAAGTATTATAAATGCTAGCATCTGTAGGCACTAAATTATTGGGATCATCCTTAGGTGCTTCTCCTATTGTT
>Ga0123336_10002057_pt1 | contig 17785 bp, 18 predicted proteins | sample SSSSmetaG_FD_96466 | JGI IMG/M metagenome (GOLD analysis project Ga0123336, IMG submission 96466) | Glacier valley bacterial and archeal communities from Borup Fiord, Nunavut, Canada, to study Microbial Dark Matter (Phase II) - ​SSSS metaG | ecosystem: Environmental > Aquatic > Freshwater > Ice... | reverse complement strand
GTGGTCTTCCCGTGATCGATATGCCCGATGGTGCCCACATTCACATGCGGTTTGCTGCGATCGAATTTCTCTTTTGCCATGGTTGAAGAAGCCTAAAAGCGGTTTTTCCGAAACGAACCCAATTTGCCGAGGTAAACCTTAAGATGCAATGACTTAAAGGCGAGCCAGTGACGAGTATAGCAAACCTTCCTGCCGTCGGGAAGTGGGACGGCCACCAGCGCGCTTGGGCGGTTCTTGTTTGACGAAAAGCGGCAAAAAGCCGACCTTTGGGGCATGGAACTGGTCCCCCTCACTTCCGAACGCAAGGCGCAACTGGACGATTATGCGATGCGTCACGGCCAAGAACCGGCCGCGGCGTTGGATGACGTTTTAGCGGAGGCTTTGGCCCGGGAACGGAGAATTACAACGGGACCGTCAAGCCCGTATTGGAAGGCTATGAAGACGTGAAGGCTGGACGCACCCAACCGGCCAGTGAATTTTTGGAAGAGCTGCGCGTGAGGAATAGCTTTCCGCGTTGAAAAAACCAAGAAGCGTTAAAGTTAGCTGATGGACAACTGGAGAGAGCGAATCAGCGTGAATCCTTCGGTGTGCCATGGGAAAGCTTGTATCAGAGGGACCAGGGTATTGGTCACCGTGCTTCTCGATAACATTGCCGCCGGGACCGATCGAGCGGAAATGCTTGTTAGCTATCCCACGATCCAGTCTGCGGACATCGACGCGGCGCTTGCTTATGCCGCCAAACTGGCGAGAGAAGGCACGTTCGAACTTCCGCTTGAACTTGGCGCGTGAAGTTTAAGATCGACGAAAACCTTCCTGTGGAAGCGGCCATTGCGCTTCAAGATGCGGGGTTCGACGCCGAAACCGTTGTGCAAGAGCACATGTCCGGTGCTGACGACAAAGTTGTGGCTGCACGAGTGAAGAGTGAGGAGCGGGTGCTGGTGACACTCCGATCTTGATTTCTGCAACATTCAAGCATACCCTCCGCAACATTTTGTGGGCATCATTGTGCTTCGGTTGAAGTCACAAGACAAAGGCTCCGTGCTTTCCTATTTAAGAAGAACGGTCGCGGTGCTGCGGGAGCGCACGCCGATGGGCGAGTTGTGGATTGTGCAGGAGGACCGAGTACGGTTTCGGAGAGGCGATTAGATTTATTGGTCGCGCGGACGTATTTAAGGAAATTCAGCTGGTGTGAGTGCTAGGGCCGATTGTAAGGCGATGCGATGTACCTTCGGCACTCTTTTGCGGCATCGGACTGTGGCGCGAATTTGATGGCTGCTTCGTACCTCGGAACGGCAAGGGAATGCCGGTTTGTCAAATCGTAAATCTGTCCCTGGCGCATGTAGGCGAGCACTCCGGTGTTCAGGTCCAGGTCGGCGGGCTTGGCGGTTACTTTTTTGAAATTTTCGAGGGCGGCGTCCAGGTCGCGATGCCAGAATTGAATGGTGGCGCGCTCATACGCAATTTTCTCGGCTGGCAGTTGGGCGTAGCCTGGGGCGTTGTAGCTTTTTGCCGCTTCCACGCGGTCCAGCACAGCTAGCGCGTTCTTGTTGTCGCCAATGGCGCTATACATCTGGGCTTGTTCGAGCTTCAGAAGATAATTTCGCGGGTAGCGTTTCGATACGTCCTCCAGGAGTGGAATGGCCTTGCGAGGCTGGCCTTCCCGGCGATAGAGGGCGCAAAGGAGAATTTCGGCATCCGACTTGTTGTAGCGCCCCTTGCGCGCGACTTCTTCCAGGGTGCGAATCCCCAGATCCTTATCGCCGTGAAAACCGGCCAGGAACCCGAGCGACTTGTACAGCCATGGCAGGCTCCCCACCACATAATCGTGTACGCCCTGCACCAGGCGAGCGTCATAGTTCGAAGGATCGAGTTCGGTGACGCGGTTGTGCAGCTTTCGTGCGGCGGTGGCTTCGCTTAAGGCATCGCGCCAGGCTTTACGCACCAGAAAATCATAATTCGATTTCAGGCCGTTCGCGACGCCCATCGCATAGAGGCCTTCGGTGTCGTTCGGGTTTTTATGGAGGCGCGCCTGAGCGAGGCTCATCGCGCGGTCCACTTCGGTTTGGAAGCGCTTTTCGGTCTCGGGACTGGTGTTCACTTTGGGCCGGCGCAGGAAAGAATTGTTGCCGCTGACCAGTTCGCTTTCGAGGGCGCCGTTGCGAAACATTTCGCGGTAGAGCAGGCACTGGGCGATGCTACTGTGCGGTTCCGGCGCTTGCGGGTTGGCCTTGGCGATTGCTTCGAAACCGGTGATGGCCTGATCGTATTCCAGGTTGTAGTAGTGGTCGAAAGCGGCTACGGTGTTGGGCCCTTCCACGGCCAGCAGAGCGGCGGCGTAGAAAAGAATCGCAACGGAGCGGAGCACACCCATTAGTCTAAAGCATGGGTGAAATGAGACTCCTCAAATGGAGGCAGCACGCGGTGCTACCAGGCGTCGTGATACTCGCCGCCGCCTGTAGTGGCCCTCTCAAGACGGATAAAGAACTTATATTTTAATTCACCCAGCACGCCGACGATCTTGAGTTGCTTCGCGAATGGATGCGCGAAGATTCTGTAAAAGGGGTGGGAACAGTTTTTATAAATGATGGGGACAATAACGCGTCAAAGGTCCTGCCAACAAAGCGGTTTATTGCCTATCGAAGACTTTTGGCTAAGTGTGGTCTACTCGGCATCGCCAACGGAGGTGACGAAATGATCTTCCCGTCTACCGTAGTTGGTCTATGGGGCGGCCGTTACCAGGGGTTTCGTTGGTCCGAAAAACTTCCGGTAGATCTTCGATCATCGGTGGATGGCGTCGCCGGCGGTCGATGCCGTTCAACGTCGAAGGCGCTGCCCAAGCCGAACTGATACATCTACACAACGGATTGCTTCAATCCCGGAAATTAAGAAACGAGATGTTCAGGACGACTCTTCGGTGACGGCCTAAGTTCTTCTTTGTTCATAGCTCGCTTTACTTGTGCCATGGCCCAGGCCGCATGTTCCGCTACTAGCTCATCGGATGACGCCGCCAAGTGCTCCAGCGGCTCCATCAAGCGCGCGTTGCCGGAGTTTCCCATTGCAATCGCCACGTTCCGCAGGAAGCCGGAATAGCGGGCACGGTTTACCGGGCTATCGCGGAACATTGTCTGGAACTCGGTTTCGGTTAGGCGCGCCATGGCTTCCAAGGGTGGGGCCAGGTGGCTTGGTGCGAAAGCTGGCTCTACCGTAAAAGTAGCCTTCCGGTTCCACGGGCAAACATCCTGGCAGATGTCGCATCCGAACAGATGACCGCCTGCCTGAGCCCTGTGCTCTTCCGGAATCGCGCCACGGAGTTCGATGGTGAAGTAGGAAATGCATCGGCGGGAATCGACGGCCCAACCTTCTGCTGTCGGGACGATGGCGGTGGTGGGGCAGGCATCGATACATCGGCGGCACGTGCCGCACCGGTCGGGCGCTGGCGCGGCGGGCGTTGGAAGATCGAGCGAGGTCAGAATTTCGCCCAGAAAAAACCAGCTGCCCTGTCCTTCATGGATCAGACAGGTGTTCCGTCCGATCCAGCCAAGTCCGGCGGCGCGCGCGTAGGTTCGTTCTAAAAGCGGCGCGGTATCGCAGCAGATCTTCGCGTCGAACGGCTCCACCGCCTGAAGTCTTGCTGTGAGTTGCGCCAGGCGCTCCCTCACCAGATGGTGGTAGTCCTCGCCCCAGGCGTAGCGTGAAATCCAGCCGCGTTCGTAGGAATCGAAATCGGCGGTATGAGGTTCCGGGCCGTTGTAGAGCATCCCCAGGCACAGGATAGTTTTGGCTGACGGAAGCAGGCTGCGGGGGTCCAAGCGCTTTTCGGCACGGTAGTCTATCAAATACCGCATTTCCCCGGCATACCCCTCCCCAATCCACGAGGTATATCGGGTTGCATCAGGATGGGGCAACGCTGGCGCGACCCCACTCAGGTGAAAACCGCAGGCGCGAGCACACTCACGGTAGAGCGCGAGATCGATCTTTCCAGCCATCCTATTGATTCCGTTGGACAAAGCCGTTCAACCGCCCCAATTGCCAGTGGGCTGGAAAAAATCGCAGTTGAACCATTTTGAGTGGAGCGTGCATCTGTATACCCTTTAGCCTTATTAAAGGATATCCAGGCTCTCAGGAGACGTGAACATAACTATGCATAAGCCCATTAAGTATGCCGAAAAGGCTGTGACGCTTGCCGCTGGTGCGGCCTGGAGTATTTTTGACCGGCTAAACCAGATCAATCAGCGTCCCGCCTTCACTCCGAAATGGAGCGATAAGCCTCTCCTCAAGAGCTACCAGAAGACCAAGCCGCCGCTTGGGTGGCCGCGCACAACCGATTCGCTTTGCCCGCGCTGTATTCCTGAAATTCGGCAGCAGATTGTGGACGGCAAGATTCCTCATGAAATTCTGCTGAATGAAAAAGTGGGCGAAATTAAGGCTCAGGTGATCGAGCGCGATGGCAAGATCCTGATGGTGAAGGATTGCGAAATTCACGGCCATTTTGAAGACGTGATGGCCATCGATACGGCGTTCTTCAAGCATTTGGAGCAGGTATTTCCGGGCCGCGATATTCGCGCCCACGCCGATGAAAAGCTGCACAACCACGGCACCAGCACCGTGAAGCACGGTCGTGGCAGTGTGCTGACCGTGGATTTGACGAACCGCTGCAATATGATGTGCGACCCCTGCTTCATGGACGCCAATCAGGTGGGGTTTGTGCATGAGTTGAGCTGGGAAGATATTCAGACTCTGCTCGATAACGCGATCTCGATCAAGCCGCGCCGGCAGATGTCGGTGCAGTTTTCGGGTGGCGAGCCGACCCTTTCTCCATACTTCCTCGATGCGGTGAAATATTCCCGCAAGGTGGGTTACAACAGCGTTCAAGCGGCCACTAACGGGATTGAGTTTGCCAAAAGTCCGGAATTTTGCAAGGAAGCCGCGCTGGCCGGTCTGCGCTATGCGTACCTGCAGTTCGATGGCATCGGCAACGCTGCCAACTCGCATCGCGCTGTGGGAAATTTGTTCGATGTGAAGCTTCGCGCGATTGAAAATCTTCACTCGAACGGTGTGGATATCGTGCCCGTCACCACCATCATTAACGGCATCAATAATGAGCAGGTGGGCAAGATTATTCAGTTCGCGCTCGATAATCCGAAGAAGATTTCGTTCCTTTCGTTCCAGCCGGTGTCTTTCACGGGCCGCGATGAGGCCGTAACCGACGAGCGCCGGGAAGCACAGCGCTATACGCTTTCACACTTGGCGCACGATGTGAAAAATCAGGTGGGCATGGGTGAGCCGGTTCGCGATTGGTTCCCTATCTCCTTCATGAGTACGTTCTCCGATTGGGCGGATCTGGTGCACGGCCCGAACGCCGATTGGGGCCAGTTGAGCTGCGGCTGCCACCCGAATTGCGGCATTGGCATGGCCGTGATGATCGATAAGGAAACCAAGGAATTTCGGCCCGTCACCGCCTTTTTAAATGCTGAGCGGTTGGCGAAAGATGTGGCGAGGGTGACCGATGGCGGTCGTTCGAAGAAGTGGAGCGTGCTGGGTGTTTCGCTTGCGCTGCTTCGCAATTACGATCCGTTCGGCGCGCCTTCCACTTTCAAGCTGACCGACATGCTGAGCAAGTTCGATAAGTGCTTCGGAGCCACCGGCCGCGATTACGGTAAGGTGACGGGCGACCGCACCATGGTGGATATCGAGAAGCGCCGCAAAGATCGCTGGAACTTCCTCTTTATCGCCGGCATGTGGTTCCAGGATCTGTTCAATTACGATTTCCGCCGTACCGAACAGTGCATCATTCCTTACGCCACGCAAGAGGGCGAAATCAGCTTCTGCGCATATAACACGGGCGTGGGCTGGCGCAACATTATTGAGAAGATGCACATGACGGCTACCCTGACCAAGTGGTACGAGGAAAAGGGCCGCCACGAAATCTTCGCCGGTAATAAGAATGTGAATTTGCCCACCACGGCGCATTCGCTGAAGCTGATTGCGGAGCACGTGGATGCTGGGATTCAGCACGATCTGGATTCGGTTGGTATCGCCAAGACGGCGCGCGAAGAGAAGGTTCGCAGCCGTGACGCCGCCCTGAAGCAAAAGGCCGAAGATGCGCGGATGGCAAAGCTGTATCGCGAACACATCCTGAAAGAGAAGCCCGCGGAAGGTGGTTTTGTGCCGTTGTCTACCTTGGGTATTCCGAGCGCTCCCGCTGTTAAGAAGGTGGAAGAGCGCGAAGAAGTGGGTTCGTTCGGCGGTTAACTACGCCGAAGTTTGAAAAGGCGGGCCTTTCGGGGTCCGCCTTTTTTTGTTGGCGCTTCGGCCAGTGGCATGAATCCGGAAACCCGCACAAGCGCCGGTACGTAGATAGGCTTATACTGCCCTTAGGAGTGTTCATGCGTCCGATTCCTCGCCAAATCTCCGCCACCTTAGCGTTGCTGGCGTTGCTGCCGGTTAACATTTATTCAAAAGACAAAAAGAAAGATGCCGATGAGATCGGGAATCGCGACGTCGGCAAAGGCATTAATTTCTATTCTATTGAAAAGGAAATTGCGCTCGGCAAGGGGCTGGCCACGGAAGTGGAACGGCAGGCGCGTATTGTGGATGACCCGGTCATTTCGGAATATGTGAGCCGTGTGGGCCAGAACCTGGTGCGCAACTCCGATGCCAAGGTGCCCTTCACCATCAAAGTGATCGATTCCGATGAAGTGAACGCGTTCGCGCTTCCCGGCGGCTTCTTTTTCGTGAACACCGGCATCCTGATGAAGGCCGATAACGAGGCCGAAATGGCCGGCGTGATGGCGCATGAAATTGCCCATGTGGCGGCACGGCACGGCACGCGGCAGGCTACCAAGGGCCAGCTCATCAACTACGGCACAATCCCGCTGATCTTTCTGGGCGGTTGGGCCGGTTACGCAATCCGCCAGGGCGCCGGCCTCGCAATCCCGCTAGGCTTCCTGACTTTCTCACGCGCGAATGAGAGTGAAGCCGATCTGTTGGGCCTGGAATATATGTACAAGGCCGGCTACGACCCCACTTCGTTTGTCGATTTCTTTGAAAAGATTCAGTCGCTGGAGAAGAAGAAGCCGGGCACCATTTCGAAGGTGTTTTCCACGCATCCCATGACCGATGACCGCATCAAGAACTCGCAGCGTAATATTCAGGAGTATCTGAAGGCGAAGCCGGAATACGTCTTGAACACGTCGGAATTTACCGAAGTGAAAACGCGATTGATGGCGATGCACAACCATCGCAAGATCGACGATAAGGATGTGAACCGACCACGTTTGCGCCGCGCTCCTGGAGCTGGTGGCCAGATCGATGATGAATCCGGCACCGACAAGAAGCCGAAGACGGATCAGGACGAGCGTCCGACCCTGAAGCGCCGCGAAACTTAAAAGTGTGAAGGCTGGAGTTGCGTTACTTGTTGTTCTTGGGGCGGCGTGCATGAACGTGCATGCCGCCTCTTCTATTTTGGTGCACGGTCACCGGGGTGCCCGGGCGATGCGGCCGGAGAACACGCTTCCGGCATTTCGTTACGCCATCGAAGCTGGCGTCGATGCGCTGGAACTGGACATGGCTGTGACCAGCGATGGTGTGCTTGTCATTTCGCACGACCCACTCCTGGAGCCTCCGGTGTGCAGTGCGCCCACCGCCGCCACCGCAATCATTCATACGCTGACTCTGGCACAGGTTCGCGAGTGGGATTGCGGTAAGATCCAAAATCCTTTGTTCCCGAAACAGCAGGCGATTCCGGGAACCAAGATGCCCACTTTGGATGAGGTCTTCGACCTGGCGCCGCTAGGCAACTTTGATTTCAATATTGAAACCAAAATTTTTGCCGAGAAGCCCGAATACGCGCCCAGCCCCGAAGAATTCGTGCGGCTGGTGATGGAGTGTGTGCACAAACACAACCTGGAAAAGCGCGTGATTCTGCAATCGTTCGACTTTCGCACGCTGCTGGAAATGAAGCGCGTCGCGCCGGAGATTCGCACCTCTGCATTGATCGTAGGCAAGATGCAGGATTTTGTCACGGCCGCGCAGAGCGCCAAAGCAAATATCATCTCGCCGCATTATTCCATGGTGACGCCCGCGCAGGTCGCCGCCGCCCACCAAGCCGGTTTGCAGGTGGTGCCCTGGACTGCCAACATACCCGCTGAGTGGGACCCGCTGATTGCCGCGGGCGCGGATGCCATTATCTCTGACGATCCAGCGGTGCTGCTGGCTTACCTGAAAACCAAGAAGAAGCACTAAGATGTTTGGGAAAGCAATCCCTGTTTTGCGAGTGACTGACCTTGAGATCGCCTTGCGGTATTACGAGGAGACTTTGGGCTTTGCGCTCAATTGGAAGCAGGAATATTTTGCCTCAGTCTCGCGCGGCAATTGCACAATCTTCTTCTGTGTGGGCGATCAGGGCCATGCCGGAACATGGGTGTGGATAGGCATGCCTGACGTGGGACAGCTTCGTGAGGAATTTCCGAATAAAGGAGCTGTTGTTCGTAATCCGCCAACCAATTATCCGCGGGCTTATGAGATGCAGATTAGCGATCCGGACGGCCACGTGCTGCGCTTCGGCTCAGGCCCGCTTAGGGGCCAACCATTCAATGAGTTCCTGGATATGCGCGGCAAGCTCTGGCCGGTTTCGGATTTAGCCTAGCTTGAGCAGAACGTCGCGACAGCGCTGATTGTATTCGGGCTCTGAACCAGCGTGCTTCGCTTCGCGTTCCACCGTCGCCCGGTCGCCCAGTAGAAGCGCGTATTGCAGGGTAGCCCAGCAGCGGTTCGCGGTTTGTGGCGCATCGCGCTCGGAAACCAGCATGGCTTTGTAGCCCTCGGTAATCTTATTCTGCTTATAGCGAGACATGGCCAGCATGTATTCCACGCTGGGGTCTTCCACCACCCGTGTCATGATGCCGGCGTATTCTTCTGCCTTGGCGAACTCGCCCTTCTCGTAAGCGTCCAGCACTTGTTCCAAACGCGAATGGTGCGCTTCCGGTGAATCATGCAATACTTCCGCGCGGTTCACTTCCGGGATCTGGGCCAGATGAGCCCACTGGGAGGAGGGCGTAAAGTTCAGCTTCACTTCTTTCGCTCGATCGTCCCCGCGGTTCCAAGGGATGATAGTGGCCAGCAGAGCCGCTGCTGCTACCGCCATCAACACCAGACGCGTACGCATTCCCAGCAAACGCTCGCGCGGCTCCACTGACCGGGCCAGAAACGCAACGTCTTCCCGGCAGGGCGCGCAGCTTTTCAAGTGTTCGCGAACCGCTTGGGAGCGTTCCTCCTCAAGCTCCCCACCCTGATAATCGGCAATCGTCTGTTCATCAGGACATTGCGCCACCGCCACCTGCCCACCCACCTTGGGCAAGGCAATCGCATGGAGGCGCAGGAAGCTTTCAAACAAGGCCGCGCAATCACGGCAGGCGGACAAGTGCTCTGGCGCATCGGCCAGTTCGGCGGCGCGCCACAACCGTTCATGCCGGACTTGTTCGGCTGTTTCGACACCTATCGATCGCCAATATTCGTCCGGCTCGTATTGTCCCGGGTCTACACACATCCTACTCATTGGTTGCCTGGCTCTGATTGTTTCTTCGCGCGCGCGTCTTGGAATCGATTCGGATCGGCTCCGGCGGGGAAGGGGGGCCGCCGAAAACTCGGGCCAGAATTCCGCGCGCTTTGAAGATCCTGGTTGCCACGGTGTTGATGGGCGTTTTGGTGCGTTGCGCGATTTCGTCGTAGGACAATTCATCGGTCACGCGCAGCCGGAAGGCCGTCCTGAGCGGCTCCGGTAGAATTCGCAAAAGTTTTTCAGCAGCCAACGTGGCGTCCACTGTTTCGTAACTCAAGTCTTCTACAGGCAGGGCACGCTCACGCTCTTCGCCGTCTACTTCGAACGAGAGGCGCACCATCTTGTCGCGCCGGCGGGAGCGATCGCTACGCAGCTTTTGCAGGATAGCGATTTGCACCACGCGGTACACAAAGGTCTGCAATTTCGCGTCGCCACGAAATTCCCCCTTGGAACGAATGAGCGAGAGATAGGCGTCGTGAAGAATATCTTCGCGATCTTCGGGGATGGGGACTTCCCGTCCGAGCAAACCCTGCACAGCTTTGCTCTGCGCGAAATATTGTGAATACAGCAGGTCGCGCGCTTCAGCGCTTCCACCCTGCGCCTTCCGCAAAAACTCCGCTTCTTCTTGGGAATCCACCAATCTCAAGATTATCGCTGAGTTCGCGGGTACTCTTTAAAAGTTAAACTTCAAAGCCATTTGAATCTGCCGCATCGGGCTCGAAGTGCCGGTAATCTTGCCGAAGCCTGTTGCCGGCGCGGCGTTCGAGCCATTGTTCCAATTCAACTGGCCGCCAACGTTCAACAGCACATGGTTCGGCGCATTGAACATCTCCATGCGATATTCCACGTTCTTCGATTCGGCGATGCGGAAGAACTTAAAAATGGAGACATTTTGGTTGCCCATCCACGGACCGCGCAGGTTGTTCCTTCCGCAATTCCCAAACGTTGCGGAAACCGGGTTTGAAAAGGCCGCGGCATTACACCAGCCGTTCTGGTTGTGATTGGGCAGCACTGCGTCCACGCCCGAATTGCAGTTCAGCCGGATAGCGTTCGAGATGAAATTGGTGCCGCCTGAATCCCATGACGACGTGTTTACAGTGCCGCCGCTCTGCAGCGTGGCGATGGTGCTGGCCTGCCAGCCACTCACCACTTGGTTGAGCACGCCACCGTGATCCAAAAATCTCTTACCCTTTCCGAATGGAAGCGAGTAGATAATCGACGCGACCATACGATGAGGAATATTGAAATCGGACGGGCCATACTCGCATCGCAGCGGACAGCGTGCATCCTGCGGAGAAAAGTCACTGCCTACGGAGCCGCGTATGCTGCTGGTCTCATCGAGCGACCGGGACCACGTATAGGCGAGCAACGTGTTTAGATTGATCCCGAAGCGCTGAGTGAATTTCAGTGCCAGGGCATTGTAATTTCCATTCGCGTCGGCGTTTAGATACTGGATGCCAGATGCGCCGAATTCCTGATATGGCAAGCGTTGAAGCGAGGAAAGCGTCGGGCTTAGAATGCCCTGGTTCTGATTGGAAAGGTAGGCCAGGTGGCGGCTGAGAGAGCCGGTATAGCCCAATTCCAACGAGCTGGATTGCCCCAGCGTGCGCTGGACGTTGACGATATATTGCATCGTGGTGGCGGTGGGCAGATGCGGATTCGCGCCCCAGATCAGGCTGATGGGAACAGTGACGGGAAGCGACGCGGTGTTGATGAAGTTCGTATAGGTAAACGTTGGCACGTCATAGTTGTGTTGCACCAGCGTAGTAGTGCGGCCACCGAAACCGCGCGATAGATCGAAGATAGAGTTCTTACTCTCTTCGGAATAGAAAATTCCAAAACCCGTGCGGATGGACCACTTATCCGAAGGGCTATAGGCAACTCCAAATCGCGGCGCGAAATTTCTGTAATTTGTGTTGATCAATCTGTCTCCCAACCGGCCATCCCGCACCGTTTGCAGAGGGGGCCCGGAAGCAGCGCCGGCGCCTTTCTAATAGGGCGCGTAACGGAAGGCGGTGCCCTCGTAGAAATCTCCCTGGCCGGTTCGCACGTAAACGGGATGCTTGCTCAGATCCTGAACATTGGCGACGTTCGGCAGAGGCTGGTTGAGCTGAACGTTCGGCTGGAATCCGTACTTGTCGAGCAATGGCTGGGCAACTTCCCATCGAAAGCCAAGGCTTAGAGTCAAGCGCGGGCTTACTCGCCAGGTGTCGTCAATGTAAGTCGCCCATTCGCTATTTCGAAAATCGGCTTTGGCCAGAGCCACGGCAATAATGGCGTTGTATGTGTCGCCGAGGATAAAATCCGCACCCGTGTAACCGCCAGATGGCTGCGCGGTGGTGGCATTAGTGGGCGTATAAATTTGAGTGAAGCGGTTATCGAAATAAAACTGGCCGCGTGGGAATTCGTTACCGAGTTGTGGAGACATGTTATACCGGTATTCGCCGCCAAAGCGAAACGAGTGCTTCCCGATGACCCAGGAGAAATTATCGACGAACTGAAAATACTTGTCGTTGATCTGGAAAGGGCTACTGGTGGGATTGCCGAAGCTGGTCAGGTTCTGAGACAGCGGGATGTTCGGGATACCGAAAGAGTTGGGGTCCGTAACCTTCACCGGTACACCCAACAGAGCATCCACATCTTCTTTTCCCGCTAACTGCTGAGTGATGTTGTTAAACAGGGAGTTATAACCGAACCGGGCCTCATTGACCTTTGTGGGCGAGACGGTTCTGACATTCGATACCACCCACTGACTGGCGCGCGTATACAGCACATTACCGTCATTCAGGCCCAGCGACGGGTTAGCGGCAAAGCCAGTCTCCTCATTCCAACTGTAGCGGCCAAACCACTGCGATTTCGAGCTCTCATTGAAATCGATGCGTTCTGTGATGGTGTCTTTATCCACCGGAATCGTCAAACCAAATTGATAGTTGTTGAACGGCAGCCCAGGTAGGCTGGGCTGATTCGGTAACGGCATATATTTCAATAGAATCTGGGAGCCAGGGCTCAGGCGGCTTTTCGGAATCTGGTTATTCGGAAAGAGGGTCTGCGTGATATTCGGATACGTTCCGGTGCGCGAGTTCGGGTCCGCCAGAGGGGTACTGGGGAAGGATTGCGGAAAAATCGCCATTCCGCATTTCCTGCGTGAGCACCGTGCCTAGCTAGGGAAGTTGTGGTCTTGCGGGACTTATACCCTTCATAGTTGGACATGAAGAACAGTCGATTCCTTCCGTTGAAAAGCTTCGGTATCTGAATAGGGCAAGAACTTACTTGACAACTCATCATCCGTGATACCGTTACGAGATGAGTCCTGAAAGATTGGTGACGCTGACGCGCGCTTACCGAAATACAACAGAATTTGATGGCAAGCTTCCAGGCCAAAATATAAGACAGTACCTAAGCGACGCACTTTCCAATGGGGCCGATGGAGACGTGAGGCTCTACCGGCCTATCGAGGAACTAGAAAAGCCGGATGTGCGGGTTTACTTCCTATCCACCGACGCCTATAAGCTAGCGACAGAATTTCTGAAGGAGTCGCGCTGGGCCATAGCTGAAAGGGACGATATTGAACTATCCAAGTTGCGCCCCGTCGACTTGCGCTAGCCCTTACCCTTTGCTCGCTTTTTCTTTTCCCGCGCCATCTTCACGCGGGCCTTTTCCTTCTGAACAGCTTCAACCGGAACGCTGAACACTTTTTTAACGGCATTATCGAATCGTTCCCATTCGCTATTGCCGGGGATGGGCGGTGCTGGATGTGGGGTCATTAAGTTTCACCTTGATTGAGATTAGAATCGGGTCCGCTACCTAAGACATATCGAGCATGGGCATCGCGGAGGACGCTAGGGCTGTGCTTGTGGAGCAGGTAGCCTTTGAGTCGCATTCCAGTTAGCCGGTCCCAAGTTAACCGCTTGCCTACGACCTGACGGACGGCGAGATCAAAGCGGTCTCCATCGTTCATGTCCTTACGGAAGTTGTAGCGGAAGGCTTGCTCATCCAGATACCGGAAAAGATGGAACGGTTCAACGCTCACGTATGTCCCATTGATCCCACGCTTTAACAGGCTCCAAAAGTTCTCCAGCCCGTTGGTATGGATCTGGCCGTCAACGTACTGTACGGCGTGATCTACAACTTGATGGGCGAACTCACCCGCCAATCCCTCATACGAAAGCAACGCGTCAGTGTAGAGCGCCGATCCCGCTTCCACATGCTTGCGGACTTCGGACTGTAGCGCGTGCTTCTTGCGGTTCGGAATCACTTTGGTGCGCACCTTGCCGCCACGCTCCAAAATGCCCATAACGGCGGTCTTGTCTTTACCGCCAGTGCCAGTGATGCGGAGAGCGCGTTTGCCAGCGTGCATGTTGCGGGCTTTGCCGCCGATGAAAGTCTCGTCTGCTTCCACGTGGCCTGATAGCTTACCCTCTTCTTCCATGCCGAGCGCGAAGCGAATGCGATGGTCCATGAACCATGCCGACTTCTGGGTAATGCCGATAGCGCGATGTACCTCGTAAGAAGAAATTCCGTTCTTGCAGTTCACAATCTGCCACATCGCGGTAAGCCACTTATCCAAGCCAATCGGGGAGTCTTCGAAGATCGTTCCCGTCTTGAGTGTGAACTGACGGCTAGCGTGCTTCGCACCACACTGGAAACGGTTGTACTTCTCTTGATAGAGAACGTTCGGACCACCGCAACGCGGGCAAGTTACGCCGTTCGGCCACCGACGCGAAACAAGGTAGCTGTAGCAGTTCGCCGGATTCGCGAAATATACGATTGCTTCTTGAAGGGTTGTCGGTTCCATGAATCCAGACTAGCGAATGCATGGTGAGTTGTCAAGTAATTTGTTGCCCTATAAAGCCCGGAGGTGTTGGTCACCGTGTTGCGAGACGTGTTGGTCTGGGCACTTACCACGGTAACTGCCGCGTCCGCCACCACTGCTCCACTGGCATCGGTGACTTCGCCTGTGATGGATCCCACCGTTTGCGCGGAGGCAGCACCTGAAGTCGCGCAGAAAAGAAAAATGGCAAGTGACAGTCTTCGCATGGGACCCTTCAACAGGGAGAACGTAAAGCAAAGAAGGGCTATCACTGAACTTTCCGACATGCAAGGCGTTGACAGGTGAGCACGACGGGTGTGCCCGCCGCTTCGTTGCCTTCGGATGCTAACCGGCCCTGAAGCGCAGAAATCGTGACGGCGTCAATCGTGGCCCATACTTCGCCGTAAAGAAACTCGCCGGCCCGCAAATGTCACAGCCTGCGTCCAGAACGCGCAGACTTGGATTTGATCCTATCCGGTACATTCCATAGCCCAGAAATTCATCGTCGCGTGCGTCGGCGTTCGACGATCTGGCGATCAAGAACGGTTTAGAAACGGGAGCGTCTTGTTCGACGATCGCTTGAAGCGTTTCCTCGCTCCCCGGCCCGGCTAAACCTGACCGCGCTCGCGCTATGATCGAAGGTTAAAGAATAATGTTCAGATTCGAGACCGCCGGCGAAAGTCACGGCGAGTGTTTGCTTGCGACTATTGCGGGAATGCCCGCCGGAATCCCCATCGACCTGGCCCGCGTGGACCGCGAACTCTGGCGCAGGCAGCAGGGGTTCGGGCGGGGCGGTCGCATGAAGATCGAAACGGACCGCGCTGAGATTGTGGCCGGCGTTCGTCATGGTCAAACCATAGGCGCACCGGTGGGCATTATTATCCGGAATCGCGATTGGGAGAATTGGACCGAAGCGCTACCTGTAGAGAATTTCCCCGGCAGCGAAGGCAAGTATAAAGGCGTCACGCGGCCGCGCCCGGGGCATGCGGATCTGGCCGGCGCCATCAAGTACAACTTCACCGATGCCCGTTACATATTAGAACGCGCCAGTGCGCGCGAGACCACCGTTCGCGTGGCTGTTGGGGCCATCGCGAAGGCGCTTCTGCGGCCATTCGGAATCGAGATTCTCAGTCACGTGACTGCTGTGGGCCAGTGCCGGCTGGAGCGCGCCGCGGCTTGGGCTGAAATTGAGGAACTGAGCCTGCGTGACGAGGTGTTGCTGGGGTGTGTCGACCCTGAAACCGAGGTGCGCATGAAAGAGGTGGTGGACATTGCGTATCGCACGGGAGACACCGTGGGCGGCGTCTTTGAAGTGGTGGTGAAAGGCGCGCCAGTGGGGCTCGGTTCGCATGCCACGTGGGATACGCGGCTGGAAGGGCGCTTGGCCCAGGCCATCGTTTCCATGCAGGCGGTGAAGGGTGTGGAGATCGGCTTTGCGGAACAGGGCGCCGCCAGCTACGGGTCTGTTGTGCAGGATACGATTCATTACCGGAAGGAAGAGCGCGAGTTCTATCGGGGCGCGAATCGCGCCGGCGGCATCGAAGGCGGTATGACGAACGGAGAAGAAATTCGCGTGCGCGGTTTGTTGAAGCCGATCTCGACATTGCGAAGGCCGCTCGAATCGGTAGACTTGCCGACGCGCGAGCCCGCGAAAGCTGCTTATGAGCGAAGCGACGTCTGTGTTGTTCCCGCTGCGGGCGTGATTGGCGAAGCCATGGTGGCGATTGTGCTCGCCGGAGCTTTCCTCGAAAAATTCGGCGGCGATTCTTTGCTGGAAACGAAGCGGAACTTCGATGGCTATCGGGAGCAGGTGACGCGGTTTTAGGCCATGGTTTACAAGATAGTCAAATACGGCAACCCGGTGTTGGAACGTGAAGGCCAGAACATCACGAACTTCAACACGCCGGACCTGGACAGCTTCATTGCTGACATGTTCGAAACCATGTATTCGGCCAAAGGCGTGGGCTTGGCGGCTCCGCAGGTGGGCGTGAGCCAGAAGCTTACCGTGATCGATTGCGGGCGCGGCGATGACGAAGAACCGGCGCCGCTGGTGTTGATCAATCCCGAGGTGATTCACCGTGAGGGCAAGCAGGTGGGCGAAGAGGGCTGCTTGAGCATTCCCGGCTTTCGCGAAGATGTGAAGAGGGCCAAGGTGGTGGTTGTGCGCGCCCAAAATGCCAAGGGCGAATTTTTCGAAATCACAGGCGACGATTTGCTTGCGCGCGCCATGCAGCATGAGATCGATCACTTATACGGCAAGCTCTTTCTGAGTTACTTGAGCCCGTTGAAACGCGATGTGATCAAGCGACGGATTCGCAAGCTGATGAAAGCGGGCGAGTGGGATTGAGCATGTCCCGCAGAGTGATTTTTCTGGGCACTCCGCAATTCGCGGTGCCCTGTTTGGCCGCTCTTCTCCAGGCTGGCGATGAAGTGGTGCAAGTGGTGACGCAGCCCGATCGCCCGAAAGGCCGCGAGCAACAACTGGCACCGTCACCCGTCAAGGAATTCGCTCTGCTTCGTGGACTTTCAGTGTTCCAACCAGAGCGCGCCAGGCGGCCCGAGGCGGTGGAGCATTTGCGAGCGCTGCGGCCGGACTTGATGGTGGTGGTGGGCTATGGCCAGATTCTGCCGCAATCCATCATCGATATCGCGCCGCTCGGAATCATCAATGTTCACGCTTCTCTGCTGCCAAAGCTTCGCGGCGCGGCGCCGATCCAGTGGGCCATCGCGAACGGGGACGGGTTCACTGGAGTGACCACCATGCAGATCGATTCAGGGCTCGATACCGGCGACATTTTGCTGCGGGCCGAAACGCCGATTCTGCCGGACGACGATGCCGTGAGCCTTGGGGAACGCTTGTCTCATCTGGGCGCCGATTTGTTGATAGAAACCATTGCGCGGCTAGCGGAGATTGTCCCGCTGAAACAGAATGCGGCGGAAGCTACGCTGGCACCCATTCTGAAAAAGGAAGATGGCCTGATTGATTGGAACCGCACCGCCGGTCAGATTGAAAACCAGATTCGCGGCCTTGTCCCCTGGCCTGGCGCGCACACGAAATTTCGCGGGCACCTGCTGCACATCTGGAAAGCTCAAGCCGCTTTGGAATCTCATGATCTGATGCCAGGCACTTTGACGAGAGGCACTGCCCCGCACATTGCCTGCGGCGGCGGCACGGTGTTGCGCGCGCTTCAGGTGCAGGCAGAAGGGCGCAAGCGCGTTTCAGGCGAGGCTTTCATGAATGGGATTCATCTGCACGACAATGAAGTGTTGGGAGCTATCCACCATTGATCGTGCCTCTGGGGTACAGGTACGCGACCGCTTACGCCGGTATTCGTAAGGAGACGTGCGACGATCTGGCACTGATTGTGTCCGGGGTGCCCGCAGCATGCGCGGTTGTCTTCACACAGAACCGCGTG
>Ga0123336_10002055_pt1 | contig 17791 bp, 20 predicted proteins | sample SSSSmetaG_FD_96466 | JGI IMG/M metagenome (GOLD analysis project Ga0123336, IMG submission 96466) | Glacier valley bacterial and archeal communities from Borup Fiord, Nunavut, Canada, to study Microbial Dark Matter (Phase II) - ​SSSS metaG | ecosystem: Environmental > Aquatic > Freshwater > Ice... | reverse complement strand
TCAAAAAAAAATGCCGTAAAAAAGAAAGATGACCCTTGCTGGAAGGGGTATAAAAAAGTTGGTACTAAAACAAAAGGCGGCAAAAAAGTAAACGATTGTGTACCAGCTTAATTTTAAAAAAATTTAAAATAATTATAGGCTATTTGCTAATAAAATCATTTGCACTTTTTACGTAAGTATGGGCGCACATATATTTTAAAAAAAAGTATTTGGTCCATAATTATTTTTGGTCAATAAAATTAATATTGGTTTTTATTCTGGCAATTAAAAATGAAGGAATGAACGTTGCATAACCATATTCATTACATCAACCACATAAAGATATATCCGGCAACTCTCCAGCGGAAGAAGGTTTTAACGACGCCAAAAATCCTGAAACCCCTATTTCTGGAGGAAATAACGAAGAAGGTTTCCCATCTGTTTAAGGACAAAAAGAGCAGTAAAAAAAGAATAATAATTTTCCAGACAATGAAAAAAATGGTAGTAATGTGATTGATGAGAAATTGAAAATGGATGACAAACAAAATTTAAATACAAAAAAAGAAGGCAGTAAAAAACTTCCGGAATATGCTGATACTAATAAGAACTAAGAAGGGCTATAGCAGTAATTTATTTTAGTGGTTAAAACTTTAATGTAAAGCCTGAAGAAGAAAACAATTATTAATATAAATTTTTAAACTTAGTAAGATGGAAAAAGAAAAAACAATTGACATATTAAACTCCCTCGTGGAAATAAACCACGACAGGATTGAAGGTTACAAAACCGCCATGGAGGAAACAAAAGATGATGAAGAATTAAAAGCATCTTTTTCTCAATTTCAACAAACAAGTTTTAGTTGTAACGCCGCTTTGGTAGCGGAGGTAAAAGAGCTTGGTGGTAGTGCTGAAGAAGGCACAAAAAATACTGGAAAAATACACAGGGTATGGTTGGATTTTAAAGCAATAGTTAGCGGGCATAGCCGCAAATCCATATTAAGCTCCTGTGAATTTGGCGATGAGGCGGCCATGACCATATATAAAGATGCCTTGGAAGATGAAAAGGAGCATTTATCTGCAGAGCAACAGACTTTGTTGCAGTCACAACTTGCATTAATAACATCCGATTATAATAAGGTGAAAATGCTGATGAAGGAAACTTTGGATACCTAAACATTTTGAAAAGCTCTTTAGTGATGAAAATGTTGCAAGGTTTTTTAATATGCTATAGCAATACCTTCAACTCATTTTTACAACTTTAAATGGTAATAGTGTTCAATAGTTAAACTACATGAGAACGTTCCGCACAGTGTGCAGGCCAAGGAAGGAACAATTTTTTTGTTAACACTTACAACAACATTGGCAGGAAAAAATTCCTGCCGGTAAATGAAAAACAGGTATGGGACAATATATTGTAAAAATAAAATCAGTTAAAAAAGTAACTTATGATGTGTTACGAGTTGTAACTGAAAAACCTCCTGCTTACACATTTATCAGTGGATAGGCTAAAGATATTTCAATAAACAATAACGACTGGAAGGAAGAAAAAAGGCCATTCACATTTACTTACCTTCATTAAAATGATTAAATCGAGTTTACAATTAAAACATAACCTTCGCATCAAAGCGTAATAAACAAGCTACTCCAACTTACTAAAGATGATGAATTGATATTATATGATGTATTTGGCGATATTGCATATAAGGGCGAGGGTGTATTTATTGCCGGAGGTGCAGGCGTTACTCCTTTTATTTCTATATTCAGGCATTTTCAGTTGGCAAATGAAATCGGGAATAACAAACTCATTTTTGCCAACAAAACTAAAGCCGATATTATCCTGGAAGAGGAGTTTAAAAGTTTATTAGGTGAAAATTTTATCAATGTATTATCAGATGAAAAAGTTGATGCTTATGCAAATACGACCCGGACCTGGGCGTAAATATCATTTTTCATATCCATCAAGACCATGATCTCGTCATCAGCGGGGGGATAAAGCATTGTCGGATGGGCGCCAAAAGATCCTTCGCTGGATACGGCCAAAGTACATCCGGATTTCTTACAGGCATCAATGAACTTGATCCTGGCAGTTTCAAGCGGATCCATTTCGCGTTCCACTTCCCCCGAAAAAGTCTTATAAATATCGATATTGAATCCTTCCGGCAATACTGTTACCACCCCGAGCGAGGTTTCCAGAATAGGTCCCAAAACCCGCTCTTTGCAGTGCATTGTCGCGATCACCAGTTTCCTTCCCCTAAAATAATCCATGGATACTTCACTCATAATTTGTGATTATAGGGCAAGCGACGCCTCCATTTTATTATTAGTAATCAATGGACAGGCACCATTTTTTTGATAAAGTCTGATTTCATTGTTAGACAATGGGTCCATAACCATGAGATAGATCCATTCATGGTCGATTAGTTGTTTTAACTGATCATTTTTTAAAAGTATTTCTTCTATTCTGATCAAGGGAGACTGAACGATTACTGATAATCTTAACGGCTGGTGAAATATACTATGGTCTGAACTATTGACAGACTGTAATGGCAGACCGGTCTTCAAGTCCCCTCCATTTCCCTGAACCACGCCAAATCTACCGGTAACATTATGGGTTATCTTCGATCCTCCTCCAAACCTGTCGTTATCAACTGTTGAAAAGTAGTAATGATTATTGATCCATTGGGTAACGACCATTGGACCCTGCATGATCATTTCCAGGGAAAGTCCTTGTTTATCCATTTGCCAATCGTAGGAGTGCAAAAAGCACCTACTGCCAAGATCCATATTCCTTGTAACACTTCGCGGGGCAATAATGAATCCTGCATTTCCTGCCAGACCCCATTCAGGTCTTGTTTCAGCCCAGTTTTCTGATTTGTTAAGAGCCATTTTTGCACCGTTTTTATTTCTCAATCTTTCGGTAATGGCTGACTGGCTAATTTCGGATAGATCTGCTTTTAATAGCTGTGTAATGTGGCAATGAGATTCGGGTACTTCGGCATCAAAAAGTACAATGTCATCAGTAGTAGTATTATGCTCCGCACCCATAAAAAACGTTGTCTCTGGAATCTCAATTCCAAATTCTTTACATAGGGAGTTTCTTACCTCTGGCAAATTAGCGAGGCTGGCCAGCATCCTGGCGTTGTGACGCCCGGGACTTGCTGCACATGCACCGCAGTCCAGACTTGATCCAAAGGGGTTATTGGCAGAGTGGCTTCCATGCCCTGTAAATACGACCAGCGGCGCAAAGCTTTTCCAGCCCAGCAATAAGAAGGCTGAACGCACTATAGCAACCTTCTCCTCCAATGTAATCCTTTCCTTAACTTTTTCAGGCGAATTTGAATGTATTTCAGGTCTGCAAATAGCTTCGTGAGCATCTGCAGCCATATCTTTGATCCGCATGGAAAATCCAGGGAAGATTGTCCTCCACAATAAGGAGCAGCCATAGAATAGCCCTGCACCCTCCACATAACCAAATGCAGAAGGCAACATGTTTTTCATACGTGTTGAGAGAAAGTCTGCAAATTTTAGGTAACCTTTTTTGCGCTGATAATTTGCAACTTCAACCGTTTTTCCGGGTATCGGCGTTTCGTAAATAGTATAAGCGGAGGATAGGATTGGTGGACAGGATTTGCGTATCAGGCCGCTGGTCAGGTCCCGATAATCCGTGGCAATCCCGAAAAAACCCGCGTAGCCAAAAGTTTCATATTCGCCTTTTGCCTCGATGTGCCGCCTGATTAGCTCTGATCTTGTATCGATACAAAATACCATCTGAACGACAGGATTTTTTTCCTCGTTAGGTGCAGTTCCTAAGTCTGTTAAGTTTTTATTCAGCCGGGCTGCCATTAGGTGTTGCCAGCTTTTTTCCCACGCCTTTAACCATGTATACTGCAATTTGGACGATTCGGAGTTATGTTTTGCCACTGCCGGTACTGCAATAATCTTATAATTGATATGCTTTGCTATCCATAACCGGACAGCCAAATAATCTTTTACGGTTACCGGGCATTTATGCTGCCATGGAGAGCCCTCTGTCATGCGATATTTAATATATCCTACCCAACCCGGCAGTGCTGCAATGTGGTATTTAAATAGGTTAAGCCGCTCCTCGTTGGAATATCCAGCTAATATATTTGTTAACGCTTCGTCGGCGGTCTCGGGTATTTCAGTAATTGAGGAAAAACCTATTTCCTGATCGTAAACAGCCAATCTCCGCCAGGATGCGAAAAAGCCTTTGGATCTGCCCGGCATTTCCCATTCCGCCATCCCCTCATCCATAAAAGCGCATAGCCATTTAGTGACTATTCTATCCAGTTGATGGGTGCTGTTGATCAGTGACATTACTTTGGCCGAATCCATCTCCTTCAGGTAATGTTCCGGATGCTGAAAAAGATCAGCTCTTATAAGCATTTCCTGAAGTATATCCTTATCAAATTCTCCATGCTCCCATGCCTGACGGAACATGGAGCTCGTTGGTAAAGCAGACCCTCCAATGTATTTTTTCGCTTCCTGAATAGCGTTTTCGAAATCTAATCCCTCATAGCCAGATAAAGGATTTGAAGTGACAAACCCATATATCGGCCATGTTTTTCCAATTATTGAGGAAGCTTCTTCGACACAATCATTTAAACTCTGGTTGCTCATATTGACTTGTTTTTAGACATTAGTATAGTTCTTTTATAGGGTTGTGATACGTTTAATAATTTAACATAAATCCAGGGTACTTTTTTGTAGATACCCAGTTTCATGATAAAGAATCCCGCCAGGAACACTGCGACAAAGAAGATTTGTATAAGGGAAATGGAAGAAGGCACGTCGACAGCGGGCATATCTTTAATTAATATATTTACCCCATTATATATTAACGCGTAACAAGCTATCCCAAATGGAAATAACAGGAGTGGCAAGAATACTTTTTGTTTATTGGACAGCGAGCTTTGCTTAACTATATTATATGTTGCCTGACCCACTGTGATCGCTACGATCAGTGTTAGGAAAATACCGCTATTCAAAGAAGTTCCCTTTCCTGTTAGCGTGGCAAATATTAATGCGCCCAAAATGCCAGCGACGATAACAGCGACTGCCTGGAGCGGCCTGATTTGGATAGGTAATGGCTTTTTAGGTGCGGATGCCTGGATATTCTCTCCAGAGGAGAGGAAAAGGTAAGCCTTATAAAACCCATGCAGGATCAAGTGGACTACTGCCGCATTAAAAAAGCCCAGCCCGCATTGCATGATCATAAAGCCCATTTGTGCAATTGTTGAACATGCCAGCTTTTGCTTTATACTGGTTTGTAATAATTTGGTGAATTGCGCTATAATTGCTGTAATACCTCCAACAATGAACAGCAGTGTAAGCGTTTGGGTCTTTAGCAGCAAAGCTGCGAAAATAGTAAGCAGAATTCCCGAACCGTTAACGAATCCGGCATGCATAAGGGCGGACGCCGGGGTGGGTGCCGTCATCGCCGATAGTAACCATCGGTGAAAAGGATAGATAGCAGATTGAATTAGTGCCGCTGTGATTATAAAAATGGCGGATACGAGCATAACAGGGCTGGATAAATTGCCAAATAAGGCAGTCATAGCACTAATTTTATAACATCCCGAATTAAAGGTCAGTAACAATACCCCCATAGTCAATAATATACCGGATGCCAGAAAGTGCTTTTGTGCAAACCGTGAGGCTTCCCGCGCCTCTACCCAATCAGCATCTACGCCTATAAGTCTTGACATAAAGAAACCCATCAAAACCCATGACATCAATAAAAGCACTACATGGTCGCTAGCCACCAGAAGCATTACGGCTATTGTAAATCCAAAGCAAAAACTGGTAAAACGCGCATGATATTTAAAACCTTTCAAATAGGTCGCACTATAGCTACTTGCTACCGCGCTGAAAAAACTTACTACGGTCCATATCAGAAGCGTGAACCCATTTATTCTAAGTAATCCCCATAAATTCCATTGCTGATGATCAAAATTCAAAAGGAGAAAACTGATGTTACACAAAAATAAAATCGAAAAAAGGATAGTAGTTAGCCTATTAAAAAGATCAGGAAAACCTTTTTCGTAATCTGGGATAGGATTCGGTGTAACTGTCTTTTTTAACTTCATAAATTCAATTTTCATTTTGTGAATAATTTGATGGCACAAAATTCAATAAAACTATTTATAAATTTTTATTTATAAATTAAATGATTTGCATAAATTAAATTTATGATTGATGAGTTTTAAGTAAATCATCTTGGAAATTGCTACCCTTAAAGTGGATATTCCGAGAGGCATGACCAGGGTATTCGGTGCGCGTTGGATCATAAAGTTGTATAAACGATCAAGAAAATCACAATTGATGATCAATAATTTTTAGAATTAGGTATTTGTTTGGCATAGTAAATATAGTGCTTGTTTAAATCTAAATATATTAGTAATTTTAAGCTAAATAATTTAGCTATGTTCGAAGATATAAATATAATAGACTTTGTCAGGCGCTTTAATGATAATGACAGTTGTTAAACTTGCGAGGCTAACCTGTTTAAATGCATGTTGCATGTATTGCCTTCATACCCGGTGCTGGCAATACCTACCTGTGCTTTTTCCATGCCTTCTTCTGCAAAACCTGCTCCATAGAGCATCGCCTGAGAAGCAGGCTGCGTTTCGTCCTGGGTAAATTTTGAACTGTATTTATTTATCTTGGTTATCATTTTTTTAATTTTTTACTATTAATCATTTCAACAAAAATTGCTGCATCTGCCAACCTTCATTTTTCCTTCTTTTTTTGATGTGTTGAGTATAACTATATTTATGTATTATTTTTTAGTGACCCTTTGTAATCTGTCATTTATTGTTATTCCAAGTCCCGTGTCAGGAAATCGTTCTGCAATAATGATATCTAAGTCGTTATTATCTAACCTATGTAAAGCAGCATATAAATTTGCAGTGGCTATTTTTAAATCTCCTGATGCAGACAGTGCTTCCTGGGGAATAATTCTTGAATCAAAAATTTCCCTGTCAAATAACAGCAATCCGATTTTTCTATCAGAAAATATTTTGATTAACTTTTGTACATCATTGGTGAGAAATGCAGGTGTGACTGGAGCATAATGTTTTGAAAGCATTCCCGGAGCATCTGGGTTTGTTTCATTTTTAGCAGCAATTTTTACTTTGCCTGCGACCGTTTCGACATCCTCTACAGGAATAGAGCCAAGCCGATACAGAGTTCAATATCCTTTCCATAAACAGCAAATTTTTTTAAAATACCAATATTTATATTCAATAAATTCACAAGAATAGAAAACCGCTATAAATTATACGCAGATATTTAACAAAACTTCGTTGATTAGTTTTGGACTGTTTTTTAATTTAAGATAATTCTTCTAAAAGCATTAAAATATCTAGGGATATATATTTTACTTTTTTTACAAATCTTGTTTAGTTGTCAAAAAAATACATTGTACGAAAGTTCTATTCCGCCAAAGACTTTTTCAAACATATTTGAGAATTTCTGGGGCAATATGCTGTAGTCGGTAATTAACAGTGCACAGAATTTGGCAACTAAGCGTGCACAGATTCGGTAAATAAGGGTGCACAGTTTTGGTGCATTTGGACACATGACATATTTAAAATTAGCGGATTTTACAAACTTTTTTAAAAGATTGTTTTTCTGTTTTTTAAACGGAAACTTTCACAGGTCATTTTTATGATTTCGCAGCGGTATAACAGCCTCTCTAAAATGGCTGTGGTGATTACTTCATCACCGATTGTTTCCACCCATTCCTTTGGTGATTTATTAGTGGTTATGCCGATAGATACTTTTTCGTACAGTGCATTAATAAAATGGAAAAAACTATTGGCTTCATTGCGCACCATTGTAATGGTCATGATATCATCGATAACGATTAGATGCGCTTTTAATACCATTTATAAAAAATAACTAGTCCAATATTTGTATATTGGATTTTTTTTATTATATTTGGACTATATAATAAATATAACATGGCACTACCTTTTCAGATAACAGTCAAAGAATCAGTTCTTGAATTGCGTAAACTTCAGCGTTCGAATGGAGCCTTAATTGGTAAAAGATTATTGATGCTGATTGAAATAAAAAGGAGCGGAAAAATGGGCATCTCCAAAAGAGAACTTTCGCTCATAACCGGTATCAATCATAACAGCATCGTTAAGTGGCGTAAACTCTATAATCTTTCAGGCATTGAACCATTACTCAAGCATGGCCGTGTTGGCGGGTATAAAAAAAGCATTTTTATTAAGGAGGAGCACGATAAAATTGCCATTAAATTAAATGACCCTAAAAATGGTATCAAGGGTTACAAAGAATTATTAGAATGGGTTAACAAAGAGTTTTCTAAAGACATTAAATACATCTCGCTTGTTAAATATGGACAGCGCCATTTCGGTAATAAAATAAAAGTGGCCAGAAAAAGTTCTAAAAAAGAGCCAAGAAGCGCTGACCACTTTTAAAAAAAATTAGGTCAAAAATGCCAGAAGGTAATTCTAAATACAGATATAAGCTTTAATCAAATAAATCTATATTTTCAAGATGAAAGTCGTTTCGGATTATTTACACGAAATGGTAAAGCCTTAACTGCAAGAGGTATAAAACCTATCTGTCCCTTTCACCAGGTTTTTAAATCGCTTTATTCGTTTGGCGCATTCTCTCCAATAAATGGAGATAAATTTCTTTTAGAAATGCCAAATTGTAATGCTGATAATTTTCAGGTATTTCTAGATGGTTTTTCGCAACAAAATCCTGAGGAATTTCTAATAATGGTATTAGATAATGGTGCTTTTCACAAAGCGAAATCATTGGTTATACCTGCTAACATAGCCTTGATATTTTTACCGCCATACTGTCCTGAATTAAATCCTGCCGAAAATATCTGGGCTATTCTTAAAAGAAAATTTACCAATAAACTTTATAATACGCTCGATGAAGTGAGTGAATTTATCACGATTGCAACAAATACTTTATCTACCGACGGGGTAAAAAGTACCTGCAGCTTCCCATATATTTTCGCTGGATTAAATTGGACAGCTTAGTATTTATATTTGGTATAATGGCCAAACCGCTGGGGCGTCCTTCCGCACAGGCATTGAAAGTTCATTTAAGTCCTGGCGGAGCGCAATCCGGTTGAGGGTAAATTTGGACAGGCTTAAGTAGCGTATGGTTTAGAAAAAATAAGGGCCAAATTATCAACAACCTCTCAATCCTGGATTGCTGCTATAGCCATAGTGCTAAACCTCGTTAGATTAACGAGGCATGCACTCTTGCGACATATATTTTCATTAAATCAAATGATCTGTTTTAAATGGAATTATTTAGGAATAATCTCAGCTATAAAAAAGGGTAAAAATCTGAGTTATTGAGCAGACCCTATTTATTAAGTTACTGTTTTGTTTAACCAATACTTTCTCAAATACATTTCTCCTAAACTGTTTTCGGATAACTCAGTTTCAAAATAAAAGAGTAAAATAATCCTTTATCATTTTGCAACTTTAAATGCAGTATTCTGTTGTTTATACAAAAGAGAGCAAATATGAGAAAAGGTGTAATAGTCGGTAAGTTAGACACAATTGAGCTCACATTTCAGGCATTGCTTAGCTTCGAAAACAGTGGTTATTAATATGTACAAGTTAGGAGATTGACAATAGTCCTCCCCTATGATTATGTTGAACCGTTTTGCATTATGCTCCTTCCAATGAAAGAATTACCAGCGGCATAGATTAATAAGGATATTTACGAACCGGTGGACAACGACTTGCTTCGTGAGTGGGCAAAGGATACTGATGATACTATGCAGATTTTAATTTCAATCCATAAATAATTTAACGTCAAAGTGTCTTATGAAATAATGTATAACGCTGTTGTCTATATTTTTTGGGTTGGCAGTATTAACATCACCGCTTATGGATGTGATGCGTGATAAATGCATGAGCATAAAGAGCAAGAGCACAAATAAATAATCCGAAACCTTTCAATATAAAAGTTGTTATACAAAGTAAACAAAAAATAAAAAAATATGAAATCGTTTAAACAGATTGTGTTATTATTTGCAGTAGGAATTTTTACACTGAATGCAACAGCACAAAAAAAATCAGACATTGTGGATGTAGCTGCATCCTCTAAAGTACACACCACATTGGTTGCTGCTGTAAAAGCGGCAGACTTGGTAGCTACGTTAAAAAGTAAAGGTCCATTTACGGTATTTGCACCAACCAATGATGCTTTTGCAAAATTACCGGCAGGAACAGTAGAGACATTGCTAAAGCCCGAAAATAAAGCAAAGCTTGCCGCCATACTAACCTATCATGTAATAGCCGGAACATTAGATGCTAAAGCGGTACTTGCAGCTATTAAAAAAGGAAAAGGAAAAGCCGTGCTTACTACTGTGGCAGGTGGAAAATTAACTGCTACTGTTGAAAATGGAAAGGTGGTTTTAACTGACGCAAAAGGTGGTAAAGCAATTGTTACTGCTACAGATTTAAAAGCAAGCAATGGAGTTATTCATGTGATAGACAGCGTTTTGTTGCCAATTTAAAATCAATCTGAATATTAGAATAAACAATTGCCTTAGTAATCGATTGTTTGTTCTATTATTTAAGTTACGCCTATTTAGAAAAAATATTTTTCTCAATACTTAATTTTTAACAATGAAAGTATATAAGTACAAGCACAAGGAAATATTTATCATTGAATCAACCCTTCAAGAAGACAGGATGGCTGTTGCATACAATAAACTATTTGTTGAACTGCTGCTTAATAGGCATATTAGTGATAAAAAAATCTACCTGTCATTCAACTTACTCAATAAAAAAATTACTTCAGAACCGTATATAGTTAAAGCTTTATTGATGAAAAACAATCTGCCTACTTTTGAATTTCTTATTTGTAAAAATTAATATAAGGTCGATATCTTTAACGGACAATATTTGTTCGCTTAGGGTTCGCTTATGGCTTTATTTTTTTTAATTAATTTGCGTTACATTTCTAAATATTTGGTTTACTTTTTTTTATTGAACAGGTTTTTACATTGCTGATATGTTTTTGTATAATGCGTTTCCCTTCTGCCTTCACATCATCTTTCTTTCTAAAACTCAATACAATATTACTTGCTTTTTTTCGCGATGCCTCAATATCAACAATGGGTTCAGGGTAATCTTTATCAATGATATATTGGTATAACTGCTGTTCAATAATGCTCAATTTCCGGGATTCATGAATTAATTTGGAAGGTATATTTTGTAATTCTGTAAACCACTGTTTAATAAATAACCCTTCGCTATCATGCTCCTGAGAATTTTTTACCGGGTTATAAATCCTGATAGTATTTATTCCCGTAACACCGGATTGCATTTGCAATTGCGGATAATGAATGCCGGGTTCATAATCTAAAAACTGCCAGGCTAAAAAATGAAGCTCCCGCCAATCCTGCCATAAATTAAAAACAAAAAATAACACTACCATTGCTCTCATCCTGAAATTAATATACCCTGTTGCTGCAAGGCATCGCATACAGACATCAACAATGGGCACACCAGTTTTTCCCTCTTGCCATGCTTTGATATATACTTCGTTTTTAAGTTTTATTAATTGATTATAGGCACTGTTTACATTTTCAAATTCCATACAGCATTCGTCTTCAAATTTTTGTATAAAATGGCAATGCCAATGCAGGCGGGAGATAAAATTGGCAACTGCCCTTTTGTTTTGAGACTTTTGATAGTGTTGTCTGGTGTATTGATAAACCATACGCATACTAATAATATTGCCATAAGTCAGTAAGGGGATAAGCGGCTGCAGCCTTCTCGGATAAGCAAAGGTTTTAAATATGCTTGCTGTAGTTTACATAGCGTTCTTTTATAAAACTATCTAAGTAGCGCCACGCCCAATACTCGCCACCCTGTTGAAAATTTTTATCGTGTGTGGTAATGGCCGCAGTTAGGTTTTCTCCCTTTAAAATATAATACAGGGTATCATCAAGTTATAAAATATCCCACCCCGTTTCACTTACTAATTTAGGCGGCTGCGTCATTTTTTGCTACCATCTTTGCTGCCATTTACTTCTTGATTTTAGTTTGCGTATCACACCATTTAATTGGTATTCTTTCCATTCAATGGCATTGTGGTTACAAAATATTTGTACTGCAATATCCCTGTCATAAGTTATTTTATTACCCATTTCCACATGCGAAAAAATATTTTTTATTTCATACTTTTTTTGCAACTCGTGAACACCATTTCAACTTCATTGTTAAAGATATACAATTGTGCATTTTTATCTTTTAGCTTAAACTGCATCTCCTGCAACGATTCGTATACAAAACGCCAGTGCCTTACATCACTATCTGGATAAGCCATAACTGATGGTTCAAAAAAATACAGCATAAGTATTGGCAAGTCTTGCTGCTGTGCAGTATACAAAGGCTCGTGGTCGGTAAACCGCAAATCTCTTTTAAACCACACGATATTTATAGGTTGTTTATCCAATATATTTTATTGGAGCGGTTGTTAGTGGTTTCAATATGGGTAACGGCATATTTATTTTGTTGCAACCAGTTTTTATAAAATTTTATACTGGCCCTATACAACACTAATTTTTGCCGGTTAAAATTATCTTCTCTTAAAAATAACAATTCTTCTAACAAGTAAACTATGCAGCTTTTTTGTCACGCTGGATAGTTTTGAAACGACTGGTAAGGGAAAACAACTATAATTACGCCTGCAAAATTTCATTAAATAATGGTACAAGCGTTATGTTGGAAAAATTATCACTTTTACTATATAATTTTAACCTATAATAACTTTAGTTGACCGTGTTTTAATTGATATTGATAAACGTTAGCAAAAACTCTTGTATCAGTATAATCTTTTGGCAGATAAGGATATCTGTAAGGATTCTCATCGAATTAATTTACCTTAATTTTCTAATAATCTTTCAGGTAGTGGTGATTAATTATAGACCACGAATAGGAGTAACTGGCAAAATAGTTGACAGGGTAGTCTAAGTTGATATGATTGTCAGCAATGTAATTGTGGAGTGTTACCTTATACCTGAGTAAAAACAACCCCGAGTTGTGAACAATTAACCGGCTTTATTTATTTTAAACCCTATGCTTTTCAATTTTAGTTTTTACAGTTCGCTCCTTCTTATATTTTTTGTACATGGCCTGGTGTATGCAGCACTGCTCTTGCGAAAAGGTATCCGCAATGAAAGCCGTTCTGATAAATGGCTGTCGCTATTCCTGCTGCTTTGCTCACTTTTCATAGCACCTTGGATGCTTGGCTTTGCAGGCTGGTACGACAACCAGCCTTACCGTGACTTCCTGTTTTATATGCCCATGCAACATTTGTATTTTATGGGACCAGTTATTTTCTTTTATGTGCAAAGCCTTCTCAACCCTTCTTTCAGGTTTGGCAAAAAAGAATGGCTGTATTTATTGCCGGGTATTTTGTATTTACTGTACAGCCTTATTATGTTTGTTACAGACAAACTTATTTTGAAACGCTATTATTTTTTGGCAGATGAGATGGATAGGGATTTTGACTACTGGTATCAGGCTTCTGGTTTAATCTCAATGCTTTTTTATTTTTTTATCGGCCTTCGGTATTACAGCCTGTATAAAAAACTGATGGTGCAGGTAGTGAGTTATGCAGATACCATTTTATTCCGCTGGGTGAAAAATTTTCTGCTTGCTTTTTTGCTGATGCAGTTGCTACATATCAGTTTTGAAATTTTTTCGAAAATATTTCCATGGCTAAATGGTTATTCAGGAAGCTGGTGGTTCTTCTTTTGCTTCGCTGTTATTTTTTATTATATCGCTATTACTGGCTATTCAAATTCTATCGAAACAAAAGTGCCGTTTAAACTAAACCTGCTTACTTACAAACCTTCATTACTGCTACAGCATTCGACTGCTGAAGCAGATGAAAATAATTTTATAGAAGAGGCCGAAGTAATTGAGGTGGAGCATGTACAAACAGAAAAAAAAGAAGACAGTATATTACTTGCTCAATGGAAACCAAAAATAGAAGCACTACTGAAAAATGAGAAGGCTTATGAAGATGCAGAGCTTTCACTTACGCAAGTAGCTAAACAACTTAAAACAAATCCGTCTGTTATTTCCAAAGTAATTAACCAAGGTTTCCAACTTAACTTTAATGATTTTGTGAATCATTACCGCATTGAGGCAGTAAAAGAAAAACTGACAGAAGGCGAACAAAAAACACAAACACTTTTAGGCATAGCTTATGATTGCGGTTTTAACAGCAAAGCTACTTTTAACCGGGCTTTTAAAAAAGCAACGGGTGCCAGCCCCAAGGAATGGACGGAAAAAAAGCTTTCAGCTACCGTCAAGCAAACTTAATAAAAGCACAAAGCATAATATTTGCAAGGAACTAATGATATTCCACAGTTATTATAAAAGTATGGTGATATTCTACTTATTCTTCTGACTAATTAATTTCTTTGTAAACTCAATCTCGGTATCCACTCCATTTAATTTATCTTCAATAGTTGGTACTACTTTATAATCTAAAAAATGCAACGGTGGAATGGTATAAGCTTTTTCGCCACCCCCCGTAATAGGTATATTGAGTTTCACTTTGCTATTGGGTAACAATAATTCTACGCCCCAGCCACCACTACCCACACCAGCATCCATATCATCCCCATTATCTTCACCAATTACTTTTATAAAGCCATTACTTTTTTTAATCTTGTCTTTGAGCATACCGGCAAATGCGAAGCCTGCAGAAAACGTTAACCCATTTTGTAGTAAATACACATCGCCGTTGAAAGCATTGGGCATTAATGGCTTTGCCTTAGTATCATGCTCTGTGTATTCCGGCTTTAGTTTAAAACGCCCTGCCGGAGTTTTATCTATTAATGCATAAGGATTATCCTGAAACGCCTGTAGCAGTTGCCTGTTTTCATCATTATGAATTACATATTGTATATAAGTGAACTTATCACTCTGAAGATAAGCAAGCCCGCCATCTTTATTCTCTTCGATAGCTCTGAAATAACTGATGGCAGTTTGCCAGGTATCATCTCCGCCTTCATTGTTGCGTACATCCACCACGAGGCTTTTAATATTATCTGATTTTATTTGTGCAAACATTTTTTCCAGCACATTTGCTAATTTAATACTGTCTGTATCAAATCGCTGGATAGAAAATGTTTCCATCTTACAATAACCAATGCCTTTTGCTTTATCCAGCAGTTTATATGTAAACAATGAATCCCAAAAGTTGATTGATTTGCCTGTTTGCTGCTGATACCTATCGGCAATGGTTTGTGGAAGTTCTGCATCAGTCAACACTTCAACTTTCTTTTTTGATTTGTAGGGGATGATACACAACTTATAGGTAGTTTCTGTTGGATACAATATTTGGTACAGGTAATGAAATTGAAAATAAAATCCCAGCATTTTGTATTTGAAGGTAGTGTTCCGGCCATTGGCAAAAATGTATTGCAGCATTTGTTTATTTAGGCTGATAATAGTTTTTCCGTTGATGCTTAGAATTTCGCTGCCATTGATAATTTTTTTATTGCTGCTGCAATTGTTTAGTATGTATAATTTATCACCCAAATATTCCATCACAAATGGCAAATGTTTTCTATCAGCAGGCATGGCATTCATTTTATAATTAAGGCTTGGCTTGCGGTTTGTCCACTCCACACCATCGTGCCCATGGTGCAACGCTGCCATACAATACCGCACTTTTAAATAAAATTGTTCTGCATCTTCATTGTCTTTTAATGTGGCATATACAGAATCATACAATGCAGTAAACCTTTCTGGCGTAATAAACCAATATACACCAGCATGCATTTCATCCATACTGGTCTTAAAAATTTTAAAATCTTCCTGCTGCTGTGCAATGGTAAGTGTTTGCTGTGCTGTTGCATTGATACAAATAAAAAATACAATGGCTGAAAGGATATGTTTCATTATTCGGCAATTTTATAAGTGATGGTAAATGTATTAGGATTAAAATTCTTAAAAAACAAATGCCCGTCGGCAGGTATGGTTACTTGGTGGCTGGTGTTGGCAAGCAGCGATGGGCTTATCCATTTTTCGTTGCCATCGCTTTTTACTTTGTACAATTCTACTGATTGGTTGGGTGATGAATTGGTAAGTGTAACCGTAAAACTGCCATGATTAACATTCTTCCACATTCTAAATTCTCCTTTAGCAGGAATTTCGATAGTGCCAGTTTTTGGCTGAATGTTAGTGATGCCTTGTGAGGATGAACAACTGCCGAAAATTGTGCTGCATAAGAGTAGCATTGAAAATAACTGTTTCATGTTTTTAGATTTTTATTGTTATAAATGATTGAATTTTTTATTTATTAGAGTTGAATACTGCCTTGTAATAAGTGGTATCTTTATCGCTGAATATCACTCGGCGGTTGGGTTAGTCTTTCAATTCAAAATCACCATTTACAGTAAATCTTATTTCAGCGAATTTGTAACTGGTAACTGCGGTAATCGTTGCGGTGTATAAAGAATCTTTTATCACTGGTTTCATTTCAAAATCACTGTCCCAGCTTAGTGGCTTTCCCTGGTCACGGATACCCACATTTTTAATGTCTTTTATGTTGGACACTTGTAGCGTAAAAACTACCGTTTTTGTATAGCTTTTTTGCACACAGCTTGCCAGCGATAAAAGCAGCAGGCTTATTAAAATGGTTGAATGCTTTTTCATTGCTTGAATTTTTTATAGTTGAGATAATCAATGCCGAACCTTCCGCTGCCTATAATCACTGTATAAAGGCTCACCCATGCAAAGCCTACAGCGGGCAGTATATTCCAGGCGCCATTGCCCATCTGCTGCATAAAAATGGCTACCAGCATGGTGCATAAAATAAAAAAGGAAAAAATCCTGGTTTGCAAACCAAGCAATAAAAAAATACCGCCTACAGCTTCGCTAAATGCTCCCATCCAGGCGAAGAAAACAGGGAACATTTTAAAGATGCCGCCGTACTCTGCCACATCATTGGGAAACCAAAAAGCCACTTCAAAAAAACCGAGGTTATTATCTGCCGGGCTCCAGGGCAGGCCAAATTTGGCAGCACCAAAATTGGAGGTTAAGAGGTAGCCGCAAACCAGTCTTGGTATCAGCAGCAGCAAATCCTGCCACCAGGCTGGCATAAGGATCGGGTTGGTGAGGCCTTGTAAAATTTTCATGATTGTAGTTTTGCGATGAACGATATGCAAGATTACCATCACAAAAAGCCCAAACCGCCTCAAATCATCTTTTGATACATAGCAAGAAGGTCTCAAAACATAAAACACATGGCAGTTTTGGCTTTTTAATGAACGTTTGGTTTTTGCCGTTCAAAACTAGTGATCTCTCCCTGCAGGTCGCCCCGTCGAAAGTGTGCGATGTCAGCCATGTTCATGCCATTGCACAGGTAGTTGAATATCCAAAAAACTATCGACTTGTCCAAAGTTGTGCCCAGGTGCGTACAGTAATCGAATAAGCATCAAACATAATCACAATCATTATAATTGTCCAAAACCTCTATTTTTGATTGGTTTTGGGTGATTAAATAACTAAATTATGGAACCACTGCGTGCTGATAGTTTTAACGTATACAGCTTTGGGATCATTGAACGGATCCTAAAATCAAAAGCAGACTTCATTCCGCTGGAAGATGAACAACCTCCGGCACCGGGTGGCAGCGGTATGCCCCAGCATGATAATATCCGCGGTGAGGATTACTACCAGTAAATAAAAGAAAAAAAAACATCATTTATTAAATAAAAAATCAAACAACATGAACAAGGAAAGTT
>Ga0123336_10002051_pt1 | contig 17797 bp, 18 predicted proteins | sample SSSSmetaG_FD_96466 | JGI IMG/M metagenome (GOLD analysis project Ga0123336, IMG submission 96466) | Glacier valley bacterial and archeal communities from Borup Fiord, Nunavut, Canada, to study Microbial Dark Matter (Phase II) - ​SSSS metaG | ecosystem: Environmental > Aquatic > Freshwater > Ice... | reverse complement strand
CGCAGCCAGATCGCGTGTGTAGAGCTGCGGGTTGGATGGGTCGCCGTTTTGCTCGCTGGCGCGCGCTGCCGCCGCTGCACCGACGCCGATGCCGACGACGAGCAGGGGAATCGCGGCGCCGAGAAAGCCATAGCCCCATTTCTTCGACGGATTGGGCATGACTTCTTCGTTGTCTTTTTTGCCAGCAGCCTTCTCGTCCGCGCGCGCAGCGACGGAAGAGAGCACCAGCGACAGGCTAAGTAGGAGAGCTGTTCCGCGCATGGCGTCGGACGCTAGCACAAGCCCGTACCGCTAGGCCAGCGCGTCGACCAGGGCTTTGTGAATGTGGCCGTTTGTTGCAACGACCTCGAAGGCGTCGACGCTGAAAGGTCCGCCGTCGAGGCTGCTCATGCGCCCGCCAGCCTCGGTGACGAGGAGCGAGCCGGCGGCCACGTCCCACGGCTTGACCTTCTTCTCCCAGTAGCCGTCGAACCAGCCGGCAGCGACGAGGGAGAGGTCGAGCGCGGCCGCTCCGGCGCGACGGACGCCCTGGGCGATGAGCTCGAGTTTCATGAAACGTTGAAAGTTGTTGTCCGGGCTTTGGGCGCGGTCGTAGGGGAAGCCGGTGGCGAGAAGGCAGCGACGGAGATCGTCGGTGCGGCTGACTTCGAGGCGGGTCGTCACGTCGCCTACCTTGCGAAAAGCGCCTTGGCCGCGGGCGGCGTAAAAGGTCCAGCCGAGGGCCGGGGCATGGACCACACCGGCTTCGATCTGGCCGTCGACCTCTAGGCCCACCGAGACGCAAAAGAACGGCAGCCCGTGGCTGAAGTTGGTGGTGCCGTCGAGCGGATCGATGATCCAGCGACGGCCACCCGCGCCTTGGTGGCTGCCGGACTCCTCGGCGAGAACGGCGTCCTTTGGGCGTGTGGCGCCGAGGACGTCGATGGCGGCTTTTTCGGCGCGCCGGTCGAACTCGGTGACGAGGTCGATGTTGGTGGCTTTTTCGTCGCTGGGGTGGCCGCGAAAGGCCCCTTCGAGAAGCACCGCGCCGCTGGCGGCAGCGACCGCTTGCGCGACTTCGAGATCCGTCACTAGCTATCGAGGTCGAGGACCATGGTGGTCCCCGAGGAGCGCAGCTGACTCGATTCGAGGATCTCGGCGTCGACCAGGGCGCGCTCGACCATCTTGAAGCCGAATTTCTCGGCGAAAAAGTCGGAGGCGGTGGCGGTCACCAGATAGACCCGACGGGCACCGCGGCGACGGGCGCGACCGAGCGCAGCCTCGGCCAGCATCCAGCCGAGACCTTCGCCGCGGCGCGCCGGCAGCGTCGCCAGCGCGCACAACAGACCCGCGTCGCCGTGCAGCTCCATCGCCACGCAGCCGACCACTTTGCGCGACGGATCACGCAGCACCAAGATCTCGTTGAGGTGCTCGTCGAGATCGGGATAGTCGAGCACGGCCTCGTCGAGAAGATCACGCAGACCGTCGCGATCTTCGGGGCCAGCCGGAACCACGGCGTCGCCAAGGCGCGACAACAGCTTGTCGTGAAGACCGCCAAAGCTCCCTGAGGACATCACCACCACGGTGTCACCGGCGGCGGCGCTCTCGGCGAGGTGGGCGACGATCTTGTCGACATCGGCGAAGCAACGGGCCATGACGCCACGCCCGCGCAGATCAGAGGCCAGCGCCTCGGGATCGAAACGGTCGCCGGCTGGCGCTTTTTCGGGGTGAAACACCGGCGCGATGAGGATCTCGTCGGCGGTGCTGAAGGCTTCGGCGTAATCGGCCTGGAAGATGGCCCGGCGCGAGGTGGCCGAGCGCGGCTCGAAGACCGCAATGATGCGCCCACCGCCATAACGGCCGCGCAGCGCCTTCAATGTCTCGCGGACTGCCGTCGGATGATGGGCAAAATCGTCGACGACGGTGACGCCCTGGGCCACGCCGCGCGTCTCCTGACGGCGCTTGACGCCGGCGAAGCGACGGATGCCGCGGCTGATCTCGTCGGCAGAGAGGCCAAGGCCCGTGGCGGCGGCGATCACCGAAAGACAATTGCCGAGGTTGTAGGCACCGGGCAGGCCGGTGTCGAAGGTGCCGACGTGCTCGCCGCGTTTTTCGACCTCGAAGACGGTGCGACCGCCAGCACGCTGGGCGATGGGGCGGGCCACCCAGTCAGCCTTGAGCTCGGTGCCGACGGCGTAGGTCTCGACGCGGCAGGTGGCGTGGCTGGCGACATCGAGCGCGCCAGGCGAGTCGGCAGCGACGATGAGGAGCCCGTCTTTGGGGATCAGCTGGACGAACTTGATGAAGGCCGCTTTGACCGCCTCGAGCGAGTCGAAGATGTCGACGTGGTCGAGCTCGACGGAGGTCAAGATCACGGTCTTGGGCTGGTAGTGGAAGAACTTCGAGCCTTTGTCGAAAAAGGCGGTGTCGTATTCGTCGCCCTCGACGACGAACACGCCGTGCTCTTTGCCGAGCCGCCAGCCGCGCCCGAAGTTTTGCGGCACGCCGCCGATCAGAAACGACGGATCGCGATTGGCCGCGGCGAGCACGAAGGCCGCCAGCGACGAGGTGGTGGTCTTACCGTGGGTACCGGAGACGACCAGGGCGTGGCCGTCGCGCAGAAAGAGCTCGTCGAGCAGCGCCGGAAAGCTGGTCAGTCGGAGGCCGCGTGCCTCAGCAGCCACGACCTCGATGTGGTCCTTGCTGCAGACATTGCCGACGACGACGACATCAGGCTGCCAATCGAGGTTTTCCGGCCGATGACCGTTCATGACCTCGATGCCTTGCTCCAAAAGCTGAGTAGACATGGGCGGATACACGTCTGTGTCGGAGCCGCGCACGTCGTGCTTGGCGGCCTTCAACAGGCCCGCGAGGGAGCCCATGCCTGTGCCACAGATGCCGATGAGATGGATCTTCATGAAAGCGGCCGAGGATGTATCAGTTGGGCCAGATCGTCAATGGTCGTCAATGGTCGTCCATGGTCGTCCATGGTCGTCCATGGTCGTCCATGGTCGTCCATGGTCGTCCATGTGGTTCCAGCCCTGACGCCTACCTATGTCAGCCGTCCTTGACGGAAGGGGTAGTCGCAGAGAGTATGGAAAGATGGCGACTGGAAGGCCCGACGGAAAGGCTGTGGGTAGCCGAGAGCGGCGCGGGCATTTTCGCGGCAAACCCCGACCTGGACGCCGCGTGGCGCTGACGTTTCGCATTCTGGAAAACGGCCAGCCCAGCGACGGCATGAAGGCGATGACCAAGAACATCGGCGTCGGGGGCGCGTTCGTCCTGACCACCGATCCGGCCCCTCCGGGTACGGCCTTGGTCTTGGAAGTGGCCGTGGCGTCGGAGAAGACGATCGCCGTGCGCGGCGACGTACGCTGGATTGTCGACGGCAAACACGACGAGCCGGAGCGCGAGTTTGGCATGGGGGTCAAGTTCGCCCCGCTCGACGTGGAGCAACTGCTGTCGCTGAGTGACTATTTCGCGACATTGGGTGCCGCCGAGCTCGTGGAGCACGACGAAGCGTGACCGACGCCAGGCACGAGCGGCCGCGGCCGCTCATGTTGGTGTGTGAAGACGAAGAGCCGATCATCGAGCTGTTGCGTGCGCTCGTCGACCCGCTCGGTGTGGACCTCATCGCCGCCCGCGACGGGGCCTCAGCGCTGGCCCATCTGGCGGTGCGACAGCCGTGGCTGATGACGCTGGATCTGGTGTTGCCGACGCTGGACGGCTTTGCGGTGCTGGAGCGGATCCGCCAGCGGCCCGAGCTCGACGACATGCCCATCATCGTCATCTCGGCCATGACCGACGCCCAAAGCATGAAGCGGGCCTATGGCCATGGCGTGGTCGACTTCGTCAACAAGCCGTTCAATGTCGACCTACTCGACGCCAAGCTGCGCGTGTTTTTGCGGATGCGACGGCTGGCCGAAGAGGTCAAGGCGCGGCAACGGTTCTTGGAAGAAGTGGTCGACCATGTGTCGTCGGGGTTGATCGTCGTCGACGGGCGCGGAGTGATCGTCAAGGTCAATGCGGCGGCGGCGGCGACCCTGGGGCCCGGGCTGCCTGGGCGCACCGTGCACGAGGCGCTGCCGGGCGGTGAGGCCATGTTTCTCGTCGCTGGCGATGCTGCGCAGCGACGGGTGACCATCGAGACGCCGCTCGGGCCGCGCACGTTTGGGTTCACCAACTCGCTCATCGAGGTCGATGGGCGCTCGGGCGCGGTGGCGGTGTTTCGCGAGCTCAATGACGTCGAGGCGTCGCGGCGCGATCACGACGAGCGACGGCATCAGATTGAGCTGGCGAGGCTGTCGCGCAGCTTCGTCCATGAGGTGCGCAATCCCCTGGCGGCCATCGGCGCGGCGGCGCAGGTGATCGCGCGGCCCGATGCCGAGACGCCGCAGCGGATTCGTCTTGCCAAGGCGATCGAAGGCGAGGCCGGGCGCATCATTGGGCTCGTCGAGGAGTATGTCGAACGGCGCACGTCGCAGCCCAACAAGACTGCCGTCGACGTGGCCGCGCTGCTCGACGAAGTGGTCGAGGTCAACCTCATGGCGTCGCCAGCGCGCGACCGCATTGCCATCGAGGCGGGGGCCAGCCTGCCCCATGTGCGTGCCGACAGCGGCCGCTTGAAGCAGGTGGTGCTGAATCTGGTGCTGAACGCCGTGCGCGCCACCGACGACGGCGGCAAGATCACACTGTCGGCGGCGCTCGATGCCGGCGGCGTCGCGCTCCGCGTCGCGGACACCGGCTGCGGCATCTTGGAGGTCGATTTGCCGCGCATCTTCGACGAGAACTTCTCGACGACACGGGGCGGCGGCCTGGGCCTGGCGATCGCGCGCAGAATCGTCGAGGCGCACGGCGGCGCAATCCGCGTACAGAGCGCCGCTGGCGAAGGCAGTACCTTTACGGTCTGGATGCCCGCGGCCGAATAGACTACGGCTTATCGAGATCGACCGTCGTCAGCTGGTTGACTTTGATGATGATGCGCAGCGTGCGGCGCTTGTCGCCGGCGACCTCGATGGTGAAGTTGCCAGGCGTCATACGAAACGCGGTCAGTGGCGCTTTGAGGACGAGGCCGTGCACGGTGATGTCGCGTGGGGTCTTGCTGAGGACGGTGAGCGTGCCGACAGCGACGGGATCTTGCCTGGGCGGCGGCACGCCGGCAGTGGGCTGAGGTGGTGGCGGCGCGGGTGCAGGAGCCGGTGCTGCCGCGGGTCGGTTGGACGGAGCGGGCGACGGTGGCGACGGCGCCGGCCGTGGTGCGTCCGGTTCGGCGATCATCACGCACTGCGTGGGTGGTGGCTTGTCCTTGGCCTCGGCACGATGGGCCAACAAGCCCGCGCTCAGCGCCGACGCCATCACCATCGCGCGCCCCGGCTGGTACGGTGAACGCGGCGGCACATACGCCGCGCGATGGACGACGGCGCCGTGTTCGTCCCGTGCATAACGAATGCAGGGATGCTCGTCTCCAGAATTGAGGAGTCGCAGCTCAGCCTCGATTTCTGTCATGTCCGAAAGCGAAAACACCTGCCGGTCACACGCCGCACAATGCCGCACGCTCGTGCCTCCAGCGACGGACTCCACTGACTCCATAGAGTCCCACGGAGAGTCACAGGGTTTGTCGAGCGGCTGTCGGGTGAGCTGGCGAAGAAGCGAGCGTGGATGCATGCCCTACTGTAGCGGATTCCGGGACTGCGGTGCTAGCGGCTGGCGACGGGGGCCGACGCGTCGGGGTGCGCGGCCTTCCAGCGCTTGGTGCGGATGAGCTCGTCCCATTCGAACTTGAGGCCGATGCTGAGGACGTGGGTCTGGGCCTGGTAGGTGCCGTTGTTGACCACCCCGGTCGGGTTGCCGTTGGGGTCGACGAAGGTGCCGTTGACGCCGTTGATGATGCGCACATCGCCGTCGGTGACGATGCGCTGCGGCTCGTAGATGAAGGCGTAGGCGAGGTTGATGGTCACGCCGCGGATCTTGTAGCCGACGCCGAAGGTCGGCGCGTATTTGGCGCCGGTGTCGAAGTCGAGGCGGGTGTAGCGGTAGGTCGTCGACGCCGAGTCGAAGTAGAACCCGAGACGCAGCGTGAGGACGCCTTGCGGCAGGCGCGCGTTGTACGAGCCGCCGAGACGCACGCCGAAAGTGTCTTTGTACTGGTGGGTGATGACCGGGTTCACGTCGCTGAAGATGTAGAGCTGGGGAATGAGGACCTTGCTGCCGACGCCTTCCGCCGCGCTCCAGGCCTCGTAGGTGCCGTCGACCTCGATGTCGCCAGCCTCGAAGCCGTCGTTCTTGGAGAAGAATGCCCAGCGCACGCCGAGGCGCAGCACCCACGGCAGGTTCGACAAAAAGCGCGCCGGTGCCGCCGGGATGGTGCCGATGGCCTGGGCCATGTTGGGCGGCGCGGTGGCCTCGACGGTGCCCGAGGTATCGAGGTAGACCGGGCCCTTGAGGTTCATGCCAATGCTGAGGCCCTTGATGGGGTGGACCAACGCGCCGATGGAGCCGGTGGCGGTGAAGCCCGAGGTCTTGATGTGGGTGTTGGTGTCGCACTGCGGATCTTCGGCGACCTTACAGGTGCCGAGGTTGAGGCTCGAGACGTTGGACAGGTCGAAGGTGGCAATGACGAGGTGGAGCGCGAGGCCGATCTCGATGTACTTGTTGATCTGGTAGGCCGCGGCCAGGGTCGGGTAGATGATGAGCAAGTTCTCGTTGGTGATGTCATAGCGCGCCGGCGACGGGAAGCCGTTGGGCAGCGTCGCCGGGAACGAGCGTGAGCCGTACGACGACGGGCCGTAGGCGCCGAGGGCGAACGTCCATTTCTTGAAGTAGTTGAAGTCGGTGGTGATGCCGAGGAACGGCGCAAAAAACGGCCCGCCCTGGTTGGAGACCTTGGGGAAGGCCTGGCCGGCCCAAGGCTGGTCGGCCGTCGCGGTGCCGGGGTAGTTGCCGGAGCGGGTGAAGTCGTAGCTGTGGATGCTCAGGTTGCCGTCGAGGACGGTGGTGGTGCCGCGGATCTGCGCCAGACCGGCGACGTTGTACTGCAAGGCGAGCGCGGAGTCGGCCTTGGCCGTGAACGCCCCGCCGCGCCCGAGCGCTTCGGTGCCGTTGTCGGGAAATTCGAAGCCGCCCGCCCTTGCCACCGTCGGCAACAAACACAGCCCCAGAACCCACCAGCTTCGCATCATCCGCTCTCGCTCCTTCGTTACAGGGTTGGCGCCGTCGCGCGCGCTTTTTGCAAATGAACGGCCAAGATCGACACGGCGGCCGGGGTGATGCCCGGAATACGGCCCGCTTGCCCGAGAGAGCGCGGGCGCACACGGGTCAGCTTCTCTTGCGCCTCGCGGGAGAGACCCGCCATCGCGTGGTAGTCGAGCGCGTCTGGCAACAGCAGCGACTCGAGACGGGCAGCGCGAGCGACTTCTTCGCTCTGGCGGGTCACGTAGCCTTCGTATTTGACGCGGATCTCGATGCGTTCGGCAAGTCTGTCGTCGAGATCGGCGCCGCCAAAGGCCGTGCACAACCCGGCGTAGTCGAGCTCCGGACGGCGCAACAGCTCGAGCAGCGACGACGGCTTCTTCAAGGCGCTGGTACCGAGCGCCACCAGCCGATCGTTGACGGCCGGCGTGGGCATGACCTGCGTCTTGGTCAGGCGCACCAGCTCGTCGCTGAGTCGCCGGCTGCGGGCCTCGAATGCCGTCCAGCGCGCGTCGTCAACCAACCCGAGCTGGCGACCGAGCGGAGTCAGACGCTCATCGGCGTTGTCCTCGCGCAGGATCAGACGATGCTCGGCACGCGAGGTCATCATGCGATAAGGCTCGTCGGTGCCGCGGGTGGTCAGATCGTCGACGAGGATGCCGGCGTAGGCCTGGTCACGGCCGAGGACCAGATCCGGCCGACCGAGCTGGCGGAGCGCAGCATTGGCACCAGCGAGAAGACCCTGCGCCGCGGCTTCTTCGTAGCCCGAGGTGCAGTTGAGCTGTCCGGCGAAATACAGGCCCGGCACGCGCTTGGTCTCCAGCGTCGGAAAAAGCTCGGTCGGATCGCAGACGTCGTACTCGACAGCGTAGCCCGGTCGGGTCATCTCGGCGCGCTCGAGGCCCGGAATGGTCCGCACCAACGCCAGCTGCACGTCGACGGGCAGGCTGGTGGAGATGCCGTTGGGATAGACCTCGTGGGTGTCGAGACCCTCGGGCTCGAGGAAGATCTGGTGGCGCGACTTGTCGGCGAAGCGGACGACTTTGTCCTCGATCGACGGACAGTAGCGCGGGCCGACGCCGGTCAAGGAGCGCATCTCTCCGTAGAGCGGCGAGCGATGCAGGTTGGCGCGGATGAGCTCGTGGGTCTGCGCGGTCGTATACGTGATGTAGCAGGCGCGCTGGGGCAGCGGCGGTGGTGGGCCATCTTCGGCGAAGCGCGGCAGCGGCAGCTCGCTCGGCTGGGCCTCGAGACCCTGCCAGTCGACGGTGCGGCCATCGAGGCGACAGGGGGTACCGGTCTTCATGCGGCCGAGGGCAAAGCCGAGCGCGGTCAGCGACGCGGACAGGCCCCTTGCGGGTGGCTCGCCGGCGCGGCCGCCGTCATGCTGGGCGTCGCCGACGTGGATGCGACCGCGCAAGAACGTGCCGGTGGTGATGACCACTGCGGGCGCGCGAAATTCGAGGCCGATGGTGGTGGTCACACCGACGACGCGACCGCCCTCGACGAGGATGCGCTCGACCTCTTGCTGCATGAGGTAGAGGTTCGACTGTTCTTCCAGCACCCGGCGCATGACCTGGCGATAGCGCGCCTTGTCACACTGCACGCGGGTGGCGCGGACGGCCGGGCCCTTGGAGCCGTTGAGACGGCGAAACTGGATGCCGGTCTCGTCGGTGACGCGGCCGATGGCGCCGCCGAGGGCCTCGATCTCTTTGACGAGGTGGCCCTTGCCCACGCCGCCCACGGCCGGGTTGCAGGACATCTGCCCGACGGTGTCGAGGTTGCCGGTCAGGACCAGCACGCGACGGCCGAGACGCGCGGCGGCAAGCGCGGCCTCACAGCCGGCATGGCCGGCTCCGACGACAACAACGTCCCAGGCGGTGGGGTGCAACATGACGCCCGAGGGTCGTCGGGGTGGCCGGTCAAGTCAAGTCAGTAGTAAAAGCCGAGGCCCAGACTGAAGGCCAGCGACTGCGACGGCAGCGGCCGCTGGGCGCCGAGCAGCGCCTCGAAGTCCAGCCGGGCGGCGAGGACGGTGGCGAGGCTGCGGCCAAGCTCGAACAGGGTGAAGCTGCCGGCCAGAAAGCCGCCGGCCATTGTCGCTGTGTTGTTGACCAGTTGCACCTGACCACCGACGCCGCAGAGGCGCAAGCGGACCCGGGTGGCGGCGCGGATCTGGATGCCGAAGGCGCCGGTGGTCTCGTAGTAGGTGTTGCCGCTTTCCTGGCCAGCAAGGAAGCGTCCGTCGACGACGATGCCGAGCGGGCCGACCACGTCGAGGCCGAGGGTGAGCTCGGTTCCGCCGGCGAACGACGAGAATCCGGGTCGGATGGTGTCGCCGCCGATCGCGGTGCGCCAGCCGCCCGCGCCGACCAGCCACTCGAGGATGAGGCGCTCGCGGAGCCAGGTGCCGGCGCGCGATTCGGCCCGCGCTGTCGTCGAGACTGCCGCCAGCAGGGCGAAAACTAGCGCGAGCTTATGGAGCCGCGGGCTCAGGCGCCAATCCTTTGCAACGCTGCGTCCCCGTCGGGAACCGCGGCTCGAACGAGTAAACGTGCAGCACGAAGTCGAGCTCGAGCTCCGCCAGCCGATCGGTGCCTGGCTCGTCGACGCGACGGCCTTTCCAGCGTAGCGATTCGATCTTGGTAGAACCGCAGGGATCGTGAAGACCGCGGGCGACTTTGCCCCATTCGGCGATCCAGCGTTCCATGTCGCCCTCGCTGCACGGCCCATTGCCACCACAATGCAGGCGCAGCGTGCGGTACCAGCTGCCGGTGCGCGTGCCATGCTCGGCGACATACAAAGCCGGCTCCATGCCGGCGGCGGGATTGGTTGGGCGAGCGCGCAAGGACACGCGGTAGGTGCCGGGGGCGAGGTCGACATAGCCGCAGGTCGGTTCGGCGACCTCGAGGTTCTTGTGCAGGCTGCCTATTTTCTCGACGCTGACCGTGACCGGATCGAGCCCGCGGCCGGTGCGGATTTCGAAGCGTTTGGTGCCTGCGGCCGGGGCGCCTTCCGGATCGTCGGGGCCGGTGCGCTCCTCGGCGGTTTCGCCGCGATCGTCGACGCGGCGACATTTGCACACGCCGTCGGCGCAACGCGGTCCGGCCGTCACCAACGGCGACGAAGATGATGCAGTGGTCGTCTTGGTGCCCGTTTGCGGCGCACAGCCGGCGAGCAACCCTGCCAGTGCCGCCGTGGTCCAACCGAATCTGCTGGTCATGCGCCCGAATCTTAACACTTGCGCCTGCCAGCCGCGCCGACACTTGACACCCATGGCACGCGCGACCACCATGGCGCGGTCGATGTCCCGACCCCTCTATTTCCGTCTCTGTGTTGTCTCGCTCTCGGCGCTGTTGGTGCTGGGTGGCGAGGGCTGCGAAGGCACGACCGCCAACTTCCTGCGCGGCACCGTGACCCTCTACCCGACGGCACAGAAGAACTACGACGCCGGTCTCCGCGAGCTCAAAGCCAGCAACTGGATGGCCGCGGTGCAGTACTTCACGCACGTCCGCACCAACTTCGGCTTCTCCAAATGGGCCACGATGGCCGAGCTCGGCATCGCCGACGCCAACGTCGGCCGCGACAAGTACACCGAGGCCATCGACGGCTACAAGACGTTCATCAAGGCCCACCCCGGCCACGAGCACGTTCAGGACGGCTACGCTGCCTTCAAGATCGGCGAGTGCTATCACAAGCAGATCCCGGGCGACTGGATCCTGGCGCCACCGTCGTACGAAAAAGATCAGGGCCCAGTGCTGGACGCGCTGCGCGAGCTGCAGGCCTTTGCCGACCAGTATCCGGCTAGCCCGTACGTCGCCAAGGGCCGCAAGATGATCGGCGAGTGCGTGCGCCGGCTCACCGACCACGAGCTCTATGTGGCGCGCTTCTATCTCGACCGGGACAAGCCCTACGCCGCCATCGGTCGGCTCGAGTCGGTGTTGCGCGAATATCCCGGCGGAGAGCGCGAGCCCGAGGCACTGTTGCTCCTCGGCAAGACCTACATCCAGATGAAGAAGCTCGACCGCGCCCGCGAGGTCTTCTGGAAGCTGGCCAACGATCACGCCACCGATTACCGCGCCCAGAAGGGCAAGCTCTACATCGAATTTCTCGACAAACAGAAAGCGGAGCCGCCGAAGAAATGAGTCTCGACGACAAGTTGCGACAGCATATTTTTTTGGCGCGTGAGTTCTATCAGAACCACGAGTACGACAAGGCCGAGCCACTCTTGGTGCAGATCATCGCTGAGCACCCTGGGTTTGCCGACGTGTTCAACATGCTCGGCGTCGTCTATCACGACAAGGGGCTGTTCACGAACGCCGAGGACATGTTCGAGCGCGCGCTCAACCTCAATCCGGCTTACACCGAGGCTGCGCTCAATCTGGCCGTGACCTACAACGACCTCGGCAAGTACAAAGAGGCGCGTGAGGTCTACGGCGGAGCCATCGCGCGCACCAAAGGCGAAGACCGTCAGCTCGACACCTTTGCGCGCGGCAAGATCGCCAACATGCACGCCAACACCGCCGACGCCTACGCCGGCGTGGGCCTGCAGGACGACGCCGTCCGTGAATATCGGCGCGCGCTCGATCTGTGCCCGACCTTCGTCGACATTCGCACCAAGCTGGCCAATGCGCTGCGCGACAAAGGCGACAAAGAGTCAGCCGTCGCCGAGTACCTTATCGTCAAGGAGCAGCAGCCGGGCTACTTGCCGGCCCGCATTCACCTCGGGGTGACGCTCTACTCGCTCGGCCGCAAAGACGCGGCCAAGGTCGAATGGGAGGCGGTGTTGGCGATCGACCCCACCAGCAAGAGCTGCAAGATGTACCTCGATATCCTCGCCGCCTCCACGCGCTAGGCGGCTTTTCAGATTCTTCCATATCTGAAGGAAGCGTTACGAGCTGAGCAGTCGGCCTCGATTTGTCGTCGCTGCGATCTGTTTGTGTAGGACGATGTTGCGGCCTGCGGACCTACCGTGGCTGTGGGCCTCGGAGCCTTGGGTGCCGCTGCGACGGGTGTGGCTGATGCGCGGATAGCGTTTGCGCAAATAGCTCGTGAGGTCGGGGTCGCCGACCCAGATGAGGCCCTCTTTCTGGTGGCGTTTGCGCTCGGAGGCGAGCTTGTCTCGGAAGCCGGCCACGACACCCGCGAGGTAGCTCTGGCGATCGCGGTTGCCGATGTTGCGGGCGGCGCGATAGTCGTCCCATAAGCGGTCGGCGGTGCGGAGGAGGAAGCTGTGGACGTGCTCGGCCATGTCGATGTTGACGCTGGTGCCGCACACCTCGAGCACCGTGCCGCGCTTGCCTTCCTCGACGCGCCACACCGGAACCCAGATGGCCTCGACGAAGAAATATTCGGACAAGAGTGTGCTGAGGAGTCGCTCGGCCTCGGTGGTGCGGCCCGACGGATGACCGAGGTGACGGAAGCGGTAGCCGCTCTTGCAGACGCCGGTGATGTTGTGGCGCAGCATGAGCCGCTGGGCCTCGGCCATGGCCGCCTCGGCTTCGTGCTTGTTGGAGCTTTCGGCCAGCGCCAACAGCTTGCCGATGCGACGCAAGATGCGCGCGTCATCGTCGTCGAGACCGGGCAGATCACCCGGCCCTGGCTGATCGGGTGTGCCTGCGGCGCGGGCGTCGATACCGAGGCGCTCGCAGAGCTGCTGAAACGCCGGCCCGTGCGCGGTCTCGTCGGTGATGTCGAGGATCTCGTGCACGAACTGGTGCGCCATCTCGTGCTTCAACACCTCGACCACCACGCCCCAGCTGCGTTCGTGGACCAGGCGGCGTGAGATCTCGATGGTGCGCGTCTGCGGCTGCCACTGGCCTAGCCGGCTGGCAGCCTCGGAGAGGGCGATTGTCGGCGCAGTCAGCTTGCGGCGAAAGTGCAGCGCGTTGAGATCTTGCCAGGTGGACAAGAGCGCGCGGGCGAGAGCGGCATCGAGCTCGGCGGAGAGCGGGCTGTCGGTGAAGATCACCTGGCCATGATAGCGCGACCGCGGCGCCGGGCCAGAAAGCCGAACAGGCCAAATGTGATCGCCAAGCACGCCGTACCCCACGGCGAAGATTTCCTCGCGCCAGACATCGAGCAGCCGATGTGGTTGGTGGAGTCGACGAAGCCGCCCGAGGAGTGGATCATCGCCGCGGCCGAGGTGCTGCCGAATTGCGCGGTGAGCATCTTGGGCAAGGCGGAGTTGTACGTGTAGCGGTATAGGTCGCCGACGCCGAGCTCCGAGGCGCCGTTGACCGACCACTTGAATTCGACGCCGTAGATCACCTGGCCGGCGGCGTCGAGGCCTTGACCGAGCGCCACCAGCCAGTCGCCCTTGTGTGCGCGCGATTCGTCTTCACCGACGATCTTGAGCTGGGCGACGTCGGCTGTAGCCGCCGTGACGCCGGTGATTTTCGAGACTTCCGAGCCGCCGACCATCAACGACACCGACCAGGGGCTGCCGGCGAGGACGGGCGAAACCTGGAGCCAGTCGCGGTCCTCGAAGAGAAAGCTCTGCTGCACGTCGACGCTGGCGTTGGTCGGATTGGCGATGGTGAGCGCGCCGTTGCCGTTGAGTCGCTCGGCGCCGAGCCAGTAGTAAGTGAGATAGGTCGACGTGCCGCCGGCCAAGATCTTGCCGTCGCCGAACACGGCGGGAACGTCGGCGCGTCCGACGAGCAACGGGCCATGCGGCAACAGCTCGATGCGGTCAGGATGGCCGACCCGGACGGAGCGGCTGTGTAAGAGGTGGCCGCCGCCGTCGCGGATATTGATCGTGGTGGTGCCGGCATGGACGGCATGGCTGCGCGCCGAAAACGTGTGCGTGTCGTGATCGTTGACATGCTCTTGCGAATCGATCACGAACACCGACGGGTCGGAGCTGTCGATGGTCCAGCTGGACATGGTGTCGTTGCCGGCCTGCGCGGACATCCACAAGGTCATGGCGGCGCCTTCGACATACGGCGTGTGCAGCGCGTCCGACGGGCCGATGAGTGGCGTGAAATCGAGGGTGAGGTCGACGTCGTCGACGATGGCGACGCCGTTACAGCCGGCCAACAACAAGACGAGAGCGAATGTCTTCATGGGACCACCTCGCGCAAGCATAGGAACCCATCGTGTCACAAGCGCTAGCGACGTCGTATGACCCACAGCACGTCGCTTTGGTGATCTGCCAGCGCCCGAGGAAGATCCTTTTCCGTGACCGGCAGCACGGTCAGGGTTGGGGCCACACCCCGTCGCTGGGCCCGCTGGGCGACGGCATCACGACGGGCATGTCCGGCGCCGGCCAGCACCACCAAAAGAGGTGTTCCTGCCTTGACGATCTCGGCAGCACGGGCAGCCATGGTCTCGTCCCACAAGAGCTGCGCGGTGTAGTAGCGCTCGAGCGTCGGCTCGTCGAGAATATGACCATGGCCGCTCATCGCGTCCTTGAAAAACGCCCGATGGCTTTCAGGACCGGGTACCAGCTCGGGCAGGGAGGCCCGCTCGGCGTCGTCCAGCGCCGACAGCCCTTTGCGAGAAATCTTACGCGCCAGCGACGACAGCGCATTGAGCGCGTACACCGGTCGATGCGCCTTGCGCACCGCGTCCATCATCGGTTGATAGAGGCCGAACGGAAAGCCCCAGGTGTGCTCCCAGTCGAGCCCAGCGACGAGAGCGGCATCGTTGCCGTCGGTGAGCCAGCGATCGAGGATCGGCTGGCGTGGCACGGCGACCATTTCGAGCCCAAGCGCCAAGGACGGTTGAAGCTGCAGCGCCAGCTCGACCAGCTCGCGTTGGGCGCCGTGGTGGTGTGGGTTGGGATGCTCTTCACCGACGACCACGAGCTGCGCGGTGGCGATGCGGGCGCGCAGCTCCGACGGATCCATCGCCGCTCCGGTCTGACCGTCGACGAGCCGGTGCGGCAAGGAGACGGGGCGCGTGGCCAGCGTCGGCGCACACGCCGTGAGGAGAAGCGCCCCCAGGATGATCACCAACCCCGAAATTCGCATCCGGCAGTCTACAATGCGCGCCTCGATGCGCCTCATTACCTCCGATCTGCCAGGCACTGGCGGCCTGCACAAGACCGTCCCCGAGGACTTCGAGGTCGAGGAAATCCCGGCCTACGAGCCTTCCGGCGACGGGCCGCACACCTATCTCTGGATCCAGAAACGCGGCCTCACCACCGAGGAAGCGGTCAACAAGCTGTGCAGCGCGCTCGGGACCCCACGCCGCGATGCCGGGGTCGCCGGCCAAAAAGATCGTCAAGGCGTCACCCGACAGTGGCTGTCGCTACCGGAGGTCGACCCGGAACGGGCGCTGGCCGTCGACATCCCGTCGCTGAAGGTGCTGCGGGCCGTCCGTCATCGCAACAAGCTCCGGACTGGCCATCTGCACGGCAACAAGTTCCGGCTGGTCATCCGCGGCTGCGTTGCGGGGGCACTCGGCCACGCACAGGCGATCATGGATCGGCTGACCCAGGGTGGTTTCCCCAATTATTACGGGCCACAGCGCTTCGGCGCCCACGGCGACAACGCCGCCCGCGGCAAGGCGCTGCTCACCACAACCGGCAAGCGGGCGTCGGGATCGCAGCTGCGCCTCCTCCTGTCGGCGTATCAGTCGGAGCTCTTCAACCGCTATCTCGACGGTCGCATCGACGATGGCCTGTTCGGCGATATTCTGGTCGGCGACGTGCTGCAAAAGGTCGAATCTGGCGGCCTCTTTGCCGTCGCTGATGAAGCCGAGAGAGTCCTCGCTTTGCCGCGCTTTGCCGCTGGCGAGGTCGTGCCGACCGGGCCCATGTTCGGGCCCAAGATGAAGCCGCCCACGCCAGATTCGCCCGCCGCGCTCCGCGAAGACCAGCTCCTGGCAGCCGAAGGCGTCCCGGCCTCGGCCTGGCAGGGCGGGCTCACCGAGGGCACCCGCCGGGCCCTTCTGGTTCGACCAACCGAAGCCACCGTCGCTGCCGGCGACACCGACGAGGTCGTGCTGGGGTTCGGTCTGCCGTCCGGCAGCTACGCGACCTGCATCCTTCACGAAGTGATGAAGTGAGCCGGCGCGGAAATCTTTCGCATCCGGCAACGTTTTACCGTAGGAGTGCGTCTCATCCTGACTTGCAGTAGACTTCGACGTCTCGCGACGTAAGGCGACCATGCATATTACAGACAAGTTCGTTTCGTTCACTTTGTTGGGGGCCGAGTGGGTCCTCTGGTTGCTGATCGCGCTCAGCGTCGTCAGCTTGGCGATCATGATCGAGCGCGGGTGGTACTTTTTCACCCACAACTTCGACCTGGAACAGTTCTCGGGGCAGCTCAAGCGCCTGTTGCAAGCGGGCAAGGTCGCCGACGCCAAGGCGATGTTGAGCGACAATAACTCCGTCGAGGCGGCGGTGGTGTTGTCGGGCCTCGCCGAGGTCGACAACGGCGCCGAAGCCGTCTCCGAAGCGATGCTGGCCACCAAGGCGCGGGAGCGGCTCAAGCTGGAGCGCAACCTGGCCGTCCTCGGCACCCTCGGCAACAACACGCCGTTCATCGGCCTTTTCGGCACCGTCCTCGGCATCATGAAAGCCAGCCACGACCTCACCGCCAACTCGGGTGGTCAGGCGGCGCAGGCAGTCATGGCCGGCGTCTTCGAGGCCCTCGTCGCCACGGCGGTCGGCCTGATGGTCGCCATCCCGGCCGTCATTGGTTACAACTACTTCCAGCGTCGGGTGCGTACGTCGGTGGGTCGTGTCGACTCGCTGGCGCACTTGGTTCTGTCGGTGCTGCACGGCCAGGCGGACAGCGCGGAGAAAAAGCCGTCGAAGCCCCTGGCCGAGGTGAAGTAAATGGCCGGTGGTTCGAGCTTCAGCGACGAGGATGGCGGTGGGATCATCGGGGACATCAACGTCACCCCTCTCGTCGACATCGTGCTCGTGCTCCTCATCGTCTTCATGATCACCGTACCGACGATCGTGGCCAACATGTCGATCAAGGTCGAGCTGCCGAAGGCCGCCAAGGGCGACGACACGCCGAAATCGACGGTCACGTTGACGTTGCAGCGCGACCCAAGTGGCTACATCCTTTATTTCAATGGCGAGAAGGTCGAGGAGTCGCAGGTGAAGACCAAGGTCACGGACCTTCTGCGCGACAACAAGAACCTCCAGGCCATCATCGCTGCCGACAAGGGCATTTCGTACGGCGACGTCATGCACATCGTGGATCTGGTCAAGCAGCTGGGGGTCACCAAGTTCGCACTGAACACCGACAGCAACTGAGGTCGTAATCCGGGCCCCCTATCGATGGAACCCAAGGATATCCTGGCGGCCTGCGTCGCCATCCTCACCCACGTAGGCATTGCCTATGGGCTCACGCGTATTCCAGTGCGCGTCGAGGTTCCGCCGCCGATCATCGAGGTCGACGTCGTCAAGAAAGAGACGCCGCCCCCGCCGAAGCTGACGCCGCCCGAGCCGCCCAAGCTTCTGGAGCCCGAGCCGCCGAAGCTCGACAAGCCCATCGCCTAGATGAAGCTGCCGCCGCAAGAGGCTCCGCCGCCGAACCAGCCGCCTCCCAAAGAGCCGCCCAAGGTCGCGCCGCCGCCGATGTTCGGCATCAACATGGAGTCGACCACCGAGGGTGATACGTCTTTCTCATGCCGACCGGCAACAGCACCATGGGCAATCCCATCG
>Ga0123336_10002048_pt1 | contig 17816 bp, 16 predicted proteins | sample SSSSmetaG_FD_96466 | JGI IMG/M metagenome (GOLD analysis project Ga0123336, IMG submission 96466) | Glacier valley bacterial and archeal communities from Borup Fiord, Nunavut, Canada, to study Microbial Dark Matter (Phase II) - ​SSSS metaG | ecosystem: Environmental > Aquatic > Freshwater > Ice... | reverse complement strand
CGGTGGTGGGCGGCTTCTTCGTGCATTGCCGGCCCGGCCTGCCGCTGCTGCGCCGGATGCTGGCGCTGGGCGTGCCGGTGATGGGCACCTTTGCGGTGGAGACCGGGCTGTTCCTAGGCATCGGGCTGCTCGTCGGCCGGCTGGGGACCGGGCCGCTGGCGGCGCACCAGATCGCGCTCAGCCTTACGTCCGTGTCGTTCATGATCCCCCTGGCGCTGTCCCAGGCGGCGAACGTGCGGGTGGGCAACCGGGTGGGCGCGGGGGACCCGGCTGGGGCGCGGCGGGCTGGGCTGGTGGCCATCGTCCTGGCCGGCGTCACGGAGGCCGCCGCCGCCGCCGTGCTGGTGCTGGCGCCTGCCGCGCTGGCCAGCCTGTATCTCGACCCGGCGCTGCCGCAAAATGCCGAGGCATTCCGCACCGCCCTGGCCCTGATGGCGATTGCAGCGGTGTTCGCGGTGTCGGACGGCGTGCAATCCGCCGCGGCCGGGGCGTTGCGGGGCCTAGGCGACACACGGGTGCCCTTCCTGTTGGCAGCGTTCAGCTATTGGGGCGTGGGCTTCCCGGCGGCGTGGTGGCTGTCGTCGGAAGCGGGCCTTGGTGCGGCCGGCGCCTGGTGGGGATTGGCGGGTGGGCTGATGCTGGCAGCGGCGCTGCTGACCTTGCGCTTCGTGCGGCGGCGCGCCCGGACGGCCGTGCCGGGATAACCTCAACCGCCCTACGCTTCAACTGCCTTTGCGGCCGTGATGCTGCGGCCTAGCACCGGCAGAAACGGTCAAAGCAAGCATTGGTTGATATGACCTGGCGGCCAGGTGTTCCGACCCGTTTCGTCATCGCGAACCGCGTTTGCGGCATGGCATTCCAGCGGTCGCAAGTGATGCTCTCCCGTGTCGCTGCGCTTCCCGCAACGACGAGTGAAACCGTCAGCACATCTGTCGGTTGGCGTATTCCGTCAGCCCTGGCCGAAGCCGTACAACCGTGCCGGGTTGTCCACCAGCACTGCTTGCCGCGCCGCCGGGTCCGGCAGCCATGCCGCCAGCAGGTCCAGCAGGTCGCCAGGGTTCATCATCCCACCCCAATGCGCGACGTGTGGCCAGTCCGAACCCCACACGCAGCGGTCCGGTGCGGCGGCATGAAGCGCCTGGGCCAGCGCCACCGTGTCCGCCCACGGCGCGTCGGCCAGGCGGTAGGCGCCGCTCAGCTTGACCCAGCCGCCGTCCCGCACCAGGGACAGCAGCGCCTGGAACCCCGGCGACTGCACGCCCAACGCCGCCGGGAAATGCCCCATGTGGTCCACGACGACGGGCACCGGCACCCGGGCCAGGCGTGGCACCAGCCCGGGCAGGTCGCGGGCGTCCAGCAGCAGTTGCAGGTGCCAGCCCATGTCGCGGCACAGCGCGCCGGTGCGGTCCAGCGCCGCCATGCCCATGCCGCCGCCATACAGGGTGTTCAGCCGCAGCCCCACGACCCCCGCATCCCGCAGCGCCTGGTAGTCGCGCGCCGGCCAGTCCGGCGGTGCCACGGCAATGCCGCGCAGCCGGGCAGGGTGGGCGCGCAGCGTGTCCGCCATCAGGCTGTTGTCCGTGCCGTGGACGATGACCTGCACCAGCACTCCGTATGCCATGCCGGTGGCGCCCAGCATGGCCATATAGGTCTCCGGCGGGGCGGGCGGGGCGGTGTAGCTGCGCCCCGCCACGTAGGGCGGCGGGCCGATCACGTGGGCATGGGCGTCCACCGCGCCGGGCGGCACTGTGAAAGTGGACGGCCCGCGCGGCGCAGGGTGCGGCCCCGGGCAGTCCCGCGGACCCGCGCCGGGTAGCTGGAGATTAGACACTAGTGTCCCGAACCTGAAGTTCGCCGGAGTGGCGAACCCCAATTTCGGGCCACTATGCCGTTTGTTTTCAGCGTGCCGACCGACCAGAAGCCCGTCGGTAAGAGCCGACGAACTTCTGGTCCTGCACACTAGGGCGCCATTGGACACTCGGGCGTCAGGCATGGGTGCGCGAGGCATGGGGTCGCCTGGCATGGAGAGCGGTAGGCATGGGTGCATCCGGCATCGGGGCCGGGACGTCAGGAACTGGGGCGCCGGTGTGTCAGGCATCGGCGTGCAGCACCCGCCCCCGCGTCTCCGGCAGGGCATAGGCGCTGACAAAGAACAGCACGTAGGCCGACACCGCAAAGATCGCGATGGCGTTGGACAGCGCCATGGTGCTGGACAGGGCACCCACCAGCCACGGGAACAACGCCCCGATGCCCCGGCCGAAGTTGTAGCAAAACCCCTGCCCGTTGCCGCGCAGCCGGGTCGGATACAGCTCCGTCAGGAAGGCCCCCATGCCGGAGAAGTAGCCGGACGCAAAGAACCCTAATGGGAAGCCCAGCACCCACAGCACCTCGTTCGACAGCGGCACCTGCGTGTAGGTCAGCACCACCGCGATGGCGCCCAGCGAGAACACCAGGAACAGCTTGCGCCGCCCGATCCGGTCCGCCAGCCACGCCCCGACCAGGTAGCCTGCGAACGACCCGATGATGAGCGCCGCGAGGTAGCCGGTGCTGCCGACGATGGACAGCTTGCGCTCGGTCGTCAGAAAGCGCGGCAGCCAGCCGGTGATGGCGTAGTAGCCGCCCTGGCACCCCGTGCTGAGCAGGGAAGCGAGGATCGTGGTCCGCAGCATGCCCGGCGAGAAGATCTCCAGCAGGCCCGGCCGGTCGCCGCTGCTGGCCTGCTGCGCCCGGGTGCGGACGGAGATCTCCGGCTCCTCCACGTGGCGGCGCAGGTAGAAGATCATCAGCGCCGGCAGTCCGCCGACAACGAACATCCAGCGCCAAGCCTGGTCTGGCGGCAGGGCGGAGAACAGTACGGCTTGCGTCAGCACCGCCAGGCCCCAGCCAACCGCCCAGCCCGACTGCACGCTGCCCACGGCGCGGCCTCGGTACTGCGCCCGGATGGTCTCGCCCATCAGCACGGCGCCCGCCGCCCACTCGCCCCCGAAGCCCAGGCCCAGCAGCGCCCGGCAGACCAGCAGTTGGTTGAAGTCCTGCGTGAACGCGCACAGCACGGTGAAAACCGAAAACCACAGGATCGTCAGCTGCAAGGTCAGCACCCGGCCGATCCGGTCAGCGACGAAGCCAGCGAGCCACCCGCCGACGGCGGACGCCAGCAGCGTGACCGTGATGGCCAGCCCGGCGGACCCGGCGTCCACGTTCCACAGCTTGATGATCGTGCCGATCACCAGCGGGTAGATCATGAAGTCCATGCCATCCAGCGCCCAGCCGCCGGCGCAGGCCCAGAAGGTGCGGCGCTCCGGCGGGTTCATGTCGCGGTAGAAGGCGCGCAGGCTGGTGTCCTCGGGGATCACGGCCTCGATGGCGGCGGCCTTGGACGATGTGGACATGGTGGCCTCCCGTTGCGGCCTTGCGGCGCGCAATGCTTCGTTACCGCAAGGATGTCACGCCCGTGTCGCCGGGGCTACCACCCGTGTAGGCGTAGCCCCGATTTTCCGCTCGGCGCCACCGCCGGGCCGGGCGCGGCGTGGAAGGCAAGCGTCATCAGGATGGGCGGTGGTTCGCAGGTGTCAGCCCGGCGCCGGGCTGGCCAGCGGCTTGTCCTTGTCCACGATGTAGGTTGACAGCACCCGCGTCCGCCCTGGCCCGTTGCGGACGAGGTGCGGCGCCTCCCGCGGCACCAGGAAGGCGTCTCCGCCCTTCATGGCACGGTCGGGCTGGCCGGCCATGCCGAGGGTGCCGGTGCCGTCCAGGAACACGCCGCTTTCGATGCCGGGATGGGTGTGCCGGGCGACGAGCACGTCCGGCTCGATCTCGACCAGGACTTGCAGGGTGACGGTGCCGTCGCCGGGGCCTTCCGTGCGGTTCAGCACCGTGCGGGTGAAGCCTGGCGCTTGGGCGCGGGCACCGATGCTGGCGGTCAGCACGCCGCCCCCGGCGCACAGCGCGCAGGCCGCAAAAAGCCGTCGTGACAGCATGGTGCCCTCCCCGGTTGTTACCACAGCGTTGCGCCGGGGCCGGGCTGGACGCAAGCCCCACGTTACCGGAAAAGCCGTCCCGTGCAGGCTGGCGTCGGCACCAAGGCGGCCGGCTGCCGCCGCACTCAGGCCGCTACTGCTCCTGGCGCCATCTCCCCGGCCCGCACCGGTGCCGGCAGCCTGTTGGCCCGCGGCGCCAGCGGGCACACGTAGCGGTCCGAGTAGGCGCAGGACGGGTTGTAGGCGAAGTTGAAGTCCAGCACCGTCCGCCCGTCCGGCGCGGCGCCGAGGTCGGCGGACTTGATGGTGTCCAGCAGGTAGCGCCCGGCCCCATAGGTCTCCCGCCCGCTGGTGGCATCCGCGAAGGGCAGGAACACGCCGCCGCAGTAGCCTTGCAGCCAGTACAGCGTCAGCTCCGCACCCAGCGCTGCGGCCAGCCCGGCGGTGCGGGCGAAGGGACGCATCGTCAGGTCGCCATCCTTGCCGGCGGGCAACACCTCGTCCGGGCCGTCCAGCGGGTCGAGCGTGACCAGGAAGCGCATCACCGGGTCATACGGGAAGAAGGGCAGGGCGGTGGGGGGCGTGCCCGGCTCGACAGGGGTTTGCGGGTGGTCCTGGAACAGGCGGTCCCGGACGGTGCGCCAGTGGCGCCATGCCGCGTGCGGGTCCGGGTTGGTGCGGACGGCGCCGTACAGGTCCGCTACCTGGCGACGCCAGTCCCAAAGTGAGCCATAGCCTGATGTCATCGCGTCCATGAGAACTTCACCATCTCCCAGCCGAACCGGCACAACTGCGCCGTCGTTGCGCGCCGCCCGTAGCCGCTGGATCGCCGTGCCGCCCCGCGTCCCGCGATGACAGACCGGCGTCACTGGCCTTGCGCCTTGGCGTATCCGTCAAGGCGGGCCGCTGGTGCGGCGCGGCGACCCGAGGGTCGCCCGCACACCGTTCACTTGCGCCGTTCTCCGGTGATGACGAACCCGGCATATAGCACGGTGCCTATGCCGAGGCCGGCAAAGAAGCCGGTTTTGCCAAACAGAAGGTCGCCCAGCCAACCCAAGCCGCATACGAAGGCGACGGACAGGACCGCTTCGGTCAGCCCCGCCGTGCGCTGGCGCAGGGTCGGTCGTGGCGGCGGTGCCGCGGCTTGTTCGGTCTGCGGCTGTCCCGGCGATGGCTGTTCCAGCGGAAGCTGAATATGTTCAGGCGGCAGGCCGGGGAAGCTGCGTGGATAGGGCTGCCCGGAATAGACGCGGAAGCCTGTCAACTCCTGACCGGCATCCTGCGGAGCCGGAACGTCCACTCGCCCGTCGCCGTGCCAGACTTCCACGTACCCGTGCAACTCCTGCAAGAACTCGTCGGCATCACGGCTACTGCCGACGTAGGATGACAACTCAAGCTCCACGGCATCCACCCGGCCCTGCTCCGCGTCCGCTTGCAGGACGGCGGCCCATTCCTGGAACAAGGATGCCAGGTCCGGCACCCGGAAGCCGGCCCGCGCCGCCGCCCTGGAAAGGTTGCGTTGCGCGTCAGACCAGGCCAGCGCAAGTGGCGGGATGCCGTCCTCGTCGTCCTCGTTTGCAAAGACGGCGCGAACACGGGCGGCCCATGGCCCGCCCAGGTCGGGGTCCCGGACCAGGGCGAACCAGAACAGCGGCAGGCTATAGTTGCAGTGCAGGCCTGGGATGATGCCCCTGCCCGCGGGCGGTGCGACGACCCGCCCTTGCCGCATCAACCCCAGGCTGGTCCAGCTACCCATGGCCGGCGCCCCATGGCCCGGCGGGCGAATGCATGCCAAGCCGCCGCTGCCGCAAGGGCGCGCCAAGTTCCTGGCCACCCCCGGCCAGCTGCGTCGTCCGGCACGGTGTGGTGCAGGCGCTTACCCCGGTGCGCCGTATGCTCCGGGCGACGCGCTGCACCACGGCCGGCGTCACACGCCGGTGCCGCAGGGGGATCACGCCTGCTGCAACTCGATCAGGCCCTGGCGGATGCGCCGCCCGTTGAGGATGGACGCCTCGATATAGGCGCCGTCGCCCCGGCGGACCGCGCCGGCCATGATCTGCGCGTCCTCCATGAAGCGCGCCAGCATTTCCAGCAGGGCCTCGCGGTTGTTCAGGAACACGTCGCGCCACATCACGGGGTCGCTGGCGGCGATGCGGGTGAAGTCGCGGAAGCCCGCGGCGGCGAACTTCAGCACCTCGGCGCGGCTGGGGTCGCCCTTGGCATCCTGCGCCAGGCCGTCCGCGGTGCCGCAGATGGTGAAGGCGATCAGGTGCGGCAGGTGGCTGACCACGGCCACCACGCGGTCGTGGTGGGCGGGGTCCATGCACTCCACCATGGCGCCCATGCGGCGCCACAGCTCGGACACCTGCTCCAGGGCTGCCGGGTCGGTGTCCGGCAGCGGCGACAGCAGGCACCAGCGGCCTTGGAACAGCGTGGTGAAGCCGGCGTCCGGCCCGGAGTACTCGGTGCCCGCCATGGGGTGCCCGGGGACGAAGCGCACGCCCGGCGGCAGCAGCGGCGCTACATCGCGGATGACGGAGACCTTGGTGCTGCCGGTGTCCGTCACGATGGTGCCGGGCTGCAGGTGAGGTGCGATGGCGGCGGCGATGCCAGCGAAGGCACCGACCGGGGCGCACAGCATCACGCAGTCCGCACCCTGCACGGCGCGGGCGGGATCGGCCTCGATCCGGTCGGCGAAGCCCAGGGCGGCTACGCGCGTCAGCACGGCCGGGCTGCTGTCGGAGACGACGACTTCCGCAGCCAGGTCGCCGCCAGGCCGCCCCCGCTCATGCGCGATGCGGGCGATGCTGCTGCCGATCAGCCCGGCGCCGATAACCACGAGGCGCTGGAACACCGGCGCGGACGCCTGGGGCGTTTCCAGCGCCAGTCCCGTGCCGGCGTCAGGCATGGACAGGCTGCCGGCTGGCCATGTACGCGGCCAGGATGGCGGCGACCTCGGCGCACTCCTCCGCCGTGCCGATGCTGATGCGCAGGCAGTGCGGCAGGCCGTAGCCCGCCATGGCGCGCACGATCACCCCGCGCGCGCGCAATGCGGCGTCGGCTGCGTCCGCCACGGCGGGCTGGCCGAAGTCGGCGAGCACGAAGTTGCCCTCGCTTGGCCAGACGCGGATGCCGGCTGTTTGCAGTGCCGCGGACAGGACCGCGCGCTGCTCGGTGTTGTGGCGGCGCCCGGCCTCGACCCAGCCCGGCTCGGACAAGGCGCCGATCCCGGCGGCCTGCGCGGCCAGGCCGGTGTTGAAGGGGCTGCGGACGCGGTTCAGCACGTCCACGACGGCGGGGGGCGCGTAGCACCAGCCCAGCCGGATGCCGCCCAGGCCGAAGATCTTGCTGAAGGTGCGGGTCATGACCGTGTTGTCCCCGGCGTCCACCAGCTCCACGCCGGGGTCGTAGTCCGGGCGGTCCACGTACTCGGCATAGGCGGCGTCCAGCACCAGCAGCACGTCCGGCGGCAGGCCGGCGCGCAGGCGGCGCACCTCGGCCTGCGGCACCAGGCTGCCGGTGGGGTTGTTGGGGTTGGCCAGGAACACCATCCGCGTGCGCGGCGACACGGCGGCCAGCATGGCATCCACGTCGGCGGTCAGGTTGCGCTCCGGTGCCTTGACCGTCGCCATGCCGGCGGCTTGGCCTGCGATCTCATACAGCATGAAGCCGTGGCGGCTCATGATGAGTTCGCCGCCTGGCCGGCCGTAGGCCAGGCACAGCAGGTAAATTAGTTCGTCCGATCCAGCGCCACAGACGATGCGCGCGGGGTCGAGGTCGAAGCGCCGGGCGATGGCCCGGCGCAACTCGGCGGCGGACCCGTCGGGGTAGCGGTGCAGGTTGCCGGCCAGCGCGGCGTGGGCGGCCTGGGCGGCGGGCGGCACGCCGAACGCGCCCTCGTTGCTGGACAGCTTGGTCAGGCGGTTCTGGCCCGCCACCTTGCTCTCGCCGCCGACATAGGGGGAGATGCCGAGGATCTCGGGACGGGGCTGCGGTGCGGCCGGTTGGGTGGTCATGGCAGGGGTTCCTGGAGCGGGACGGCATAAGCCCCGGCCACGACGGGCCGGCGCAGCACGGATTGCAGGGCGGCCAGGCGCGGGTCGGCGTCGGTGACGAAGCCGTCCACGTCCACCAGGGCGTGGGCTACGGGTGCGCCGGGATCCCGGCGCAGGATGACCGGGCCGGCGCTGAACCCAGCGGCGGCCAGCGCCGCGCCGAGCCGGGCGCGGCTGACATCCAGGGACAGTTCCAGGCCCAACAGGGAGCGGTCGGCGCCGCTCGGGTCCGGTGGTGCCGCGGCGACGACCAGCGCCTGCACCCGCGGCGCACCTTCTGGCCGGATGGACCAGAAAGGCAGGCGGGCGACGACGTGGATGCGGGGGTCGTCGGTATGAAGCAGCGCGGTCCACCACGCGGCGGCCGGCGCTTCGCCCTCTGCGGGGACGGGGAGCACGGCGGCGGTGGCGGCCCCGGCGCTGACCTCGCGGATCGCCTGCGCCGGGGTGCGGTGGACGCGCAAGGGGGTCAATGCGCCAAAGTGTTCCCGGGCCACGGCCGTGGCAGCGCCGGCGCCCTCCGGCTCGCACACCGTAATCAGCATCGGACGCTGCTGGGCGGTGAAGCTGTTGATAAGGGCGCGCCATACCTGGACGATGCCCTGGCGCGGAAAGGGGCCGGCGTGCCGGGCCAGCAGGCGGCGGATGATCGCGGCCTCGCGCCCCGGGCGCAGCGGGGTGCGGCCTTTCACGCCCAGTGCCGCGATCTGGGCTACGATGCCGGCCCGGCGCATCAAAGTGTCGTGCAGGTGGTCGTCCACCCCGTCCAACTCGGCGCGCAAGACATGCAACTGGTCCAGCGGGGCAGCCACCGGCGTTCCAGGCCCAGGCATCCCAAGTTCAGGCATCCCAAGTTCAGGCGTCCCAAGCCCAGGCGTCATCGGCCTGGGCGCCGCAGGCTCCGGCATATTGAGGTCGAGGGGGGCAGGGGTGGACATGACCGGCGTGTTCCGGGTGGGGAAGCGGGGTGCATAGCGGATGCCGGGGCAGGTGCAAACCCGTGCCCGCGCCGCCAGCCGGCTCTGGGACGCCCCGGTATCGGGCCTGGAGTCTGGCTCGCCGCCCGGTGTTTTCCTGCGACGTTAGTGGTGCAAGCCGTGGTCCCGGCCGACGCAGCCCTCATGAGGTGCCGCCGACACACGAGGCGTTGCGAGCGCCCAAATTGCGAAACACGTTGCTGCTGGCGGACCACGGCGCGGCTGCAAACGCCCGCGACGGCTCAGCCCGCCGGGGTATCAGGGCTTGCCGTAGCAGCGCAGGAACAGCGCCACGCCTTGGTCCACGCGGCGCGGCAGGTCGGCCCGGATGGCGTCGGTGCCGATGCCCAGGAGCAAGTCGTAATTGGTGAACCCCTGCCATAGCCCGAACAACTCGTCCGCCGCCTGCGCGGGGTCTAGCGGCACAAGCTCGCCCTGTGCTACGGCGATGGCCAGCAGTCCGGCCAGGTCGGCCCGGGTGCGCCCGGGGCCAAGCCGGTGAAACGCCCGGGCCAGCGCCTCGTGCCGGCGCAGCTCCCCTGCAACCACGCTGTAGAAGTCCACGGCGGGCTTGCTGGTCAGGAAGCGCAGGATGCCCAGGCCGAACTGGCGCAAGCGCTCCTCGACCGGGGCGTCCCGCCCGGTGTGGGGCACCTGCTGCGCTTGCTCGATCCGCTCCATCTCACGCAACACTGCGGCCTCAAACAAGGCGGCTTTGTCTGGGTAGTGGGAGTAGAGCGTCACCTTGGACACGCCCGCCTTGGCGGCGATGGCGGCGATGGACGTGGCCTCGACCCCGTGCTCCAGGAATAGCATCCAGCCGGCGTCCAGGATGGCCAGGCCTTTTCCCAAGTCGCGCGGGCGGCCAGGTGGGCGGGTCATCGCAGCACCGGGTTGACGCGGACCTGTCCGTCGCACATTACTGTACGGCTTAGTTCATAAAATAGGTTGAAGGGCTGTGATGGCGTTCAAGGGTCGGTGCCTGTGTGGCGCCGTGCGATACGAGTCCAGCGGTCCCGCGGCATTCATGGGCAACTGCTACTGCGCGGATTGCCGCAGGGAAAGCGGCGCCGGGCACATTACGGCTGTCGCAGTTCCGGATGCGACGCTGCACAGCAGCGGGGCGACGGCGGAGTTCACCAAGCTTGCCGACAGCGGCGGCAGCATCCGCAACACCTTCTGCCCAGTTTGCGCGACGACGCTGGTCTCACATCCGTCCAACCTGCCGGGCTTGGCGCTGATCCGCGCGGGGACGCTGGACGACCCGGCGGACGTTGCGCCGCAGATGAACATGTATGTCGCGTCCGCGCCCGCCTGGGACCGGCCGGCGCCCGGCATCCCCGGATTTCCCGGCATGGCGCCTGTGGGCTGACGTGAAGGCCCACTACGGCTACGACGCGCCGGGGATCATGCGCGGCCTGACTCTGGGCGGCGGCGGAGCCGTCTTGGTGGCCGGGGCGCTCGGGGCGGGGCTGCGTCTGCCAGGCTGGGGATTGGCCGCCTGCGCCCTGCTGGGCGTGGCCGGCGCGGTCCCGCTTGGCCTGGGACTTGCGATGGCCGCCTATGGGAGGTGGGGCAAGATGCGGATGCGGAATCGGATGCTCGACCTGGTGCCTTGGACGGGGCGGGAGCAGGTGCTGGACGTGGGCACCGGCGCCGGGCTGCTGCTGGTCGGCGCGGCCAAGCGGGCGCCGGACGGACGTGCGGTTGGCATAGACATCTGGGCCGCCAAGGACCTGTCCGGCAATGGGCCGGATGTGGCGGGGCGCAACGCGATGGTCGAAGGCGTCGCGGACCGGGTGGAGGTCCTGACGGCGGACGCCCGGCATATTCCGTTTCCGGACGGCTCGTTCGACCGTGTGCTGTCCCTGTTGTGCATCCACAACATCGAGGGCAAGGCGGAACAGGACGCCGCCTGCCGGGAGATCGCCCGCGTGCTGCGACCCGGCGGCACGGTGCTGGTAGGCGACTGGTTGCCTACTCATGTCTATGCCGCGGCGTTCCAGGCAGCAGGGCTGCGCGTCGGCGCGTCGGAGCCATACATGGGCACGGCCCTGGCCCTGATGTGGCTGGTGCGGGCCGATAAGCCCTACGGGCCATCGCCGTAGAGGCCTGCCGTTGCCCCCTGGTCCTGCCAACCTTATTGATGTTCCACCATGGATCATCCCGAACCCTCCACCACCGCGCAACAGGCCGCCACCTTCGACGGTCCGTTCATGCTGGACAGCGGCGGGTCCTTGCCGTCCGTCACCGTCGCCTACCGCACGTACGGCGTTTTGAACGCGGACCGCGGCAACGCCATCCTGGTCTGCCACGCCCTGACCGGGGACCAGTATGCGGCGGAGGCGCATCCCACGACGGGCAAGCTGGGCTGGTGGAGCCAGGTGGTCGGCCCTGGGCGGCCGGTGGACACGGACCGCTTCTTCGTCATCTGCGCCAACGTGCTGGGCGGCTGCATGGGCAGTACGGGTCCGCGGAGCCTGAGTGATGACGATGACGGGGGAGGCGACGACGGGGGAAGCAAAAGCGGGAGAGGTGGGCGGGAGCAGTGGGGCACCCGCTTTCCGGCGGTCACCATCCGGGACATGGTGCGGGCGCAGCACTTGCTGGTAGAGCGCCTGGGCCTTGGACGGCTGTTCGCGGTCGTAGGCGGCAGCATGGGCGGGATGCAGGCGCTGGAGTGGGCGGCGACCTATCCGGACCAAGTCTTCGCGTGCGTGCCCATTGCCACGGCGCCGTTCCACTCCGCGCAGAACATCGCTTTCCACGAGGTCGGGCGGCAAGCGATCTTCGCCGACCCGGACTGGGACGGCGGCGACTACTGGCGGGCTGGCAAGATCCCGGCGCGCGGCCTGGCCGTGGCGCGGATGGCGGCGCATATCACCTACCTGAGCGAGCAGGCGCTAACGCGCAAGTTCGGCCGCCGTTTGCAGGCGCAGGACGCGGGTCGGGACGGGTCCGTGCTGTTCGGCGACATGTTCGAGGTCGAGAGCTACCTTCGCCACCAGGGCAGCACCTTCGTCCACCGGTTCGATGCTAACTCCTACTTGACCATCACGCGGGCGATGGACCGGTTCGACCTGGCGGCGGAGCATGACGGGGACCTTGCGGCTGCGTTCCGCGGCACGCGGACGCGGTTCTGCGCGGTGTCGTTCGACAGCGACTGGCTGTTCCCGACGGCGCAGTCCCGCAACATCGCGCGCGCGCTGAACCGGGCCGGGGCGAACGTCAGCTTCGTGGAGATTGCGACGGACAAGGGGCATGACGCCTTCCTGTTGCACGAGCCGGACTTCCACCGGACCTTGTCGGGGTTCCTGTCGGGCTGCGCGGAGCATGCGGGGCTGTGAGCGGGTCAAGCCCGGCGTCCATGTCCAGCCAGCTTGAGCCGGCCTTGCGGGGCAGCCGTTCGGGAGCGGAAGGGGTGGTTCTTGCGGCTTGTGGTTTGATGCGGCGCTGCGCGCGTTGTGATAGCAGGCCTTGGGCAAGCGTGTACCGGCTGGTTCGGGCGGCTTGGCGGCAGCGTTACGCATGAGCCGTGCGCCTGTCCAGCAGGTGGCCAAGAACATGCGGCTGGACCTGCAGCTGATGTCGGAGATGATTGCGCCGGGCTCCCGCGTGCTGGACATCGGCAGCGGCGACGGGACACTCATAGAACACCTGTTCCGCACCCGCGGCTGCGATGCGCGGGGCATCGAGATTGACATGGCGGAGGTGACGCATGCCGTCGCGCACGGGCAGCCGGTGATGCATGGCGACGCCGACACCGACTTGCAGCACTACCCGGACGGGCTGTTCGACTACGTCGTGCTGTCCCGCACGTTGCAAGCGGTGGAGCGGCCGCAGGAGGTGCTGCGGCAGATGCTGCGGATCGGCACGCGGGCGTTGGTGAGCTTCCCCAACTTTGGGCACTGGCAGGTGCGCTGGCAGCTCGTGTATTCCGGCCGGATGCCGATGACGCCGACCTGGGACCGGGCTTGGTACGAGACGCCGAACATCCATCCGTGCACCATTCGGGACTTCTTTGCGCTGTGCGCGCAGGAGGGATACGCGGTGGAGCGGTGGCTGGCGGTTGATGACGGCGGGCGGCGTGCGCCGTGGCGGCGCTTTCCGGGGTTGGCGAACCTGTTCGGGGAGCAGGCGCTTTTCCTGCTGCGGCGCGCATAATTCGTATTGGCAACGATACGCAGGGCTGGCAATGTCCTGGCATGAACCTGCGCCGCTCCTTGCTCCTCCTTGCCCTCCTGCTTTCCGCTCCGGCCCTGGCGCAGACCCGCCCGCCGCCCGCCCGCCCCGCCCCAGCTGCGCCGCCCCTGGCCCGCGGCGCGGTGCCTGCCGCCGATGCGCCGGGCGCGCGGGACGGGTCGCTGGCGCGCTACGCCGGGTCCATCCTGCTGGAGGCCAAGGGCGGCGCCTTTGACGAGATCAAGCTGCCCAACGCAAAGCTGGTCCGCGCCGGCACGGAGCGGGACGGCCGCAACAATGATCTCTACTTGCTGCCGAACCCCCTCAAGCTGGAAGGGCGCCTGACCCGGCTGACCTACCTGATCCCCGAAGGACGCTCGCCCCTGGAGGTGATCCGTGGCTACCAGCAGCTTGTGCGCGATGGCGGCGGCGCCGTGCCGTGGGAGTGCGCCGGGGCGGAGTGCGGCGGCTCCCCGGCCACCCGCGCCACCCAGGGCGGGTCGGAAACGGGCGTTATCCACATGCTGTATCCCTACGACCTTGTGGCCGGCAACTGGACGATGTGCCCGTTGGATGAAAACCGCGCGGCCCAGCGCTACACGCTGCTGGACCTGCCGAACGGCGGCGGCAAGGCGGCGGTGCTGTCCTGGACCATCGGGGACGTGTCGGCTGGGTCCGACTGCAAGGCTTGGGTCGGGCGCACGGTGGCGCTGGCGGAGACGGCGGCGCGGGGGCAGCGGATGGAGGTCGTGCAGGCGGCCGCGCTGGGCCAGGGCTTGCAACGGGATGGGCGGGTAGCGTTGTACGCCATCCTGTTCGACACGAACCGGGCCGAGGTCAAGCCGGACAGCGCGCCCCAGTTGGCCGAGCTCGTTGCCTTCCTGCGCAAGGACCCGGCGCTGCGGGCGCTGGTGGTGGGCCACACGGACAACCAGGGTGGGCTTGACCCTAATGTGGACTTGTCCCGCCGCCGGGCGCAGGCCGTGGTGGCGGCGCTGGTGGCTGCGGGCATCCCGGCCAGCCGGCTGGTGGCGCAGGGTGTGGGCATGGCTGCCCCCGTGTCCACCAACGCCACGGAGGAGGGCCGGACGCGCAACCGGCGGGTGGAGTTGGTGCAGCAATAGGGCTGCAGGACCGGGGCAGCGCATGGGCCGTGCGGCACCGGATGTGCTGCCGCCAACCAGCAGTGCGGCGGCAGGGCGTGGCATCGTTGTCCGCAGCAGCTTGCGCGGATGCACCCTACCCAGGCAAGGCGATTGCACATGGACAAGTTCTGCCGAAGCCGATTGCAACGACCCGCTTTGTTGCGGGACGAAGCCGCTTCGTTGCAGTGTGCCACGCTGTTTTTCGGCGCTGGTTGGCGAGGTTGAACCACAGGCAATCGCCCTGCTATCCAGGGGCAGGGCAAGTCTGGGTTTCGGGGCGGGATGAACCCTGTGCAGCGCCCAGGTGAGGGTCATCCATCAAGCCTGCCAAGCCCCGCGGCTTGTGCCGGGTAGGGGCGCTGGCGGGCGCGGGCGCGCCAGAGCAGCAGGGCGGCGATGGCGCCGTTCATGAGGTTCCAGCCGATGCCGTTGGCGAAGGCGAGTTGGTAGGAGCCGGTGCGGTCGAAGATGACGCCGGTCATCCAGCCGCCGAGCGCCATGCCGATGATGGTGGCGGCCAGCACCAGGCCGATCTTTGCGCCGATGCCGCGGGCGGGGAAGTACTCGCGCGCGATGATGGCGTAGCTGGGCACGATGCCGCCCTGGAACAGGCCGAACAGGCCGGAGATCACGTAGAGGGACGTGAGGGAGTCGAAGAACAGGAACAGCAGCAGCGAGGCGCCTTGGAGCAGGGAGCCGGCGAGGAGGGTGGGCAGGCCGCCGATGCGGTCGGCGACCCAGCCGGAGGCGATGCGGCTGATGATGCCGAGGCCGAGCATGAGGGAGAGCATCTGGGCGCCGCGCGCCGGGCCGTATCCGAGGTCGGCGCAGTAGGCGACGATGTGGACCTGCGGCATGGACATGGCGACGCAGCAGCCGAGGCCGGCGGCGACCAGCAGCGCGAGCAGGCGGCCGGGCGGAAGGCCGAGGCGGGTTTGGGACAGGGGGGTGCCGAGGGCGGCGTTGGACTCGGCGGGCTGGGCGGGTGCGGGGGTGCGGAGGAGCCAGGCCAGGGGCAGGACGAGGATTATCAGCGTGGCGCCGATGGCGAGTTCGGTGGTGCGCCAGCCGTAGGCTTGGGTGGCGGCGGCGACGATGGGCGGCCAGATTGCGCCGGCGATGTAGTTGCCGGAGGCGGCGATGGCGACGGCGAGGCCGCGGCGGCGGTGGAACCAGAGCGAGGCGTCGGCCATGACCGGGCCGAACAGGGCGCCGGCGCCCAGTCCGATGAGCACGCCGTGGGCGAGGGCGTAGGCGGAGAGGCCGTGCATCGCGCTGGCGAGGGCGTAGCCGGCGCCGAGCATGACGGCGGCTGCGGCGACGGTGCGGGCGATGCCGAAGCGGTCGGCGGCGCGTCCCATGACGACTCCGCCGGCGGCGAAGCCCAGCATCGTCAGGGTGTAGGGCAAGGCGGCGGCGGCGCGGGCGACGCCGAACTCGGCCTGGACGGCGGGCAGGGTGACGACCACGGACCACATGCCGACGCCGCCGATGGAGCTGACGAGCAGGAGGATGGCGAGGCGCGCCCAGGAGGCGCGGCTGTCTAGCATGCTGCTCCCTGCCTGCCGATGCAGGCCAGGGCCGACTTGGTGCAGATGGCGGTATCGTTGCTGGGGCTGGTCCCTGCCTGCCTATGCAGGCCAGGTCTGGCGGCGGGGGATGGTTGCCGGGGTGGGCTGGGGGCGGTCACGAAGGGTGCTACTGCCCCAAGTGCTGGTCGAAGAAGGTGGCGATGTCGGTGAAGACCTCCTTGGTTTCGGGGGCGGCGGGGTCGAAGAGGTATTGGGCGTGGGAGAGGCCTTCGTACACGTTCAGCACTGCAGGAACGCCGGCGCGGCGGAGCTTGCGGTGGGTGCGGACGGTGTTGGAGAGGAAGAGGTCGCGGGTGCCGCTGGTGAGGATGGCGGGGGGCAGGCCGGTGAAGTCGCCGTAGATGGGGGAGAGCTGCGGGTCGCGCAGGTCGTGGCCGGCGGCGTAGAGCTTGGCGGCGTGGCTGAGGTAGCCGCTGTAGCTGACGAGGACGTTGTCGAGCCACTCGTTGGTCCTGTAGGTGTCGCCGGTCTCGGTGAGGTCGGACCAGGGGGTGCCGGGGGCGATGGCGGCGGGGAGGGGCAGGCCCTCGGCCTTGGCACGTAGGACCATGGCCAGGATCATGCCGCCGCCGGTGCTGGTGCCGACGAGGGCGACGCGGCGGGGTGCGGTTTCGGCGATCACGGCGCGATAGACGGCCATGGCGTCGTCCATGGCGGCGGGGTAGGGGGCGTCGGGGGGCATGCGGTAGTCGAACTCGATGACCTTGTAGCCGCCGTAGGCTGCCATGAGCATGGCCTCGGCGGTGCCGGACTCGCCGGGGCCGTAAACGTAGCCGCCGCCGTGGGCGTTGAGGATGACCTGGTTCTGGTGGGCGGCGGGAATGGTGCGGGGGGTGAAGACGTAGCACTTCACGCCGCCGATGGTTGTGGTTTCCATGGTGACGCCCAGGGTCTCGCGGGCTTTGGCGAGGCCGGGGAGGGCGGCGTCGGCGAGCTTGTTGACGAGGGTGCGCCAGGCGGCGGCGTCGGGCGGGTTGGCGTTCCAGGCGGGGGTGCGGTAGGGCGCGGCGACGAGGGCTTGGACTGCCGGGCTGAGGTCGGCCTGGGGCGGGGGGATGGTGTGGGCGGGGAGGCTGCGGGGGCCGGGCTTGTCGTTGGCGGCGGCTTGGGCGGCTTCGAGGATGGGGAAGCTGGGGGCGGGGAAGCTGGGGGCGGAAAAGCCTGGCGCCGGGACGGCCGGGGCAGGCGCCTGGGCCAGGGCAGGGGCGGTGAGCGCCGCAAGGGCTGCTGCTAGTGTCCCGAACCTGAAGTTCGCTGGAGTGAGAAGCCGCAGCTTCGGGCCACTATCCCTTTTGTTTTCAGCGTGCCGACCGATCAGAACTCCGCCGGCAAGGGCCGACGAACGGTTGATCCGGCACATTAGGAGGCGGATGCGCATGGCGGGTTTCCTGTCCTGGTAGCGTCTCATTCGGGCGCTTGCAGCCATCTATTGCCAGGCTTGGTCCGGAAGGCAACGGGCTGGCTGCTTTTCATCGGTCCGTTCGCAGGCGGGCGGTGCGGGGTACCAGGAGGGCTGCGGCGAGCGTTGCCACGGCGATGGCTGCGCCGAGCAGGAAGACGCCGTGGAGGGCGCTGCCCAGGGCTTCCTGCAGGCGTGCGACTTCGATGGGTTGCAGGGCGGCGCGGTGGGCGGGTTCGATGAGGTCGCGGACGGCGTCGTGGGCGGCCGGGCCGGCGCGGGTGAGGCCTGCGTTCAGGACGCCGCCGAAGGCTGCGGCGCCCAGGGCCTGGCCCAGCAGGCGGCAGAAGAAGAAGAGGTAGGTGGCCCGGCCGCGGTCTTCCCGCGCGGTGCCGGTTTGGATGGCGACGTTGAACACCAGGGCGTGCAGGCCCAGGCCGATGCCGGCGACGGCGGAGGCCAGGGCGACCCAGGGGACGGGCATGCCGG
>Ga0123336_10002046_pt1 | contig 17829 bp, 18 predicted proteins | sample SSSSmetaG_FD_96466 | JGI IMG/M metagenome (GOLD analysis project Ga0123336, IMG submission 96466) | Glacier valley bacterial and archeal communities from Borup Fiord, Nunavut, Canada, to study Microbial Dark Matter (Phase II) - ​SSSS metaG | ecosystem: Environmental > Aquatic > Freshwater > Ice... | reverse complement strand
TTCTCCCAATCCCTGACCTCGCCGGCCAAACTCTCGTGATCGCAATGCCAGTCGTAGAGGTTCCGCGCACAAAGCCTGAGCATAGCTTTGACCTCTGGCATTGAGTCAGTAAACGCTTTCAAAGGTGTTGGAAGTAGGATCATGTTGCCAACGCACGAGTAGAAGCAGTGTGCCCGTACCAGTTTGTTCTCTTTCTGGAACTTCGCATCGTCCACGCCCCAGACATGGCAGCAGGACCAATTCGGGCGATCCTGCTTTTTCAGTCCTAATGCGGCAGATAGGGCGAGACTGGCGTAACGGTTACCTTCGCGCTTATGAACCGTCAACTTGGATATCTTGCTCGTATTCATCTGCTCTGTCGTCCAATTTTCCTTGTAGAACGGCGCTCCGCGAGCGTGTTCCGGATACCAAATAGGCAACAGCCTGAACGTCTTGGGATCAACCCAACGGGCAGTTCCTTCAATCCACCCCATGATGGTCTTTACACCAATCCTTGTCCGCAAAGCTTCCAAGCCGTCAAGTTCAATCTCAGGCTGCGTCACCGACATACTCCTACATTATGCAGCCCTGAGAATAACATGGGCGTTACGGCGTTACTATGGGCTAAAAGAACGGCACACACTGATTTCTGTTTAGTTGGGTGGACCTTGGGTAGGAACAGTGTCATTCTTGCGCCGTATTGGAAGCTTGCTCTCGGAGGAAATTATGCGTCTTGTCCTGCTCGCCGCCGCCCTGTTCCTACCCTCGCTCTCGTCGGCCCAGCCGGCGCAGCTCCTGATGGGCCTGGACAACAAGCTGTTCTTCGAGGCCGGTGGGCCGCGCAACGGCCCGCCGGGCACGGACGCCGTGGCCGTCATCAGCCTGGCCGATCCGGCGCACCCCCGCATCACCGCAACCTTGGCGCTGGACAACTCAGTGGCGGGGCCGCCGACCAACCTGCAGATCACGCCGGATGGGCGTCTGGGCCTGGTGGCCAGCAGCCTCGTGAACACGCCCAAGGATGCCGGTTTCACCGCCGCGCCGGACAACCGGCTGCACGTCATAGACCTGCAAGCGCAGCCGCCGCGCTTGCTGGAGACCATCACGGTCGGACGCCAGCCCTCCGGCCTCAGCATACGCCGGGCCGGCGACCTGGCACTGGTGGCCAACCGCGCCGGGCGCAGCGTGTCCGTGCTGACCATCCAGGGCACCGTCGTCCGCCAGGTGGCGGAGGTGCCGGTGGAGGACGAGGTCGCGGCGGTCGTGTTCTCCCCGGACGGCACCCGGGCCTGGATCGCCAAGAATGGCGTCCACAAGGTGGGCGTGTTGCGGGTGGACGGCACCACCGTCACCTATGACAAGAAGCTGGATATGCCTGTGGGGCTGGGCGTCTATAACCTGGACGTGACGCCGGACGGCACCCGGGTGATCGCTGCCAACACGGGCACGGGCAGCGACGGCCATGCCAAGACCGTCAGCGTCATAGACGCCACGTTGCAACCGCCCCGCGTGGTGGACCACGTGACGGTCGGAGATAGCCCGGAGGGCTTTGCCGTCGCACCAGACGGGCGCCACGCCGTAGCCGTACTGCTGCGCGGCACCAGCGCGCCCCACGCCGCGTGGTCCTACACTCGGACCGGCGCCGCCGTGCTCCTGCGGATCGAGGGCGGGCAGGTGCGCGTGGCCGGGCAAGTGGAAGCCGGCAACCTGCCGGAGGGCGTCGCCTTCAGCCCCGACAGCCAGTACGTCTATATCGGCAACTACGCCGGGCGCACGCTGCAGGTCTTTCGGATCGAGGGCGACACGCTGCGGGACACCGGCACGGTGCTGGACCTGCCGGGCCAGCCGGCGTCCTTGCGCGGCCCGGCGCGGTAGGGGCGGCCCGGGCGGGCAGGCTTTCCGGCGCGCCGTGCATCCACCTGGCTGGCTAGCCCGTAATCCCAATACCTGGTCGCGCCGGCTGTTTGGCCGGAAGCACCAGGACACAACGGGAGACTGCACATGACTCTTAACCGTATGCGCGTGGCGTTGCTGGCCCACGCCTTGATTGCCGGCCCGATGCTGCTGGGCCTTGCCATGCCGGCCCACGCCCAGGTCATGGTCGGTGGCGCGCCGATGTTCGCCAACAAGGACATCGTGGACAACGCCGTCAACTCGGCCGACCACACCACCCTGGTCGCGGCCGTGAAGGCGGCCGGACTGGTGCCGACGCTGAAGGGCGCCGGGCCGTTCACGGTGTTCGCGCCGGTCAACGCCGCCTTTGCCGCCCTGCCCGCGGGCACGGTGGACACCCTGCTGAAGCCTGAGAACAAGGCGGCGCTGACCAAGGTGCTGACCCTGCACGTCGTGCCGGGCAAGGTGGATGCGGCGGCGCTGATGGCGCAGATCAAGGCGGGCGGCGGCAAGGCGATGCTGAAGACCGTCGAGGGCGAGAGCCTGACCGCCACGGTGATCGGCGGCGTGGTCACGATCACCGACGCCAAGGGCGGCATGGCCCACGTGACGATCCCCGACGTGATGCAGAGCAACGGCGTCATCCACGTGATTGACCGCGTGCTGCTGCCGTCCTAGCCAAAAGCAGCGCCGGGCCGCATTGCGCGGCCCGGCGCACCTTGCTTGCAGCGGCCGGGCGGGGGATCATGCCCGCATGGATGCAGGCGCGCCAACCCGGGATGATGAGGTCGCCATGCTGCTGGTGCGTTGCGGCCAGAAGGACGGCGCCGCCTTCCGCCGGCTCTACGAGTTGCAGGCCCCGCATCTGTATGGCGTGGCATTCCGCATCACCCGGCAATCTGCCCTGGCGTCGGACGCCGTGCACGACGCCCTGTTGCAGGTATGGCGTAACGCCGCCCGCTACGACCCGGCCCGCGGCAATCCCCGCGCCTGGCTGTTCAGCCTGGCCCGCTACCGCGCCCTGGACCTTGTGGCCCGCATCGGGCGAGAGGTCCCCGAGGTGCAAGCCCCCGAGCGTGCCGACACGGACCCCGATCCGCTGGACCGCCTGCTGCAAACCGAGGCCGGGGCCGCGCTCCACCACTGTCTTGCCCAGATAGACCCGGACAGGCGGCGGTTGGTGCTGCTCGCCTTCCTGGACGGGTTGAGCCACGCGGAGATTGCGGCGCGGGCGGCCCAGCCGCTGGGCACCGTGAAATCCGTCATCCGCCGGGCGCTGCTGGCGTTGCGATCCTGCCTGGACGGCACGGCGCCGTGAGCATTCCGGCAGACGACCCCGTGGACGATGACCCCGTGGACGATCCTGGCGCCCCCGACCTGGCTGCAGCCGAGTACGTGCTGGGAACCTTGCCGCCGGACCAGGCCCGCGCCTTGGAAGCCCTGGCGCTGGCCGACCCGGCCGTCGCGGCCAGCGTCCGTGCGTGGGAGGCGCGGTTGGCGCCCCTGACGGCCGCCGTGCCGCCCGTGCCGCCCCCACGCGACCTTTGGCGCCGGTTGGCGCTTGCGACCGGGATCGAGGACACGGGCCGGCGCCGGCCCAGGCGTTCCCTAGTGGCCCGGGCTTGGGCCAGCGCAGGCCTGTGGCGTGGCGTGTCGTTCGGCAGCGCCTTGGCCGCGGCGGCGCTGGCCTTCTTGGTGTTGCGCCCCCCGGTGCCGGCCGGCCCGGGCCTTGTCGCCGCCTTGTCCCCGTCCGGCGCACCCGGCGCCGCGTTCGTGGTCCGCATCGGCTCGGACGGGTCTGGGGTGATCGCGGCCACGGCCCTGATGCCGCCCGTGCCGGGCCGTTCGCTGGAGCTGTGGGCACTGGTGCCGGATGCGGCGGCGCCGGTCAGCCTAGGAGTGCTGCCGGCCGATGGCCGCGCCCGGCTGCGCGCCCCGGCACGGGCCGGCACGCAAATCCTGGTCAGCAGCGAGCCTTCGGGTGGGTCGCCGACGGGGCAGCCGACCGGCCCCGTCCTATTCGGCGGAACCACGGCGTTGGGGTGGTAAACACGCCTCCACGGGGTTGACGATGCCGGCCTGCTTCCTCATCTGATCAATCAGGACCAATTGGGTCCGCTTACAGGTCTGCCCTATGCTGCGCTTGTCAAAACTCACCGATTACGCTGTCGTCGTGCTGGTGCGGCTGTCCCAGGACGCACCGTGCCAGACCAGCCCAGGCATCGCCGCGGTTACTGGCGTGCCGGAGCCGACGGTGGCCAAGGTGCTCAAGGCGCTGGCTGCTGGCGGCTTCGTCACCAGTCAACGTGGCGCACGCGGCGGCTACCGCCTGGCCCAGCCGCTGTCCACAGTATCGGTGGCGGCGGTCGTCACTGCCATTGACGGCCCGATTGCGCTGACGGCCTGCGTCGAGGGGTCCAGCGTCGGGTGCGAAGCTGAATGCAGTTGTCCCGTCCGCGGGCGCTGGGACTTGGTCAACCTGGCCGTTCGCGAGGCGCTGTCTGCGATCACCCTGGCCGACATGGCCGCTGTCACACCCCGCGCCCGCAGGGTTCCGGCCCCCGACTTGTCCATCTCTCCTGCCGAATAGGTCATCCGATGCCAGCAGTTGCCGAAACCCTCGACACCGTCGAGTCCCTCACGCAGTCCGGCTACAAGTGGGGCTTCGAGACCGATATCGAGATGGAGATCGCCCCGAAGGGCCTGACCACCGACACCATCCGCATGATCTCCGCCAAGAAGGAGGAGCCGGAGTGGCTGTTGGAGTGGCGCCTGAATGCGTTCGCCGCCTGGCAGGCGATGGAGGAGCCGACCTGGGCCAAGGTCGGCTACCCCAAGATTGATTTCCAGGACATCCACTACTACGCGGCCCCGAAGCGCCCGGCACCGAAGTCGCTGGCCGACGTGGACCCCGAGCTGCTGCGGATGTACGAGAAGCTCGGCATTCCCCTGAAGGAGCGCGCGATCCTGGCCGGTGTCGAGGGCGCGGCTGCCGAGGCCGCGATCCCCGGCAGCAGCAACCCGAACATCGCGATTGACGCCGTGTTCGACAGTGTTTCCGTCGCCACGACCTTCCGCGACAGCCTGGCGAAGGTCGGCGTTATCTTCTGCCCGATCAGCGAGGCCGTGCGCGAGCATCCGGAGTTGGTGCGCAAGTATCTGGGCACCGTGATCCCGGTGTCGGACAACTACTATGCCGCGTTGAACTGCGCCGTCTTCACCGATGGCAGCTTCGTTTACATCCCCAAGGGCGTGCGCTGCCCGATGGAGCTGTCCACCTACTTCCGCATAAATGCCAAGAACACCGGACAGTTCGAGCGGACGCTCATCATTGCCGACGCGGGCAGCTATGTCAGCTACCTTGAGGGCTGCACCGCGCCGCAACGGGACGAGAATCAGCTTCACGCTGCCGTGGTCGAGCTGATCGTGATGGACGACGCGCAGATCAAGTACAGCACCGTGCAGAACTGGTTCCCCGGCGACGCCGAGGGCAAGGGCGGCATCTACAACTTCGTCACCAAGCGCGCAGCCTGCCGCGGTGCCCGTAGCAAGGTGAGTTGGACGCAGGTGGAGACGGGGTCGGCCATCACCTGGAAGTATCCATCCTGCATCCTGCAGGGTGAGGGCAGCGTGGGCGAGTTCTACTCGGTCGCGGTGACCAACAACCGCCAGCAGGCGGACACCGGCACCAAGATGATCCACATTGGCAAGAATACCCGCAGTACCATCGTGTCCAAGGGCATCAGCGCCGGCAAGTCGGACAACACCTACCGCGGCCTGGTCCGCATCCTGCCGCGGGCATCGGGCGCACGGAACTTCACCCAGTGCGATAGCCTGCTGATCGGCGACCAGTGCGGGGCGCATACCGTGCCCTACATCGAAAGCCGCAACCCGACCGCAAAGATCGAGCATGAGGCGACGACCTCCAAGATCGCGGAGGACCAACTCTTCTACTGCCGCAGCCGCGGCTTGTCAGAGGAGGACGCGGTCGGCCTGATCGTCAACGGCTTCTGCAAGGACGTCTTGAAGGAGTTGCCGATGGAGTTCGCGGTCGAGGCGCAGAAGCTGCTCGCCGTGTCGCTTGAGGGGTCTGTCGGCTGATGCTTTCGATCAACAACCTGGCTGCGCGGATCGAGGAGAAGGAGATCCTGCGCGGTATCAGCCTGGACCTGCCGGCCGGGCAGGTCCACGCCATCATGGGGCCGAACGGGTCGGGCAAGAGCACGCTCGGCTACGTGCTGTCGGGCCATGAGGGCTACGAGGTCACGGGCGGCACGGTCAGCTTCGAGGGGCAGGACCTGCTGGCGATGGAGCCGGAGGCGCGGGCGGCGGCCGGGCTGTTCCTGGCCTTCCAGGCCCCCATCGAGTTGCCTGGCGTCAACAACGCCAACTTCCTCCGCACCGCGCTGAACGCGATCCGCCGCGCCCGCGGCGAGGCGGAGTTGGACGCCATTGGGTTCCTGCGGTTGGCACGGGCCGAGAGCAAGCGGCTGGGGATGCCGGACGACATGCTGAAGCGCAACGTCAACGTCGGTTTCAGCGGCGGCGAGAAGAAGCGCAACGAGGTCCTGCAGATGGCCATCCTGCGCCCCAAGCTCGCCGTCCTGGACGAGACAGATAGCGGGTTGGACATTGATGCGCTGAAGATCGTCGCGGAGGGCGTGAATGCATTGCGCTCGCCCGAGTTCTCGGCGCTGGTCATCACGCACCATCAGCGGTTGCTGGATCACCTTGTCCCGGACCGCGTCCATGTACTGTCGGCGGGTCGCATCATCCGCTCGGGCGGGCCAGAACTGGCGCGGGAGCTGGAGGCAAACGGGTATGCTGGCGTGGTTGGCGAGGCAGCCGCAGCATGAACCAGTCGCTCCGCAACGGCGCCGACGCCTTTCTGCAACGCTACCAGGGCTTGCGCGCCCGCTTGCCCGGCGACCTCGCGTTGCGTGACGCCGCTGCCGAGCGTTTCGCCGCGGATGGCCTGCCCAGCACCAAGGGCGAGGCATGGCGCTACACCAGCCTGCGCGGCCTGGCGGAGACGGCATTTCAGGAGCCGCTGGTCGCCGTGTCGTCCAACCCGGATTTGGGCGAGGCCGTTGACGGCCCGCGCCTGGTGCTGGTTGACGGCCGCTACCAGCCCGGCCTGTCCGTGCTGCCGGAGGGCGTCACGGTCACGACGTTCGCCGACCAGCCGGACTTTGGCCGCTTGCCGGGGATCGAGGCGCCGATGGTGGCGCTGAACACGATGCTGGCGGAGGACGGCGTGCAGTTGCACGTGGCCGCCGGGGTGGACGCGGGTACGGTGGCGCTGCTGTCCCTGGCCGTGGATGGGCACCGCCCTGTCGCATTCCACCCGCGGCATAGCTTGCACGTGGAAGCCGGGGCGAAGCTGACCGTGGTGGAGGTCGCGCGTGGCGAGGGTGCCTACCTGCACAACGCCGTTACGCAGGCCGTGGTCGGGGAGGATGCGACGCTTGTCCATGTCCGGCTACAGCAGGAGGGTGCCGCCGCCTACCATGTGAACACGACCTTTGCGGAGATCGCGGCGCGCGGGGTGTACGACGCTTTCGTGCTGACGCTCGGCGCCAAGCTGGCGCGGACGGAAATCCATGCGCGGCTGATGGGGGAGGGCGGGGCCGTCCACCTGAACGGCGCGCAGTTGCTGGGCGACCAGCAGCACGGCGACATCACGACCATCGTGGCGCACGACGCGCCGGGCTGCGCGTCCCGCCAGACGATCAAGAACGTGCTGTCCGACCATGCGCGCGGCGTATTCCAGGGCCGCATCGAGGTCGCGCGGGTGGCGCAGAAGACCGACGGATACCAGATGAATCAGGCGCTGTTGTTGTCCCCGCACGCGGAGATCAACTGCAAGCCGCAATTGGAAATCTATGCCGACGACGTGAAGTGCAGCCACGGCGCGACGGTGGGCGAGCTGGATGCCGACCAGCTTTTCTATCTGCGCAGCCGCGGCGTGCCGGAAGCCGAGGCCCGGGCTATTCTGGTGCGCTCCTTCCTGTCGGAGGCCATGGACCCCATTCAGCACGAGGGCGCCCGCGCCTTGCTGGAGCGGGCCATTGAGCAGTGGTGGGAGCGCCGGCCAGCATGAACGCAATGACCAAGCCGTTGTTTGACGTGGAGCGCATCCGCTCCGAGTTCCCAATCCTGGGCGAGCAGGTCCACGGCAAGCCGCTGGTGTTCCTGGACAGCGCGGCGTCCGCGCAGAAGCCGCGCTTCGTGATTGATGCGATGGTGCAGGCGATGGAGACGCAGTACGCCAACGTCCACCGCGGCCTGCACTGGATGAGCGAGCGCACAACGGACGCCTACGAGTCCACGCGCGACGCCGTGGCCCGGCTGCTGAACGCGCCCAGCCGGGACGAGATCGTGTTCACCAAGAACACGACCGAGGCGATCAACCTGGTCGCCTACAGCTACGGCCGCGGCGTGATGCAGCCGGGCCAGGCCGTCGTGATCTCCGAGATGGAGCACCATGCCAACTTGGTGCCGTGGCAGATGCTGCGGGACTCGCATGGGATCGAGTTGCGGGTTGCGCCGATCACCGATGCCGGCGAGTTGGACATGGCCGGGTTGGAGGCGCTGCTACAGGACCGCAAGGTCGCCCTCGTGGCGGTGACGCACATGAGCAACGTGCTGGGCACCGTGGTGCCGGCATCGCGTGTGGCCGCGCTGGCGCATGAGTATGGCGCGCTGGTGCTGTTCGACGGCAGCCAGGCCGTCGTGCATCGCCCGGTGGACGTGCAGGCCATCGGCGCGGACTTCTACACCTTCACGGCGCACAAGCTGTACGGCCCGACCGGGCTGGGCGTACTGTGGGCACGGCGCGAGCTGCTGGAGCGGATGCCGCCCTTCATGGGCGGCGGCGACATGATCGGCAGCGTGTCGTTCGAGCGCAGCACGTGGGCCGAGGTGCCGCACAAGTTCGAGGCGGGCACGCCCCCCATCGTGGAGGCCATAGGGCTGGGCGCCGCCGTCGAGTGGGTGGAGCGCATTGGCTTCGACGCCATCCAGGCGCACGAGGCCGCCCTGACCGACCACGCGCTGTCACGCCTGGCCGGGGTGCCCGGCTTGCGCGTGCTGGGATCGGCGCAGGACCGCGGCGGCGTGTTCAGCTTCACGATGGAGGGTGCGCACGCCCATGACGTCGCCACGCTGCTGGACCGCCAGGGCATTGCCGTGCGCGCCGGTAACCATTGTGCCGAGCCGCTGATGCGCCGCCTGGGCGTGGACAGCAGCGCCCGCGCCAGCACCGGCATCTACACGACGCCAGCCGAGATTGACGTGCTGGCCGACACGCTGCACCGGGTGCGGGAGTTCTTCGCCTAGTGTTCGACGACTTGCGTGACCTGTACAGCGCGGAGATACGCGCCCACGGACGCTCGCCCAGCTACGGCAAGCGTCCGGCGGTGTTCGACGCCACGGCCAAGGGCGACAACCCGATGTGCGGCGACCGGGTGCAGGTCTTCGTGCGGCGGGACGGGGATGCGGTGGCGGAGGCCGGGTTCGAGGCGCGAGGTTGCGAGATCACGGTCGCCAGCGCCGACCTGATGTGCGCCGCCGTGCAGGGCCAGCCGACGCACCATATCCGGGCGATGTCGGACCAAGTGGCCGAGATGGCGCGCACCGGCCTGTGCGATGCGTGTGAGGCGGCGTTGCAGCGGATGCGTCCATTGTCCGCGGTGCACCAGTATCCGTCCCGCTTGAAGTGCGTGACCCTTCCCTGGCTCGCCCTCGTGGCGGCGCTGGACGGCGACAAGGAGTTGGACCGATGAGCGATGCTGCGACCGCCCCAGTGACTGTGGGTACTTGGACGCCCGATGGCGAAGTGGCGCCGAAGCCGACCGAGGATGCGCTGCTAGCTGCTATTGCGACGGTGTACGATCCCGAAATCCCGGTGAACATCTATGAGCTGGGCCTGATCTATGCAGTCGAAATTGATGACACGACCGGCGCGGTAAAGGTTGAAATGACCCTGACCGCGCCGGGTTGCCCCAGCGCGCAGGAACTGCCGGTGCAGGTTCAGGATGCAGTGATGGCCGTGCCCGGCGTGTCGTCGTGCCACGTGGACACCGTTTGGGACCCGCCGTGGGACCCGAGCCGCATGACGGAAGAAGCCCGGCTGGCGCTGAACATGTTCTAGTTTGCCACTCCCTCTCCCTCCGGGAGAGGGTTGGGGGGAGGGGGCGGGCAGGCACCACCTTGTCCCCATGCTAGAGCCGGTCCAGCATCAGCCGGGGCCGGCGCTTGAAGACCCCCTCACCCCAACCCTCTCCCGAAGGGAGAGGGAGCAGGAAGGAGTTACCATGGATACCCAGACCGTCACCCGCACCCGTCGCCCGCTGCCGCAGTTGATGACGCTGACGGATGCCGCTGCCGAGCGGCTGGCCGGGCTGTATGCCAAAGGCCAGCAGGGGATGCTGCTGCGGATCAGCGTCAACACCAAGGGCTGCTCCGGCTTGTCCTATGACATGAGCTGGGTGCCGGACGCCGGGCCTGGCGACGAAGTCGTGACGGACCGGGGCCTGACGGTGCTGGTGGACCGCAAGGCCAGCCTGTTCCTGATCGGCAGCAGCATGGACTACCAAGTAAAGGATCTGACCAGCGGCTTCACGTTCAGCAATCCGAATGAAAAGGGTCGTTGCGGCTGCGGCGAGAGCTTCCACGTCTAGGCGAAGCGGCTTTTCCAGTCCGTAGGCCTCTTGCCCGGCGTTTGATGCATCGGCATCCTACCCCTGCCGTCATAGAGTTGGTTAGATGCGGACAGCCGTCCAAGTGCTTGTTTGTAGTCTTCTGCTGGCAAGTCCATGTACTGCAGTCGCCGCCTCGGTGCTTGAGACGCGGGCCGTGCCTTACCTGGATGATCCAGGGCGCGCCAGCTACGAGCGGTGGCTCCGGGCCAACCTGCCACGGGCCGTCGCAATTGCACCCGGGGGCAAGATCGGCTGGTTCGGGGGAGGACCGCGCGACACCATCGAGACCGTTCGTGAGAAGGCGTTACAGCAATGCGTCGCTAAAGGCGCGCCTGGCTGCGCCCTGTATGCCGAGAACCTGGATGTCGTCTGGCCCGGCCAACAGTTCCCTCCCACCCCGCCGCCAGGCCCGTTGCTGAACACCTGGAACTATGCGTTCGTGCCCGACGCACGTTTCATCTGGCATGGCCCGGCGTCCGCGCGCGGCGTCCTAGTCTGGGGGCATGGCTACGGTGGTACGGAGAGCGAGAGCCGGGGCATCCAGCCACAGGCGCATGTTCGCCCGCTCAACAATGCCGGTTACGACGTCGTGCGGTTCGACCGGGAAGCGATGTCAGACTCGCGCGACCGCGCCGCGGGATGGTTGCGTGACGGCTTGCAGGAAATGCGGCGGCTCGGGTACCGCAGCATCATTGTTGGGGGACAGTCGCGGGGTGGCTGGAACAGCTTGCAGGTGCTGGACACGCCGGGGTTGGCGGACGTCGTAATTGCGGTTTCGCCTGCGGCGCACGGGTCGGGTGGCAGCACAAACCTGTCGGCACAGGCCGACGACCTGCGTGCCGTGATGGGGGCGGTGGCGCCCAGCCGCACCCGGGTCGCCTTCGTGCAGTTTAACGGCGACTTCTTCATCGGCGACGCCGACCGCCGGGCCGAACTGCTGCGCAGCGTCGCCCCACGCTTGGGCGCATTGCTGCTGATTGACCGGCCAGATGGCCTGAATGGGCACGGCGCAGGCAACTCGTTCGACTTCGGGCAGCGGTTTGGGGACTGCCTGATGCACTTTGCGCTGGACCCGTTGCCGCCACGGTCATGCCCGGGTAAAGCCCCATAGGACAGACAGTGCCGCGCCCGTCCGCAGACGGTCAAGGCGACAGGCGGGACAGGGTGTCCAGCACGAAGGCCGCGACGCCAGCCGCAAGCCCTTCGGCCAGGGGCATAGCTGGATCGGCATAGGATGCCAGGTTGGCGGCCCGACCTTCTGCTGGGGCTTTCAGGACATGGTTCATACCCGGCACAACCAGCAGGCTGGCGCCGGGCCGTGCCGCCGCAAGCAAGCGGGCGTCGGTAACCTGTGTCTGCAAATCCGCCGTGCCCTGCACGACCAGGATGGGGCAGCCGACGCAGGCCAGTTCCGCCGCCGGGTCGCGCAGCATCCAGGACACGAGGTAGGGCTGGACATCGGGCCGGAACAGCCAGGCCAGTTCATCAGGTCCGTCAAGCACGGCTTCGCCCCGCAACAGCCGGGCGATGATGCCGCGGGCGGCAGCAAGCAGGTGCGCGGGCATCCGGGCTTCGGCAAGCTGCCGCAGGATGACGGAGCCAGCAGGCGCGCCGGCGCCGGCCAGCAGCACCAAGCCGTCTGCAACGCCCCGCCGCGCGGCCAAGGTCGCAACCAGCGCGCCCTCGCCGTGGCCGAGCAGGCCGGCGTGGCTGATGGCTGGGTCGGCGCGCAACGCCTCGGTCCAACGCACGGCGTCGTCCACATAGGTGTCGAGCCGCAACCCGGCTTCGTCCGGCGCGGCGGCATGGCTGGCGCCGACGCCGCGCTTATCGGCCCGCAGGGTGCCGATGCCGTGCGCGGCCAAGACATCGGCCAGCAGGCGCAGGCTGTTGCAGGCCAGGCCCGGCAGGTTGCCGTCGCGGTCCACCGGGCCGGACCCCGCTAGCAGCAGTAGCGCCGGATGCGGGCCGGGCCCGTCCGGCAATAGCAGAGTGCCCCATAGCGGCGCGGGGTCGGCGGGAACGTGGACGGCGTGGCTACGGCTCAAGGGTCAGCTTCATGCCCGCATGGGTGTGGTTGAAGCCAAGGCGGGCGTAGAAGGCCTGCGCCTCTGCGCGGTCGGTGCGGGTCGTCAGTTGCATGACGCCGCAGCCGGCAATCCGGGCCTCATGGATAGCATGGCGCATCAGGGCCGCACCGATGCCTCCGCCGCGCCGGGCGCTGTCCACGCGCACGCCCTCGACCTGGGCGCGGCTCTGGCCCTGCTGGGACACGCCGTGGATGACGTTGAATTGCAGGCACCCCACGATGGCGCCGTCCTGCACCGCCAGAATAATCCGTCCGCCCTGCGCCTGCATGGCCCGGTATCCAACCAGGTAGGATGGGGGCAGGGGGGACACGTCCTGCTCGCGCCCGGCACCAAAGCGATCATCGGCCAGCAGGTGAACGATCACGGGCATGTCGGCCTCGGTGGCGTCCCGGAACTGCATCAGCGCCCTTTCAGGAAGCCGACCACACTCTCGACGCGGGCCGACCACAGGAACTGGTCTATCGCGGAGACCGAAGACACCCGGTAGCCGGCTTGCAGCAGCACGCGGCCGTCCCGGGCCAGCGCCGCCGGGTTGCAACTGACGTACACGATCGGGATGCCGCTGGCGGCCAGCGCCGGCATCTGCGCCAGCGCACCGCCATGCGGCGGGTCAAGCACGATGGCACCTGCGCCCTTCAACTCCGTGGCCTGCAACGGCTGCCGGGCGAGGTCGCGTTGAGCCACCAGCACGCGGGGGTTGGCTGCCCGGCGCAGTGCCGCGTAGGCGTCGGCATCCCCTTCATAGGCCTGCACACGGGCGCGGGTGGCGAGCGCGTGAGTAATGCTGCCACAGCCGGCAAACAGTTCCAGGATGCGCGCCTTGGGCGGCAGCGGCGGCAGGGCGGCCAGGACGGCGGCAACGATGGCCGCCTCACCCTCGCGGGAGGCTTGCAGGAAGGCGCCGGGCGGGATGGGTGTTTCCACGCCGGTGAAGGCCGTAGTGGCCGGGCGCAGCAGGCAGGCCGGCTCCGGCGCGCCCTGGCTGCCGCGGGCCAAGCCCGGCGCCCAACTGATGCGCGGCAGGCCGTGCGCGTTGGCCAGCGCCGTCAGCAGGGTGCGGTCGCCGGCGGTCAACTCGGCATCCGTCCGCAGCAGCAGGTCGGGGCCGCTGTCCAGCAGGTTCACGACGGCCGATCCCTCCCGCTTAAGGCCTTGCAGCCGTCGCAGCACCGGGCGCAACGCCTGGATTAGCCCGAACAGGGTTGGGTGCAGGATGGGACAGGCGTGCATGTCCACGATGTCGCGGGACCGTCGGCGGTGCAGGCCGATCAGCAGCCCCGGGCCGTCCCGGCGTATGGCGAGGTCCATGCGGCGGCGTGCGGCAGGCGGGGTACGGGCGAGCGCGACGGGCAGGGCCGGGCCGCCCATGCGGCGCAGGGCATCCACAACCTGGGAGGTCTTCCAAGCGGCGTAGCCCTTGTCCTGCCAGTGCTGCAACGTGCAGCCGCCGCACGGGCCGAAGTGGGGGCAGGGCGGCGTGACGCGGTCCAGCGCGGGTTCCAGCACGGTGGATTCGGCCGTCCAGCCCTCGCCGCGGCGGGACAGCGGGCCGGGCTGCACAAGCTCGCCGGGCAGGGTATCCGGCAGGAACAAGGACGCGCCGCCGGGCAGGGAGGCAACCCCGTCCCCGTCCGCACCCATGCGCTGGATGCGGACGGGGTCAGGGGCGTCAGCCGCCGAAGGCGGAGAGGCCGGTCTGGGCGCGGCCAAGGATCAGTGCGTGCACGTCGTGCGTGCCCTCGTAGGTGTTCACGGCTTCCAGGTTCATCACGTGGCGGATGACGTGATACTCGTCGGCGATGCCGTTGCCGCCGTGCATGTCCCGGCTGACGCGGGCGATGTCCAATGCCTTGCCGCAGTTGTTGCGCTTCATCAGGCTGATCATCTCGGGCGCGGCATGCCCTTCCTCCATCAGCCGGCCCAGGCGCAACGCGCCTTGCAGGCCCAGCGTGATCTCGGTCTGCATGTCGGCCAGCTTCTTCTGGATCAACTGCGTGGCGGCCAGGGGGCGGCCGAACATCTGCCGGTCCATCGTGTAGGTGCGCGCGGCATGCCAGCAGAACTCGGCCGCGCCCAGCGCACCCCACGAAATGCCATAGCGCGCGTTGTTCAGGCAGGAGAACGGCCCGCGCAGGCCCTTCACGTGGGGCAGCTCGTTCTCGGCGGGCACGAACACGTCCTGCATCATGATCATGCCGGTGATGGAGGCGCGCAGCGCGAACTTGCCCTCGATCTTCGGCGCGCTCAGCCCGGCCATGCCCTTCTCAAGGATGTAACCCTTGATCTCACCGGTATCGTTCTTGGCCCACACCACGAACACGTCAGCAATCGGCGAGTTGGTGATCCAGGTCTTGGACCCGTTCAGCACGAAGCCGCCATCGACGGCCTTGGCCCGGGTCCGCATGCTGGCCGGGTCCGACCCGGCGTCCGGCTCGGTCAGCCCGAAGCAGCCCACGAACTCCCCGGCGCGCAGCTTGGGCAGGAAGCGATCCTTCTGGTCCTCGCTGCCAAACGCCCAGATCGGATACATCACCAGTGAGGATTGCACGCTGAACGCGCTGCGGTAGCCGCTATCGACCCGCTCGACCTCACGGGCCAGCAAGCCATAGGCCACGTAGCCGACGCCGGCGCAGCCATGGCTGTCCAGCGTGGCGCCGAGGAAACCCATCTCCCCCATCTCGTTCATGATCGAACGGTCGAACCGCTCGTGCCGGTTGGCTTCCAGCACGCGGGTCATCAGGCGGCCCTGGCAGTAGGCGTGCGCGGCATCGCGCATCGCCCGCTCATCCTCGGTCAGTTGCTCATCGAGCAACAGGGCGTCGTCCCACTTGAACGGCCCCATCTTGCGCGCAACGGCAGGGCGGTCCGCAGTCAGCTTGTACTCGGCAGCCTCGGGCTGCTGGATAGGTGCAACGACGTTCATGGGTCCCCTCCCTTATAGGATATGCGCGGTTATTCGCCGTCCGCCGCCGGTTCCACGGCGGCCGGACGCCGGGTGGCCGACCGTAGCAGCATGAAGGCCGGCACGTCGTCGCCGAACCCAAGCACCGACGGCCCCAGGTCCTCATCACGCCGCCGCCCGTCACGCGGGCGGCGCTCGTTCCAGGGGCGGGTATCGACGGGGCGCAACGCCTCCTCGCGCCGCGGCTCATCCCGGCGTGGCTCGTCACGGCGGCCTTCGGACCGGCGCGGCTCCCCGCGGCCTTGGCGGCGCGGCTCGGCACGGACAGCCTCGACGACCTCCGGCACGCTGGCAGGCGCCTCGACGGCAGTGTCGGCCGCCACAACCTCGGCCACGTCGGCCTCGGGCTTCTTGGCCCGGCTGCGGCGCGGCTTGGCCACCTTCGGTGCGGCTTCGGCAGCCTCCTCGGCCACGGGCTTCGCCGCACGGGGCGCAACCTTGGTGCCACGCCCGCGCCCGCGGCGGCGGCCATCGCCCTCCGCGAACTCGACGGGGTCCAGCCCCTCAACCTGCATGCGCGGGATCGCCGCACCGACCAGCTTCTCGATGGCGCCGACGAAGCCCTTGTCGTCCGGCGTCGCCAGCGTGAATGCATGGCCGGTCATCCCGGCCCGGCCCGTGCGGCCGATGCGGTGCACGTAATCCTCGGCATGGATCGGCACGTCGAAGTTGAACACGTGGCTCAGCCCGCCGATGTCCAGCCCGCGCGCCGCGACGTCGCTGCACACCAGCAGGCGTATCTCGTTCGCCTTGAACTTCGACAGCGTCGCGAACCGCTCGGGCTGGCTCATGTCGCCGTGCAGCGATCCGACGCTGAACCCGTGCTTCTTCAGCGACTTGAACAGCGTGTCCACGTCCTTCTTGCGGTTGCAGAAGATCAGCGCGTTCTGCACGTCCTCGCTGCGGATCAGCCGGCGCAACGCCTCGCGCTTCTCCAGTTCGTCAACGACGGTCAGGCCCGCCACGATCGTGCTGGCCACGCTGGCCGGGCGGCTGACCGTGATCTCCTTCGGGTTCTGCAGGAAGGCGTCTGCCAGGCGGCGTATCTCGGGCGCCATCGTCGCGCTGAAGAACAGCGTCTGCCGAGTCTTCGGCAGGAAGCCGACGATCTTCTCCACATCGGGGATGAACCCCATGTCGAGCATCCGGTCAGCCTCGTCGATGACCAGGATCTTGGTGTCGGTCAGCAGCAGACCGCCACGGTCGAACAGGTCCATCAGCCGGCCCGGCGTCGCAATCAGCACATCGACGCCCTTCATCAGGGCGTCCTTCTGGTCCGACAGGCTCTCACCGCCGATCAGCAGGGCGTGGTTCAGCTTGAGGTACTTGCCGTACTTGACGAAGTTCTCGGCCACCTGAAGCGCCAGCTCGCGCGTCGGCTCCAGGATCAGGCTGCGCGGCATGCGCGCCCGGGCGCGGCTGCCGGACAGGATGTCGAGCATTGGCAGCACGAAACTGGCCGTCTTGCCGGTGCCGGTCTGCGCGCAGCCCAGCACGTCCCGGCCCATCAGCACGGGCGGGATCGCCTGCGCCTGGATGGGGGTAGGGATGCGGTAGCCCATTTCCTCGACAGCACGGTAGATTTCAGGCGACAGGCCTAGGTCGGCGAAGCCGTTCGCGTCAGCCCCGTCCTCGGTTGCTGCACCGTCGTTGTAGGCGGCTTCCGCATCGCTGATGCCATCCTGGTCTGCCGTCAACACGGCATCCTGCCTGGGCACATCCTCAGCGGCGGCAGCCGGGGCCGGCCCATCGGAGGGTGGCACCTCATGCGCGCCGGCATGCAGGTCGGCATGTGTGGTATCGTCCGCGGGGGCGGTCGTGATATCCGTCAAACGTGCATCTCGATACGATGTGGGTTGGCTGCGCGCCATGGCACGGCGTTCGCGCAAGCAGCAGCGCGGCACCCCGCATATCGGGAAACCCGCCTGATAAGTCAAGCTTGGCGGACGCACGGCAGTCCCCTATCCCACTACGATGACAGACGAACCACGCCCGTTGCGACGCCCCGGCACGCACCGCCCGTGCGTGTTGTTCCTGCCCGGCCTGCTGTGCGACGCCGGGCTGTGGCGGCACCAGGTCGCGGCCTTGCAGCCCCATGCCGACTGCGTCGTTGCCGACCTGACCCGGGACGACACGATGGAGGCCATGGCGGCCCGCGCGATGGAGGGCCTGCCGCCCCGATTCGCCGTGGCCGGCCTCA
>Ga0123336_10002044_pt1 | contig 17830 bp, 19 predicted proteins | sample SSSSmetaG_FD_96466 | JGI IMG/M metagenome (GOLD analysis project Ga0123336, IMG submission 96466) | Glacier valley bacterial and archeal communities from Borup Fiord, Nunavut, Canada, to study Microbial Dark Matter (Phase II) - ​SSSS metaG | ecosystem: Environmental > Aquatic > Freshwater > Ice... | reverse complement strand
GCGACGACGATGACGTTCTTGAAGCTGATCATGATGTTCTCCGATGAAGGTGCACGACGGCGTGCACGTGCTGGCGCCTTCAGCACGCCCCGTTCCAGCGCCGATCACGCGAAACCATTCGGTTTCTGGGAGGTGACAGGGCCCGTTTCAGTGAAACGCTTTCGCGCCCGGTGAAACGGCGTTGCGTTGCGCGCATGCCGGGCGCTCGGTACGCTCCAGCGAGCCGTTGACGAGGTTCGCGCGCATCCTGGTCTCGGCGCTGGCGCTCGTGTTGTTCTCCAGCGCGGCCTGCACGCAGCCGATCGTCCTCGAGACCGGGGCCGCGGCGTGCGGAGACGCCGTCGACAACGATGGCGACGGACGTACCGATTGCGCCGACGAAGACTGCGCCTCCTCGGGGGTATGCGAGGTGACGCCCGACGCCTGCCGGGACGGCATCGATCAGGACCACGACGGTGCCGTCGACTGCGCGGACCAAGACTGCGTGCGCGCCGGCCTCTGCGAGCCCTTCGCCAGCGACTGTCTGGCGGCGGGCCGCGGCATCTGCCCCGAGGCGATGAGCTGCTATCCGGCGGGCCCGGGCGGCGCGCTCCGCCAGTGCGCACGTCCCGGCAGCGTCGGGGACTGGCTTGCCTGCGCGACGCCCGCCGACTGCGCGGGCGCGCGGTCGTGCGTGGACGGGATCTGCGCGCCGATCTGCCGCGCCACGGTCGACTGTCCGTCCGGTGCGCTGTGCGTACCCCGCGCCGGCATGTACGCGTCGTGTGCGCCGCCGTGCGTCCCCGGCGCGGTGGACGAACCATGCGCGGCCGCCGGTGGCTGCCAGACGCTCACCGAGCTCGCCTTCACGTACGACCCCGCGCTTCCGCTCGCAGCGTGCGTGCTCGCGCGAGGCCCCGCGGGGGGGAGCGCAGCGCGGCGAGCCCTGCGGCGCCAGCGAGGCGAGAGCGCAGCGCTGCGCTGCGGGCCTGGTCTGCCACCCCGAGGAGCCCTCGCCGAGGTGCCGCGCCATCTGTGCCACCGAGCTGCGTGACCGCACGGCTCCGATCGTGCCCTGCGCCGACGCGCTCACGTGCGTCCTGCAGAACATGGACGTATCGGCCCCGGCGAATGGGCTGCTCACGCGCGTCACCGGCCTGTGCCTGCCCCCCGGGGTCGCGCAATGAGACGGGCCGCGAGGGTGGTCGCCGGTCTCGTCCTGCTCCTCGCCGCATGCTCGGCTCCGGTGCCGACGGAGGAGGGTCAGGCCGCGTGCCACAACGGCATCGATGACGACGGGCAAGGCGGCGCGGACTGCGAGGACGAGAAGTGCGCGCGCTTCTGCGAGAGCTCCGAGGCTGCCTGCGCGAATGGCATCGACGACGACGGCGACCAGCTCGTGGACTGCACCGACCCGGACTGCCGGAAGCGCGCCGCCTGCGCGACCGTCGACGCGCCGTGCGACCCGTGGACGAGCAGCGGCTGCAGCGGCGGGCGGGCGTGCTTCGAGACGCAGCCGCTCACGGCCTCCTCCCCGGGGAGCTATTGCGCGGTGGCAGGTCAGGGCGTGATGGGCGACCCGTGCGAAGCGCACGAGGAGTGCGCGCCTCGTCATGCATGCGCGGCGAACCGCTGCGTGCGCCGGTGCGAGAGCCACGCCGACTGCCCGCGCGAGAGCGCTTGCCTGAAGGATCACGGCGTGGGGCTCTGTCTTCTGCCGTGCGTGCCGGTCGCTGCCGACTCCGCGTGCAGTCCGGGTCAGTGCGTGCCGGTGGTCGACCTCGGATTTCGCGGTATCCCTCAGCTCTTCTTCTGCGATGGGCAGCCGGTGGCGGGTGTTCTCCGCGAAGGGGCGACGTGCGCCGACGTGCCAGGCATGACCGCCCCGGCGCGCTGCGCGGCGCCCGGCATCTGCGTGCCCGAGCGCGGACTTCCCTACGGCAGCGGGCGCTGCCGGAATCCCTGCGCGCTCGGCGACGACGGGACCGTCACGGTCCCGTGCGCGCAAGCCGACCGGCGCTGCCGGGCCGCGTTCGCCGGAGACCCGCGCCCGCTGCTCCCTGGGCAGCCGCAGCTCGGGCTCTGCCTCACGGGAAAGGTTCCGTGACGGGCGCGAACGCACGACGGTTCGCGTTCGCGGTCCTCGCGCGCGTCTCGCTCCTGGGGCTGGCCGGGGGCTGCGGTGCCCCCTCCGCCGCCGCCCCGAGCGACGCCGCGGTGGACACGGTCGAGGCCGGGCTTCCCGACGGCGGTGCCGATGCGGTCGCGGATGCGGGGCCGCGCCTGCAGTGCACGCCGCTGCTCGACACCGCCGCCTACGTGGGCGGCGCGAACTACGCGCGCTCTCCGGACGGCAGCGCCGGCGCCTGGTTCTTCTCGTTCGAGTACGCGCCGAAGTACGCGCCGGCCCCAGGCGCGGCGTTCGCCGTCATCGTCCTCGATCGCGGCGACTCTCTGGTCGGCCGGACCGTGGAGCTCGGCAGCTTCGCCACCGTGCTGAAGCGCGCGCCCCTCGTGCGTCCCTACGTTTCCTTTTCCTGCAACGGAAAGCCTCCCTGCGCCAAGGACGAGGTCGAGGTGAGCTACGTCGCTGCCGCGGGGACGGCGACCATACACGAGCACGCCGACCTGGAAGGCGGACGCTTCTCGATGGAGATCTGGTCGCCGCTCCTTCGACGCAATGTCGCGCCCTCCGGCGTCGTCTTCTCGGACGATCCGAAGGACTGCTTCATCGCGGCCCGCCTCCATTTGCTGGCGCCCGTCCACGACGTGACGGCGCAGTGCCCCACGGTGCAACGAGCCGCCGAGCCCCTCGTCTACGCGACGTGCGCCTTCGCCAAGGCCGCCGCGGGCCCCTGAGTCGAACCGCAAAGAAAAAAGTCAAGAGTTACGTGGGGTGACCGACGGGGCTTGAACCCGCGACAGCCGGAGCCACAATCCGGCGCTCTACCAACTGAGCTACGGCCACCGTGTCGAAGCGGCGTCACCATACCCACGCGACGCGGAGTTGCAAGCTCGGAACGACGCGAACTTTACCTCCGAGCCCCGGGGGGCCACGATCCCTGTCATGGGAGCCCGCTCTCGCTTCACCTTCTTGCTCACCCTTTCGGCCCTCGCGGGGTGCGCCGACACGCTGCCCGACAAGGCCCTGCTCAACCCGGAGGCCGCGAACGTCGAGATCATCAGCGATCTGCCGAACCGCGAGATCTACGAGCCCGCCGGACAGGTCAGCGCGCAGATCATCGGCCGCGACAACACCGCGTCGATCCGCGAGGCCTTCAACCAGCTCCGCAACCAGGCCGCAGCGAAGGGCGCGACGTTCGTGGGCATCGAGGAGGTCTCCTCCCGCGCCGCCTGGGACTTCAGCGGCCGCACCATCGTCACGCTCGTCGGCACGGCCTACCGGACGAAGTAGCGCGCTAGAACGCCGTGCCGGCCGCGAAGTCCTTCGCGATGACGTCGGTGATCTTCTTCGACTCGACCGCCGAATCGGTGACGACGCCGACCTCGCGATTCTGCTTCAGCGCCGTGGGTGTGAAGTTCTGCGAGCCGACGAAGAGGCGCGTGCCGTCGATCACGATGGTCTTCGCGTGGATGTAGGGATCGAGGACGCCCTTCAGCGGGACGCCCGCGGCCTTCAGCTTCGCGATCATCGAGAGCTCGGTCGGGCTCTGTCCGGGCGCGGCGGAGAGCACCACGCGCACCGGGACCTTCGCCTGGTGCCGGGCGATGATCGCGTTCGTGAGGCCCGTGTCGCTGAGCGCCTGCACCTCGACGTCGAGCGAGGTCTTCGCGCTGTCGATGAGCGCCTTCAGCCGCAGGCCGGGAGAGACCGGCTGCGCGGCCTCGGGGGAGACGACGAGCTTGCTGTTCAGCGTGATGGCGTTGCCCGCGTAGTCCGCCGCGAAGAGCTTCTCGCAGTCGGCCACGTCGGCGGGGTCGCTGTCGGTGGCGATGTATTCGCGGTTCGAGCCCGCGCTCGTCTGCGTGAGGTTCATCGTCATCACGAGGACCTTGGCGCTGTCGATCACGACCGTCTTCGCGTGGGTGAACGTGTACGCCGACGGGGCGTAGACGACGGGCACGCCGCGCTGCTGGAGCTTCGGGAACGCCGACGCGTTGTCGCCGCCATTCGGCGGGAACGTCTTGTTGAGGACGACCTTCACGTCCTTGCCGGCATTGTGCAGGTCGCCGAGGGCGTCCATGATCGTCGTGTCGGTCAGCAGGTACATCGTCATGTGGACGCTGGTCTGCGCCGCGCGGATCGACGCCTCGACCTGCGCGCCGAAATCGCTCGGCTGGATCTGCACCGTCACCCCGGTGCTGGTGGGGATGATGGCCGGATCGGGGACCGGACCGGGACCTGCCTCGGGGATGCCGGCCTCGGGATCCTCGTTGCCCGGGTCGTCGACCCCGCCGCTCGTGCCGCCGCTGCTGCTGCTGCTCGCGCCGGCCGGCTGCTTCAGGTCCGCGGAGTTGCAGGCCCCCGCGGCGCCGAGGAGAAGGGCGACGCACGCAAGACCGAGCCAGAGCTTCGACACCGGCCTACCATGACCCGAGGTGGGCCCTCGGGCCACATCAAATTTTCGATGCGAATCACCGAAGTCATCACCGCAGACGGGCCCGGAGCGTCGCCCATCCGGCTCGTGGAGAAGCGGCTCGCGGCGCGCGATCGCGCCGAGCCCGAGGCGATCGCGCGCCTCCGCGACGAGGCCACCCTGCTGCGTCTCCTCGCGGGCCGGGTGACGCCCCGCCTCGTCGCCGCGGGCGACGACGCGCACGGCCCGTGGCTACGGATGGAGAAGCTCGCCTTCCCCACCCTCGCGGACCGCCTCGCGCGCGCGTCGCTCGACCCCAGCTGGGCGACGCGCGCGACGCGCGCGGCGTTCGCGGCGCTCGCCGACCTCCACGACGCCCGCGACGAGCACGGAGCGCTCTCCATCGTCCATGCGGACCTGAGCCCCGCGAACGTTGCCATCGACGACTCAGGGACGCGCGCGGTGCTCCTCGATCTCGAGCTCGCGGCCTGGCGCGACGGAGCCGCGCGCGACGGCGCGTTCTGCGGCACGGTCGGCTACTGCGCGCCGGAGATCGCCCGCGGCGAGACCCCGACCGTCGCCAGCGATCTGTTCGCGCTCGCCGCGACCGTGCTGCATGCCGTCACCGGCGTCGTCCCGCGCGACGGGCCTTCCCTGCCCGCCGTGCTCGCTCGCGCCGCGGAGCAGCCGCTGGTGGTGACGGCCGCGCTCGCTCCGGTGCTCGTGGCCTGTCTCGCTCACGACGCGGCACAACGCCCTCCGTCGGCGCGCGCGGTCCTCGCGCTGCTGCCGCTGTGCTAAGCCGCAGCCATGCACGACGAAGGCCTTCGCCCGGAAACGCTTTGCATCCACGCCGGGCAGACGCCCGACCCCGTCCACGGCGCGGTGATGACCCCCATCGTGCTCTCGAGCACGTTCGCGCAGGACGGCCCCGGAGGGTACAAGGACTACGACTACTCGCGCGCCGGTAACCCCACGCGCACCGCCCTCGAAGGCTGCCTCGCGGCGCTCGAGGGGGCGAAGCACGGCGTCGCGTTCGGTAGCGGCTGCGCTGCCACCACCGCGGTGCTCCTGGGGCTCAAGAGCGGCGATCACGTGCTCTGCGGAGACGACGTCTACGGCGGCACGTTCCGCATCTTCGACAAGGTCATGAAGCAGTGGGGCCTCGACGCCACGTTCATGGACATGAGCGACCTTGCCAAGGTGAAGGACGCGATGCGCCCGAGCACCAAGCTGGTCTGGCTCGAGACTCCGTCGAACCCGATGCTCAAGATCTTCGACATCGCGGCCATCGCCGAGATCGCGAAGAAGGGTAACGCCGCGCTCGCCGTCGACAACACGTTCGCCACGCCCATGCTCCAGCGCCCGCTCGATCACGGCGCCACGATGGTGGTCCACTCGACGACGAAGTACCTGAACGGCCACTCCGACGTGGTCGGCGGGGCCGTCCTCACGAGCGACGCGGAGACCGCCGAGAAGATCCACTTCCTCCAGAAGTCGGTGGGCGGCGTCCCCAGCCCGTTCGATTGCTACATGGTGCTGCGCGGCCTGAAGACGCTCGGCGTGCGCATGAAGCAGCACGTCGCGGGCGCGCGCGCGATCGCGGACCACCTCGCGAAGCACAAGCAGGTCGAGCGCGTGTTCTATCCCGGCCTCACGACGCACAAGGGACACGACATCGCCGCCCGTCAGATGAAAGGCCCCGGCGGGATGATCAGCTTCGAGCTCGCGGGCGGTCTGCCCGCGGCCACCGCGTTCCTGAAGGCGCTCCAGATCTTCGTCTGCGCGGAGAGCCTCGGCGGCGTCGAGTCGCTCGCCGAGCACCCCGCGATCATGACGCACGCGAGCGTGCCGGCCGAGAACCGCAAGGTGCTCGGCATCGGCGATGGGCTCATCCGGCTCAGCGTCGGCGTCGAGGACGAGGGCGACCTGCGTGACGACCTCGAGCGAGGCTTCCGGGCCGCAGCGGCCGTCTGAAAAAGCGACGATCTGCCGGATAGGCGCGTCGGCTCGGCCATTCATGTAGGATGGACGACGTCCTTCTCTTTCCCCTTTATTTCGCGCGGAGACCTCCGATGTTCCGACGTCAGCACCTGCTCGTCAGCCTCAGCGTTGCCCTGGTCACGTCGATCCTCGTGATCGGCTGCAAGGACGACACACAAGCGACCCCGCGCGTCACTTTCGACAGCAGCATCAAGCGCGGTGGCCACTCCGCCGCGGAGTGCACGCAGATGGGCACGTGGTTCATGATCGGCAGCTTCGGCAACCCGGCGCAAGGCCGCGTGAACCCGGACGATCCCGAGAGCCCGCTGAAGGATCCCGTCCGCCCCGTCGACGACGGAGGCCAGGACGGACAGGGCACGGTCAGCGTCTCGTGCTCCGTGGTGGAGGCCGGCGATGGGTTCGACCTCGCGCTCCACGCCGAGCTGACCGGTCCGAGCGGCGGCGCGATGACCGTCACCGGTCACGTCCTGCGCGGCCTCGAGAGCCCGGGCATCAGCGCGGCCTTGACCCGCAAGGGCGAGACCTACAGCGGCGCGAAGAACTGCACGATCACGTTCAACACCGCCGCGGGACAGGCCGTCGCCGGCGGCCGCGTCTGGGGCCTTCTCGACTGCCCGGACGCGGAGGCGCCGAGCCAGCAGCGCACCTGCGCGACGCACGCCGAGATGCGCTTCGAGAACTGCACGCAGTGAGAGAAGCTGACCGCCGACAGCGCTGTGAGCTGTCGGCCGTGAGCTAGCTTGCCGGGTCCATCGTCGACAGCAGCGCCTCCACCTCGAGGCGGCTCTCCAGCTCGGGCTGCGCCTTGAGGAACGCCTCGAGGTAGCGGCGGGCCGCGGCGTTGTCGCCGCGCGCGGCGTACGCGAGGCCGACGGCGTAGAGCGCGTCGCCGTCCATCGGGGCCTGCTCGAGCGCGATCATGCCCTCCTTGGTGGCCTCGCGGTGCTTGCCGAGCTTGCGCTCGACGTGCGTGAGCGCGATGCGTGCGCCGAGGTGCTCGGGGGCGAGGACCAGCGCCGCACGGTAGGCGTCGCGCGCGGGCTCGATCTCGCCGACCTCGTAGAAGGCCTGGCCGAGAAAGAAGAACGCGTACGGGTTCTTCGGGTCGAGCCGCAGGACCTCGCGCAGCACCTCGAGCGCCTCGCGATAGCGCTCCTCGTGCAGGAGCTCGATGGCTTCGTTGACCGCGTCCCAGTGTGCACCATCGCGCTGATCCATGGGAGCGCGGTAGCATGCGCCGCCGCCCCCGCGCAATGCGCCCCCCTTCGACCCCCGCCGTTCGGCCGTTCCTGGCCGCCTTGCTGCTCGCGCTCGCGGTCGGATGCGCGTTCTGGATCCCCGCGGTCGCGCGGGCCCACGGGTACTTCCCCGCCCCGCTCGACGACGTCTACATCCACTTCGACTTCGCGCGCTCGCTCGCGACCGGGCATCCCTTCGAGTGGCTCCCCGGCAACGGCTACTCGTCGGGCGAGACGGCTCCGCTCTATGCCGTGGTGCTCGCGCTCGGCTGGCTCTGCGGGTTCCACGAGCGCGGCCTCGGGGTGTTCGCGGCGCTCGTGGCCGTGCTCGCTGTCGCGTCGTTCGTGCGCTCGGTGCAGCGCTTGGTGCGGCCTTGCCAGGAGCCCGTGACCTGGCTCGTCGCGCTGCTCTTGCTGTCGATCGGGCTGCTCGACTGGACCCTCTTCAGCGGGATGGAAGTGGCGCTCTTCGCGGCCGCGCTCGGCCGCGCGCTGGAGGCGCTGGCGCGCACGCGCGCGCGTATCGACGAGCGCGGAGGCCTGACGCGCGAGCGCGCGCAGTGGCGTCTCGGAATGTGGTCGAGCGCGCTCGTCCTGCTGCGGCCCGAGGCTGGCGTGCTGGTGGCGCTCTTCGCCGTGCTCGCGGCGCGCGGGGCCGGGAGCCGCTCCGCGATCCTCGCGCTCGCGCGCTGCGCGCTGCCGGGCGCCGTCGCGACCATGCTCGTGCTGGGCGCGAACCGGACGTTCACGGGCGAGGCGCAGTCCGCGGGCGCGCTCCTCAAGCTCCTGCCCTCGCAGCCGTTTTTTTCGGACGTCGATCGCGCGCGGGTCTTCGCCGAGAACCTGATCACGTTCGCGCTGAAGGCGCTCCGTACCGACGTCGGCCTGCTGCCGGCGCTCGGGCTGCTCCTCCTCGGGCTGATCGCGCTCGGCTCGCGCGAGCGCGCCACCGTCGCGAGCGCCGGGCTGCTCGGCGCGCTCGCGTGGACGCTCGTCGTCTCGCTCAACAACAACTCCCCGCACCACAACTTCCGCTACTACGCGCCGGCGTTCCTGCTGCTGCTCGCGGCGGCGGCGTGCGGCGCGGCGACGCTCGCGAGGGCGGTCGGCCCGAGGGCCACGACCATCGGCGTGGGGGCGCTCGTCATCGCTGGGGGCCTGCGGATCCCCCTGCAAGCGAGCCACTTCGCGCGCGCCGCAGGAAATATCCGGGACCAGCAGATCACGATCGGGCAGAAGCTCGAGGCGCGGCTCGCGCCCGGCGAGCGGGTCCTCCTCGGGGACGCGGGAGCGATCCCCTTCGTGTCGCGACGCCCCGCGCTCGATGCCCTCGGGCTCGGCGGCTACCACGGGCTGCCGTTCGCGCGGGCCGCGGTGAACGGAGAGGCTGCCACCGTGGAGCTGCTCGAGCGCCTGCCCGCCGCCGAGCGCCCCGCCTACCTCGCGCTCTACCCGAACTGGTTCGCGCTGATCACGTCGCGCTTCGGGATCGAGGTCGACCGCGTCACGCTCGTCGACAACGTGATCTGCGCCGGCGCGGCGAAGGTCATCTACCGCGCCGACTGGAGCGCCCTCGACGTCCCCCACGCGCCCGCCGACGGCGTGCTCGACGAGCTCGACGTCGCCGACGTGATCAGCGAACGCGAGCACGGCTACACGTCACCCGCGCCCGCGGGCGGCTGGACCACGCTCGACGTGCTCGTGGACGACCAAGGCGCGCGACGCTTCGACGGCGGCCGCATCGTTCCCGGCAGCACCTCCGAGTCGTTCGTGCTCGGTCCGCGCGTCACGGGGGGCGGGCTGCTGAAGATCGTCATGCGCGTGCAGGGCGGCGCGGCGGGACCACGCCTGCGCACCGCGACCGAGCAGGTCACGCTCGACCTGGGGCCCGCCTCGCCGGACCACTGGCGCGAGGCCCACGGGACGTTTCGCGGTCACGCCGGCGATCGCGTCACGCTCGAGGCGCCCGCCGGCGGGCACCGCGACTACCACGTGTGGATCACCCGCTGACCGGCGCCTCGGACTCGGCGCGCTGCGCGGCGAGCTCGCGCATCGTCGGCTGCGAGAACATCACGCGCACCGAGTCGGGGATGCGCGTGGGACGGCCGCTCGCGAGCTCGACGAAGCCCCACGTCGTCATCGCGCGCGAGACCACGACGTCGGCCGCGCCCTCGCTGACGCGCAGGATCTCGGTGGCGCGCTTGCACTTCGCCGCGAAGGCGCTGTCGATCCACGTTCGCAGCTGGAGGCTGTCGCCGCGTACGACCGGACGCAGGTAGTCGATCTCGTGGCGCCGGACGACGAAGACCGCGCCGAGCTGGCTGTACGCTTCCATGTCGAGCCCGACCGCCGCCGAGTGCGCGACCGCGACGTCCTGCACCCAGCGCACGTACGCGATATTGCTCGCATGTCCAAGCATGTCGATGTCTTCGTCTCCCACGGAAAAGGGCATGGCGAAGGGGGTGGCGGCGGCGACGGGGCTGGCGGTCATCGAGGCGCGCGGACCTTAGCAAGAATTTGTCCCCTCGCACGGATCGTGCTTCCCATGGTGATGCGCATGCGGCCCGACGACGCCATTCCCCCCCTCTACGGGAGCTATGTGAGCTACGCGCCGTCGGGGATCCGCGGCGCCGTGACCGAGACCGTCGCCACGCTGCGCGAGGTGGTCCTCATGGCCCGCGACATCACGCCCGTGGTGCCGATGCAGGTCGCGCCGCACACCGATGTGGTCGTGCTGGTGCACGGCTTCTTCGCGAGCGCCGGCGTGTTCCGCCCCATGCGCCGCCATCTCGTCACGGACACGGGGGCGACCGTCGCGAGCTTCACGCACGCGCCTGGCGCGGGGATCGAGCGCATCGCTCGGAGCCTCGCCCGCATCGTCGACCGCATCCCGCGCGACTGCCGCGTGCATCTGGTCGGACACAGCTTGGGCGGGCTCGTCGCGCGCTGGTACGTGCAGGAGCTCGGTGGACACACGCGCGTCGCGCAGACCATCTCGCTCGGCAGCCCCTTCGGCGGCACCGAGCGCGCGCGGCGCTTCCGGTTCCTGGTCGGCGCCGACCTGCATCGAACCAGCCCCATCCTGGCGCGGCTCCGGGCGCGCGCGCACGAGCACGACGTCCACCACACGAGCGTGGTCGCCGACGCCGACGCCATGATCGTTCCCTGCGAGAGCGCGGTGTTTCCGCGCGGCGACGTGGTGGTGCTCCCCGGCCGCGGTCACAACTCGTTGCTCTTCGATCCCGAGTCGATCTCGCACGTCGTCGATCGCGTGAAGCGCGCGCAGCAGAAGCCGAAGACGTAGAGCGGGTCGGACGCTACTCCGGCAGATCGGAGCGCGGCGACCAGGCGCTGTCGCGCGCGGCCTGCTTGGGGTCGGAGAGCAGCTGCTCGCGCCAGCTGACGCCGGGCGGCGAGCCGTCGATCCAGTGGTAGCTGTGTTCGCGCACGTCGAGGTGGACGTACTGCGTCTTCGGGTGCGTGTAGATGCCGACCCCGGCGCGCGGGAGTCCACGCAGGTACGCCGCGAGGAGCGGCGCCTTCACGCCTTCAAGCGCGAAGTCGAGCGCCTCGCCCGTGCCGTGTTTGCCCTTCGCGCCCGGGCGCGTCGCGCTCACGATCACGAGTGACGACGCCTCGAAGTGATACGCCGCGCGCATGGCGAGCTGGACGACGCGGACGTCGAGGCGTTCGTCGTCCTCGCTGGCGTCGGCGGGGGCCGCGCTGCCGCTGCCTGCGAGGCGCATGAATGCCCGCGCCTGCTCGCGGTCGAGCTGGCCACGATCGTCGTAAAGGCGGATCACGCCGCGGGCGTTGGTGTTGCGGTTCAGGACCGCGATCGCGCCGAGCGCCACGTGCGCGACGCGCGTGGGCTTCGCCAGCGGCGCAGCGATCGGGGGCGTCGCGCCCACGGCGCTTGCCGCGAGGAGGATCGCCATGGCCAGGAATGCCGTCGCTCGCATCGGGTCATGAGCGTAGCAGCTTGCAGAATTCCCCTCACATTGGTACGCCCCGGACCCAGATGCCGCGAAGAAATCTCCTGCTCTCCGTAGTCTTCGCGGCGACCGCGGCGGCCGCCCTGGTCGCTCCGCGAGAGGCGCAGGCCGACACGAGCATCTGGCTCACCGCCGGCGGCGGCTACGGCTTGCAGCACGGCAACGAGCGCGACGCCTACGATCGCGCCAGCGTGGTCTCCTTCTCGGCGGGCGTCGGCTCCACGCCGCTCGGCAACTGGGTGGTGGGAGGCCTGCTCCGCACGACCACGTACCTCTCGCTCGGCACCGACGTCGACCTCTCGGCGCGCTTCGCCACCGGCGGCTTCGCGCGTGGGCAGTGGGGTCTCGCGCTCGACGCCGGGCCCGGCTGGCGCAGCTGGAGCCTGGCCACGAACTACGGTCACTTCCCGCTGCACGCCATGCTGCTGGGCGGCTTGCCCTGGGGCCTCCAGCTCGGCGTCGGCGCCGACTTCTTCAACCTCGACGGCGGGCCCGCGGCGCGCGGCGCGGTGGCCCTCCTCGAGATCGACTTCATGCGCCTCACGGTCATGCGCCAGGGCGCGACCGACAAGTGGTGGGAGAACCCGTCCCCCGCGGGCGGGCGGCTCCCCCGCGACAACGCTCCGTGAGCGGCGGCGCGCCGCGCGAGCAGCTGCCGCTCTTCGCGAACGTCTCGGTCGCCGGCGCCGAGATCGTGCCGCGCATCACCGACGAGGATCGCGAGCTCGCGCAGCGCGTGCCCTCCTGGCTGCGCTTCGGCACGAGCAGCTGGTCGTTTCCGGGCTGGCGCGGGCTCGTGTACGAGGGCCAGCACACCGACGACGAGCTCGCGCGCGCGGGGCTCCGCGCTTACGCGCAGCAGCCGCTGCTGCGGACGGTCTCCGTCGATCGCTCGTACTACGGCCCGCTGCGCGCCGCGGACGTCGCGTCGTACGCCACGCAGCTCGACGAGGCGGGGGCGCTCACCCCTTCCCTGCCGCCGTTTCGCGTGGTCTCGAAGGTGTGGGACGAGATCACTACCGCGGTCTTTCCAGTGCATGCGCGGTACGGCGCCCGCGCCGGGCAGCGCAACGCACATTTCCTCGACGCCTCGCGCTTCCTCTCGGAGGTGCTCGAGCCGTACCGCGGCTTCGAGAGGCACTTCGGTCCGTTCGTCTTCGAGCTCACGCCGATGCCGCGGGGCACGTTCGAGGACGTCGAGCTGGCGCGGCGCGTCGACGCGTTCCTCACCGCGCTCCCCGCGGGCTTCTCCTGGGCGTTCGAGCTGCGCAACCAGGAGCTGCTGACGCCTCGCTGGCACGACGTGCTGCGCGCGCATGGTGCCGCGCACGTGTTCACCTACTGGACGGCGATGCCGAGCCTGCGTGCGCAGCTCGCGAGCCACGGGAAGATCACGTCGCCGTTCACGGTGGTGCGCCTGATGCTGCCGCCGTTCATGCGCTACGCGGAGAAGAAAGCGGAGCTCGCGCCGTTCGACCGCCTCGTCGCCCCGCAGGACGACATGCGGGACGACGTGCTGAGCATCCTGCGCGCCGCCGCCGAGGCCGGCTGCGTCGAGGGCTTCGTCCTGGCGAACAACAAGGCCGAAGGCTCCGCGCCGCTCACGGTGCGCGAGATCGCGGTCCGCGCGGCCCGCGAGCTCGGAGCGAGATTCTGAACGCCAAGCCGCCAAGCAAGAACTTTTGCGCTCCGCGGGGACAGGAGACGCGCGCTGCTGTGCTGCGTCTCGCGCGAAGCGCGCCCAGTTCTCGCGTGTCGGACTTGGCGGACTTGGCGGCTTGGCGGTCTCTCCCGCGCTACCGCGTCGCGCCGGGCTGCGGGGACGGGGTCGGGGCGATGAGGGGCTGCGGGGGCTCCTTCACGTCGGCGTGGGGGCGCGCTTCGTTCTGCTTGATCGAGTAGCGGACCAGCGCGCGGAGCACCTGGTTGCGCTCCACGTTACCGACGAGGACCTTGATGTCCTCGTACACGCTCGGATCGACGAGCAGCGCGCCGAGCGTGCCGCGGCCCGCCTTCATGTTCGCCACGATCTCGCGCAGATCGTCGCTCATCGCGCTGACGTTGCCGAGCACGTGCTGCGTCGAGTCGTCGCCATAGACGATGGCGTGACCGAGGCCATTGCTCGTGCGCAACGCGACCAGGCTCTTGTTCAGCTCCACCATCGTGCCCGTCGTGCTCGCGCCCAGCTGATCGTCGTAGACGAGCGTGTGTACGAGGCCCGGGCCCGATCTGGCGCGCGCCGTCACGTCGCGAGCGTCGTTCGAGACGGCCGCGAGGTTCGCGGTGGTGGCATCGAGGTTTGCCAGGATGCGATCGATGCGGCGCGCCTCCTCCGGGTCGAAGATCGCCTTGTGAGCTGCGCCGTCCTTGTTGTTCGCGACGCCGTCGAGGATCGCGCGCAGGGACTTCACACTGCCCTTCACGTCCTCGGCCATCTGCGGATCGGCGAGCGACTCGCTGGTGCGCTTCACCGCGTCCATCGTCTCGTCCGCCTTCTTCGCGACGCTGGTCATCTTCTCGATGGCCTTGCTTATGTCGCTCGGGTCCTCCTCGCTCGCGATGAACGTGCCGTCCGCAGCGACGTCCTTCCGAGGGTCGCCGCCGTCGAGCGAGATCATCTTGTCACCGAGGAGGCCCTTGTTCACGACGCGCATCACCGTATCGGGACGGACGCGGCGGGCCTCGTTGCGGGCCACGGCGATGGTGACGTAGATCTTCGGATCGGCGGCGCTCTCGGCATGCGCGATCTCGGTGACCGACCCGACGTCGATGCCGCCCATGCGCACCGCCGAGCCATTGCGCAGGCCCACGACGTCGTTGAAGCGACCGCGGAATGTGATCTTGCGATCCCAGACCCGGCGGTTGTCGCCGATCAGAAACACCGCGGCCGACGCCAGCAGGAGGGCGGCGATCACGAACAGGCCGACCCTGACCGAGCGGTTCTTCGCGCTCACGAGGTCGAGAGTAGCACGTCGACATCCTCGACCGGCGGCGCCTTGCCGTCGATGAAGTCACGCACGTAAGGGTTCGTTGTCGTTCGGAGCTCTTCTGGCGATCCTTCCATCAGGACCCTTCCCTTCCCGAGCATCACGAGGCGGTCGGAGACCGTGAAGGCGGTCCCCATGTCGTGGGTCACCACGACGCTGGTGAGGCCGAGCCGCTCCTTGATGCCGACGATGAGGTGGTTGATGCGGGCCGTGTTGATCGGGTCGAGACCGGTCGTCGGCTCGTCGTAGAGGATCACCTCGGGCTGGAGCGCGAGCGTGCGGGCGAGGCCGACGCGCTTCTTCATGCCGCCCGAGAGATCGCTGGGCCGCATCTCCTCGATGCCGGGGAGCCCGACCATGGCCAGCGACTGGGCGACGCGCTTGCGCACCTCGGCATCGCTCATCGTGTCCCAGTTCTGTTCGCGCAGGCCGTACGCGACGTTCTCGCCGACGTTCAAGGAGTCGAAGAGCGCCGCGCCCTGGAACAGGTAGGCGATGCGCCGGCGAACGGCGAACAGCTCGCGCTCCGCCATCTTCGTGACGTCCTTGCCGTCGAAGAGGATCTCGCCGCCGTCGGCCTCGAACAGGCCGATGAGCATCTTCAGCATGACGCTCTTGCCGCTCCCGGACGCGCCAAGGATGGTCACCGTGGCGCCGCGCGCGATCGCGAGGTCGAGGCCGCTGTAGACAACCTTCGGTCCGAACGCCTTCCGCACGCCACGAAAGTGGATGAGCGGCTGGGCGGACGCGACCATCATTTCAGCCTAGGAGGACTCTCAGTGCGTGTCGATCGACACCCACACGTCGTCGAGGCAAAGCTCCGCCTTCGCGTGGTCGGTGATCTTCAGGTCGGCGAGCTTCGCCGGCTTCCCGTTGACCGTGACCTTCGTGCGCACGGGGTCGATCTTGCCGGTGACGTTGCGCTGCGCCGACGCGATCGTCACCACCGCCGGGTCGAGCGAGGTGATCACGCCGTGGACGTGACGGTCGGTCGCGAGCGGCTCTGCCGCCCCCAGGAGCGCGAACGACAGCGAGACGAGCGACACGGCAGCGAGCATCTTCATCGGTGAAACCCCCGGGATCGGGCGGGTCCTACCACGGTTCCCGGTGCGCCCGCCTGCAAAATGGCTGAGCTCCGCGAGCCGACCGCTGCGCGGATCAGGCCTTGGCGGCGCGGAGGCGCTTCTTCACTTCGTCGGCGCCCTTGCGGGACATCTTCGAGTCGATCCACTCGGTGAGCGGCGCGGCCACGTAGATGCTCGAGTACGTGCCGGCGATGATGCCGACCACCATGGCGAACGCGAAGTCCTTGATGACGCCCGTGCCCCAGATGAAGAACGGAAGGACAGACAGCATCGTCGCGCCGGAGGTGAGGATGGTCCGGCTGAGCGTCTCGGAGATGCTCACGTTGATGATGTCGCTGAAGGCCTTGCCACGATGCTTGCCGAGGTTCTCCCGGATGCGGTCGTAGACGACGACGGTGTCGTTCATCGAGTAGCCGACGATGGTGAGCACCGCGGCGATGGTGGAGAGCGTCACCTCCTTGTGGAAGATGACGAACGCCCCGAGGACGACCATTGCGTCGTGGACGCACGCGAGCACGACGCCCGGAGCGAAGCGCAGGTCGAAGCGGAAGGCGAGGTAGAGCATGATGAAGACGATGGCGATCGCCACCGAGTTCCGCGCGCTGTCACGCAGCTGCTTGCCGGCCTTGGGACCCACCCACTCGACGCGGAGCGCCGCCTGCGGGACGCGGTCGGCGCCGAGCTCGGCGCGCAACACGTCCATCAGCTGGTCGCCCTTGCTCTGGAGCTGGACCTCGACGCGATGATCGCGCGGGTTCACGACCTGCGGGTTGTTCGCCGCGATGCGGAGCTTGACCGAGGGAACGGTCGCGATCTGCGCCTTGAGCTTCTCGAGGTCGGCCTCGGAGTCGTAGCGGACCGACAGCTTGTCGCCGCCGGCGCTGAACTTGATCTCCGTGGCCCGCGCGTTCGCGGGACACGCAGCGTTCTCGCCCTCGACGCCGAGGCAGAGCGCCTTCTTCAGGGACTCCTTGCTCGAGTCGTCGACGGTGCTGATCTCCTGCACGCGGATCAGGTAGCGGTACGGGTGCGCAGGGTCGGTGACCTGCACGACGTCCGGCTCGGAGAACGCGCCCGTCTTCGTCACGGCGTGGCGGACCTCTCCGCCGTCGACCGCCTTCGTGAACGCCACCTCGATCTCGGTGCCGCCCTTGAAGTCCGTGCCGTAGTTCGGCCCCGGATAGAAGAGGAGGAGCAGCGACCCGACCGACAGGAGCACGCTGAGCGCGATCCAGTAGCGGCGGACGCGCATGAAGTCATAGGTCTTGCCTGGCTTGAAGAGCTCCATCTCAGAACTCCGCGCCTACGCTGAGCCGCTTTGCCTTCGCCCCACGCACCCAGTAGTCGAAGACCAATCGGGTGCAGAAGACGCCGGTGAAGAGGCTGGCGATGATGCCGATGATGAGGGTGACAGCGAAGCCCTTCACGGGCCCCGTGCCGTACTGAGCGAGAATGAGACCGGAGATCAAGATGGTCACGTGGCCGTCCACGATGGCCGTGAAGGCCTTGTCGTAGCCGGCCTCGACCGCCGCACGGATGCTGCGTCCGGCGCGCAGCTCCTCGCGGATGCGCTCGTTGATGAGCACGTTCGCATCGACGGCCATACCGATGGTGAGCGCGAGGCCCGCGATGCCCGGCAACGTCAGCGTGCCGCTGAACGACGCGAGGATCGCGAGCTGGATGAGGAGGTTGAAGAGCACTGCGCCGTCGGCGACGAAGCCGGCCTTCCGGTAGTAGAACAGCATGAAGAGGAGCACGAGCGCGCCGCCCGCGGCCGCGCCGAGGCCACCCTTGGCGATGGCGTCCTGACCGAGCGTGGGCCCGATCAGCGACTCGTTGGAGGGCGTGATCGGCGCCGGCAGCGCGCCGGAGCGGAGCACCAGCTCGAGCTTCTCGGCGTTCTTCATCTGGGTGTCGGAATCGCCCGAGCCCATCGTGATGCTCGCGCGGCCGCCGCCGATCTTCGACTTGATGACCGGCGCGGAGTTGATGATGTCGTCGAGG
>Ga0123336_10002042_pt1 | contig 17834 bp, 10 predicted proteins | sample SSSSmetaG_FD_96466 | JGI IMG/M metagenome (GOLD analysis project Ga0123336, IMG submission 96466) | Glacier valley bacterial and archeal communities from Borup Fiord, Nunavut, Canada, to study Microbial Dark Matter (Phase II) - ​SSSS metaG | ecosystem: Environmental > Aquatic > Freshwater > Ice... | reverse complement strand
CTGCCGCGGCAGGAGTTCCAGAACGCGCCATCATGGCTCAGACAGGGCACCGGTCATTGACCACCCTCCGCAAATACATCCGCAGCGGGTCACTTTTTCTGGAAAATGCGGCTGCAAAGGTTGGGCTCTAAAGGGTATACATGTATACAGTGATGTATATATACAGTGCTGCATGTATACATGTACAGTGCTATTCAACGGCTACCGTTACACCAGTTGGGCTTGTAACCGAACCAACCTGCAGCACTACCGATTGATCTCCAGAACCGACACCAGCGGGAATCACTGCATTTACCTGCAGCACCCCTGCCACAAGGCCCGGCGCGGCACCCGCATAGTTTAGAACTGCCTGCTGGCCGCCAATGAGCACGATCACAGGCTGGACTGGCTTCGGAAACACTCCCGCTGTAATCTCGCCATCCACGCTCAGAGGGGAGGTGATACCAGCACCCGTGGCATACAGCACAACCACGGAACCCTTGGCCGCCGGATTGTCCGGCCCATTCAGAGTTCCGCTTTGGTTCAGGATGGCTCCTTGGCCCTTACCGCTCGCGTTCACGGTAAACAGCGCCGGCGAAGTATCCGCGGTGCTGAGGAGTTCCGCGGGTGATTGCTCCCCGTTGTACTCCACCACCACTTGTGCCGGCGCGTTCGTCTGCGTCCCAAAAGGAACGATCGCGCTTACTTGCCCCTCCAGCGAATAAATGATGGGGGCGGGAACTCCGTTGATCAAGACACGCGTTCCTCCGCTTGAGACAGCGACGTGGCCGGAATTATCGAGTTGCAAACCGGACACCGTCTGGGGGCCCAAGTTCGACCCGAACACAGTAAGCACAGTGCCCGGGCTCACCGGACCTGGAGCGAAACTCGCCCCGTTCACAGCACCTCCTGGTGAAACGCGCGGACCCGACCGTGGAATAGAAGGGCCAAGACTAAAAGGCGATGCCAGCGGGTCCCCCACAAAATTGCCCCCCCAGGGCAATCTCACAGACTTCCAGAGGGCTTCCACCACAGTCTGCCCTTGCAGATAGTTCGAGACCAGTATGGCTGGATCGGGGTGTTTATAAGCGAAAAGGTTGCACGGCTCAATCGCATTTCCGTAGGCAGCCACAGCCCCCGCCTGCAGCCAGGAAGCCACATTGGTCTGGTTGCCGTCATAAGGCAAATAGCCAGAGGTGGACGTGACGGCAAAACCTATTCCCGCACCAGGCAGGAACGTCGCACCTTGATAATTCCAGTGCGGCGCTCCCTCGTCATACAGCAGGATGTTCTTCGATGTGATATCCGCAGGATAAAAATTTGTACGGGTTCCCAGAATCTGGGTGTTCACTTTGGGAGACAATCCACTGCCCAGCAGCAAAGGAGAAACAATAAAGACTGTTTGGTTTCTAACTGGGTCGGCGGTATAAGCCCAATACACATTGCCGCCCGTCGGGTTGGTATCGACCGCGGCTATTGCGGCATCGATCGTAATCTTTGCGGTAGAGACGTCGGGTAACCAGGGACCAACGTAGGTATTGCTATTTTTAGCGCAGGCAGGGCAGGTTTCTCCCGCCAGCAGCATCGTAGGCCGGAATTTATAATCCGTAAACGGGGCTTTTGAAGCCGAATTAAAGTACGGGTTAATTGGCCCTTGTCCCAGAAGAGGTTGAGCACTGGGACCCCCTGATACTGTGCAAGTAGAAGGTGCTCCTTTCATCCATCCTCCGTTGGCTACGACAGCGGATATGGAACGAGGCCCATCGGAACTGAGGGTGGAAGAAACCTGAGCGGGGGCCACCCACCCTAGCGCGATTGCCTGAAGGGACGCGGGTAAGCGCACGGCCAAAACAGTGGATTCCAACGTCGCTTGTGCCACATATGCCGCTGTGGATAGCGAGACTACAAAAACGTTTCCGCACGGCACCTGATGCTTTTGCACGTAGTATCCCACTACCCCGTCATCTTTGATTGCCGCTCCGCCAACGGTACAGACAGTCGTGCCGCTCGAGCCCACGCTGTACGGGTCCTGGCTATTCGCAAAAATGGCCAGTTGCGAAGCCTTTAGCCTGTCCGGCGACGCTTCCAGATTCGGCGTCCACATTGGCGCAACGTTCCCTTTCTTGAAGGTAAATGGCCAGGGAGACCCGTCCAATTGTTTATCCCCGGATCCTGGATTCTCCTGGGAAAGCACCTTTGCATACATCAGGTGGTCTTTGCCATCGCGCGGCATTACGTTTCCGACGGGCGTCCTGGGAGGCGTATAGAGAAATCCATGACAAACCGCGCCAGCGCTGCAAAGCGTGTAAGGGAACCCAGTGGTATTCGCCGTTACTGACTTATCGCAGTTGTTCGTGAATGTCGGATCATCCCAGCAGACCTTTACCTGGAGCGTGGTGTTCGGTCTGTTATTCATATCCAACACGACCCCATACAGAGTCACGTCCTCTGGCAAAACCATATTGAGAAGGCCTAGAAAAGCTTCAGATCCCCCGGCTACTTGGGGTACCAAAAACTGAGCCGCAATTACAAAAAGTAAAACTCTCATCCTTACCGGCATAGCTCAAGATTAAGCGATGAGGTGCGCTATCGCACCCAGTTGGAACGGTGATTTAAAGAGCAATCTTCTTTCTATCCCCAACGGTCTATCGCACCCGGTTGGAAGAGATACCGGGCTTTTGTATCGCACCCGGTTGGCAAATCCAGAATATCGAACCTCTTTGGAAGCCACTTGCCCGTCCAATTCGGTTGCGGAAAACCATGAAAACAACCATCACGTCACACCTCGCACCCGGTTGGAAGCAACATCGCACCTGGCTGGCAGTAACATCGCACCCGGTTGGCACAAATACCGCACCCGGCTGGAAGAAGTATTCGCACCCGGTTGGAAGCAACATCGCACCCAGTTGGCAGTAACATCGCACCCGGTTGGAAAAGAATGCAACTTAAATCATTTATTTTGAAAGACTTACGCAATTCCACAGGGTTTAAAGCTGTTCTATAGTTTGCTGTTCTATAGTATTCTTCATCAACAACAGGCTTCGTATGAAACGTGCAAAATCCAACAAGCAGGAGACTGCTCCCTCCCTGATTCCACTGCCTGTTGCTGTTGACTTCATCCGTTTTGAGAAGAACCTTCTGCAAATCGGGTTTTTTGGAGCACACGATACTCGCCATACCAGCCAATCCACCCGCCGCATTGAACAGTTGGTAAACAGGAACGGCCAAAAGATTAAAGTTTCGGCTGAGTTCCGCGCCTCTCAGGAATTTGGGCTTCCTTCCACCAGTGACCGCGATAAATACATCGCCCTCATGCGTATTGCCATGGATGAAAAAGGCCGTCGCGGCTGCATTACCAACCCCATCCGTTTTACCGGATATCGATTGCTCAAGGAACTCGGGCTAAGCTATTCCGGCGAAAATTACGAAGATATCAATCGGTGGGGCCAGCGTATGGCCGATACCACGATCACCTCTGAACAGGTGATTTATCTGGCGGCCCGCAAGCGCTACGCCAACAAGACGGTGCATGTCTTCCGCAGCTTCAGCCGCTCAGGCCAAAGCAATTTGGACGATACCGGGAAAACTGAATCCTACGAGGTGGTTCTCGAAGACTGGCTGCTTGAAAATCTAAACCAGAGTTACGTCGTACCGGAGGATTTCAATGCTTACCGCAAGCTGAAACGGCCGACAGCGAAAGGCATTTTCGGCTATTTACACCTCTGGTTTCATGCAAGCCAAGGGCGGCAAATTGAGAAAGATTATGCCGAACTCTGTGTTTTGCTGAACATTGCCGTGTATCACCACGCCTCGAAGATCCGCGACACGATGGGCCGTTCGCTCGATGAACTGGTGAATGTCGGATATCTTTCGGCATGGGACATCAAGCCGATGTCTTCGAAAGAGGGTTACAAGCTGGTGCTTCTGCCGGGAGAGGAACTTCTCCATGTGCTGACCATTTCGCAAAGGAAAATCGAAGGGCAGCAGCAAGAGGCCGAGTTTGCTCTTGAGGGAAAGAACGAGCGTCCGGCGGCGATCGAGGCCATGGTGGCACGGGGCATCAGCCCTGCGAAAGCGGACGCCCTAGCCAGGTTGCACAATCCCAAAACGATTGTGGACCAGATCGAGTATGCCGAGTTCCTAATTTCGCGTGATCGCCGCGGGAAGTTCGAAAATCCGGCGGGCTTTATCATCTACACCATTGAAAACCAGGTTGCTGTTCCAGCCAGCTTCGCTACTTCGCGCCGCTTGCGCGAGCAGGAAAAGCTAAATAATAATCAGTATGAAAAAGAGTCTGAAACCTTCGCTCTTCAAGTGAAATACGATGAGTGGACCGATGAGCGTGTGGAAGAGGCTGTGGGTTCCCGCTATCCCGGGCCGGAATTAAAGAACAAAATCAAAGAAATCATCATGCACCGGGTCCGCGCCGATGAGCGCTTCAGCCGGATGGCTTCGCTGCATCAGGAAGCCCTTGCCCTTCAATTTTTGCGCCGCGATATACGGGAAGAACTGACATTGCCCGCGTTCCAGGAATGGTGCACGAAAAAGCCGCAGCTTGATCTGTTCGGATGAGTGATACGACTACTGCCAACTTCAGACTTTCGCCTCAGCAGGAGAGACTTTGGGAACAACAAACCGCAACTCCCGTCCCCTTTCTAACCGGGTGCGAGGTATTTATCGAAGGCCCCTTAGACGAATTGCGGCTGCGGGATGTGGTTCAGCAGGCAGCTGGCCGCCATGAGAGCCTGCGGACTGTCCTTGATCGCCAGACCGGGTTCAAGACTCCCTTCCAGATAGTCAAGCAAACAGTTGAACTTTCCTGGAACAGTTTCGATCTCACAAAGCTGGACGCCTCTACGCAGGTGGAGAAAATGTACGCCTTGGCGAAGCAAAGCCATGCCGCGCTGGATCTGGAGCAGGGCCCGAACCTGTTTGTGAATCTATTCGCGTTAGGCCTGCAAAGCCATGCCATATCTATCACCATTCCCGCCCTTTGCGCAGATCGGCGCAGCTTGCAGAATTTGATGGGTGAAATTGGGCGCGCTTACGCCGGTTCGGATGTAAACGGCGAGGCGATGCAGTATCTGGATGTGGTGGAGTGGCAGCGGGAACTGCTGACCAGCGATGATTCCAGGCCGGGGCGCGATTTCTGGCGGCAATACTTCCGCAAGCTGGATTTGAATTCCGGCAACTCCCTTCTTTCTTCTTTCAAAACAAACCCAGAGGGGCTGTTCTCTCCCGCGGTGGTGTTGGCCAAGGCCGATAGCGCCCTTGCTTCCCGTTTTTCCGCATTCTGTGCAGGGCAGGGGGCTGCCGAAGCCGATTTGCTGCTTGCTGCGTGGCAGATATTCCTGTGGCGCATAACGGGGCAGTCCGGCATAGCCACAGCTTGTGAATTTGACGGCCGGAAGTATGCGGAACTTGACGATGCCGTTGGGTTGTTCGCGAGATACTTACCCGTTCAATCCGAGATTACTCCCAGCCTGCCGTTCCGCCTTTTCTTAGAACAGGTAAAGAGCACGGTTGCAGAGATGAATAACTGGCAGGATACCTTTACCTGGGCCGCTGCCGAGCCGGATCTACGCTCTTACTTCCCCACCGCTTTTGAGTATGCCGACGTCGAACCCGGGCAGGTCTACGGCGGCACAAAATTCACTTTCACAAAGCTCGAAACGTGTTGCGAAGCGTTCGAGTTGAAATTGTCCGTCCGCCAGGGCCCGGACCTTTCTTTCGAGTTTCACTATGACGCCTCGCGCCTGGAACGGGAGACCGTGGAGCTTTGGGCTCGCTGTTTCCTGGCGCTACTTACAGCCGCGGTGGATGCTCCGGATACCACCGTTAGCCGCTTGCCTTTACTCGACGAGGCATTGCATCACCGCTTGGTTGTCGAATGGAACAATACTGCTGCTGACTATCCGCGTGACCTCTGTTTTCACCAGCTATTTGAAACCCAGGCGGCGCTTACTCCAGACCGTCCGGCGTTGCGTTGCGAAGAGAAGCAACTCACATATCGGGAATTAAACGAACAGGCGAATCAACTCAGCTTTGCACTTAGCCGCGTTGGCGTGGAACCCGGTGCATTGGTCGGCCTGTGTCTCGGTCGCGGCATAGAAATGATTGTGGCGCTCTTGGCCATCTTTAAAGCTGGAGGCGCTTACGTGCCCCTTGCCGCCGATCAACCCAAGGCCCGGCTGACGCAGCAACTCGCCGGCATCACGGTCTTGTTAACGGAAGAGAAGTTCCTCAGCCGGATGCCTCCCTTTGCCGGTAAAACCATTTGCCTCGACCGCGATTCCTGGCAAGAGGGGCCGCGCTCCAATCCCAATCTCAACCAGAATTCCTCCACTCTGGCTTATGTCATCTACACTTCCGGGTCAACGGGAGTGCCTAAGGGCGTAGCCGTACGGCACCGCAACTTAATCAATTACGCGTGGTTCATCCGGCGGATGTTGAAACTGGAAACCCATCCCGAAGGGTTGCATTTCGCCACGGTTTCGACACTTGCCGCCGATCTGGGTAATACCTGCATTTATCCGTCTCTTCTTTCGGGTGGTTGTCTGCATGTGATTTCCTACGATGTTGCCGCCGATAGCCAGCGCCTCAGTGAATACACCGGTAAGCATCCTTGCGATGTTCTAAAGATCGTGCCTTCGCACTTAACAGCGCTGCTCGATTCGGGCGGGGGAAGGGAAGTGCTCCCACGGAAATATCTTGTGCTGGGGGGCGAAGCATTCCGCCGCGGCCTTCTGGAACAAATTTCCGCCCTCAATCCAACTTGCAGGATTGTGAATCATTACGGGCCAACGGAAACCACCATCGGCTCTCTCACGCTGTCCCTCGAAGAGTATCGGTCCGCCTCAATCTCGCCGAAGAAGCTTGGGGCCACAATCCCTCTTGGCAAGCCTATCGCGAATACCAGCGTGTATATTCTCGATACGCGTCAGGAACTGCTTCCTCCTGGAATCGCCGGAGAGCTTTATATCGCGGGAGATGGTGTTACGGCTGGGTATCTCAACCAGCCGGAACGAACGGAAGAACGCTTCCTGCCAGATCCATTTGCCGAAACACCAGGGCAGAAGATGTATCGCACGGGAGATCTTGCGCGCTTTCTGCCGGAAGGGGATGTGGAGTTCCTTGGCCGTGCGGACGATCAGGTGAAAATCCGTGGTTTCCGTGTCGAACTGGGCGAAGTGGAAGCGGTGCTCACCGCTCAGGATGGCGTCAAACAGGCAGTGGTCATCGCCAGGCCCGATGAACGCGGAGACAACAGGCTTGCTGCTTATGTGACCGCAAGCCGCGACCAGAATCTATCGGTGGAAGATATCCGCGCCTGGTTGAAAGAGCAGCTTCCCGAGCATATGATTCCGGCCGCAATCATGGTGTTGTCGCGGATGCCGCTTACCGCGAACGGCAAAATCGACCGTCAGAACCTGCCGGAACCTCAGGAAACACTTGCCCGTGCGCAAAGCGATTCAGATCCGCGGAGTCAGGCGGAAACCCTGATCGCCGGTACCTGGGGAGAAGTGCTGCGCCGCGGCAACATCGGTCTCGATGACAACTTCTTCGATATCGGGGGCCACTCTCTTTTAGCTACCCAGGTTGTCTCGCGCCTGCGCAGAAGCCTTGAAATCGATCTGCAGTTGCGCGTCATGTTCGATTGCCCAACAGTCCGGCAATTAGCCACGTGGGTAGACCGGGCACGCCGCGAGGGTAACGATGCGCTCCCTCCGCCCCTTGTTCCGGTTTCGCGCGATCGGCTGCTGCCGCTTTCTTTTGTACAGCAGAGGCTTTGGGTAATCGACCAGTTGCAGCCCGGCAATCCGGTTTACAACATCCCGCGCACCTTGCGCATGAAGGGAACCCTGGATACCGCGGCGTTGCAAAGGGCGCTCGATGAAGTTCTCAGGCGGCACGAATCGCAGCGCACCACGTTTGAGGGAAAGGACGGAGAGCCGGTTCAAATCATCGCCGAGCGGCTGCGCGTTCCTCTTCCGCTGCGGGATCTGAGCGGGCTGCCGGAAGAGGATCGGGAGCCAGCGGCCCGGCAAATAGCCAAGGAAGAAGCGCGGCAACCCTTTGATTTAAAAACGGGACCCCTTGTGCGCGCTCAACTACTGCGCCTGGCGCCTGACGATCACTTGTTCCTCCTCACCGTACACCACATCATCAGTGATGGCTGGTCCGCGGGCATCTTCATCAGGGAACTGGGAGCGCTGTATGAGGCGTTCACGCAAGGCAAACCATCGCCCCTGCCGGAGCTGGTCATCCAGTGCGCGGATTACGCTGTATGGCAGCGGAACTGGCTGCAAGGTGATATTTTAAAACGCCAGGTCGACTATTGGCGGGAGCACCTCAGAGGCGCGCCGCCCGTTCTGGAATTGCCCTCGGATCAACCGCGCTCGGAGACGGCATCGTTGCAGGGAGCTTCAGAGGTGGTGGAGTTTTCAGCAGAATTTTCAGATTCATTGAAAGCGTTTAGCCGGAAAGAAGACGTTACTCTTTTCATTACTTTGCTGGCAGGCTTCCAGGCTCTGCTTGCCCGGTACGTGAACCAGGAACACATAGTTGTCGGTACGGATGTGGCTAACCGGACTTCTCTTGAAACGGAAGCCTTGATCGGATGTTTCATCAATGTCCTGGCGTTGCATACCGATCTTTCGGGCAATCCTTCTTTCCGCGAACTGCTGGGCCGCGTCCGCAAGGTAGCTCTCGACGCATGGGCTCACCAGGATATGCCTTTCGACAAACTGGTGGAAGAGTTACAGCCGGAACGCAGCACCGGCCATAACCCCATTGTTCAAGTGTTATTCGTGATGCAGAATATCCCGGCCGGTAAGCGAGAGATAGCCGGTCTGGAACTGATTCCGTTCCCCATGCCGGTGAACTATTCCAAATTCGATCTGGCGGTATTCATGGCCGAACGCGCAGGCCAGCTTGTGGGGTATTGGGTGTACCGCACCGATCTGTTTGAGCGCAACACAATTTTACGGTTTGCCAGCCAGTTGGAAACATTGCTCGCGAATGCGTTGGCAAACCCGGAAACGCGTCTGAATGCTCTTGAAATTTTGGGTGAGGAAGAAAAGCAACAGCAGGACGCTGATAAAAAAGCGCGCAAACGTCTGCAACAACAGGGCCTGATGGCTACCTTGCCAAAGACCGTTGGCAGAGAATTGGAATAGAGTCCCGAACGCCACTCAAGCGCTTTTGTTGATGTCCTGCAGCATCGCTTCCCGAAGCACCCTGTTCAGTCTGGTCTGATAGCCGCTCCCCTGATGGCGCAGCCAGGCGACGACATCGGCATCCAGGCGCACCGTGAGTTGTTGCTTCACCGGGCGGTAAAAAGGGTTACGGACGGCGGTTTTCCAGAAGCTCTCTTTGAGCAGGGGAATCTCTGAAAAATCGATCTCCTCATCAGGCCGGGCCGCGATCCGGGCCAGCTTGCGCTGGCGGGCGGGCGTCATCGGGCTGTCAGCTAGCGTCTTGCGCACGAGTTTGCTCATAACGGTTTTGCTCCCTCCGGGTAGCTCGGCGTGCCGAGATAAGGCGGATTATTTCGTCCTCTCCTTCCTCTCGAACGGTGTGGGCGACCAGTAGAAAAAGAACGCCTCCAGCAACGCCCAGCGCTTGCCAACGCAACGCCCCGGCTTCCTCGGCGCGATCCTGCTCAAATAGTGCCCAAGGGTCGTCAAAGATGTGCATGGCATCCTCGAAGGTGACGCCGTGTTTCCGCTGGTTGGTCCGTGCTTTTACCGGGTTCCATTCGAACTGAATCATCCCTGCTTTAGTGTAACTCCAAAAGTGTAACTACATGCAAAGAAGGCGAAAGCGACTAGCCGGGACCATTCCGGGAATTTTGTACGCTAAGCCATGTTCGGATGCGGGTGCACCCAATAGGTTGACAGGTTGACTCCGGTAGAATTGTACTCGTGATCGCATGGCCGGCGGTTCTCTGCTTCGCCTATATCGGAGGACTCGTGATCGGTCTGGTGCTGAGTTTTACTACACACCGTCAGCCTCGACTTCGCAACATTCGAATCCTCACGTTTTTGCTAGCAGCTCCGATGTTGCTCGCTGTGACTTTCTGGATCTTTCTCCGGTTCACTATTGTCAAAGAGCCACCAACGTTAACAGATCTGCAGCGCGACTTTCCATCGAAACGCGCCGATATTGAAATGATTCTCCGCATGTCTGACGAAGATCTGACTTTCTCCCGTATCGCCCCTACGTTCCTCGATCGCACCCCCGACAATCCGCACAAGTTTGGAAGATAGATGGCAGACGACCCAAAAGCAGGGCTGGCACGTTCCCGCTGGGATGTATATCGCACTATCTATAACCGGAATGGTATAAGACTTGGTGTCCAACGCGATGCTTCGAATGACGCCTTCATCATGGTTGACTCGGTCGGTCTACTCAACCGGGGTCATGTCAGCGGCTATTTATACTGTGCTCCAACTGCTGAGCCCAGTGCCAGGCGCTTCTATCCTTGTATGTTGCACCAGGAACGCGGCGAGCGGAAGTACGATCCGAGGACACGCGATGAAGGCTATTCCTTCCGAAAACTCGACAACCGATGGTATGCCTACGACGAAGGTCCGAGCTAAACCTTCGCTCAGGCAGGTTTGAAGAATACGCGTGAAGCGGCGGGCGAGCCGCATGTTCCGTAGAGTAGCCAAATTGTGCCTCTACCGGCAGTCTAAAAAACCTCCGTTTTCGAGACTGCCGACAGGCAATTGCACCAAGCTTACAAACCGGCATAGAAGCTGTTGCAATACTTGTCTCGAAATCAACATCTCAAAACCACTGGCCACGGCTGGGTTTTGAGACAGGAGGCAGCTATGCGGATCGGCTATGCACGGTTTTCCAGAGCGGGCACTCGGCTACGCTTATGCCACTTCTCGTCCATCCAATTCTTGCTTAGTAGGTGGGAATTTATTGGCGGACGTTGTCCGTGCTGGTTGCGCTCACGCGCCACACGCCCGATAGCCGGCTGAACTGAATATACGCACCGTCGCTTATGGTGACGTTGATCATGCCCGGAGTGGAGCGGTCTATCGTTGCGGTGCTTCCTGAACCATCCACACCGGCGGGCGCAATCAGAGTCAGTAACGGGTTATCCGCAGACGCTGTATATTCGGCCTTCACCGTCGTATATTTCTGAAGGTATTTCGGAGTGGTGGTGGCGCACCAGGGGTCGGCCGGGAACTGGCAGGATAGCGCGTCGTAAATCCATGAATTTGCGCTCGTTCCCAAGTGAAAAGAAGGCGCACCGGCCGCGGCGGAGACTGTTCTTGGCGGCCCATCGAACATCGCATTTAGTTTCGAAAAATTGCCGGTGAGAGTGAAGCCTGCGCTGCCTTTTGTATTTGTATTTTGTCCAGACTGGTAATAAGAGACAACAGAGCCCGTCCCCGATGTCTGAACGTCATCCAGAATCAAACCCAATTGAGAGGTGCCGTTCGCGTACATGGCAAAAACACGCCGGAAAGCTGAGACGCCCGCATAAGCGCGGGTAGCGTCAATGGTGGCGGACCGGAATGTGGGAGTGCTCAGGTTGGCGGTGGAATCCATCACGCCGACACTTGCGTTTGAGGTGCCGGGTGTCACGCCGTCAATCGACAGGATGGAATGATTCAGCGCACCGGGCAGGTAATACCCCGGATCGATCAGGAACAATTCACCTCTGCTTTGGACCACAAACGAGGCGGTATCGTTCTGATGGTGAAGATTTGTGCCCACCTCTTGATTGGACGAACCCTTGATGCCGATATAGAATTGCGTCGCCAGGCTGGAATCCGAGCGGAGCGCCGCCTGCTGAAGTACGGGATTCACCTGCAAAGCCGGAAAACCGGTGAATGAACTGGGGAAGTTGGAATTCCTCCACATCAGAGCGTAAGCCGCGGAATCCCCCCCGGCCGAAGACGCGCCGAAAACGGTATTGCGATAAATCCCGTTTCCATTGACGATCTGTGTCTTCAAGTAATCGGCAAGGTAGGTCAGGTTCGGCAAGCCGAAACGGTTATCCGCATCCAGCATCAGGCTGACCAGATATGTTTGGGGCTGAGAATCATCGAAGGTAGACCACTGGGTTCCATCCCACAGTGAATTCACCCAGTTCTGAAAGTTCGCAAAAAAATTGCCGCCGCTGGAGAACATGCCGCCGTCCGCGGGAGTGACGCCCAACATCGTATTCGTGTTTTCCAGGGCATGAGTGAAAATCAGCGCCGCTCCGGTTCCATACCCCGCGTAGAGAGGCCCTTCCGCGTACCCGCCATCTGCCGTCCATGCATTGGCGAACCACTTCTTTAGCCTGCCGGCAGCTCCCGTGGATTCAATGCGGCCGGTGGTGGCCACCCACGGCGCGGCGATGGAATATCCCCGGACCGATTGCAGGCTGTTGATCACCGACAAGGCCACCACGCCGGCCCCGGCATTCGCAATCGCAACACGATTGTGCCAGCCTGAGGACCCGCTCACCTCATTGTCATTGGTATGAATAACGTAGTAATAGTATCCGAGAGCATTCTGAAGATAATTCAGGTAAGCCGAGCGCTCAGCAGGCGTCATCACCGGAAAAAACTGATCGTAAAACTGTGCGATCTGCGAAGCGTAATTGTAAAGAAACATCGACCAATTGGCATAAGGAACGGTGAACTGAAGCCGATTCAATTCGCCGGAAGGCAGGCCCGGGCCACCCAGCGGAGCAGATGCCAAAAGCGATTTAAAAAGGGGGTAAGTGCTGGTGTCTCCTGATAACGCAATGCCATAACCCAGATCCCAGAAATCGGGCTCGCCCGCGGGGCCTGAACCCTGCCCGGTTCCGCTGGTGACCGATTGAATCAAGGGATTCACATAAGCGGCATAATTCGGGTCAGTCCATTTCGCTTGAAGAGACGCGAGCGTGCCGCTATTGAACTGAAGATAGGGATGCGGCGCATAGCCAAAGTTGAGCTTTCCCGAGGGGGGGTAAGTGGAAGAGACGGAGCTGTCATAAACCACAACGGTTCCCTTAGCAGCAGTTACCAGAACCCGTGGCGACCCTGTCACGCCCGGAGGAACCACAACCGATAACTGAACCGGACTGATGTAGGTTACGAAAGCGGGGTTGCCGCCGATGGTCACGGTAGAGCTTGGGTCGAAGCCGGTCCCGTAAAACTGAACGGTTGCATCGTCATCGCTTACGGGGCTTACGGGAACTTCAAACGGGTCAATCCGGTAAAGCGCCGGTGGTGAATAAGCAATGCCTGGATAATATTCCGCGTCGATTCCATTACGTTGCAGATGAGCCTGGTATGTGCCGGCGGCTTCCGTGGGGAGGGCGGCCTTTAAAAGGGTATCGCTGACATAAGTGGGCGTCACGGTCTGCAGGCTGCTACCCTGCCCGATTCTTAAAATGTACGGAGGATCGGCTGTGAAGTTCGAGCCGTTGATGAGGACGGTCTGTCCGGATTGAAATGTACCAGCGCCTCCGCCAGGAAGGATGGACGAGATTACCGGAAGCTTGCCGTCAGGCACACCGGACCAGCCCCGCAGACTGGTCACCTTCACCGCTGCCTGGTAGGGTTCGAACGATTGCGGGTTCAACGTCAGCAGGCTTACGTATTTAAAGTTGTCGGCGGTATGGCCATCCGGGATTGTCATCCGGTAACTGTAATAAGGCGCGGAACCGTTTTTGTACTGATCGGTCGAGAAGTTCCAGGTAAGTTGGTTCGAAGAATCGCGCGTCACCTGAACGGTCCAGCGCCAGTAGGGAATCGGTCCCGAGTTAGAAGCTTGTGGCCAGGGGAAGCTGTCAAAACCGGCTCCGCCCGTCCCGCCCTTTCCCCCGTTCATCCATCGCCATTCCCGGCTCAGGCTGCCACGCAAAAACTCGGCGGGATTACTCGGGACTGAAAAGATGGTGGTGAGATCCCCGGTTCTCAGATCGACCATCGGGCCGGAAGACCAGAAGGCCATCACGATGGATGTATCGCTGCTGCTCATCGAGCCCGGTACGGCCGTACTGAGGGCGACCATCAAGCCGGACGCTGATTGCTTTTGCCAGATGCTTACCGGATAGATATCGAATTGAAAGTTAAAAGGAGCGGCGTTGAGAGCCCACGGAGCGTAGGCGATTCCCGTACCCGCATCATTCCTGCCGAAAAAACCGGGGGTGGTGCCGTAAACAGAAGCAGAATCCGTGGGATTCCACCAACGCAAAGTATCCGCTCCACTGGATTTGATGGTCCACTGGCTGCTGGGAGACGGGGAATCGAAAAATTCCTGGAAGCTGTTCGCCGGGGTTTGTGACAGTGCGGGTAATGCCAGCGCTAGCCACGGCAAGAAACGCATTCCTGGCCGCATTTTATATATCCATGGTGAAATACGCATTCCGGCTTTTCCGCAAGTCATTATCGTTATAAAAAAATCGCTTTTTTCTAACCCAAGCCACATCTTGTCACTCGACGGAGTGCGCGGGATATCTATTCTCTTAGTCATTGTAGAGCACGGTACCCATGAGGCCGCCATGTCTACAAAATGGACGGAGTGGTTCCGAAAGCTAATAGTATCCGGATGGATCGGCGTTGGCCTTTTCTTTGTTTTATCCGGATTTTTTATCACCGGAATTCTTTTGCGGGCGAAAAGCAAAGAGGGGTATTTCAAAAACTTCTACGCGCGCCGGATCCTACAATGGAAGCCCTTTTGTCAAAGCAGCGCTTTATCTGGCTGCATTCCGTCAATTTCGGGATGTTCTTCTACCGGGTTATCTTCCACCAAGCAACTATCGGGGTGCCGCACTTTTGGTCCCTGGCCGTGGAGGAACACTTCTACCTTGTCTGGCCTTTTCTGGTCTACTTGTTTTCCCTGAAATCACTATGGAAGGTGTGTCTTTTGATTATTGGCCTTGCGTTCCTGGCACGCTGCGTAGGGGTGTACTTAGGCCTGCACCCGTTCTATTTCACCTTAACGTTTTGCCGGTTCGATGCCTTGGCCATAAAGGCGCTTCTTGCTACCTTCGCCCATGAAAATACGCTTGTAAAATTGCTTCCGTATGCGAAATAGACGGTCATGGCAAAAGCCGCTGATGTGTGGCCGGTATAGTTACCGCTGGTATGTGATTGACGGGATGTTGAATAGCCAGATGGATTCCTGGTTCCCCTGGGATAGCGTGGTTTCGGTGACCGGCTCTCGGGAAATGGGTACGCTCTCTGTCTTGTTACTGAAGGCCCTGGTTTCTTTCGTGACCGCAGTGGCTATTTGGCACAGCCAGGAAAACCCGAGTCTTAAATTGAAAAAGCACTTTAGCCCGCGGCGTTCTTAACTCACGAAAGCGGCGGTGTGTAGAGTTCCCGTTCGGACATTTCCCGCACCAGCGGCAGCAGTACCTGAATCGGGTCCTCCGTTTGCAGAGCGGTGGCTGTTGCTGTCTGATCCGTCAATAAGCGCGGCAGTCTCGCCATTTTGATCTGCAAACCAGGCATTGCGGAGGTCATGTCCTTGCAAAGCACTTCGCCGGCTGCCTTAGCCATGGCATACTCAGTCATCCCCGCGGGCCTCTCCGTCACGAACACCGATGACGGATAAAACACATGCAAAACAGTCTCGCCGCGCTTCTTCATAAGTGCTTCACAAAGGTCGTAAAAGCCGGTGAGATAGAACTGGCGGAAGCCCTCGAAAGCCGCTGCGGAAAACACTCCATCCGCTCGCGTAAAAATGACGTTCGTCGCAAAGTAAAACAGATGGCTCGGCATGCGGGCTAAACCATCAAGCTGCTCTGCCGCGCCCCTGCGAACATCGTATTGCATCGTTTCGCATCGGCCGCCCCAGGCGCGAATCTCCTCACAAACCGTGTGAGCTTCCTGGCTCCCCACCGCGTATGTAATCACAACACTGCCGCCGCCCGCCGCGATCATCTTGGCGGTCAGTTCCCCAAGGCCGCGCGAGCCACCAATTACCAGCGCGTTTATCCCGGCGAACTCTCTTGGGTTCACCCACTTCGCAATTTCATTCAGGCGCGGCTGCGAAACGGGCGGAACCCTTGCAATGGCGACCACAGTACCCTTCAAGCCTCCACCGTTTACCGCTTGCGTCAACAGGCGGAAACGTTCGTCTACCTCTTCCACTCGAAAACTAAGTGACTCCTCATCTTCTCCGCCTTTCGTAAACGCCACATCATAGGAATAGGCCATGGAGTGCAACCCTGGGCACACCATTCCAACCAGCCTCGTAATGGCGCCAATGGCCCGCACCCGAGTGCTGCCAAGTGCACGGCCAGCAGAAAGAAACATGTCTTCGGCTCCGTTAGCAAAAAGAACGCTTCCCGATTTTCCGTTCATCTCTTCCAGGGTCAGGTCCCTCGCGCGCTCCCCCTCCTTGTCACTCTCCAGAACTGTCGGTGGCAGCGCAGGCGCAAGCTCTCCGCGCATCACCGATACCATCACCGCAACCGTGTTCCCCACGCGCACCTGCGCGGATACCAGCGAACCACTCTCACGAATCACCCAAAGGGCAATCGTTTCACCCACATAAACCATTTTTGAAAAGCGCGCTTTGAATCCAGCCAGCGGCATCGAAAGCACTTCTTCTGCAATCAGCCGGTCCAGCGCCCACATCACCATGTGCATCCCATGAACCAGCGCTTTTCCGGCCTGGGTTCGCCGTGCCGCTATGTCGTCCATGTGTACCGGGTTGTAATCTCCGGTAACACGCGCGAAGTTCCGTTGCTCCTCCCAGGAAACTGTCTTGGATCCAAGTTCTTTCATTGCGGTTTCAATCTTCCCATCCATATGATTCGCTATACTGTCTAAATTCTCGGAAAAATAACGCCCGCTATGCCTGCGGACTGCCCTCAGCATGCCTCTGATTTCCCTTCAATTTTTCGTGCTTTCCTCCGTCGCGATTGTGTGTTCCATTCTCTTCACGGGACGCTTGAGGGCAGTTCTTTTTCTTGCCGTTAACCTTGTTTTTGTATTCTCTTACCTGACACCGGTGGGGGTGGCGTCCACGCTGGCGTTTTGCGCAGCAGGTTACTTATTTATCCGGCTTGCCCTGGCCGGCAAGGAATGGGCTCTGCCGGCTGGCGTGGTGGTCCTGGTCATGGCCTTCATTGTTATGAGGAATTACGCCTTTCTCCCGCTGGTTCTGCCCGGATGGATGCTGTCCAATGTGCTCGCCACTATTGGGCTCAGCTTCATGCTATTTCGCATACTGCACGTTCTGATCGATGCGAGCGGCGGCTCGATTCCCGCCGTAGATCCTCTGCTTTTCGCAAATTATGCGCTCAACTTCACTACCTTTCTGATCGGGCCTCTCCAGCGCTTCGAAACATTTGTAGATCAGTGGAATGGCGTCATAGATTCCAGGCCGCGCAATTTTTCTGAGCAGCTTGGCGCGGTAAATCGCATTCTGCGAGGCCTGGTAAAAAAATTCGTTCTGGCCGAATTGCTCGCACCTTACATTGTGACTTCACCGTCCCTCGATTTCCGTTCAGTCGGTCTTCTGGCCATTCTGATGAAGGGGTACGTGTACTACGCCTACCTATACTGCGATTTTTCCGGATACTGCGACATCGTAATTGGAATCGGAACCTTAATGGGCCTGCGCCCACCCGAGAATTTCAATTTCCCATTTCTGGCCCGCAACATGGCCGATTTCTGGTTGCGTGTACACCGCTCTCTTACGGAATGGCTTACGGACTATGTGTTTACGCCCATATACGCGTGGGGCTTGCGCCGGTGGAATTCCCGGACTGCCGCATTTCCCCTCCTGTTATTCGCGCTCATGGTCACCATGGTAGTGTCCGGGCTCTGGCACGGCACCACGCTGGCATTCCTGATCTTCGGCATCGTGCACGGCTGCTTTATGATCATCTATCG
>Ga0123336_10002035_pt1 | contig 17882 bp, 17 predicted proteins | sample SSSSmetaG_FD_96466 | JGI IMG/M metagenome (GOLD analysis project Ga0123336, IMG submission 96466) | Glacier valley bacterial and archeal communities from Borup Fiord, Nunavut, Canada, to study Microbial Dark Matter (Phase II) - ​SSSS metaG | ecosystem: Environmental > Aquatic > Freshwater > Ice... | reverse complement strand
TCCTCGATCTCGGCGCGCGTGACCGGCTCGTGATAGGCGACGATCGCCAACGTCTCGATGCCTGCGCGGCTCAGCTTGCGCGGGGCATCGCGCGTCGTGCGCAGGATGTGCCCGAGGTCGGGGGCGGTGACGAACAGCCAGCGCCCGCCGCGGTCGACCAAAACGATGCCGCGTTCGGCATAACGGGATGCAAGGTCGGCAAGGGCTGCGCCGACGAGCGGAACCGAAACGTCGGCGAGATGCCGCGCGATCTCGGCGGGCGTGACAGGGTGCTCGGCGGCGAACACGATCGCCTCGACGGCGCGCAGCAGTCCGGCGTCGCTCACCGCGCGCGCAGTCGCGTCGCTCACCGCGCGCGCAGTCGCGTCGCTCACCGCGCGCGCAGTCGCAGCGGAGCATCGTCGCCGTCCTGCGCGACCTCGGCGCGGCCCTGCCGCGTCAGCTCGAGCGCGGCGGCGAAGCTGCTCGCAAGCGCCGAGCGGCGGAACCGCTCGTCGACCGCCGGCGGAAGACAGGCGGTCAGCTCGGTCCACTCGCGCCGCGCCAGCCGCACCAGCCGGGCCAACGCGGCGTCGAGGGTGAACACGTCGCGCCGTGCGACGCGGTACGCGGGGCGGTCGCGGCGGACGCGAACGGTGCCGTAGGCGGCGAGGAGGTCGAACAGCTGCGCGGTGAACACCGGGCGGACGATGTGGCGCAGTCCCTCGGGCGCCGCGCGGCGGAAGCTGTCGATGCCGACGCGGTCGCGCGCCAGCAGCCGCGCGCCGGCGTCGCGCATCGCGTCGAGGCGCGCCAGCCGCGCGGCAAGCGCGTCGGCCAGCGCCTGCGGATCGGGGTCGGCGGCGGGATCGCGCGGCAGCAGCAGCGCCGACTTGAGATAGGCGAGCCACGCCGCCATGACGAGCCAGTCGGCCGCAAGCTCGAGCCGCAGCGACCGCGCCTCGCCGACGAACGCGAGATACTGGTCGACCAGTTCGAGGATCGAGATCGCCTTCAGGTCGACCTTCTGGGCGCGCGCAAGACTGAGCAGCAGGTCGAGCGGGCCCTCCCATGCGCTCAGCGCGAGCGGCAGCGACGCGGCCGCGTCAGCCATCCAGCAGCGCGTCGCGCTCGGCGGTCAGCGCCCCGACGTCCATTTCACGCGGGGCGGGAGCCCATAGCAACGCCGCGCCGAGCCGTGCCGTTGCCGCCGCTGGCATCGTGCCCGCCGCCTCGGCGACCTCCGTCATCTCGGCGAGGTCAGCCGAGCAGTGGAGCGCAATGTCGCAGCCCGCGGCAAGGCACCCCGCGGTGCGCGCCGCGAAGCTGCCGCCGAGCGCCTTCATCCCGAGGTCGTCGGACATCAGCAGCCCGTCGAAGCCGATGTCTCCGCGGATCGTGCCGGCGATCACCGCGGGTGACAGCGTCGCGCACCGGTCCGCGTCGATCGCGGTGTAGACGATGTGCGCCGTCATTCCCATCGGCGCGTCGGCGAGCGCGCGGAACGGCGCGAAATCGGCCTGCAGGTTTTCGTGCGAGGCCTCGATGAAAGGCAGATCGTGATGACTGTCGACCTGGGCGCGGCCGTGGCCGGGCAAGTGCTTGACGACGCCGACGATGCCGCCCGCGCGCAGCCCGTCGAGCGTCGCGCGGCCGAGCACGGCGACGCGCGCGGGATCGTCGCCGAAGCTGCGGTCGCCGATGATGTCGTGACCGCCGGCCGTACGGACGTCGAGCAGCGGCAGGCAGTCGACCGTGACGCCGACGTCGCGCAGCATCAGCGCGATCAGCAGCGCGTTGAGCCGCGCCGCCTCGACCGCGGCGGCACGGTCGACGTCGAACCGTGCGCCGAACCGCGCCGCCGGCGGAAACGCGGGCCACAGCGGCGGCCGCAGCCGCGCGACGCGGCCGCCTTCCTGGTCGATCAGGATGGGAACGTCGCGCTGCGCGATGGCGCGCAGATCGTCGGTCAGGGCGAGCAACTGGTCGGGATCGATGCAGTTGCGCGCGAACAGGATGTACCCGGCCGGATCGTGTTCGCGGAACAGCGCGCGTTCGGCGGCGGTGACGGCCGGGCCCGACAGGCCGAGGAAGGCGGGGATCATCGGCTTGCCTCCGCTGGAATCACGAAGCGACGATACAGGCGTCGCCGCCCGCGGTGATGCGCTGGCACAGCGCACGCGCCGCGGTGGCCGAGGCGACGCCGCCGGCGCGCAGGCGGAACAGGGTCGTGCCGTCGCGTTCGACCGGCTCGATACGCTTGGTCAGCCCGCTCAGCGCGCCGTCGCCGCCGATCTTGCGCCACGCCGCCTCGGCCTTGTCACGGCTCGAGAACGCCCCGAGCTGGAGCGTCACCGTACCCGCGGTCGCCGGCTTGGCCACGTCGGCGCGGGGCTTGGGGGCGTCGCTGCGCGGCTGGGGCGTCGCATCGAGATCGCTGCCGATCGCGGCAAGCGGATCGGCGACCTTCGGCTTCGGTTTCGCCGCGGCTTTGGGCGGCGGCGCGGCTTCGGAAACCGGGGGCCGCGCCAGTGTCTCCTTGGGCGGCACGACCGGTGCCGGCACCATGTCGCGCGGTGCGGCGGGGGCAGGAGCGGCGGGCAGCAGGTCGGTCGGCGGCGGCGCGCCGGGCGTCGGCCGCGTGAGCGGCTCCTCGGGCACGTCGGGCGCGACCGTGCTGCCGGCGTCGGCTCCGCTCGCGACGGTGGCGATCGTGTCGTCGATGCCGGTGATCTGCGCGCCGCCGGGATCGACCGGCGCCACCTTGTACGGGCCCGGGTCGGCGGCGATCAGCGGCGCGTCGTCGGCGCGCGCATAGCCGCCCGATCCGTCGCTCTTGTGTCCGACCGCGAGATAGACGCCCAAGGCCACGAGCACCGCGAGCAGGACCGCGACGACGCCGCCGCCGAGCAGCCGCGCGCGCGGGACGAACGTCGCCGGCTCGTCGCGCACCCCCTCGGCGAGCCACGGCACGTCGTCGTCGTCGCGGGGTGCCCGCGCCATCAGTGAAGCTCGCGCATCAGTGAAGTTCCTGGGCGGGCGCGACGCCGATCACGCCGAGGCCGTTCGCGACAACCTGCGCGACGCCGCGCGCGAGGGCCAATCGGGCGGCGGACAGCGCAGGGTCGTCGTCGCGCAGGAAGCGGCGGGCGGGATCGTCGTTGCCGCGATTCCACAGCGAATGGAACGCCGCTGCAAGGTCGCCGAGATAGAAGGCGATGCGGTGCGGCTCGCGGCTGATCGCGGCCGCCTCGACCGTCTTGGGCCACTGCGCGGCGAGCTTGACCAGCGCGAGTTCCTCGGCGTCGAGGCAGGTGAGGTCGGGGTCCGGCAGGGTCATCGCCGCCGCCTTCCGTCCGAGCGAGGCGATCCGCGCATGGGCGTACTGAACGTAGAACACGGGGTTGTCGCGCGACTGCTCGACGACTTTCGCGAAGTCGAAGTCGAGCTGGCTGTCGCTCTTCTTGGTCAGCATGATGAAGCGGACGACGTCCTTGCCGACCTCGTGCACGACGTCGGCGAGCGTGACGAACGACCCCGACCGCTTGCTCATCTTGACCGGCTCGCCCGCGCGCAGCAGCCGGACCATCTGGATCAGCTTGACGTCGAGCGGGACGTGCCCGTCGGTCAGCGCGTCGACCGCGGCGGCGATGCGCTTGACCGTCCCGCCGTGGTCGGCCCCCCAGATGTCGATCAGGACGTCGGCATGCCTCGCCTTCCAGCCGTGGTTGGCGATATCGATCCCGAAATAGGTCCAGCTGCCGTCGGATTTCTTGACCGGGCGGTCCTGGTCGTCGCCGAACGCGCTCGACCGGAACAGCGTCAGCGGCACGGGCTCCCAGTCGTCGCGGACCTCGCCCTTGGGCTGCTCCAGCACGCCGTCGTAGACCAGCCCCTTGGCGGCGAGCGTCGCCAGCGCCGCGTCCGCCGCACCGTCGGCGACGATCCGCGCCTCGCTCGTGAAGACGTCGTGGTGGATGCCGAGCAGCGCGAGGTCGGCGCGGATCAGGTCCATCATCATCGCCACCGCGCGGGTGCGGAACACCGCCAGCCAGCTGGACTCGGGCTGCAGCGCGTACGCGTCGCCGAACTCGGCTGCGAGCGCTTGTCCGACCGGGATCAGATAGTCGCCCGGGTAGAACCCCTCGGGGATCGTCACGACGCCGCCGAGCGCCTCGAGGTAGCGCAGGTGCGCCGACCGCGCGAGCGTGTCGACCTGCGCGCCCGCGTCGTTAATGTAGTATTCGCGCGTCACCTCGTACCCGGCATAGGCGAGCAGGCTGCTCAGCGCGTCGCCGACGACCGCGCCGCGGCAATGGCCCATGTGCATCGGCCCGGTCGGGTTGGCCGAGACGTATTCCACGTTGACGCGCTGGCCGGTGCCGATCGCCGACCTCCCGTACTCGCCGCCGCTCGCAAGGATCGTCCGCAGCTCCTCCGCCCAGACGCGGGGCTCGAGCGTGATGTTGAGGAACCCGGGCCCCGCGACCTCGGCCGCCGCGACGTCGGGCAGCTCGGCGAGGTATTGCGCGATCCCCACGGCGATGTCGCGCGGCCGGAGCCCGGCCGGCTTGGCCAGTACCATCGCGGCGTTGGTCGCAAGGTCGCCGTGGCTGGGGTCGCGCGGGGCCTCGAGGGTGATGTGGCGCGTATCGAGCCCGGCCGGCAGGTCTTCGCTGCGCACCAGCGCGGCGATCGCGTCGGCGACGTGGGCGGCATAGGTCTGGTAGAGCGTGGTCAAGACGGATCCCGGTGCAAAGCCCGTGCGTAGCGGGATTTCGCGCAGCGGTCACGCCTCGACGGACGTTGTCGCGGGAACCGGGTCCGGCTATCGTTTCAGCGATGCACGTTGGGGGATGACCGGGCATGTGGCGGATCGTGTTGGCGTGGCTGGTGGCGTTCGCGGGGGCGATCGGCGCGGCACCGGCGGCGGCATATCCGGGCGGCGGGTTTCGTCCCCCGGCGCAGCAGATGCTGTGCGCATCGTCGCAGTTCCGGCCGCGCGAGTGCCCGGCGGACACGCGCGGCGGGGTGCGGCTGCTCCAGCAGACCGGCGGCCTCTGTATTCGCGGGCAGAGCTGGGGCGTCACGCCGCGCGGCGTATGGGTGACCAATGGCTGTCGCGCGATCTTCGCCGTCGTCGGCGGCCGTCCGGGTCCCGGTGGTCCGGGTCCCATCCACGGCCGGCTGATCGTGTGCGAATCGTGGCGGTTCCGCCCCGCGCGCTGCGCCGCCGCCGTCCACCGTCGCCCGCGGATCGAGGTCATCGCCGGCAGCTGCCGCGAGGGTCACAGCTGGGGCTGGGACCGCCGCGGCATCTGGGTCGATCACGGCTGCCGCGCGCGGTTCCAGCTGGCGTGAACTACGGGAGCCCGTCGCCCGGAAGCGGCGAGGGGCCGACCAGCCGCTCGAAGGTGCGCAGCGCATAGCGGTCGGTCATGCCGGCGATGAAGTCGCCGATGTGGCGGGCACGACCCGGCTCGGTGGTCGGCAGCGTGGCGCGCCAGCGATCCGGCAGCGCGGCCGGATCGCGCGCGAGTGCGGCGAATAGTCCGGTGACGACCGTCTGCGCGGGGTCGCGCAGCCGGGCGACGTCGGGGTGGCGGTACATGCGCGACCGGAGGAACGCCTTCAGCGTTGCGGCGGCGTCGCTCATCGCCGGGGACAGGCCGGCCAGCGGCCGCCCGGCGGCGCGGACGTCGGCGGCCGTGATCACCGCTGCCGCAGCGACCCGCGCGCGCGTCTCGGCGAGCAGGTCGGTGACCATGCGCCCGATCTGGTCGCGGATCAGCTCGGGGAGGAGCCGCCGCCGTTCGGTCACCGCCGGCCACCGCGCGGCGACGGCGGCGCGGGTTTCGGCGACGAACGGGACGGCCGCGGTGACGTCGTCGAGGGCGAACAGCCCGGCGCGCAGCCCGTCGTCGAGGTCGTGATTGTCGTAGGCGATGTCGTCGGCGCACGCCGCGACCTGCGCCTCGAGCCCCGGCCATGTCGCGAGGTCGAGCGGAAAGGCGGCGTCGACCTCGGCGAGCGCCCATGGCAGCGGCCCGGCGACCGGGCCGTTGTGCTTGGCGAGACCCTCGAGCGTCTCCCAGCTCAGGTTGAGCCCGTCGAAGGTCGGGTAGCGAACCTCGAGCCGCGAGACGATGCGCAGCGCCTGCGCATTGTGGTCGAAGCCACCGTAGGGCGCGAGGGCGTCCGCGAGCGCATCCTCGCCGCTGTGTCCGAACGGCGGATGGCCGAGATCGTGGGCAAGCGCGCAGGCCTCGGTCAGGTCCTCGTTCAGGCCGAGCGCGCGCGCGACGGTGCGCGCGATCTGCGCGACCTCGAGGCTGTGCGTCAGGCGCACGCGAAAGTGGTCGCCGTCGGGCCGCACGAACACCTGCGTCTTGTCGCGCAGGCGGCGGAAGGCGGTCGCGTGGACGATCCGGTCGCGGTCGCGCGCGAAGGCATCGCGCGTCGCCGACGGCGGCTCGGCGTGCGCCCGGCCGCGCGAGTGCGCCGGGTCGGTCGCATACGATGCCCTCACAGCGCGTCGAGCCAGACGCGCCGCGCCGGAAAATCGGTGACGATACCGAAGCGGCGGAGCAACCGGACGCCGATGTTGGCGTCGTTCGCCGTCGGGCTGGCGTCGACGGCGACGGGAACGTCGGCGAAGCGCACGCCGGCGAGATCGAGCGACCGGACGATGAAGGTCGTCTGGGTCGCGCCGCCGCCGATGCCGCCGCCGGGAATCGTTCCCGTCGCCCGGTCGCGCAGCAGGCCGTGGCGGGCGGCGAAGGCGGCCCCGATCAGCACCGTCCCGCCGTTGCCGAGGTCGAAGTCGGCGTGTGCCGCGATGCCCTCGATCGTCAGCGGGAGCGTCTCGATTCCGCGCCGCGCCGTCAGCGGCATCGGGCGACCCGGCGCCATGCCGCCCGACGGGCCGACGCCAAGCAGGGCGCCGTCGATCGCGAGCGTCAGCGCCCCCGCGTCGAACAGGTCGCGCCCGACGATGAGCGGGATCGCGGCACCCAGCCGCGCAGCGACGTCGCCGAGGTCGATCACCGCGACGGTCGGGGGCGTCAGGCGCAGTCCGGCGACTTCGATCGCGACGCCACGGACCAGCGTCGCCGCCGTCGTCGCCGCGCCCGTGCCGCGCGCCGTGACCGGCTCGCCGCCGCGCAGGCCGAGCCGCGCGGCGAGCCCGACGTCGACGATCGAGGTCTAGGCAGCCGAATCGAGCAGCGCCTCGACTGCGAAGCCGCCGATCGTCGCGGGCAGGTAGAGCCGGTCGGAGTCCACCCGCAGGCGCGTGAGCCCACCGGTCGCGACCCCGGCCGTCACCGCCCGCGACGGCGTGGCCGCCAGCACGCCGGCCGCGAGCAGCGTCCGGCGGTCGATCATCGGACCGTGCCGGCCGCCGCCAGCGCTGCGATGCGCGCTTCGTCGTAGCCCAGGCGGGCGAGCACCGCCGCGCCGCTGAACGCGGTCGTCATCGCCGGGGCCGCCGTCGCGGTCGCCGAGTAGCGCGGGGCGGGAGCCGGCTGGGTCACGCCGCCCGCGTCGACGAACGTGCCGCGCGCCGCGTTGTGCGGGTGCGCGGGGGCCTCGGCCATGCTGAGCACCGGGGCGAAGCAGACGTCGGTCATCTCGAGCACGGCGCACCATTCGTCGCGCGTGCGGGTCTTGAACAGCGCGGTCAGCGTGGCCTTGAGCGATCCCCACGCCGTGCGGTCCATCTGCCCGTCGAACGCGGGATCCGTGTCGAGCCCGGTCAGGCGACGCAACTCGGCGTAGAACTGCGGCTCGATGCTGCCGATGCTGATCCACCGGCCATCGGCGGTTTCATAGGTATCGTAGAAATGCGCGGCCGTATCGAGCAGGTTGGTCCCGCGGTCGTCGGACCACATGCCGTTCGCGCGAAACCCCCAGATCATGCTCATCAGCACCGCCGTGCCGTCGGTCATCGCCGCGTCGATGATTTGCCCCTCGCCGGTCCGGCCCGCGTGGAGCAACGCCGACACCATCCCGAAGGCGAGCATCATCCCGCCGCCGCCGAAATCGCCGACCATATTGATCGGCGGCGTCGGCTTCTCGCCCGCGCGGCCGAACGCATGGAGTGCGCCCGCGAGTGCGATGTAGTTGATGTCGTGCCCCGCCGCGTGGGCATAGGGACCCGTCTGGCCCCAGCCGGTCATCCGGCCGTAGACGAGCCGCGGGTTATCGGCGAGCAGCACGTCGGGGCCGAGCCCGAGGCGTTCGGTGACGCCGGGCCGGAACCCCTCGATCAAGCCGTCGGCGGAGCGGACGAGATCGCGGACCACCGCGACTCCGTCGGGCGATTTGAGGTCGACGCCGATAAGCGTGCGCGAGCGCAGCAGCGGGTCGCGCACGTCGATGCGCGCGCCCGGCCGGTCGACGCGGATCACCTCGGCCCCGTGGTCGGCGAGCATCATTCCCGCGAACGGCCCGGGGCCGATGCCGGCGAGCTCGATGATCCGCAGGCCGGCCAGCGGTCCCATGCGCGTCTCCCTTCCGCCCGCGTGTGGCCGCTCGGCCGTTCGGCGGCAAGGCCGTCCTAGTTCGACGCCTGCTTCTTGAAGAACGACGGGATGGCGACCTCGGGCTGGGCATCGTCGCGGGCATCGGGCTCGGGCGCGAGCGTCGTCGCCGGACGCGGCGCGGGCTTGCGGCTGAGGTTCATCATCTTCTCGAACAGCGTCAGCGGCCGCTCCTCGGGTTCCGGCTGCGGATGCATCGGCGCGGCGGCAGCGATCGCCACCGGCTCGGGAACGAATTCGGGCAGCAGCTCGGGCTCGTCGACGATGTCGTCGAGGCTGAGGTCGAGCATCGCCGGCTCGGGCTCGGGGATCGCCTCGACCGGCCCCAGGGCCTTGGTCGGCACCGCCGGGAAGGCGGCGGCGGCACTGGCGAACGGCGAGGTCGGCCGCAGCGTGCTGACGGCGGGCGTGCGCGCGACGACGTCGATTCCGGTCGCGACGACCGACACGCGCATGATGCCGTTCAGGTCGGGGTTGAACGCGCTGCCGACGATGATGTTGGCTTCGGGGTCGACCATCTCGCGGATGTGCGTTGCCGCCTCGTCGACCTCCATCAGCCGCAGGTCGTCGCCGCCGGTGATGTTGATGATGACGCCCTTTGCGCCGCGCATGCTGACCTCGTCGAGCAGCGGGTTGGCGATCGCCTTCTCCGCCGCCTCGATCGCGCGGTGCTCGCCCGATGCCTCGCCGGTCCCCATCATGGCCTTGCCCATCTCGCTCATGACGGTGCGGATGTCGGCGAAGTCGAGGTTGATCAGGCCGGGCATGATCATCAGGTCGGTGATGCCGCGGACCCCCTGGTGGAGGACCTGGTCGGCCATCGCGAAGGCGTCCTTGAACGTCGTGTTGGCGTTGGCGATCAGGAACAGGTTCTGGTTGGGGATGATGATGAGGGTGTCGACGACCTTCTGCAGCTCGACGATGCCCTCCTCCGCCGACCGCATCCGCTTCAGCCCCTCGAACGCGAACGGCTTGGTGACGACGCCGACCGTCAATATGCCTTTCTCGCGCGCCGCCCGGGCGACGACGGGGGCGGCCCCGGTCCCGGTCCCGCCGCCCATGCCGGCGGTGATGAAGCACATATGGCAGCCGTCGAGCGCCGCCTCGATCTGCTCGATCGTCTCCTCGGCCGCGGCGCGACCGATCTCGGGCCGCGAGCCCGCACCGAGGCCCTGGGTGATCTTGAGGCCGAGCTGGATGCGGGTTTCCGCCTGGCTGACGGCGAGCGACTGCGCGTCGGTGTTCGCGACGACGAAATCGACCCCCTGCAGGTTCGAGTTGATCATATTGGTGACGGCGTTGCCGCCCGCCCCGCCGACGCCGATGACCGCGATGCGCGGCTTGAGCTCGGTCAGTTCGGGACGCTTGAAGTCCACCATATATCGTCTCCTCGATTGCATTCACATACTATGGACGGTGCCGGCATCAAAGGCTCGATCGCAACTTATCCACCATTTGTTGCAGGCGCCCGCCGGTCTTGGGTGCCACACGGGCGGTGCCGCCGGCGACCTTGGCGTGGAACAGGTCGGGGCGATCCTCGGCGGCGAACAGCACGAGGCCCGCCAGCGTTGCGAACGCGGGCCCCGACTGCGCGTCGGGCAGGCCCGTCAGGCCGCGCGGCCGCCCGATGCGGACGTTGCGGCCGAGCGACCCTTGCGCGAAGTCGGCGATCGACTTGATCTCGGCCCCGCCGCCGGTGAGCACGATCTGGCGCGCCTGCGGGCCGACGAAGCCGAGCTGCGGCAGCCGCGCGGCGATCTCGGTGAACAGCAGGTCGAGCCGGTGGCGCACGACCCCGATGATCTGCGCACGCGAAACCCGCACCGTCTCGGCCGCCTCGTCGTCGCTGATCGGCGGGATCTCGATGAGGTCGTGGTTGTCCTTCTGGGCGGTGATCGCCGCGCCGTAGAGGGTCTTCAGCCGCTCGGCATGGCTGCGGCGCGTCGCGAACGCGCTGGCGATGTCGTTGGTGATGTCGCCGGCTCCCATCGCGATCGAGGCGACCCCGACGAGCTGCCCCATCATGTGGACCGCGAGGTTGGTCACGCCCGCGCCGATCTCGACCAGCGCGACGCCGAGTTCGCGCTCTTCGGCCGCGAGCACCGCGAGGCTCGACGCGGCGGGCGAGGCGACCATCGTGTTGACGCCGAGATGCGCGCTGCGCACGGCGAGATCGAGGTTGCGGATCGGCGGCGTCTCGGCGGTGACGATGTGGATGTCCATGCCGAGCCGGTCGGCGTGGAAACCGACGGGGCTCGCGACGAACGTGCCGTCGACCGCGTACAGCGCCGGCTGCGCGTGGAGCACGGTGCGGCTGCCGGGATCGATCCGCGCGCGCCCGGCCGCGAGCAGCGTCGCCATGTCGGCGTCCGCGATGCGGTGACCGCCGATGTCGATCTCGACCGTCTCGACCTCGCTCTTGAGCCCGCCTGCGCTCATGTTGACGTACACCGTCCCCGCCTGGACCTGCGCGTTGCGCTCGGCCTGGTCGACCGCGGCGCGGACGGCGGCCTCGGTCTTCTCCATGTCGGCGACGAGGCCGCGGCGCACGCCGTGGCAGACGCGCTGGCCGACGCCGATGACGCGCGGCTCACCCCCGCCCGCGCTACCGCCGACCAGCGCGATCAGCGCGGCGACCTTCGAGGTGCCGACGTCGAGCACCGTCACCGTGCGCTCCCCGCGGGGCGACCGGGGCGGCTTGGAGCTCAAATCGTGACGCCCTTGCGCGCGGGGACCGGCGCTGCGACGCGGACGGTCATCCGCCCGGCGTTGCGCAGGTCGAAGCGCGTATAGCCGTGGCCGAGCAGCCCCGTCGTCCGGTCGAGCGCGTCGAAGCGGGCCAGCGCCGCGGCGGCCGCGGCCCCCTCGGGCAGGGCCAGCGTCTCGCCGCTTTTGAAGCGGACATCCCAGCGTCGCGCCCCGACGAGGGTTGCGGCATCGACCGCGGCGGCGAGGCGCGGCGCGGCGGCGAGCAGCGTCAGCAACGAACCGACATGCACGTTCGCGTCCGCACCGACGACGAGCGGCAGCGCGGAAAACCGGCCGATGCCCTCGGTCGTGACGATCGCACCGCCGCGGTCGATCGCGGCGAGGCGGTGGCGGAACTGCCAGACGGCGACCGGACGGCGTTCCGCGACATCGACGATCAGCGTATCGGGCAGGCGGCGCGCGACGCTGGCGTCGGCGACCCACGGCAGCGCCCGCAGCCGCGCACGCGCCGCCGGCAGGTCGACGAGCAGCATCGAGTTGGTCGGCCCTTCGAGCGCGGCGGCGATCACCGCCAGCCGTGGGCCCGTCGCGACACCGTGGACCTCGACGTGCCGCACCTCGAACCCGGCACGCGCGGCGGCCTGCGCCGTCGCCTGCCAGACCCGCCCCGGCACCCCGGCGACGATCGCCGCGCCGGCGGCGGCCGCGAGCAACAGGACGACGACGACGACCGCGGCGCGGCGATAGAAGCGACCCGGCGCCAGCGGCACGCGGACCATCGCCACCGGCCTGGCGCGCTTCGCGACGGGTCGCCGCGCGCGGCCGCGCTTGATGACGGCCGTCGTCATGCCGCGCTCGCGAGCAGCCGCGCGACGAGCGCGTCATAGCCGATGCCGCGGAAACGCGCCTGCTCGGGAACGAGGCTGAGCGGGGTCATGCCGGGCTGGGTGTTGACCTCGAGCAGGTAGAGCCCCCCGGTGCCGTGTGCCGGATCCCAGCGGAAGTCCGACCGCGACGCGCCGCGGCAGCCGAGCGCGGCATGGGCGCGCGCCGCCATGTCGAGAGCGCTCGCTTCGACCTCGGCCGGCAGGTCGGCCGGGCAGGTGTGGACCGTCAGCCCGTCGGTGTACTTCGCGTCGTAATCGTAGAAGCCCTTGACCGGGTTCAGCTCGGTGACGGCCAGTGCCCAAGCACGATCCGGCCCGTCGAGCACGGCGACGGTAAGCTCCCGCCCGCCGATGAACGGTTCGGCGAGCAGCCGGTCGAAGTGCTGCCATGGACCGGCCGCGCCGGGAGCAATCGGGTTGCCGTAGTTCGACTCGGCGGAAACGATCGCGACGCCGACGCTCGACCCCTCGTTGACCGGCTTCAGCACATACGGGCGGGGCAGGGGATCGCCGTCGTGAAGGCTGGCGCTGGCGACGACGTGGCCACCGGGCATGCGGATGCCGAGCGGGACGAGCACCGCCTTGGTCAGCACCTTGTCGATCGCGATCGCCGACGTGCGCAGCCCGCTGTGCGTGTAGCGCAGCCCCATCAGGTCGAGCATGCCCTGCACCGTCCCGTCCTCGCCGGGCGAGCCGTGGAGGGCGTTGAACACGACGTCGGGCGCGGCGGCGATGAGCTTCGCCGCGACGGCGCGGTCCATGTCGATCTCGGTCACGGCGTGCCCCAGCCGCCGCAGCGCCGCCGCGATGCCCGCGCCACTGGTCAGCGACACGTCGCGCTCGGCCGACCAGCCGCCCATGAGAACGACGACGTTCATGGGCGCCCCGCGAGTGGTCGACCAACCCGCACGATTTCCCAGCGGAGGTCGATCCCGCTGTGCGCCAGCACCCGCGCGCGGACCTCCTCGCCGAGACCCTCGATGTCGGCGCTGGTCGCGTCGCCGGTGTTGATGAGGAAATTGGTGTGCTTGTCGCTGACCTGCGCGCCGCCGCGGATCAGTCCGCGGCAGCCGGCGGCGTCGATCAGCGCCCACGCCTTGTGCCCGGGCGGATTGGCGAAGGTCGAGCCGCCGGTGCGCTGACGGAGCGGCTGCGATGCTTCGCGTTCTTGCGCGATGCGGTCCATCTCGGCGGCGATCACCCTCGGGTCCCCGCGCACCGCACTGAAGACGGCTTCGACGACGATCGCATCGCCGGGCAAATCGCTGTGACGGTACGCGAACCCGATCTCGCCCGCCGACAGTGTCACGACCGAACCGTCGCGGTGAACGACCGTCGCCTCGACGAGGCTGTCGGCGACGTCGCGGCCGTACGCCCCGGCGTTCATCCGCACCGCGCCGCCGACGGTGCCGGGGATGCCCCGAAGGAACTCGAGCCCCGCGAGACCCGCATCGCGCGCAGCGGACGCGACGGCGATACCCGGCGCGCCGGCCCCGGCCCGCACGCCGTCGCCTTCGACCGTGATCGCCGCGAACGCCTTGCCGAGCCGGACCGTCACACCGTCCACCCCGCCGTCGCGGACGATGAGGTTCGACCCGAGGCCGAGCGGCAGGAGCGCCGTTGCCGGATCGAGATCGGCCAGAAACGCGCGGAGGTCGGCGACGTCGGCGGGCTCGAACAGCAGCGCCGCGTGCCCGCCGGCCTTGAACCAGAGCAGCGGCGCGAGCGGTGCCGCAGGCGTCAGCCGTCCGCGGACCTCGGGCGAGGCGAGCGCCGCCGCGATCATCGCGCCACCGCAATCGCGGGGCCGAGACCCGCCGCCCACTTGGTGATGTCGCCCGCGCCGAGGCAGACGACCATGTCGCCGGCGGCAACCACCTCCGCCAGCTGCCCGGCCAACGCGTCGGCTCCCGTCGTCGTCGCGACGCTGCGGTGTCCGGCGCGTTTAAGGCCACGCGCCAGCGCGTCGGCGTCGATGCCGGCGATCGGGGCTTCGCCGGCGGGATAGACCGGCGCGACGATGACGTGATCGGCGTCGTTGAACGCCGTCTGGAAGTCGGCCATCAGGTCGCGCAGCCGGGTGAAGCGGTGCGGCTGGACGACGGCGATGACGCGGCCCGCCGCCCCCTCGCGCGCGGCCGACAGCACGGCGCGAATCTCGACCGGGTGATGGCCGTAGTCGTCGATGATCGTCACGCTGCCGTCCGGCAACGCGACCTCGCCGACGCGGGTGAAGCGCCGCTTGACCCCGCCGAAGCGCGCGAAGCCCGCCGTGATCGCGGCGTCGTCGATGCCGAGCTCGACCGCGACCGCCACCGCGGCAGCGCATTCTGGACGTTGTGGCGGCCGGGCATCGGCAGGACGAGCGGCTCGATCCGGCGCTCGCTCCCGTCGCGCGCACGGACGATCGCGGTGAAGCGGTTGCCGCCCGGAACCGGCACGACGTTCTCGCCGCGTACGTCGGCCTGCGCGGAAAAGCCGTACGTGATGATCCGCCGGTCGCCGAGCTTGGGCAGCAGCGCCTGGACCTCGGGATGATCGAGACACAGGACGCCCGCGCCGTAGAACGGGACGTGCTCGACGAACTCGACGAATGCGGCCTTGACCCGGTCGAAATCGCCGTAATGGTCGAGGTGCTCGGGGTCGATGTTCGTGACGACGCCGATCGTGCCGTGGAGGCGCAGGAAGCTGCCGTCGCTTTCGTCGGCTTCGACGACCATCCACTCGCCCGCGCCGAGCCGCGCATTCGAGCCGTAGGTGTTGATGATGCCGCCGTTGATGACCGTCGGGTCCATTCCGCCGGCATCGAGCAGGGCGGCGATCATCGAGGTGGTGGTGGTCTTGCCGTGGGTGCCCGCGACCGCGACGGTCGACTTCAGCCGCATCAGCTCGGCGAGCATCTCGGCGCGACGGACGACGGGGATGCGGCGTTCGATCGCCGCGGCGACTTCGGGGTTTTCGCGCCGGATCGCGGTCGAGGTGACCACGACTGCCGCATCGCCGAGATTGCCGGCATCATGGCCGATGGTGACGGCGATGCCCTTGTCGCGCAGACCCTGGATGACGTAGCCCTCGGCGACGTCGGACCCCTGCACGGTGTAGCCGAGATTGTGCATGACTTCGGCGATCCCCGACATGCCGATGCCGCCGATGCCGATGAAGTGGATCGTGCCGATGTCGTGGGCGATGCCTGTCATATGGGGCCGGTCATGCGGGTCCAAGCGAGGTGACGAGGTCGGCGAGTGCGCTGCCGGCGTGCGGGTGACCGATGCTTCTAGCCGCTTGTGCGGCCGTGGCCAGTGCGTCCGGCATCGTCAGTAGCGAAACGATCGCGGCGGCGCAGGCTTCGGGGGTGAACTCAGCCTCGCGCAGCATCGGCCCGGCTCCGGCCGCGACGAACGCCGCGGCGTTGGCCGCCTGCTGGTCGTCGGTTGCCGCGGCGAAGGGCACGAGGATCGCCGGGCGGCCGGCGGCGGTCAGCTCGGCCATCGTCGATGCGCCGGAACGGCCGATCACGAGGTGGGCGGCGGCGAGTCGAGCGGCGACGTCGGTGAAGTAGGGTTCGACAGTGGCGGGAGTGCCCTGCGCGGCATAGGCGGCGCGCACCGCCGCGAGGTCCTCGGCCCGCGCCTGCTGGACGACGGTCACGCGGGCACGCAGGCCGGCGGGCAGCTGCCCGATCGCGGCGGGGACGACGCGCGACAGGACCCTGGCCCCCTGGCTGCCGCCGATGACGAGCATCGTGAGCATGCCGCTGGCATCGGGATAAGGGAGTTCGGCGAGCGCCGCGATCTCGGCGCGGACCGGCAGGCCGGTGAAGACGGTTCGCGCCGCGCAACGTTCCGGCAGGTGTCGCGTCGGCGTAAAGCTCGTCGCGACCCGCGCCGCCCGGGTTGCGAGCAGGCGGTTGACCCGTCCGAGGACAGCGTTTTGCTCGTGAATCACCACCGGACGCCCGAGCGACACCGCGGCGAGCAGCGGCGGCAGCGACGGATAGCCGCCGAAGCCGATCACCGCTGCAACCGCTTCGGTGCGCAGGAACTCGCGCGCCGCTGCGCGCCCGCGCCAGATCGCCACCGCGGCACGCGGCCAAGCGCGGGGATTGCCGCCGATCGTTGCGCTCGGCACGACGCGGTGGGGGATCCCGACGAACAGTCCCGGAAAGCGCAGGCCGCGCGTGTCGGTCATCAGCGTCACGCGGTGTCCACGCGCTGTCAGCTCGCCGGCCAGTACGCTCGCGGGGACCATATGGCCCCCGGTCCCGCCCGCCGCGACGACGTAGTGCCTCATGCCGCGCGCGCGAGCGCCGCGTACGGCGACGCCTTCAGGTACGGGTTGCGGCGGGTGAGCGCGAGCAGCAGCCCCATGCCCAGCGACAGTGCGAGGAACGACGAGCCGCCGTGGCTGACGAACGGCAGCGTCATCCCCTTCGACGGCAGCAGCGCGAGGTTGACCGCCATGTTGATCGCCGCCTGCAGCCCGAACTCGATCGCGAGACCGCTTGCGGCAAGGAACACGAACGGCTCCTCCTCGTCGAGCAGCTGGAGCAGGACGCGCACGACGATGGCGAGGTACAGCACGGCGATCATGAAGGCGGCGATCGCGCCGAACTCCTCGCCGATGACGGAGAAGATATAGTCGGTCTGCGCCTCGGGCAGGCGGAACTTCATCTGCCCCTCGCCCGGGCCTGCGCCGAACAGCCCGCCGGCCTTGAAGCAGTCGAGCGCGCGGTCGATCTGGTAGGTGTCGCCGGTCCCCTTGACGAAATGGTCGATCCGCTCGGCGACGTGGGTCGACGTCAGATAGGCGACGCCGAGCCCGGCGATCGCGAGGCAGATCACGCCGCCCACGACCACGATGCTCATTCCCGCGAGCACCGCCTGCGCCAGCCAGACCGTGCCGAACAGCGCCGTCTGGCCGAAGTCGGGCTGCTTCACCAACAGCCCCGAGATGACGACGAGCAGCCCGAACGACAGCTGCATCGTCGGCAGACTGCGGTCGTCGAACCGTGCCGCGAGCAGCCACGCGGTGGTAATGACGAACAGGGGCTTGAGGAACTCCGACGGCTGGAGCTGAAAGCCCGGCAGGTTGACCCAGCGCACCGCGCCGTTGACCTCGCTGCCGACGAACGGCACGGCGAACAGCAGCAGCAGGAACACGACGGTGCCGCCGAGCGCGACGCGCTTGGCCCAGCGCACCGGCAGCATCGACATGGCCAGCATCAGCGGCACGCCCGCGAGCACCCACATCACCTGGCGTTTCAGGTAAAACAGGTCGTCGATCCGCACGCTGCCACCCGAGTAGCGATGGGCGGCGACGGGCGACGCGGCGGCGACGGCGATGATGCCGAGCCCGATCAGCAGCAGCACGAGCGCGAGCAGCGGCTTGTCGATCGTCCAGAACCAGCGGCCGAGGACGGTCCGGTCGTTGCGCGACAGGTGTTTCATAGCGCCCCCACAAGTGCCTTGAACGCGTTGCCCCGCGCCGCGTAGTCGGTGAACTGGTCGAAGCTCGCGCACGCCGGCGACAGCAGGACGGTGTCGCCGGGCCGTGCTGCCCCGGCGGCCATCGCGACGGCGCGGTCGAGGGTGTCTGCCACCTCCACCGGCACGCGGCCGTCGAGCAGCCGGGCGAACAGCGGCGCGGCGTCGCCGATCAGGTACGCGGCGCGGACATGCGCGAGGTGGGTCAGGCAGGCATCGAGCTCGTCGGTCTTGGCGAGGCCCCCGGCGATCCAGTGGATGCGCGGGTAGGCGGCGAGGGC
>Ga0123336_10002034_pt1 | contig 17885 bp, 16 predicted proteins | sample SSSSmetaG_FD_96466 | JGI IMG/M metagenome (GOLD analysis project Ga0123336, IMG submission 96466) | Glacier valley bacterial and archeal communities from Borup Fiord, Nunavut, Canada, to study Microbial Dark Matter (Phase II) - ​SSSS metaG | ecosystem: Environmental > Aquatic > Freshwater > Ice... | reverse complement strand
TCAATATCAGTTACAGTTCCAACGTTAATCCCTTTCACTTTTACAGTTACACCAGCCATCGGGGATCCTTTTGATTTTACGATACCGTAAACTGTTCTGGGAAGGGTTGGAGCTGTTTGCGCCCGAGTATTTATGGCCAATGCTACAATTATAATAATCAAAAAGAAGGGGTCTCCACTCATCTTCTAAAGTTTTTTTAAAATCTCGCCAGCCTTATGTAATGTCTCTTCACTTTTTGCGAAACAGAAACGTAGAAGATGATCATCACTTTTGTCTTTGTAAAAAACAGAAACCGGAATTGATGCAAGCTTACGTTCTTTGGTCATCCATTCGGCCATTGCAACATCTGTTTTATCTGAAATATTTTTGTAGGATAGCAGCTGAAAATAACTTCCATGGCAGGGGAGCACCTCAAAGGATGAGCCCTTGATCTGTTGAAGAAAGAAGTCTCTCTTTTGTTGAAAGAATTTTCCAAGGTGAATGAAGTTGTCGCGGTCCTGCATGTATTCGGCCAATGCCATTTGCACGGGAGTGTTTACGCTAAATGTAATAAACTGATGCGCTTTACGAATTTCTTTTGTTAAATATTCAGGAGCGACAGTGTATCCAACCTTCCAACCAGTTGCATGAAATGTTTTTCCAAAAGAAAAAACAGCAACGCTTTGAGATGCAAGTCCGGGAAATTTGAGTACACTTTGGTGCTGGTGTGTATCGTACACAAGTCGCTCGTACACTTCATCACTCAGCACAATGATTCCATATTTTAAGACGATCTCTTCAAGCGTTTTTAAATCATTTTCATTTAATAACGATCCGCTGGGGTTATGCGGTGTATTGATCATGATCATTTTTGTTCTGGAATTGATTCTTTTCTTTACAACATCCCAGTCGATTGAAAAATCCGGTGAATTTAAGTTTATATGAATTGGTACACCGCTGTTTAATTTAATAGATGGCGCATACGAATCGTATGACGGATCGAATAGAATTACTTCATCGTTCGGCTGGATCAAAGCGGCAATGCTTGAAAACAATGCTTGCGTTCCACCTGCGGTAATAGTGATTTCTGATTCTCCGTCCGTTGAACGATCATATGTTTCCTTAACGATCTCGGCGATTATTTTTTTTAATGCAGGTACGCCTGGCATTGGCGCATATTGATTGTTGCCAGCCAGCATATTCTTATGAATAAGTTCAATCAATTTTGCAGATATTGGAAAATCAGGAAATCCTTGCGAAAGGTTGATAGCTCCATTTTCAAGCGCCATTCGTGACATGACGGTGAAAATGGAAGTGCCGGTTTCCGGAAGACGGGAAGTAATTTGAAGGCTCATGAGTTGGTCAAAGTTAAATACATTTCCCGCTAAGTGTAGACGTCTTTTTACTATTGCGGGAAGGCGTCTGACACTTTCGTGAAAATCTGTGAGAAATGTTTTCAGAGCCTTAACTTGCATCTATGTTTATCGAACCTCAATTAGGAAACAGAGAGTTGGATGGCCGTGCGGGCTGGATCGAAATTGTCTGTGGGTGCATGTTTTCAGGAAAAACGGAAGAATTAATTCGCAGACTCAACAGGGCATTGATTGCAAAACAGCATGTAGAAATTTTCAAGCCTACAATGGATAAGCGTTATCATGATGAGAAGATTGTATCACATGCTTCCCGTGAGATCCGCTCAACGCCAGTCAATTTTGCGAATGATATTTTATTACTTGCCGGTGACTGTGATGTTGTTGGTATAGATGAAGCACAGTTTTTTGATGATTCGATCATAGACGTTTGTAACCACTTGGCTAATTCCGGGAAACGGGTAATTGTTGCAGGACTTGATATGGATTATGAAGGAAAACCATTTGGTCCGATGCCTCAATTATTAGCAATTGCTGAATTCGTTACGAAGGTCCATGCCATCGATGCGCAAACAGGGGAGCTTGCTTCTTTTTCTTTCAGATTAACGGACAGTAATAATAAGGTTGTTCTGGGAGAGAAGGATAAATATGAGGCGAGGAGCAGGAAGGCGTTTGTGGAAGGCATGAAGAATCGAAGAGATAATTAGTTCGTGGTAACCAGTTGTTGATGAAGTGTGAAAAATAAAATGTAAACAGCCACTTTACATTAACAGCTCATCTTACTATTAAATTCTAGCTAACCAAAAGTGCTTCACAAAACTAAAGGAGTTGTTTTTCGATTTACAAAATACGGTGAGACATCGATTATTGTAAGTATTTTCACAGAGTTATTTGGATTGCAAAGCTATATCGTAAACGGTGTGCGGAGTAAATCGGCAAAGAATAAGATTGCGTTGTTTCAACCTTTGACGTTGCTTGATCTGGTAGTATATCATCGCGAGAACGCAGATATTCTTCGGATCAAGGAAGTCAAATGTTTTTATGCCTATCAAAATATTCATACAGACATTCGCAAGTCAACCATTGCAATGTTTCTGAATGAATTTGTAAATAAAGCAGTAAAAGATCAAAGTCACGCGGCAGAACTTTCAGATTTTCTTATTGAATCTTTAATAGTATTGGACCAAACTACATCTCCAGAGAATTTTCATTTGATATTTTTGCTAAAACTTAGTCGATACCTTGGTTTCGGTCCGCAGACGAATGATGAAGTGTTGGGAGTCTGGCTCCTGAGTAAAGAAGAGGAAGAAGTGCTTGGCAAGCTGCTGGTTGCAGAATATGACTCAATTATTGCGATGAGTTACGCCTCCAGGAGGAATTTACTGGAAGCATTACTTCGTTTTTATACAGGCCATATTGATAATTTCGGCGAGATAAAATCTATCCAAATCCTTAAGGAAATGTTTAATTAACATCTTTGTGGGAAATCCTCAGACGTTGAGCCTCTTTCAAAAATCCAGTAGAATAATTGTAACCTGTAAAAAGCGACTTTCCAGCTATTTGAAGCAGGAAATTGAGGAATTGGGCTTGATGCCTGAAAGAATGTTTACAACTGGGGTAGAATTGCATGGAACAATGCAGGATTGTATTAAGCTCAATTTGAACTTGCGATGTGCGAGCCAGGTATTGTTTTCACTCGAAAAATTCAGGGCAACGAATCCGGAAGAAGTTTATACGAAGCTTCTGTATTATCCATGGGAAACGCTCATTTCGGAAGATGGCTATATTTCAGTTACTAGTAATGTTGACAATTTCACAGTGAACAGTGATTTGTTCATGAATGTAAAGGTTAAAGATGCAATTGCAGATCGCATTCGAAGAGAAACAAGCAAGCGTCCTGATTCCGGACCTGATCTTGATCATACCGTTATCAATTTGTATTGGAAAGAAGAAGATGCAGAGATTTTTCTTGATACGTCAGGTCATACTTTAGCAAAGCATGGTTACCGCAAAGTACCAGGAAAGGCGCCAATGCTTGAGGCACTTGCAGCAGCAACGCTTATGGCATCAAAGTGGGATCTTAAAAGTCCATTCGTAAATCCAATGTGTGGATCTTCAACTATTGCAATTGAGGCATTATTGCTGGCAACTAAAAGAAGACCGGGACTGTATAGAAATAATTACTCATTCATGCATGTAAAAGGGTATGAAAAAAACATGTATGAAACTGAATTCAAAAAGATCAAAGAGGAAGTAATTGAAGTACCAGGATTGAAAGTAATCGCAACTGACTTGAGTGAAGATGCAATCTATGTGTCAAAAATAAATGCTGCTGAAGCTGGTGTTGAAAGTTTGATGGAGTTTGCCGTATGCGATTTTGAATCAACACAAATGCCATCGGACCCAGGAATTATTTATTTCAATCCGGAATACGGCGAACGTCTCGGAGAAATTTCTGAATTAGAAGAAACATACGCGCGCATAGGAGATTTTATGAAAAAGAAATGCCAGGGCTATACGGGATATGTTTTTACAGGAAATCTTGATCTCGCTAAGAAAATTGGATTGCGTGCAAGCAAGAAGATAGAATTTTATACAAGTCAGATCGATTGTAGATTATTCGAGTATGAAATGTATAGAGGGAGTAAGAGAGAAGTGAGAGCACCTCAAAAGCAAATTGACAATAGGCAATAGACAGTTGATAAAGATTCATTTAAACTATACGCTCCCTTAACGTGCATTTTGTCACCTCTTTTAAATTTAAATAAATAGGGCTGCTAACAAAGCTTAAGTGTGTTTGGAGGGCAGCGCAAATTTGTGAAACTGTCAACTAGTTCTTATCTCCAACCGAAATCCAACACCATGATAATTGGCAATCTCAACGGATGGATCTTCCTTGAGATATTTACGCAGCTTGGAAATAAACACATCAAGACTTCGCCCCATAAAATAATCATCATCACCCCACACGCTCTTTAAAATATCTTCACGCTTTAACACGCGATCCTGGTTAAGGCACAGCATTCGCAATACATGCGTTTCTTTTTGAGTGAGGGCTTTTGAGCTTGAACCATCCAGCAATGTAAGATTTGCAGAATCGAATGAATATTTTCCCAATGAAAAAATTTGATCTTCTACTGGCTGTTGAACGGATCTTCTCAAAAAAACTTCAATGCGCATCACCAGTTCTTCCATGCTGAATGGCTTCACGATATAGTCGTCTCCGCCAGCTGTAAAACCTGCTAATTTATCTTCTAACATCGATTTTGCTGTAACAAATAAAATCGGGATCTTTTTATTTTTCTCGCGAATACCTTGGGCCAGTGAGAATCCATCTTTCTTTGGCATCATTACATCAAAAATACAAAGATCAAAAGAATGCTTTTCAAAAGTCTCATGACCTTCTTCACCGTTGATACATAGCGTAACATCATATCCTTTTACAGAAAGGTTGTCTTTGATAACAAAACCTAAACCCGGGTCGTCCTCGACCAGAAGAATCTTTGCGCTCATGATTTTAAATTAGGAATGGTTATTATAAATCGACTTCCTTTATCCAACTGACTTTCCAACGAAATTTTCCCTTCATGGTTTTTAACGATGAGCTTCACGTAATTAAGACCTAATCCAAATCCCTTTACGTCATGAATATTTCCAGTGGGAACGCGATAGAATTTATGAAAAACCTTTTTATGATCTTCTGTGCTAATTCCAATTCCGTTATCAGCGATTGTTAAAATTAAATTGCCGTTTTGATTTCGGGTGCTTACAGAAATCTCTGGCTTATTACGATTATATTTAACCGCATTATCCAGAAGATTACAGATCACATTTGTGAAGTGAAGCATATCGATTTTCGCGAAGCTTTCCTTAGCAACTAAATCTAATCTGATGACTCCGTCTTTTGCTTCAATGGAAATAGCATTATTTTTCACTACTTCTTCAACAAGGAGATTCAAATTAATTGGTTCTTTCTTTAAATCGATTGTTTGCTTATCTAATTGAGCCATTTGAAGGACGCGTTCAACCTGCTGCTTTAAGCGTTGGTTTTCAGTCTGAATGATCGTTGCATAATGAAGCAGTCGGTCAGGAGTTTTTATAATGGAAGGATCTTTCAATACTTCTGATGAAATTGCTATGGTTGAAATGGGAGTTTTAAACTCGTGCGTCATATTGTTGATAAAATCTTTTTGTACCTCTGAAAGTCTCCTTTGTTTGAGAATAACAAGAAGGGTATATACAAAAAAGAAAATTACTATCATCATTACAGCGGACGAGAATCCCCAAATGCCCATCTGGCTTAGAAGATTGGCTTCAAGACGCGGAAACTGAACGGCGAAATAATATCCGTCATTATTGAGCTTTGGGATTTCAGGGAATTGTGAAATCATTCTTGCCTTATTTGGTGCAATATAATTTCCACCGATCATGCACTTGTCAGTACAATCATAAGTTCCATATTCAAATTCATTTGTTATGTTTCTTTTCTCAAACTCTGTCACCAATAGAAATTCAAGAACACTGGCATCGATAGGGCCATTCACTAAAACAACGAAATAATTAGTGGATATCTGCCTAACGGGATTATTCGCCGGCGATGGTGTTTTATTGATCTCATAAATTTTATGCGCAACATTGCCAAGAGCGGAAGTGACATCGCGGTTAAACTGATTCTCACGAATGTCAAACGCCTTCCGCACCCAGTATATCTGGGTGAATAGGATTCCAACAATGCTGATGCCCGCCAGAATAATAACAATACGTAGCGTTGTCCTGCTCACGCTATAAAGGTAAATCGTATTTACACCTGCATAACCCCATTTAACAAGTCTTTAACATCTTTTGTGAGATCGTTAACAGGAAGGCCCGGAATTTGATACGAGGTTTGTATCGTTCAAATGAACCAAGTACTTTTAACCTAAATTAATGATACAAATGAAGAAATTAGTCTTTTTTGCAGCCTTGGTAATGATTACCACAGCGGGCTTCAGTCAAACTGCAACGGCGACTTCAGTTCCGAAAGCTGACGTAGCCGTAGCAGTGTTTGAAACACAGAATTATGATTTTGGTAAAATCAAGCAAGGTACTCCGGCCACGCATGAATTTACTTTTACCAACAAAAGCAAAGTGACAATGGTAATTACCAACGTACAAGCTTCTTGCGGTTGCACTACACCAGACTGGACAAAGGATCCAATTCCTCCGGGTGGAAGTGGATTTGTAAAAGCTACTTTTAATGCTGCTGGTTTAGGCGCGTTCGATAAGTCAGTTACAGTTATGGCAAATGTGGAGAGCGGAGTAACAATACTTCGTATTCATGGAGAAGTTGCTGCTCCAAACAATTAACTGAAATCTCATTTTATAAAAAAAGTCTACGCCAATGGGTGTAGACTTTTTTATTGTAAGCTTTTTTATTGTGAAGTGCGTAGCTCTGAGTCCAAAGTAGATTCTTTCAATTCAAGGTGCACTCATTTTTAATTTCTTAATTTCTAACTTGTATTTACAGCTCGCGTATCCAGATATTTCTGAAGCTTACAGGGTTTCCATGATCTTGTAATTTAATAGAAGCTTTTCCATGTGGTTTGTAAACCGGGAAGCCTTTATATTCTGTTGGCCCAATGATGGTTGTATGATTCTGAGTAAGAACTCCGTTATGGATAACAGTAATTGTTGCTGGCGTAACAACTCTACCGTTGTCGCTGAACTTCGGAGCAATAAAGATCACGTCATACACCTGCCACTCGCCAGGTTTACGTGTAGCATTTACCAATGGGATTGCTTGTTTATAAATTGAGCTCGCTTGTCCGTTTGAATAGGTCGGACTTTCGTAGCTGTCAAGAACTTGAAGTTCATATAGTTCTGAAAGAAAAATGCCACTGTTACCTCGACCTTGCCCATCACCAACCACAGCAGAAGGTGAACGCCATTCGATGTGTAATTGAATATCACCAAAAGTTTGTTTTGTTTTAATATCGCCGGCACCTTTCACAACAGTAAAAGCTCCGTCTTTCACTTCCCATACGGCAGGAGCTCCTGCCAATGTTGTGAAGTTGTCAAGATTCTTTCCATCAAAGAGCACGATTGCATCGGATGGAGCTTCACCCACGTTTACCCCCGCAGTGACTTTCTTAGGTTTTAAATCCCAAACTTCTGTTACCGTTGGGTCAAGTGTCTCCCGTGCTGCACCTTGTGCAAAAGCTCCGGCTGATATAATGCAAAAAGCAAAAACTGGTATGTGGCGCATGACTTTATTATTTTAATTCAAAATAAATGTAATGAATTTTTTAATTGACTGAATTTGTAAATAAAGTTACCATTTCCCCGATCATTTGGGATTATACATATCAATGATCGATTGGCTAATCATTTGATAGATTTCAGCAAGTTTTTGGTTGTCTTTCAGGAATTCCATGTGACTGTCAAGTATCTCAAGGTCACTTCTGAACGCGGGACCTGTTTGTGATTTTTCAGGACCGACTGTCAGACTTTTACTAATCGTTTCGGTGATCAATGGCTTTACAAGATCAAAGCTTAAGCTATTCTGGTGCAGAATTTCTTTTGCGATCATCAGCATATGATTTGTAAAGTTGGATGCAAAAACTGCCGCTACATGCAATGCCTTACGGTCTTCTGAACTTATTTTCTTGACGCTGCTTCCAAGCGCTCTCGCAATGGATAGCATTATTTTTTCAGTTGCTGTGTTACTGCTTTCGATGAAGAATGGAACGATTTTAAAATCGACCTTCTTATTCTTTGTAAATGTCTGAAGCGGATAGAACGATCCTACGTTATCAGCATCCGATGACTCTAACACACTGAGTGGTTGACTTCCTGAAGTATGCAATAAAAATGAATCTACGGGCATGATTATATGTGATGCTATTTCTTTTATAGCATCATCGCTTGCTGCAATTATAAAAATCCGCGACCTGCTCGTTGAGAAATCGAGAGAATCTTTTACTTCTGCCTGGTAGGTACGTTCGGTTAATGCAGAAGCATGTTTGGAATTAGGACTATACACTTCAGTAACCTGAAATCCTACATTGTCGAGTGCTGGCGCAAGATGCCAAGCGAGATTTCCCGAACCGATGAAAGACACTTTGAGTTGTTCAGCCATTTAACAAATGAACAATGAAAAATTAAGGAATTAAAAATACATGCCACGGAGTGAAGGTGAATTAAATAAACATCTGGCATCGCTCAAACATTCACCTTCACAAGCTCACTCAATTTTTCAATTGCAAAATCAATATCACTTTCCGTATTGTACTTGCTAAGTGAAAAACGAATTGCACCTCTCTTTGATTCAGGATAAAGAGCATTCAATACATGTGAACCCGTCGACGCTCCGCTACTGCAGGCACTTCCACCGGAAGCCGAAACCCCCGCCATGTCAAGATTGAACAGCATCATTTCATTTTCTTCTGATTCAGGGAGGCTGACATTCAAAACTGTATAAAGGCTTTTATCAAGATTGGAAGAATCACCATTGAATGACACTCCTGGAATAACTTCTCTTAATTTGTTGATCATTCTCGTCTTGAGAGATTTCACATGCGCTTCATGCTCAGCCATCTCACGATAAGAGATCTCAAGCGCTTTCGCCAACCCGATAATTCCATATACATTCTCAGTGCCACCGCGCATATTTCTTTCTTGAGCACCACCGTGAATGAATTGATGAATTTTGCGACCCTTGCGAATGTACATAAATCCTACACCCTTCGGCCCATGAAATTTATGAGCGCCGGCAGTCATTCCGCATACCTGAAGTTCTTTCATATTGTGTTGATAATGTCCCATTGTCTGAACGGTATCAGAATGAAAGAATGCATTGTAGTGTGCTGTCAATTCACCAATACGTTTAATATCGAGCAGATTTCCGATTTCATTATTTGCATGCATCAACGATACCAATGCATTCGGATATTGTTGAAGAAGTTTTTCAAGATGAGAAATGATAATATGGCCTTTTTCATCCAGATCAACATGATGAAGCTGAACGAGTCCTTGCTTTTCAAGGACTTCCAATGTGTGTGTTACGGCGTGATGTTCAATCGGAGTGGAGATGGCGTGTTTAATTCCGTATGATTCGATTCCACTAATTATTAATGTGTTATCTGCTTCCGTTCCGCCGGAAGTAAAAATGATTTCTCCCGGAGTGCAGTTTAATAATTCAGCTATCTTTTTACGTGCTGATTCAATACTCGCCCTTACTTTTCTTCCATGGGCATGCGTTGACGAAGGATTGCCGAAGTCCTCAAGCATGAAGGGTCTCATTACTTCGAATACTTCTGGATCCAGGGGTGTGGTGGCGGCATTGTCAAGGTAAACTCTCATGTCGTGATTTAAAGCGAATTTACGATTTTATGATCGTTTGTATATCATTAATGATTTTAGTGGCTAGGGCGTCTGCTTTTTTCGGATCCTGAGATTCCGCATAGATCCGGATGATTGGTTCCGTATTTGATTTGCGTAAGTGCACCCACTCTTTTTCAGCTTCAAAGTCAATCTTTACGCCATCGAGTGTATTGACCTTTTCATGCTGATATTTTGCTTTCATCTGCTCCAGGACTTTGTCAACATTAATCGTTGGTGTTAGTTCAATTTTATTCTTGGAAATAAAATACGGTGGATAAGTTGCCCGTAATACAGATGCTTTCAGTTTTGATTTTGCCAAATGGGAAAGAAAAAGAGCAATGCCGATAAGGGCGTCACGACCATAATGAAAATCCGGGACGATAATTCCTCCATTCCCTTCACCACCAATTACAGCTTTGGTTTCTTTCATCATGTTAACCACATTCACCTCACCAACAGAGGCAGCAGTGTAGTGACCATTTGCTTTTTCAGTAACATCACGTAAAGCACGTGTTGATGAAAGATTTGAAACGGTATTTCCTTTTTTCTTACGTAATATATAATCAGCGACAGCAACAAGTGTGTATTCTTCACCAAATGCTTTTCCATCTTCCTGGATGAATGCGAGGCGATCAACATCCGGATCCACAACAATTCCCAGATCACATTTTTCTTTTTTTACCACCTTACTTATTTCTTTAAGATGTTCAGGAAGTGGTTCAGGATTATGAGGAAAAATTCCGGTTGGTTCACAATATAGTTTTCTGATCTTTTTTACGCCAAGTGCTTTCAGTAATTTTGGAACGACTGTGCCCCCAGTCGAGTTGACTGCATCCACTGCAATTTTAAAATTTGCTTTTCTAATAGCCCTCACATCAACAAGCGGATATTTTTTTACCAGCGCGATGTGCTTATCGATATAGCTATCATCTTTTTTATACGATCCTATTTTCAATACTTCAGCAAAAATGAATTTTTCATCTTTTACAAGATCAAGTATTAATGCACCTTCTGCTGCTGAAATAAATTCACCTTTATCATTCAATAACTTCAAAGCATTCCATTGAATCGGATTATGACTTGCTGTAAGAATTATTCCACCTCCGGCTTTTTCAAGTGGAACGGCCATCTCTACAGTAGGCGTTGTTGACAAACCAAGATCGAATACATCGAGGCCAAGTCCCTGCAATGTTGAACAGACTAAATTGCTCACCATCTCACCTGAGGTTCGCGCGTCACGACCAATAACCACCTTTTTTCCTTTGCGGGATTGCACCCACGTTCCGTATGCAGCAGCAAATTTTACGATGTCAACAGGAGTAAGGGCATCGCCAGGAAGACCACCGATAGTGCCGCGAATACCAGAGATTGATTTGATTAGAGTCACGTTTTGAATTAAGTGTGAACAAAATTAGGTAAAACATAGTTGAAAGTGCTTTAATAGGAATTTTTAAAGACACACGGCACATACACATATTGGGATTTAGGTTTGGTTATATAGATTTTTTTTGAAATTTTTATTCTATGTAACCTCTATAGGACCTTTCTGTTCTCTGTGTTTAAAAAATCATCCGAACAGCCCTGCCGAAGGCAGCCTTTCATTTAACTTGCCACCTATGAAGCAACCACTCTCTGTCCCCGATCTCACCCGTGAATCAAAACTCAAAGCCTTCGACCGTCTTCTTACTATTATGGACGAGCTCCGGGAGAATTGTCCGTGGGACAAAAAGCAGACGATAGAAACACTTCGCCATCTTACTGTGGAAGAGGTCTATGAGCTGTCTGATTCGATACTCGAAGGCGACCTAAAAGAGGTGAAGAAGGAGCTGGGTGACGTAATGCTTCACCTTGTTTTTTATTCACGCATTGCGTCAGAAACAAAAGCATTTGATATCGCCGATGTTCTCAACGGAATTTGTGACAAGCTTATAGAACGACATCCGCATGTGTATAGTGATGTGATAGCTGATAATGAAGAAGAGGTGAAAGCCAACTGGGAACGAATAAAATTAAGGAGTGGAAATAAATCGGTCTTAGAAGGAGTTCCAAAATCACTCCCTGCGCTGGTGAAGGCAATACGCATTCAGGATAAGGCAAAAGGAATTGGTTTTGACTGGGAGCGAAAAGAACAAGTTTGGGAAAAAGTTGAAGAGGAGATGGATGAGTTCAAAAAAGAATTTAATACAACATTAAACGAACCAATCAATCATCAAAAGGCACTGGCGGAGTTTGGTGATTTAATGTTTTCCCTGGTAAACTATGCACGCTTTATAAATATTGATCCTGAAGAAGCGCTTGAGCGAACAAATAAAAAATTTATAAAGCGTTTTCAGTATCTCGAAATAGAATCTGCAAAAGACGGGAGAAAGATGGGAGAGATGACATTAACGGAAATGGATGAGTATTGGAATAAAGCTAAATCACTTTGACGGAAATAGATCTGCGATTAATTTGGTTTTTTTGGAGCAGGTTCTTCCCATTCGAAGTAGTCATCTTTTTCAAGTTCTAATTCTTTCTTTTTCTTTATGCCTTTTAGCTTGAATGCCTCTTTAAGTTCCAGAACTTCTTTCTTCAAATCGGCGCTAATTTTCTTTTTCACAGCTTGCTTATCATACATGATATCGTACTTATCTGTCGTGCCGACGATCTTTAAAAATAACTTTGATTGACCTTTGTTGTCCTGTTCGATTGCGCCAAACGCTTCATCAGGATCAATTTTCTTTTTATTTCGAAGAGGAGTGATCAAGCGGTAGTCAATTCGTTGATCGAATGTGTGTGTGCCGCTTAGTTGAATGGATGTGAGATTGGTCTTTATCTCCATTTGCGGGATGTAAATAGTTTTATTCTCGATGTGAATATCATTTTTGATATCTGCGAAGCGAAGTTTACTCAAACCTTCGTCATCGAGGTATTTATTCAATTTTTGCATTGGGACAAAGTTGTTTAATTCCCCGTTCTTAATGATTGCGCTTGCATCAGCGATAAAAGTGTCTTGAAAAATGTGCAACGTCTCATCCAGTGTTGCTTCGAAGGAGATCTCGGCAAATGCTTGACCTTTTAAATTTTTATGATCGATAAAATCTTGTCGAAAATTTTCAAAAACGTAGAAAAGTGAATCGATGTGAATGCCATTTAGTTTGGCCGAACTAATCAGATCAATTGCTTTTGGATTCTTTGCATCAACGATTCCATTTAGGTCGATAAAACCGCCCATTGACTGAAAATGAATATTTCGGGCTACCGCAACCTTACCCTTTACAAGCAGATCTCCTTTCACTGAAGAAGGATGGAAGCGCTTATACTTCATTGATCTTACCGTGTAGGTAAAATTTAAATTGAGATTGTTGGAAATATCAAATTTGTAAGGTCCTTTATTCTGCGTGCCAAATCCAATAGCGAATAATTGATCCACATCCAGAAAATCTGATTTAAGATCTGCTTCAATTCCAATTGCCTGGTTTTCAAAAATTAGGAACGTGACAATATTTTTAAAAAATCCATTCAATAGAAAGTCGCTGTTCTCAAATTTTCCCTTGAGGTCGCTCATGGCGAGGTCGTTGTTATTAAATTGAAGAGATCCATTTAGATTTTCAAAATGTAACTTGTTCTCGCCGAGAAGAAAATCGAGTTTACTTAGGTCGATGGTTCCCTCCGTACGGACTTGCTGTGCAGTTGATTTTCTTTTAAGCAAGTTGATCGGCCCACTAAGAGAAACATTAGCTTTAATTCTACCCGAAAGCTCTTTAATATCTTTCATGGGATAAAAATTCAATAGGTCTTCTGCGTTGACCTCTCCATGAAAATCAGTGTTGACAAAGGGGTCATCAAAATTCTTCATTGAGAAATTTCCAGTGAATGCATCACCGTTAAGATTCCCTGAAATATTTTTTAGAAATAATTCCGCTCCACTCATTTTGGACAATGAAGCTGTTGCAAAGGAGCCTTCAAAATTTGCGTTCTCTATTTTTGATTTAGAATCGGGATGAAAAAGAGTTACGTTTTTTAGTCCAAAAGAAATCGACATAAATGGACTTTTCTCATCGCTGATTTCCCCTTTTAATTTCATATCAAAGTAGACGTTACCTTTACTTTGATACTTTTTTAAATTTTCAATTGAAGCGGAAGGGAAAAATGACAACAATAATTTGATATCCGTTTCTTTTCCTACAGAATGAATGTCAACAAAATCTTTCCCTTTAAATGAATAAAATCCACTGACCTGGAATTGCGCTTTATCCATTAATAGTTTTGAGGGAGCAATCATTATTGATTTCCCATTGTCATCGTAATCAACAGAGGCTGTTACATCGAAAACTTTCTTCTGAAACCATATTGAATTGTGAATTCCGATTTGCTCGCTAATAATATCGCCTAATGCTTCAATGTGATAGATGTCACCTTTGGCATTGATACTTGCTGTCAGATTTGCACTAGAGAATTCATGATGTTGACCGTTTGATATATCAACATAACTAATAAGTGTATTCGTGAGCTTTACGTTCTTCAAATCAAATGAAACGGTACTTCCACCACCCCCGGGTTTAACAATCGTGTAGTTATTTTCCCCTGACTTATCAATTCGAAGATTTGTCTCGCTATCAAAGACCTGAAGTTCGCTAATAGTATAATCTCCTCTCCACACTTCTAATGGATTCAATGAGAATGAGATTTTCTTTGCTGTCAGTAATGGATATTCTCCCGTGTGACTATCTTCAACATAGACATCGTTAAGTACAATTGCGAGACGCGGGAACTCCTGAAAAGCAGAAACTTCTATCGTTTTGATTCTTATCGGGGTGCCAATATTCTTGTTGGCTTCACGAATAAACTGCTGGATGATGCGGTCTTTGAAAATGAAGATGGACGCCACCAGGCTAATGAAAAGCACGAAAACCGTCAGCAGTGCGTAGAGAATGACTTTTCTAAGGATCTTCAAGAGCGGGGTCTAATGCTGCAAAAATACAGGATAAAAACAGTGACAGGAATGAAAAAATGAACAATTAAAAATTAAGAATGAATAATCGATAAACCTTCATTATTAGAAATTATCAAAGAATATCCTTGTAATTGATTCTGTAAAATGGCGTTGATGGGAATGGAACTTCCTCATTCCTGAAATGCTCATTGATGAATTCCATTCAATCTTTAAAAAGCTTGCTGGAATAAATTCAATGTTGCTTGTTCCGTTTTTTCTTGAAGGGAGTTGCAGGACACAACATCGTTGATCGGCTAGTAAGTAAATATAGTAAGTAAATAAGTGGTTGGTAACTGTTAGTTGTTAAACGATCAAGACCTGCTAAGTATATATTAAATAATGTGTAATTCAATCCTCATTTACCTCAATTTGATTGATTTATGGGATCGAAATTCATCGGCATACTTTTTTTACTCTTATAGTAAATTTAAAAAGGGATATATATGAAAACGGAAAATGATAATCATACTGCAGAGGTATTGAATGATCTTTTGAAAATTAATAATGATCGTATTGAAGGTTACAAGAAAGCAAACAAGGAAACCGAAGATGAAGATCTGAAGAACCTCTTTGAAGACATGGAAGAAGAAAGCGAAGAAATCGTGAATACTCTCACAAAGGAAATTGCTCAACTAGGTGGAACACCGGATGCCGGTGAAACAACAAACGCCGGAAAGATTTATCGTGCGTGGATGGATGTGAAAGCAACATTCAATGGTAAGGACCGTAAGGGAATTTTAAATGCATGCGAATTCGGTGAAGATGCAGCACAAAAAGCCTATAACACAGCGTTATCGGATAGTGATCTTCCTTCAGGCATCAAGGCATTGATCACTAGCCAGCAGATCGAATTGAAAGTGTCTCACGATTCTATTAAAAAGTTGAGAGATGTAACGAAATAGAAGTCATAAGTCAGAATACGACCACTTCGATTAAGCCCGCGACAAAAATCGCGGGCTTAATTATTAATCGTAAACAGCGCTTGCAAGTGTTTAAAAATCCGTAGAAATCTGTTGGAAACAGCCCTCAAGTATTTAATCAGATTCCTTTTTGCTCAATTGGATTTCTCAATTACCTTTACAGTCCTTAAAAAAAGACCACAAATGGGAGCTTAGCTCAGCTGGTTCAGAGCATCTGCCTTACAAGCAGAGGGTCGGGGGTTCGAACCCCTCAGCTCCCACGTTGATAATCAGGCCGTTACGAAAGTGGCGGCTTTTTTTGGCAAATCAAATATTTTCAAGTCTGCCGAGCCAATAGTTAAATCGAGGACTTTTAGCCCTGATATTCAATAGTCCTATTTGCTCTGCCAGAATTGCTCCGTGAACAATCTTATTGTATCCTTTTATTAATTTTTTTAGTCTATAAGACGGAGCGTTATCGGGGGTATCATTTATGAGTTCTGGGTTAGGGTTGTTACGTATTGTCTCTTCTAACTCTGCTTCATTTAAAATTTCGCTAGCAGGGATTTGACTCTTAAATGCTGCAAGATTATTAAAAAGCAAACCTTCGAATTCATGTAATTGAATGTAAGGTTCAAATCTCTCGTTTATATTTTGTTGCACACTGGCTTTCATTTCACTTTCTAAAAAACCCATTTTGTGAGACTTATTTTGAATCGTCTTTGAAGGTATCCATCCTGGAAACTGATGCTTATCCTTTAAACCATAGAAATCAATAAAAGTTGTTACGAAAGCAGTTGGATCTTGAAGTAAATGATTTTCGATTTGCTGTTTTAAAATGGGCCATCGAACAATCCCTCCGCCTGATTTTTTTATCAAAGGTGTTTGAATGTAAATTTCCTTTGAAGAAAGAAATGAATACAGTACATCTTTGCAAAATTCCTGTTCCGTTGGACCTTCGCAAATGATAATGATTCTTTTCATCGGTAAGCCTAGACTTGATTAGGTTGTCCGCCATGGATTACATTTCTCTGCCAAAGATCACCTAGGCTATAATCGTCTAACCATTCTGATAAGTCTTTTTCCTGAAGCCTGTTAAAAATGCTCGCACCATCTTTTTGATCTACAGTAATTATATCATGCGCCGTAAAATGGTTTATCAAATCCGCTGATTGAGTAGCGGCAATTACCTGAGATTTCTTTGAAGAGACGGCTTGCATCATACCAGCCAACTTAGAAATTGCAAAAGGATGTAAGCCCAATTCCGGTTCATCAATAATTATTGTGGTCGGTAATTTTGGTTGAAGGAACAAAGCACTCATTGCAATAAATCGCATTGTTCCATCTGAAAGATCTGAAGCTCCGTAAACCGTAGATCCGTATTTATTACGCCACTGAAGTTTTACGAATCCTTCCTTATTTGGATTAAAATAAAAGTCTGAGAAAAAAGGAGCGATGCTTTGAATTGTTTTAATAATTAGAGTATATCCAATTTGATCTTGACGTTGAATATTAAAAAGAAAGGCTGCTAAATTTTCGCCCTTTTCATATAAATAATGAATATCATTTTCGATGTGGCTAGCAGAATTGAAAGAGGAATTCCTGCCAGTGTCATGAAAGTGATATTTCTTAAAAGACTCCAGATATTTTTTGATGAAGTTGGCCCTAGCACCAGTTTGTGATTTGATATTTGCTTCGCTTTTTAAGTCTGAAATATTGATGGGATTACTATGAAATGGATTGCCATCGTACCACATTCCCTCAGAAATAAAAATAAATGAATCCTCACCCTGCTTAACTTCAAAGGAGTAATCATTTCGATCGAATTTTATTTTAGAGTAAATACCTTGTGTCACCTTGGATCCCTTATGAAGCATCTTATCTTCCCCACCTCTCAAAGAAACATATTCCTTTAAGTTCCTTTCATATAAATTATTCAAGAATTCAAAAAAGGAAAGGAAATTGCTCTTTCCGGAACCATTTGCTCCGATTAAGAGATTAATTGAAGCAAATGTTATTTTAGCATCTTTGATGGACTTATAGCCTTTAATTTCTATATTATCCATATAAAGGTTAGTGTCATTGGGGAAATGATAATTTTCATTTGGATTCAAAATACGTAAAAAATTGGTTTCCATTTGCAACATTATTTTGTGCTTGCATCTCTCAAATTTCAATTTGTATAATTTTAATATCTATTCAGGATATTCGACTATCGGAAATCCTGACGTTTTCTTAATTTCCTTTTTAACATTATATTTCTATGAACTCCAAACTCTTTGGCCAATCCGGCCTGCGCGT
>Ga0123336_10002032_pt1 | contig 17892 bp, 16 predicted proteins | sample SSSSmetaG_FD_96466 | JGI IMG/M metagenome (GOLD analysis project Ga0123336, IMG submission 96466) | Glacier valley bacterial and archeal communities from Borup Fiord, Nunavut, Canada, to study Microbial Dark Matter (Phase II) - ​SSSS metaG | ecosystem: Environmental > Aquatic > Freshwater > Ice... | reverse complement strand
CCGCACGCAAAATGCGCAAAAAATGACGGCCTATTTGAAGCTCAATCCGAACGGTTTGATACCCGTCTTGACGGATGGTGATTTGATTTTGTACGAAGCCGCGGCCATTTGTCTGCACCTGTGCGACACGCATCCAGCAGCAGGCTTAGCACCCGCACTTGGCACTGCGGAGCGAGCGCACTTTTACAAATGGCTGATGTGGCTGACCAACACGCTGCAGGCCACGTTGGCCACCTATTTTTACCCGGAGCGTTGGGTGAATGCGGGTAACGACTCAGGTGCCGCCGAAGTCAAAACGCAAGCCGAAATCAAAGTCGGCGTGTTGCTTGATCAACTCGACGCCGAGCTGGCCAAGCAAGCGCTGCGTCATCCCGAGCCTTGGCTGTTAGGTGCCGAGTATTCAGCGGTGGATATCTACACCCTGATGCTCTGCCGCTGGACGCGCAACTTCGCGTCAAAACCCGCAAGAGACAGAACCCACCTCGGGCCGTATTTGCAGCGCGTGCTGGCGCGGCCTGCGGTGGTTAAGGCGTTTGAAGCAGAGGAGTTGGCGCAGCCTTGGGTTTGATGACGCTCAAACTAAAAAAACCAGCGCACGCGGATCAACCGGCTTTCGCCCGGTATTAACGAATTCAACCAGCACCTGCGCCACCGCGCCCACATCGAAACCCAGCGTTCGCATACTGGCGGGGATGTTGCTGCTGCGCACCACTGATTTGACGTAGCCTTGAATGAAAGTTTGCTCAATCACATGCATGCTGCCCAGCTCATAAAACGCGGCCATGCCTCGAATGTAGTCGGCCTTGTCCACGTCTGAAAACGAAAACGGCAGCAGGCCAGCGCCAAGAAGTTGCGCATTGGCGGCCAGTCGTGACGTGCGTTTGTTGCCATTGGCAAAGGCCTGCAAGTACGGGATGCGAGTCATCAAATACAGTGCCGCGTTGATGGGGTGCAAGCTGTTGGCGATGTCAATGATTTGTGCGAACGCCTTGGCGATGTAGTGCGTGCCAGGCCGAAACGGCGGCAGGTAAGCTGACGTCGCCAGATTGACATCTTCAAATTCTCTGGGTTTACCGCGTTGATGTTCAGGTAAAAAATGGTCGGAGTCCAGCACGTCTAGCAGCGCGTGGTCATCCGTCAGCAGCGCATGCATGGCACAAACATTTTGCGTGTTGAGCATGCGATTGGCCCACAGGTATTCGGCGGCGCGTTTGTGGTTCAGCACCAGCACCGCATCAGCGGTAGGCTTGCTCAAATTGCGCTGCCCGTATTGAATCAGTGCCTCGGTGTCCAGCGCAGAATACGTACCGCCCTCCAGCACTGACGAACCCCATGACCAGTCAATCAAAAAGCTGGCTAAAAAGCGCTTGTCAATCGGCAGGGCGATGGCCTGGATCAGCCCGCAGCGCTGGGCACGATCGGCATCCAGCGTGGGCGTAGCATCAAGCAGCGCTACGTTAAAAGGTGCGCTGGGCCGCTGCTGCCAGGGGATGCTGAAATAAGCATCAATGTCTGCCCGGGTAAACGGTGTGCTGGAGATATAGCGCGTATTACGGCCAGCGCCTGTCGTTTTAACAGCACCACTGGCCGCCAACGCGGAGAGCTGTCGGTTCAATGTGGATCGGCTGATGTTGGGCACAAATGCGGCCAATTGCTGCGGTGCCAAGCCCACAGCGCCAGCAGCGCGAATTGGCGCGGTGATGGCTTGCTGGACACTAGTTTCAGATGTTTTTGGCACGGACTGACAAGATTAAATTTATTTAAGTCATTGAATAGTAACGATTTTTACAATTCTTGTCACCGAAATTGACTGCGCGGTTTTTCTTGTCACACGGCACCCTCACCGCCCCAACACAGCCCCTGCTCCCACCTTAGCCAAAAGGTCAGCCAGCGTTTTGCCTGATTCCTGTTGAAAGCCCTCCTCCAGCACCTCACAGCTTTGAATGCGGTCTACACGAAAGCTGCGGAAGTCGCGCCTGGCCTCACACCACGCGGCAAGTGTCCAGACCTTGCCCCAGTAAAAGCAGCCAAGTGGCCGCACGGTACGCTGGCTGCTTTTGTTTTGCAGATCTTGGTAGGAAACGTGTACTTTGCGTTGCGCTTGCACCGCTTCGCGCAGCTTTTGCAGGCACTGGCGTGTAGCAGCGTCCAAACCTGTCATGACATTGAGCGGCGCATACAAGGCCTGACTTTCGGCGGCGGCTCTGGCCGCTGCAGGCAACACCGACAATATTTTGCTGAGTGCGCTAACAGAGGCTGTTGCCAATCCTGCATCAAGCCCGATTTGCGCCACGCGCACGGCTGCCATTAGCGCTTTGCCTTCCTCTTGCGTAAACATCAACGGCGGCAAATCGAACCCGGACCCGAGGCGATAACCCACACCCGCCTCGCCCTCAATTGGCACACCCTGATTCTGCAAGTCTGCCACATCGCGGTAGATGGTGCGGGGCGTCACCGCCAACCGCTCGGCCAAATAAGCAGCCGTCGTCAGCCTGCGGCCGCGGATAAGCTGAACGAGCTGAAAAAGGCGGTCTGCACGGCGCATTTTATTAATTTTGAATATTGTTTAGGACATTAAGCAAGGTAAATAGGGCGCGAGCAGCTCTGTTTTAGATAGCATTCAAAATTTGACCTAAATCATAATAATAGCGCCAGCCCCTGTAAATTAGTCCCCATCGCATGCGCAATCAGGCGCATGTCGTGATCACTCACATCAAACAAACCGAAGCGAAATTTGTAGCCCCAGCGCTGGCGGTTCTCAATGAATTCAAAATCGTCAAGCATGGGGGCAATCGGTGTTTCTTGAGTTGACAAGTAAAGCACATCACGCCGAAACGGGACAAAGCCGTCGCCCATATCGAACGCATAGGGCTCACCCGGTTGCACGATGCCAATGGAGACAAAGCTCTGCAAATCGTCCTTCACGCCATAGACAGCAGTCGGTGAGTAATAAGCCACGCGATCATTGGGTTTGATCCGCTTCAAGGGCGCAAGCTTGCCGTGGCCGACTTGCATGAAGCCTTTGGTAGCACCCCTGCCGAACCGTGCATGTTCTGCGCTGGCTACGGCTATCCAGTTTTTAAGCGCGGCCATGGCTTAGGCCAGTGCGTGCAAGCCGACCCGGTTGCCGTCCAGGTCAGTGATGTGCGCGAAAAACCCCATACCCGGCGGCAAGGCCTGGCGCGGCGCAGCAATCTGCCCACCTGCTGCAACCACTCTGGCCAACGCGGCATCAAGTAATGGTGAGGCATCAAGATAAATCAATGTGCCCAGTGCGCCTGGCTTGGGGGCTGTCGGCCCGCACATCAACGCACCACCTAGACCGTCTGCCTCGTCGTAAGCAAATACAGCACCTTCGGAAGGCCCCATGTTTTCAAGCCGCATGTTGTGGCCCAGAACAGCTTCGTAAAAAGTAGTAGCTTTGACCAGGTTGGCGGTGCCGATTTCAAACCATGTGATGGCGTTTTTCATGACTAACTCCTGATTGGTTGTTGGAGCTTGAATCATGCCGGTGGGCTACTGACAGCGTGGTGTCAGTAGAACGTTTGGGCTCATTTTTGCGGGCTTTCATTTCGCAGACAAAAATCACCCAATCACTGAACGTGACGTATGAATTCAACCTCCCTCAAACTGTCGTCGCACGCCAACTTGATGCCTGTAACGCGAAAGATATTGATGCATGGCTCGCAACTTCCGCCACGAGCGCTGTGCAGTACGAGCTTGAGGGCAAAGTTTTCGCGGCCGGCCAAGCTGAAATTCGCTCGCGCTAGTTACCGCTATTTCGCGAATCGATCCTGCGGGCAGCACCATTGCGGCGGGCTGCGATGGGTAAGGTAGCGATCAATCACGAAATCGTCATGCAAGCTCTCCCCAAAGGTCTGCGCACGTCTGAATTGGTGTGTATTTGTCTTGTTGCAGGTGGTTTGATTTAGACCGCTTCGTTTTCTTTTAGTCACCCAATCATTCAGTAAGCGATCAGGCAACTTTATCAGCCAGGGCGTCATCCAGCACCTCAACCCAATGCCGCACCGGTGTGGCCGTACCGCTTTGCAAATGCGTGATGCAGCCGATGTTGGCGGACACGATAACCTCGGGTTTCATTTCGCTTAAGTTGCCGAGCTTGCGGTCTCGCAACTCATAGGCGATTTTGGGTTGCAACACTGAATATGTACCCGCCGAGCCGCAACACAGGTGCGCTTCACAGCTTGCAGTTTTGACGTTGAAGCCCAGTGCGCCCAAATGCTGCTCAACACCGCCGCGAAGCTGCTGGCCGTGCTGTAGTGTGCAGGGTGGATGGAAAGCGATTTGGCCCGATTTAGCCGCAACTTTGCCCGCTAATTTTTCTACCAAATCGGGCAGCAGCTCGCTCAGGTCGCGCGTCAGTTCGCTGATGCGCTTTGCTTTGGCGGCGTATTGCGCATCGTCAGCCAGCGCGTGGCCGTAGTCTTTGACCATACTGCCGCAGCCAGACGCGTTCATGACGATAGATTCAACGCCAGCCTCAACATGCGGCCACCAAGCGTCGATGTTGCGGCGCATCTCCTCTTTTGCGCCATCCTGGTCGTTCAGATGAAATTTGACCGCGCCGCAGCAACCGGCTTTTTTAGCCGTCACGACTTCAATGCCAGCAGCGTCCAGCACCCTGGCGGTGGCTGAGTTGATGTTGGGCATCATCGCGGGCTGCACGCAGCCCTCCAGCATGAGCACCTTGCGTGCGTGGCTGCGAGTCGGCCGCACACCTGCTGACTGCTTGGCAGGCACTTTGTTTTTAAGCGACGCGGGCAGCAAACCGCGCACCGCCTGGCCGACTGCCATGGCGGGTGCGAACAGCGGCGATGGCAAGCCTTCTTTGAGTGCCCAACGCACGGCTTTTTCAGCCAGGGGGCGTTCCACCCGTTCGTCAACCAACTTGCGGCCAATGTCGATCAAATGACCGTATTGCACACCGCTGGGGCAGGTGGTTTCGCAATTGCGGCAGGTCAGGCAGCGGTCTAAATGCAGCTGGGTTTTGCGGGTGGGTACTTCGCCCTCCAGCACTTGCTTGATGAGGTAAATACGGCCACGCGGGCCGTCGAGTTCGTCACCAGCAGCTGGTAAGTGGGGCAGGTGGCGGTACAAAAGCCGCAGTGCACACACTTGCGCAAAATGGCTTCGGCCTCCAGGCCTTCGGCGGAGTTTTTAAATTCTGGGGAAAGATTGGTCTGCATGTTTTTTACCAATCTTGATTCATACGGTGCGGGTTGAAAACGCCAGAGGGGTCAAATTCACGCTTTAGCTCGCGGTGAATGCGGTCCAGGGGCGGTTTTAGGGCATCAAATCGGGCTGCAGCCCCCTGTTTATGTGCGCGAGCAGCTATAAATAATGTAGCGCTTCCACCAGCTGTGGCTGCCAGCTCACGCAGCTTGATACCTTGTGCTGCATCGGCGCGCACCCAGCGCAGGCCGCCGTGCCATTCGATAAGGGGCGAATCAGGCAAATCAAGCACGGGCGTGGTTTGCGGTACTGACAAGCGCCACAGGTCTTGCGAATCGGTGCGCTCTTTAAACCACGGCAGTTGCTGGTCCCGGCACAGTATCCAGTCGGCGGCGGCTTGGGTGTTGCTCAGTCTTTCACCGCCCAGCTTGGCACAAGCCGCCTCCACCGCCGCCACCGCACCGCGCAGCCGCAGGTAAAGCGTGCCCACGCCGCTGTTTTCAAGCCAGCAACTGGCGTTGAGTGGCAAGGGCTGACCGCCCCAGGTGTTGAGCTGGTTCAAGGCTTGGCCCTGCGTCATTTCAAACTTCAAGGTTGCCTCCAGCGGGGCAATCGGTAATACCTTCAAGCTGACTTCTGTCAGCAGCCCCAGCGTGCCCATGGCGCCCACCATCAGGCGCGACACGTCATAGCCCGCGACGTTTTTCATGACCTGGCCACCAAAGGTCAAATGCTCGCCTTTGCCGTTGATGAGTTTGACGCCCAGCACGTAGTCGCGCAGCGCGCCCACGCTGGCTCTGGCCGGGCCGCTCAAGCCTGCGGCGACCATGCCACCTACGGTTGTATGTGGGTTGAAGTGCGGCGGCTCAAATGGCAAACACTGGCCTTGCGCCAACAACAGCGCTTCCAGCTCGGCCAGCGGCGTGCCTGCCGAGGCAGTCACCACCAGCTCGCTGGGTTCGTAACTGAGGATGCCATTGAGAGGTGTGGTGTCCAGCACATCGCCTTCAAGCGCCTCGCCGTAAAAGTCTTTGCTGCCGCCGCCGCGAAGGCGAAGCGGTTTGCCCGCCGCAGCGGCAGCGCGCACCTCCCCGGCGATGGATGAGATGACATCTATTTGTGAAACCATACCCAGATGGTACGCGGCTCAGGCTACGGGTTGACTGAATTTTTTGAACAGAACCTGTTAAGTTTTTTAATCGGCGAAGAAATTGACAGGCAATCCCGGCACATCTACCCGCATGGAAAACACGCAGCCCGACTGCGGATAGGCCTGCAATTCAGCTGCGCTGCGGTTGTAGCAAGCGGTGGTCACATACAGGGTCTTCAAATCATCGCCGCCAAAGCAGGGCATGGTGGGGCACTGTGCAGGCACGGGAATGCTGGCCAGCTCAACGCCTGCAGGTGACAGCTTGCAAATGCGCGCGCCCTCAAACATGGCGGCGTAGTAGTTGCCCTCTGCGTCAACCGCTGCGCCGTCTGGTCTGCCGCCGTAACCTGCCATGCCAAACTGCCAGCCAGCAGGCTTGCCCGGCCACTGTTTAAAAATGCGCTCATTCGTCATGGCGCTGGTGGCCGCATCCCAGTCCCAGGCACGCACGGTGTGGGTGGGTGTGTCGGCCCAATATATGGTTTTCGCATCGGGCGACCAGGCCAGGCCGTTGGCAATGGTGGCGTTGCCCAGCTTTTGCTCAAGCATGTCGCCGTCCAGCATGACAAGGCCCGCACTGGCCCGTATGCGCGGCTCGTACATCGTGCCCGCCCAAAAGCGGCCAGTTGGGTCTGCCTTGCCGTCGTTAAAGCGCGTAGTGGCCGTGTCATGTTGTGCGCTTGCCAGCTTGTCTAGCGCACCGCCCCACTGGCGCGCGCGGTAAATGCCATCACGCAGGGCAATCACCAGGCCACCCGATCGCGCAGGCGCGATGCTGCCCGGCTCACTTGGCATGGCCCAGCTTTCTACACTGCCCATATAGACGTTGCAGCGGTGAATGTGTTGTGCGGGAATGTCAACCCAATACAGCATTTGCTCATGCGGGTGCCAAAACGGCGATTCGCCGAGTTCGTAAGCTTGCGGGGTCAGGGCTTGCCAGGTCATGGTTTGGATAAAGCGGTTTAAATCCGCCCCTCTTCCACCGCATGGCATGCTACCTTGATGCCGTGCAGTGCTTTGAATACAGGCCGCTCGCTGCGACAACGTTCATTGGCATGCGGGCAGCGCGGGTTGAAAGCGCAGCCTGCAGGCGGATTGAGCGGGTTGGGCACTTCGCCCTGCACTGCTGTGCGGGCACGGCCTGTGTCGTGCATTTTGGGGATAGCGTCGAGCAGCATGCGCGTGTAGGGGTGGCGCGGCGTGGCAAACAGCGATTGTTTGTCGGCCAGCTCAACCAGACGGCCCAGATACATCACGCCGACGCTGTCGCTGACGTGGCGCACCACGGCCAGGTTGTGGCTGATGAAGAGATACGTTAACCCGCGTTGCTTTTGCAGGTCTTTCATGATGTTCAGCACCTGCGCCTGCACGCTCACATCAAGTGCGCTGGTCGGCTCGTCACATACCAAAAATTCAGGGTTGGTAGCCAGTGCCCGGGCAATCGAGATGCGCTGTCGCTGCCCGCCTGAAAACTGGTGCGGGTACTTGGGGCCATCCAGTGGGCTCAGGCCGACTGACTTGAGCAGGTCACCGACTTTGGCTTTCAGCTCTGTCGCGTCCGTGATGATGCCGTGTTCTTTCAGTGGCTCGCCAATGATGTCTTCCACAATCCAGCGCGGGTTGAGCGACGCATACGGGTCCTGGAAAATCATCTGGATGCGCTCGCGCAGCTTCAAGCCCGTCGCACTCTTGTAAGTGGCATGCGCGTCCATGCCGTCAAACGTCATGTTGCCGCGCGTAGGCTGGTACAGGCCGACCATCAATTTGGCCACGGTGCTTTTGCCGCAACCGGATTCACCAACAAGCGCCAGTGTTTTACCTTTTTCAATCTCAAAGCTCACACCATCGACTGCGTGCAAAAAGAGCTTGGGCTGGCGCTCAATGACGCGGGTGAGCAGACTGGGCGAGACGTCGAAGGTCATCGCGATGTCATCGACCTGAACGAGCACAGTCATGCGCAGACTCCAGCCAGCCAGCAGGCCGCGCGTGTTGCGCCTGCATCCACCAGCTCGGGGCGTTCGACCTTGCAACGGTCAAACACTTTGGGGCAGCGGGGGTTGAACGCACAACCTGTGGGGATGGCATTCAGGCGCGGCATGGCACCGTCAATCTGGTTCAGATATTCGCGGTCTTGCGTGATGTCGGGAATCGACGCCATCAGGCCCGCCGTGTAGGGGTGCGCCGGGTGGTTGATGACCTCATGCACCGGGCCAATTTCAACAATGCGCCCGGCATACATCACGGCTACGCGGTCACACGTCTCGGCGATCACGCCCATGTCGTGGGTGATCAGCATCACCGCGGCGCCCCGGCTTTTACAAATGTTTTTCAAGAGGCTGATGATTTGCGCCTGAATCGACACATCGAGTGCGGTGGTCGGCTCGTCGGCCACGATGAGTTTTGGCTCAGCCGCCAATGCCAGGGCAATCACCACCCGCTGCCGCATGCCGCCTGAAAACTGGTGCGGGTAATGGTCAATGCGCTGATCGGCGGCGGGGATGCCCGTATCCTTGAGCAAGTCAATCGCACGCTTGCGTGCCTCGGCGTTGCTGACCGGCAAGTGCGCCTGAATCGTCTCTGTGAGTTGCTTGCCCACGCTATACAACGGATTCAGCGAGGTAAGCGGATCCTGAAAAATTGCGCCAATTTTGCGGCCCCGAATATGCCGCAACTGGTCGTTGTTCAGGTTGTCAATGCGCTGGCCTTCCAGCAGTACCTCACCGCTGGCGATGCGGCCCGGCGGCTCCAGCAGACCAATGATGGACGCACCCGTGAGCGACTTGCCTGCGCCTGATTCACCGACGACACCCAAGATTTCGCCCGGGGCTATATCAAAAGAGATGCTGTCGATGGCGCGCAACGTACCGCGTCGACTCGGAAATTCGACTACGAGGTTTTTAACTTGAAGAAGAGCCATGCTGTTTAACGTAAGCGTGGATTCAACGCATCGCGCAGCCAGTCGCCCAGCAAGTTCACGCTCAGCGCAATGATGACCAGCATCAGCGCCGGGAAGACGGTGATCCACCATTCGCCTGAAAACAGATAGTCGTTGCCGACACGAATCAGCGTACCCAGCGATGGCGATGTAGGCGGCACGCCAACACCCAAAAACGACAGCGTAGCCTCAGTGATGATGGCGGTGGCCACCTGAATCGTGGCCAGCACCAGAACGGGCCCCAGCACGTTGGGAAGCACGTGGCGCGTCATGATTCGCAGCGGCGCAACACCTGTGACGCGCGCCGCCTGAACGTATTCTTTGTTGCGCTCAACCAATGTTGAGCCGCGCACGGTGCGGGCGTATTGCACCCAGCCGGTGAGTGAAATCGACACAATCAGTACGCCAAAGGCCAGCGACTCATGCGCATTGGGGAACAGTGCACGGCCTACCCCAGCGATCAGCAGTGCGACCAGGATGGGCGGGAAGCTGAGCATCACATCGCACAGCCGCATTAAAAAATCATCCAGCCAGCCACCTAGAAAGCCGGCCAGCAAACCCATCACCACACCCACCGCGACGGAGATGATGACCGACGCAAAACCCACCGCCAGCGAGATGCGTGCGCCGTACATCAGGGTTGACAAAATATCGCGGCCCTGGTCATCAGTACCCAGCAGAAAAGCGCGCTTGCCTTCTAACTCCCAAGCGGGCGGCAGGCGCGCATTCGACAGCTCAAGCGTGGTCAGGTCAAACGGGTTGTGCGGGGCAATGAAGCCCGCAAACAAGGCGCAGATCAGGCATACAAAAGCCACAAACGCTGCGGCAATCGCCATGGGCGAGGTTTTAAAGCTGTAGCCGACATCGGTGTCGAGCCAGCGGGTGATGAGGTTACTCACAGACTGAAATTACTTCACGCTCATCCATTTAAAAAACATGAAGTTATCAGCCAGTTGCACCAGCTCAACCTTCTTGCTGACGCCCCATGCCAGCGCTTGCTGATGCAGCGGCAGATGGCCAATGTCATCAGTGTGCAGTTTGAAGGCTTCGGCAATAAAAGCGGCGCGTTTAGGCTTGTCGGTTTCTGACTGGATTTTGGCGATCAGCTCGTCCACCTTCGGGTTGCAGTAAGAACCCAGGTTGAACTGGCCAGAGCCTTTGTCGTCCGCGCAGCGCATCAGGCCGTTGAGCGCATTGTGCGCATCGTAGGTGCCGGGCGTCCAGCCCAGCATGTAAAAGCTGGTGTCGCGGCGCAAAATTTTCGGGAAGTAAGTGCCCTTGGTTTCGGCCTGCAAATTGATTTTGACGTTGATGCGCGACAGGTTGGCGGCGACTGCCTGGCAAATCTCACCGTCGTTCACGTAGCGGTCGTTCGGGCAGTTCATGGTGACTTCAAAGCCTGCGCCGTAGCCTGCGTCAACCATGAGTTTTTTGGCGGCTTCCACATCAAACGGCAGGCGCTTGTTGGCTGCTGCGTCAAAACCATTGATGCCCGGGCCGACCATCAAGGCCGTCGGGTTGGATGCGCCGCGCATCACCGTGCGCTTGATACCGTCAATGTCAATCGCCTGGTAAAACGCCTGGCGTACGCGTTTGTCCTTGAACGGGTTTTTACCCTTCACGCTTGAATACAGCAGCTCGTCACGCTTTTGATCCATGCCCAAAAAGATGGTGCGCAGCTCGGGGCCAGTCATGGCTTTGGCGTTGGCGCTGGCGTTCACACGGGCTATGTCTTGCACGGGCACGGGCTCCATCACATCAATCTCGCCAGAGATCAGCGCCGCCACGCGGGTAGGGTCGTTGGCAATCGGGGTGTAGATCACCTCGTCTACGTTGCCTTCAACCTTGCCCCAGTAATTGCCGCTTTTGCTGAAGGTGGTTTTGATGCCCGGCTGGCGCTCGCGCACACGGTACGGACCCGTGCCGTTGGCGCGGAAAGACGCGGCATTTTCAACCCCTTTGCGGCGGTCTACCGGGCGTGTGGCCTGGTTCGTTTCAGCCCACTTTTTGCTCATGATGTAGACCAGGGAAATCAAATCGGGCAGGATAGGGAAAGGGCCTTTGGTTTCAATTTCCACCACAAAGTCATTGACCTTGCGCACCTCTTTGATGTCGTTGGTGTAGCTTTTCATATCGGAGCCGTCAGCGCCAGCACGCGCCATGCTGAACAGCACATCGTCAGCCGTGAAAGGCGTACCGTCATGAAACACCACACCCTTGCGCAGCTCAAAACGCCAGACAGATGGCGTGGGCTGGCTCCAGCTGGTGGCCAGCAGCGGTGCCAGGCTCAGGTCTTTGTTGCGGCCTACCAAGCCCTCGTACACATTACCCGTCACGCTGAGCTGCAACGACTCATTGAGCGAGTGCGGGTCCATTGACAGCGCATCACCCTGGTTGCCAATACGGATGGTTTTGGCGTTGGCCGCCCCCATCAACCCAATAGTGCCCGCTACTAAAATAATAGCTGCTCCCGCACGGATTGATTGGGCTAGCGTCGTTTTTTTAGGGTGATTTGACATGTTTTTCCTTTAAATTGAAGCAAAAAGTGAAGAAATCGTTTACACAACCAAAGGCATGGACTGCTCGACCAAACCCGCAAACAGCGCCGCTCCGATGGGCAGCACTTCGTCATTGAAGTCATAGCGGCTGTTGTGCAAAAAGCAGCCCGCCTGTCCCAGCCCATCTCCCTGGCCCAGCCGCAGGTAAGCGCCTGGCTTGGCTTGCAGCATGAATGAAAAATCTTCTGCGCCCATACTGGGCACCAAGTCGCGTATGACGTTTTCCTCGCCCACCATCATGGCAGCGACGTCAGCAGCAAACATGGCTTCGACAGGCGTGTTGATGGTGGCAGGGTAAATGCGTTCGTAGTTCATACTGGCGGTGGCCCCAAACGCTTCAGCGACCGAGGCAATCAAAGTGTGCAGGCGCTTTTCAATCATGTCTTGCACCTCGGCGTTGAAGGTACGCACCGTGCCGACCAGCGTGGCCGTGCCGGGTATCACACTCATCGCCGCCAGGTCGCCCGCATTCATGGCGCAAATGCTGACGACCGCGCTGTCTTGCGGCTTGACATTGCGCGACACGATGCTTTGCGCGGCGGTGATGATGTGCGCCGCCACCAGCACCGGGTCAACCGCCATGTACGGGTGCGCACCATGGCCGCCTTTGCCCGTGATGGTGATGGTGATGCGGTCAGCGGCTGCCATCATGGGGCCGCGGTTCACGCCGACTGTGCCTGCGGGCATCGACGGCCAGTTGTGCATGGCGTAAGCGGCTTGCACGGGGAAGCGGTCAAACAAACCGTCTTCAATCATTGCTTTGGCACCTGCGTAGCCTTCTTCACCGGGCTGGAAAATCAGCACGGCTGTGCCGTCAAAGTTACGAGTTTCGGCCAGGTACCGCGCCGCACCGACCAGCATGGTGGTGTGACCATCATGGCCGCAGGCGTGCATTTTGCCGGGCTGACCAGACTTCCAGCCGAAAGCGTTGTGCTCGGTCAACGGCAATGCGTCCATGTCGGCCCTTAAACCGATCATGTTGGCTGATTTGCCTTTGCCGCGAATGATGCCGACAACACCAGTCTTGCCAATGCCCGTATGAATTTCATCAACACCACACAATTCAAGCGCCTGCTTGACCCGACCTGCGGTGTAGACCTCTTCAAAACCCAGCTCCGGGTGGACGTGCAAATCACGCCGAAAGGCGGTCAGCTCGGGGTGAAAGGCGCTGATCGCGGCAAACGCGCGCCCGCTGGCCATGAGGGGAGAAGGTTTAACAACAGTCAGCATCAATGGCCTCCAGATTTGCCCACGCGCAGGCGCGGGTCCACCACAAAATAAAGCAAGTCAACCACCAGGTTGATCACCACAAAAATCAGAGCCGTCAGGCACAGGTACGCTGCCATGACAGGGATGTCGGCAAATGTCACGGCCTGAATAAACAGCAGCCCCATGCCAGGCCATTGGAACACCGTCTCGGTGATGATGGCAAAGGCAATCAGCGCACCTAACTGTAGGCCGGTGATGGTGATGACCGGCACCAGCGTGTTTTTAAGCGCATGGCCAAAATGGATGGCGGTGTTAGACAAGCCCCGCGCGCGTGCAAACTTGACGTAATCGGTGCGCAGCACCTCCAGCATTTCAGCGCGTACCAGCCGCATGATGAGCGTGAGCTGAAATATCGCCAGCGTCAGCGCGGGCAACACGATGTGATGCCAGCCGCCTGCGGTCAGCAAGCCAGATGTCCACCAGCCGACCTGCACCACATCGCCCCGGCCAAAACTGGGAAACCAGCCCAAGCCAACAGCGAACAGCAAAATCAACAAAATACCGACCAGAAATGTCGGCAGTGACACGCCGAGCAACGACACGGTCATGAACAGCTGACTTAAAAACGTGCCCCGCTTAAGCGCCGCATACACCCCCATCGGAATACCCAACACCAGCGCCAACACAGCGGCCACGCCTGCCAGCTCGAGCGTAGCGGGAAGACGCTCAGAAATCAGGCGCGACACCTTGGCACCCTGGCGCAAACTCAGGCCAAATTCGCCCCGTACGGCGTTAGCCAGAAAGTTCCAGAACTGCACCACAAAGGATTTGTCCAGCCCCAGGTCAGCGCGCAGCTCTTTGATTTGCTGCGGCGTAGCGTCTTGCCCCAGCAAAAACACCACCGGGTCGCCCACGTATTGAAACAGCAAAAACGAAATAAGCGCCACCGAGACCATAACGATGACGGCTTGGAGCAGGCGCTGAAGAATAAATGCAAACATGAGTCGGTAAAAGTTAGCCAGATACTAGCGCAGCAAATTGCGCGCCAATACGGGAGTTACCTTAATGGGCATCAAGAATAATCAACAAAAAAGGCCTGCAAAGGCCTCTTTTACGTTGTGGGCAGCGAATGCGTCAGTTCACCAACACCTGCCGCCAGTCAATCCGGTTGTCAGCCCGGTGCACCACGTCGATGTTTTTCTTCATCGCCCAGGGGATGATCTGGTTGTGCAGCGGGATGTAAGACACATCGCTGTGCGACAGTTCCAGTGCTTTTTCAATCAAATCGTTGCGGTTTTTAGCATCGGTTTCTTTCTTGATGCGTTCAACCAGCGCGTCCATTTGCGGGTTGGAATAGCGGCCCACGTTGTAGTTGCCGTCCCCGCCCGCGCCCACACTGCGCACCAGCGATTGCAAGCTGTACAGCGCGTCAAACGTAGGCACTCCCCAGCCCAACATGTAAATGCTGGCTTCATAACGCTGAATCATCGGGAAGTAAGTCACCAGCGGCAGCGTGCGCAGCTTGGCTTTAACGCCAATTTTTGACCACATGGCCGTGATGGCCTGGCAAATTTCTTCATCGTTGATGTAGCGGTTGTTGGGGCAGGCAAAGTCAACTTCAAAGCCGTCTTTGTAGCCAGCCTCCGCCAGCAACTTTTTGGCGCCTTCAATATCAAAAGGCCAGCGGGCGTCGACTTTTTTGGTCCAGCCGTTGACCTGGGGTGAGATCAGTGTGCCGGTAGGCTGGCTCAGGCCGCGCATGATGGCCTTGTTTAGCGTGCTGCTGTCAATCGCTTCGTACAACGCTTTGCGCACCCGCACGTCTTTGAGTGGGTTTTTGCCTTTAACGCTGGAGCCAGGCATCTCGTCGCGGAACTGGTCCATGCCCAAAAAAATGGTGCGGTTTTCCGCGCCGTCCAGCACCTTTAAGTCTTTGTTGGTGCGCATTCTGGCCAAGTCTTGCAGGCTGGGATCAAGTACCAGGTCAACCTCGCCGGACAGCAGCGCGGCAACACGCGTGGCTTCAGACTTGATCGGCGTGTAGACGATCTCAAGCACATTGCCTTCCAGTTTGCCCCACCAGTTAGGGTTGCGCTTAAACACCAGTTTCTGGTCCGGCTGCCAGCTTTCGACCATGAAGGGGCCAGTGCCCATGGCATTGCGGTGAGCAAAGCTTTCGTCTTTGGTTTTGATGTCTTTGGGCTCGGTTGATTTGTTTTTCTCAGACCAGGCTTTGCTCATGACTCGAAGTTCGGTGAGCTGGTTCATCAGCACCGGGTTGGGCGCTTTGAGCGCGATTTCGATGGTGGATTCACCAACTTTGCTGACCTTGTCTATGCCTTGCGCAAACACGCCGTAATTAGATGTTTTGGCCATCGCCCGGTTCAGTGAAAACACCACGTCATCTGCAATCAAAGTACTGCCATCGCTGAATTTCACGCCTTTGCGCAGCTCGATGCGCATCAATGCTGGCGTGACCAGTTTCCAATCTGTGGCTAGCATCGGCTCGATTTTGAAAGTGCGGCTGTTGTAGTACACCAAAGATTCATACACCGCCGCATGCACGCCGTTGCCCAATGCGTTGTTTTGCGAATGGATGTCAAGCGTCGGGATGTCGCTGGCGCTGGTCCATTTGAAGGTTTTGGCGCTGGCGGTTTGGCTCAAGGCCAAGGCGGCCACCAGCAAGGCGAATTTGAAGGTCATGTGCAGTCCTTTACGCCTGAAAAAATAGGCGATTGGCAAAAGCACGAACTATGCCTTAAACCCCGGCTTGGGGGTCATCGGGCTTTTACTGAGACAGCCCCATCGGTCTGGGGAACTCAGTGCAATGATATTGGCGTGGTAGCCAGGCCACTGTATCCTTCGAGCGTATCTTCAATTTCTTGCTGGGTAGGTGTGTTGATCTGCCAGGCACTGAGGCGCTGCTGAAACATTTCGGCCCAGGAGCCATCCAGGTACACCTCTTTGCCAGAGCGCTTGTCAACAATCTCAAAACCGTTGCGTGCCATGTGCGGAATGGTCGGCGGCGGGGCAGATGCTTCAGGCGCGTTGGCATGAATTTGCACCACCACAAAAGATTCTGAGTCGTAAAGCATTTGCATTTGAATTTGTCCTTAAAGCATTTTAAGCCTGCACTGTCATTTCATATAGCAACGACAGTGCCAACTTCAAGGCTGACAGGGTTAATCCGTCCATCCGGACGGCATTTTGATGTATTACTTCACGAACTCTTCACAACTTCAGTCAACTGCTGGTCAATAAAGTCGCCGTTTTGTTGGGTGATCCGGTTGCGAACGGGCAAGTAGCCCAGTGATGGCGCAAACCAGATTTCAACTTTCTGGTCAAACTCTTTACGCGGTTTGCGGGTGAGCTTCAGGGTGGGCATTTGCCCGTTCATCAAGTCCAGGTTTTCTTCGGCCTCGATGACAAATGTCCAGGTGTCGGCCTCGCGCGGGCCAATCGTTAAAAAGGTGATGTTGCTGCCGGGTGGAAAGTCTTGCGGCTTAGCTGCCAGCATGCCACCCAGCTGCAAAAACACACTGACCCGGTCTTGCACTCCCTCTATCCAAGGGGCATCAGGCGTGTTGGCGCTGAAGGTGATTTTGCCTTTGTCGGCCTCAAAATGCGCGGCCAGCTCGCTTCTGAACTTGTCTGCAAATCGGGTGGGCGCCAGCCCGCTATCGGTGATTTTGCCAACGCTGGTCATGCTGCGCGAGCCGACCAGAAAGGCGCTGACTTTCATCATGACCTCATAGCTGTCGCCGTTTGTTTTCCACGCCAACTCGGAATTGGCCTGATAGTTGAGGTTTTTGGACAGGCCGATCACCTTGTACAGCAGGCGCACCGAGCCTGGCAGGCTGATGGCCGTAACGGGTGTGGTTTTGGCGTCAAGGGCAGGCGGTGCAGCGGTAACTACTTGGCTGGGTGTAGCAATAGCTGCGGTTTGAGCTGGCTGGCTGGACGCATCGGGCAGCGCAGGGGCTGCAACAACATCAGGAAGCGCTACCGTTTCAGGAGCTGCTTGCGCACGTATTTCTTGGGCTGCAGCCTGATTTAACGGTTTTTTTGGGGTATTTTGAGCCGTTTTGACGGCTTTTGAAGTCGCAACAGGTGCTGGAGCGACATCAGGGACTGGCGCTGCTTCAATGCTGCGTGTTTTGAATGTTTTGCCGCCCATGTCATCAGGGTTAGCACCTGTGCCAAGCTGGGCGGGCGAGGCTTGCAGCACGAGGACGTGAGCGGCTACCACCAGCACTGCAACGGTGCTCAACGGTTTCCAGCCCGGCGTTCCGCTGGCTTCGACAATGGTTGAACTTGTCATGCCGCAATGTAGCCCAAGTCGCTCGACAGTTGCCGGGCTGCAGCCTTTAGCGGTGTAGCGACTGCGCCGCGCCAATCTGCATCAAAGGTGCTGAGCGAACCCAGCGCCACCATACCGAGCACCATATGGCCATCAGCATCAAACACCGGCGCGCAAAATCCGCCCACGCCGGGCAGCAGCGTGTTGACCACCCGGCCAACGCCGTGCTTGCGCGCTTCGTCCAGTAGCGCGGAAACTTCTGCCATATTGGCGGGCAGGTCATTGCGGCCCAGCTTTTGGGCGCGCGTCAATTCGTCTTTCAGCAAACCCTTCAGCCGGGTATTGACCGCAACTTGCCGCGTGCCCATGAAGGCCGCAAAGCACAAGCCGGTGGCCGACGACAGCAGCGGCATCACGTCGCCCAGGCGCAGATTAACGGTCACAGTCTGGGGCGATTCCTCCCAATGCACCATGCACGGGCCCTGGTTACCCCACACAGCGAGGGCCAGCGTTTGGCCGATTTCGCTCATCAGTGGGCTAAGGCGCT
>Ga0123336_10002031_pt1 | contig 17897 bp, 16 predicted proteins | sample SSSSmetaG_FD_96466 | JGI IMG/M metagenome (GOLD analysis project Ga0123336, IMG submission 96466) | Glacier valley bacterial and archeal communities from Borup Fiord, Nunavut, Canada, to study Microbial Dark Matter (Phase II) - ​SSSS metaG | ecosystem: Environmental > Aquatic > Freshwater > Ice... | reverse complement strand
ATATTTATTTCGTGCTGGTCGGCATCCTCGGCCTCGTGGCGGCGCTCGGCGCGGTCGGCGCGGCGGGTGCACAGCGCTGGTTACAGGTCGGCATTCCGGTCCAGCCTTCGGAACTGGCGAAAATCCTGCTGATTATCGTGATGGCGCAGCACTTGCAAGTGCAATATCAGAAGCTGAACAAGGCACGCACGGTCCTCATCTCACTTGCTTACGTCGCGCTCCCGGCACTGGTTATCTTCGCGCAGCCGAACCTCGGTATCACGCTGCTCGTGATGTTCACCTGGCTGGTCATGGTCTGGGCGGCGGGGCTGCGCAGGCGGCACATGCTGATTGGCATAGGTCTCGTCCTGGTGATTGCGCCTTTGGTCTGGGGGTCGTTGCGTGATTACCAGCGTGGGCGCGTCTTTTCGTTTCTGAGCTGCGACGACACAACCGAAGGCAACTGTTACAACATCAAGCAGAGCCAGATCGCGATTGGCTCCGGCGGTTGGTACGGCCTGGGCTACGCGAACGGCACGCAGACGCAGCTTCGCTTCCTGCGCGTGCGCCACACGGATTTCATTTTCAGCGTGATCGCGCATGAACTCGGTTTCATCGGCGCGATGGCCGTGCTGGTCCTGATCGGGCTGGTCATCTGGCGTGTTCTGCGCGCGGCGGCATTGGCGCGTGACCCCTTGGGGAGCCTGATTTGTTATGGCGTGGCTGCTAACATTTTCTTCCAGACGACGGTTTCGATTGGGATGAACTTACAGCTTCTCCCCGTAACCGGGCTGACGCTGCCCTTTATCAGTTCGGGCGGCTCCTCGCTGCTGACGCTGCTCTTCGGGCTTGGGCTGGTGCAGAGTGTCGTCATGCGCCACAAGCAAATCGATTTCAAGTAATCTATCATGCAGCGCGTCGTCGATCTTGCCTCCGGCCACACGATGGTCGTTTCCGACCTGCACGGCGATCAGGATGCCTTCGCGCGCTATACGGGGCGCTTCCTGCAATTGCGCAGCCGGGGACGCGCGCAGCGTTTGCTGCTGCTCGGCGATTTGATTCACAGCAACGAACCGGAAGACGCCGACTCGAGCCTGCAAATCGTGACTGACATCATGCGTTTGCAGGCGACACTCGGCGCGGATGCGTGTATCGCGCTGCTCGGCAACCACGAAATGGAGCATATCTACAGTTTGCTGCTCGCGCGCGGCAGCTTCGAGTATACGCCGCGCTTCGAGCGTGTGCTGAGTGCGAGCGGCAAACGTGCCGAAATATTGAACTTCTTCCAGGCCATGCCGTTCTATGTGCGGACGGCGGCGGGCGTCTCGTTCACGCACGCCGGACCGGATGGGCGCGCGATGGCCGGGTCAAGGCGCTCGCGACGTTCGATCATCAGGCGCTTCTGGATGAATATACGCGGCGGCTTGACGCGATGGACGCAAACGAGCGCGCCGCCTATCGCGACGAATACGCCCGTACCACACGCGAAGGGCTGGATTATGCAATGCTGGCCGCCGCGCGCATCGCCGTCAGCGGACCCGACGATCCGCGCTACGACGACCTGCTGCGCGGCTTCATGCTCGCCAACCGCAGCATGGAATTCGAGACGCTCTACGACGCGGTATTTATGCGCGCGGAGATGACGATGCCCAGCACTCTATATGAACGGCTACTCCGGCGCTTCCTCGAAACGCTCTCCGAAGATGCGCCCACGCCGCAGCGCGTCCTCGTCACCGGACACATGGATGTCGAGGGCGGCCACAAAGTCGTCACGCGGGCGCACTTGCGGCTCGCGAGCGCGAAGCACGCCACCCCGCGCGAGGCCGGACAGTATCTCCTATTCGATGCCGCGCAGCCCGTCGCGGATGCGCCCGCGCTGGTCGCCGCGCTTGGCTCTGTATTCGTCTAAATCCAGCCGCGCCGCCGGAACAGCAGCACCAGTCCCGCAACCGAAATGAACATCAGCGCGACGATAAATAGAAACAATATCGTCCCGCTGACAGGCAGCACGAGCGGATCGTTCGTCGTCGTGAAATTGAGTTGGAACAATCCCGTGAAGAAAGTCAGTGGCAGGAAGATCATGGAAAGGATCGTCAGGCGGCTGACGGTTGCGCTCAGTTTGCTGGCTTCCTTGCCGTCCACCATGTCGATCACGTTGCTGGCGAGGTCGCGCTGCGCGTCGATTACGTCATAAATGCGCAGCAAACGCTCGTACAGGTGGCGGAATAAATCGCTCGTGCTATCTTCCTGCGTCATGCGCTCCGCGCTGATCAGGTTGGATAATACCTCGCGCTGCGGAGAGACCATCTGCCGCAGGATATTCAATTGCTGCTTCGTCCTGTAAACCGCCTTGCGCGGGTTTTTCGGCTGCTTCGTATTGTTCTCCTCATCCAGCATCAAGCCCTCTTCGAGGTGGTTGAGGTGTACGCTGATACGATCCACGAGGGGATAGTAGGCGTCAATCGTGTACTGAATGGTCAGATACAGAAAATAGGGAAGCCCTTTACGCCACGACGAAGCGCTCATTGCCGCACGATTGTAGGCTTCATCGGCGGCTTTCACATCCGACTTGCGCACCGTCACGAAGTAATTGTCGCCAATCAGACAGTGAATCTCTTTGCTTTCAATTTTGTTAGCCTTGAAATACGGCTCGAAGAGCGACATGAACAGATATTTTGGGTAGACGAGCAGCGACGGGCGGCGGTCATCCCGCATCAAATCTTCGACTACCGACGGGTGTAAATCCAGGACGCTTTCGAGCCAGCGAATTTCTTCCTCTGTGCCATCGACCACATCCATCCAGAGTAAAAAATCGCCTTTGAGTTCTACTTCTAGTTTTTCGCGCGGGAGATTGCGTGAGGGGGTAAAATCTTCATGGATGGGCGACTCGGCGGGAGCGACAATGGAGCGGATCATCGGTGCTTGGCCTCCACAAGAAAAAGGGCGGGGAATAAATCACCCGCCCTAATCATAACATGCGTTGTCGGGACTTTACGCGGATTTAACGCGCTTCTCGACTTCATCACGCACATCATCGACACCACGGCGAACCTGCTCAAGGACCTTCGCGCCCTGATGCTTGCCTTCTTCAAAGGTCTTTTCAACACCCTGTTCGAGCTGCTTGCGGGTCCGATCACCGGTCTGGGGTGCGAGCAACAGCGCGATAACCGCGCCGAGTCCCAATCCACCGACAACGGCGACCAGCGCCAGAACAAACTTCTCGGTTGCAACGCGGCGTTCGGCGTCTTTGCTGTAGTAAATCCGGTTCTGCATTGTGACTTCTCCCTCGGAATTCAATTCCCAACACCCATCGTAGCACTACTATAACGCGCACCATGAAACGGGTCATCAATCAAAGGGTGTATCCTCCAATAGGTCATGTGGTGGATATACCTTCTTCATAATTAGCAGGGTTTGTCGGTTGTGGCAACCACACCTAGAATTTGACCATACGATAGCGAGAGCGGCCATGAATCATAATATCTTCAAAGGGACGCGCCATGTCCTGAAAGAGTTTCGGTCCAGACCGCGTGATCTGATTGTCCTCATCCAGAAGGCGATTGAGCAGTTCAACAACCATCACGCGCCGCAGCTTGCCGCCGCGATGTCCTTCTTCGCGATATTTTCCCTCGCTCCGCTGCTGATCATCGCAATTGCAATCATCAGCGTGATTTTCGGGCAGGAACAGGCGCGCAGTTCGGTCTACAATACGGTTACGGGTCTTGTCGGACCCGAAGCGGGGAAGTTCGTCGTCAGCACGATTGAAGGCATTCGCGGCGACAACTCCTCGATCTTCGCGACCATTTTGAGCCTGCTCGCGATCATCCTCGGCGCGGCGGGCATCTTCGGGCAGATCAAGGCGATGCTGCGCATCATCTGGAATGTGCCAAACCCGCCATCGAAGGGGCTGGTCAGCGATATTTTGCTATTCCTGCGCGAACAGGTTCTATATGTGCTGTTGGTGCTGCTCACGGCAGCGATTATGGTCGTCTCCATCGCGTTCAGCGCGGTATCAGCGGCAGCGGTGACGGTCGCGGGGCAGTATGTGAGCCTCGCGGGTGAGCTGTGGCCTGCCTTGAGCGGATTGATCTCGTTCTTCGTGATTGCGCTCCTCTTCGGCGCGGCCTACCGCTACCTGCCGGGCATCAAAATCCACTGGGGCGATGTTTTCCCCGGAGCGATCCTGACTTCGCTGCTCTTCGCGCTTGGCCGTGCGCTGATCGGGCTGTATCTTGGCCGCAGTTCGGTCACGTCGGCGTATGGTGCGGCGGGGTCGCTGGTCGTTCTGCTGCTCTGGATCAATTACACCGCGACCATTTTGTTTTTAGGGGCAGAGATCACGCAGGTCTACGCCGTGATGTTCGGTTCGCTACAGGGAACAGGCAAGGCCGCCGAACTCGAAGCGACCAACGCGGAATTGAAGCGCGAGCAGAACCCGCTCGATGCAGAGGTGGCAATAGCCGCCGCCACCTCGCCCGCCAAGCCCGAACCGCTGCTCGAAACAGCACCTAGCGCAGGAATGGTTCCAGATAGCGCTTCGACTGCTGAATAGCGTGCTTGCGGCTCTCCAGCGAGTCTTCAAAAGCCTTGTCTTCGACTTCGATGCACACCGCGCCCTTGTAGCGCACATCCGTCAGCGCGGAGAAAAAGCGTCCCCATTCGACGCTGCCGAGGCCGGGTATCTTGGGCGCGTGCCACTTGACGCCCATCACGCCGCGCTCGTAGATCATATCCGGTAGGATTTTTTCATCCTTGAGGTGGACATGTACGAAGCGCGTCCCGAACTCGTGGATGCAGCGCACATAGTCGATCTGCTGCCAGATCAGGTGCGAGGGGTCGAAATTGAGGCCGAAGTGCGCGCCTGGGATGCTCGCGAACATGCGCCGCCAGACTTCCGGCGAGGTAGCGAGGTTCTTGCCGCCCGGCCACTCGTCATAGCTGAACAGCATCGGGCAATTCTCGATGCCGACGCGCACGTTTTGCTGTTCCGCGAAGGCAATAATCGGCTTCCACGTCTCCTCGAAGAGCGGCCATTGGTCGTCGATGGTCTTGAGTGGGTCGCGCCCGATGAACGTATTCATCACGCCGACATCGATCATCGCCGCCGCCGCAATCACCTTGCGGATGTGGTCGGTGTACGTCTCGCGTTCGGCTTTATCGGCAGCCAGCGGATTCGGGTAGTAGCCGAGAGCGGAGATTTTCACGCCATATTTCGCGACGAGTGCCTTCACGCGGTCGGCGTCCGACGCGGTGAAGTTCGTCACATCGAGGTGCGTCACGCCCGCATAACGGCGTTCGGCCTTGCCGACCGGCCAGCACATCAATTCTACACAATCGAAGCCCTGCTGTGCCGCGTAGCTCAATACTTCTTCAAGCGAGAGATCGGGGACAATTGCGCTTACAAATCCGAAGTCCATTTGAATTCAGCCTTTCTTTTGCTTTTGTTCAGTCCGAAAGTACATACCAGCCGGGTGCATCATTGCGACAGTATCGCAAGCTCCCCGCCTTGCCCCACTTCAACCCACCACAACCGGAACACGGCATATTTTCATCCTGTGTGTTCACGCCACGACCGCCACATATCTGACATAACTCCTCGAATGCTACCAGACACCACTCACCAGGCGCGTCTTGTTGCAGGAGCGCCATGTACCGCGTGTCAGGTACAATGATTTCGAGTTTAGCCGTCTGACCACGTACCAGCGCTCGAGAGACATCCAAAGAACTCTGCGCTTTCACCGGATTAAGAATTGCGAGATCAGTTTCCAGCAAACGCATAAATGCTGTTCGCGCCGAGTCAGTTACCACACACAATTCTAGTTCACTCGGCAATTCACGTCCGGGGCAGAACTCCAAATCTCCGTCTTCCCATCCCGTACCACCGCAACATTGGCACAAAACGCCCCAACAAGTGGCACTCACAAAACTGCGATCTCCAAAGCATCCCCAGCACATTGATAGAGAAATGCTCAGTTTCCATGAGCCATTGTCTGTACGGATCAAAGCATATAAGCTGTTGTCCAAGTAAAAATATGCGTCATTCTGAACGACTACCGCCTGTGGAATCTCCGACAAAGCTAGAGGTGGCGCAGGTTTTTGCGCCGGGTGACACATTAAAAGCGTGGGTATGAATATATCGTCATAATCATAATCTGGAGCCAGCCGATCTCCAAAGCACGTTTGGATCGCTTGCCTTTCTGCCTCCGATGTCGCTCGCGATCTGATTGCCAGACATCTTCCAGTGTTGTTTAAGATATGAAGCAGCACTTCTTCGGGCGTCTCGATACTCAAGAGTTATGCTTTCTCGGTGTAATCACTATTCACAGTACCTTTTTTGCGACACTGTAGGGTCAGGCTTGCCCGACCCACGCTAACCTACACATCCACCCACTTCCGCGCCTTGTGACTCTCCATTATCGCATCGCACAGCCGCACCTCGTCGTGACCATCCTCGAAGGTCGGGAAGGGCTTCGGCGCGGCGAAGTCACCCGCCGCGATGTAGCCATAGACCGCGCGGTAAAGCTGCTTGAAGGTATCCGGGAAGCCCTCGTTGTGGCCGCCGGGGTAGTTGGTGTACATACGTGCGCTCTCCGCGAGCAGACCGGGATCGCGCAGGAAATGCTCGTTGGGACGCTCACGGTGGCCGACCCAGAGTTCGTTGGGACGCTCGCTGTCCCACGCAATCGCGCCTTTCGACCCCGCGATCTCGAACGTAAGCTGATTCTTGCGCCCGGCGTTGATCTGGCTCACGTTCATCGTCCCGCGTGCGCCGCCCCGATAATGGAACAGGACCGCGCCCGTATCTTCGGTGCGGATCGGCACGCGGTCATATTCGACGGGTCCGGCCTGCTCTTTGCCCTTGAATGTCGCGACAGCCTGACGCGGTTTCTTGCGCTCCGTGATAAACGTGTTCAGGTCCGCGAGCAGCGACTCGACCTTCAACCCGGTGATGAAGCCGAGCAAATCCATCCAGTGCGTGCCGATGTCGCCAATCGCGCGCAGATCGCCACCTTCTTCGGGGACCAGCCGCCAGTTCCAATCGGTATCGTACAATAGCCAATCCTGGATGTACGCGCCGCGCAACGTGTAAATCTCTCCGAGATCGCCATTTTGGACCATTGCCCGCGCTTGCAGCGCCATCGGGTAGAACCGGATGTTGTAATTCACCGCCGCGACGAGGTGCGGATATGCTTTCGCGGCTTCGACGAGCGCGGCTGTCTCCTGCGCATTCATCGCGAGCGGCTTCTCGCAAATGACGTGCTTCCCGGCTTCGAGCGCCGCTTTCGACATCTCGAAGTGTGTCCTGTTCGGCGTGGTGATATGAACCGCATCGAGTTCCGGGTCCTGCAAAATATCCGCGTAGGTCGCGTAGGCGGTTTGCAGGCCGAGCGCACGCGCCGACTCTTCGCTCTTTTGTGCGGTTGAGCCGAGTATTCCCTTGACGCGCACCCCGACCCGGTGGAGTGCTTCGACATGCACGGGACCAATGAACCCGGTCCCTACGACAGCGGCAGTAATCATATTAATCTCCTTGAAAATGGCGGGTCGGTCAAGCCCGACCCCTACACCAAACACGCGAATTGTCTTTGTAGGGGCGATAGCTTGACCCGCCCGGCTCTTTCAACCATCATCTACATGTCAACAGGCGTGATCAGCGCCTTGATCCCGGTCTGTTCCTCGAACGTGCCAAAAGCGCTCTCCCATTCCGTGACGGGGAAGCGGTGCGTGATCAGCGGCTCGGTGCGGACCAGCCCCGCTGCCATGAGCGCAATCGCGCGGTTCCACGAGGCCGGGATACTCGCGTTGCTGCCTGTCGCGATGATTTCCTTGAAGCAAAGCTGGTCGAGGTCCCACGCGACGGGCTTCCCGAAAAGGCCAATTTGTACGTAGCGCCCCTTGCGCCGCACGAGCGTCAGAAGCTGCTGCGCTGCCGGACCCGCACCCGAACATTCATAGACCACATCCGCGCCGAAGCCGCCTTCGGTCAGGCTCGCAACGAGCGCTTGCGGGTCCTCGTTCTGGACATTGACGCAATGATCCGCGCCGAGTTCGGCGGCCAGTGCGAGGCGGTGCGTATCGCGGTTCGTGCCGAGCATGACGACCTTCGCGCCTGCCGCCTTGACGACCTGCAAGGTGAGCAGGCCAATCGCACCCGGTCCGGCGATTACGGCGACATCACCGGGTTCGACGGTCGGCGTCGTCAAAACTGCGTGGCAGACGCACGCGAGCGGCTCCGTGAGCGCCCCGGCCTCGAAATTCACTGTTTCCGGGAGCGTGTGAATATTCCGCGAGGGAACAATCACGTAATTGGTGAACCCGCCGTTTACGCCGGAGCCGATGCTGCGGCGGTTCAGGCACAGGTTGTTTTGCCCGGCGCGGCAATAGCGGCACACGCCGCAGTACGTGAAATATGTTTCGGTCGTGACCCGCGCGCCGACATCCAACCCGGTCACACCCTCACCCAGCGCCGCGATTTCGCCCGCGACCTCGTGACCCAACACGACCGGCGGCCAACTGCGAAACTCGTCCTTGAGGATGTGCAGGTCGGTCCCACATAACCCCGCCGCCTTGACACGAATTTTCACCTGTCCCGGTCCGGCGCTCGGTTCCGGGACCTCGCCCAGGCCGACATTGCCGACGCCGGGCGCGAGCTTCATGATTGCTTGCATAGAAGAGCCTTTAGCTTTACCACCCGCAAAAGAGGAGCATGGAGGCGTTGCGGATTTGAAAAAATTTAACGATACTGTGTTCAGTCTAACGCGCGCTGCACCGTCCGGCAATCCCCACAGGTCGATCTAATTTGAGCGAAGCAACCCGCGAGGAAATTTCCTTGCAGCCGGATACCGTGCGGATCATCGTTCCGCGCGCGTTACGGCTGTATTTCACGCGGCAGCTCGCGCTCGATGTATTCAATGCACTGTTCGCGGGCGCGCTCTATCTATTCATCGCGCTCTGGTTCGTGCTGCCGCCCGTGCAGCATCTTTACGACGGGAACAACATCGCGTATTTCGCACCGACGCATTTCAACGACGCGCGGCAATATACTTTCACCTGCATACAGGGCTACAACATCGTTTCCACGCCGTCGCCCGTGCTGTGGAGCAGCCGCATCAACTGGATGCCCATCTACGGGATGATCCAATGCGCGGCCAACCGCCTGAGCGGGTTCTCGTTCGTCTATCTGCCGCTGATCATCTCCGCGTACATGGCGGTCGCGGCGCTGCTTTTCGCGATCCTTGTGCTGCGCAGTCTGGACGTACCGCGCGCACGCCTCGCCGCGTGGATTGTGCTGATCCCGGTCGTCGGCGGGGCGTGGCTCTATCTGCCGAGCGTGGAAATCACATTTTACGCGATAGGAATGCTGGTCCTCTACCTTGTCCTGCGACCGCCCGCTAATCCGCGCGTTGAATTGGCGCGCGCGGTTGTCGCGTTTGGGCTGGGGGGGGTGTTCATCCTGACCAAGCCGAACGCACTGGCAATGCTCCTGCCGCTGCTATTCGCGTTTGTTTATCAAAGCTGGCGTGCGTCGCAGGCAGAAGGCTATGCGGGCGGACTGCTCGAATTCACCGCCGATCTGGTCATAGCGAATTGCAAGCCGCTCGTGCGTGGAGCAGCCGCCAGCTTCAACCGCGAAATTTTCTGGGAGCAGAAGCCGCTCCGCTACCAGTGGACGGCGCTCATGCTGATGGCCGGGATTACATTCGGCTTTGCGCTGTGGATTTATTGGACGAGCATCATCAGCGGGATTCCGGTCTACTTCCTCAATCAGCAGCTTCTACGCTGGGGGCGCGCGTGGCCGCCCGGCAATATAAGCGAGATGCTGATCTACTTTCGGCAGCCATTCATCGACGTTCTGAGCGCGCGCCCCGCGCAGCTTGCCTCGCTTGCCGATCTCGTCTCCGCGCTGAATACCGCCGTCCCCTTCAAACCCTGGCGGCTTTCGGCAGGCTGGAACCTGCTCGCCTACATCGCGGCGCTGCTGCCCGCTGGGTCGCGGCGCGTACCCGGTTTGATCCGCGTGATGCTCCCGTTGATGGTCTTGTTTCTACTCGCGAGCGGCGCGGCGCATGGCAGCGACCGCTATGTGCTTTCGACGGCGATTGTCGGGATTGGCTGGGCGTGCTGGTTCGCGCCGCGCCGCTCGTTGCGCCGTCCCGCGCCCTGGCTGCGGCTTGCCTTCGTGTTGCTCTTGAGTTGGGCGCTGTCGTCCTATCTGCTTAATCAGATGATGCCGCTTAGCCTGCCCGATGCCTATGGAATCGAGGACCGTCCGTAATGCAACTGCTGAATTACGTTCATGTCAACCGCATCATGCGCGTGCTGATCGTGCTTGCGCTCATACTTTCCGGCGCGTTGGTCGTAGCCGCCGCGCGCCCGCCACCGAAATATTTAGGCACGTTCGATGCAATTGTCGGCAGAGCGGAGCCGTTCCTCGCGCAGGGTGAACAGCTCGCGGGGACCGTCACCGTCTCGCACGCGGCGGTCGTCACCTTTCCACAGGATTGGAACCGCGCTGAATTGTTCTGCATGATGATCGAACATCAGCGCGGACCCGCCCCGACGCGCATCATGTGGGATGAATATTTGCCACAAACGCGCTGGGACGATAAACCCGCCGATACGGTCTATGTGTATCCACAGGGCGCGATCAGCAACATCAAGGCATATGCGGCAGCAGGCGGCAACCCCGCGCTTCGTAACGGTGAGATCAACGGGCGCGTGACGACTGAGCTAGGCTACCGCGTGAAATGGATCGGCTACGATCCGTATCCGATCTATGCGGATCGCCCGGTCGCGGGTATCTACTGCCTCGATTTCGATGTGAACGGCTATCGCTATGTGCCGCCGACGTTCATTTTCGATTTCAATCTGCAAAACGTGAACCTGCTACAAAATCCGCGCTACACGTTCCGCAAAGACGACCAGCAACCCACCGATAACCTGCCCAAAACAGTGTACCTGCTCACTGTCCAGACCATTGACCAATATCTGACCGACCTCGCCAACACCGAGCCGGAAATTGTCGTGAAGACGCCAGCGAATACAGCACGTCAATAGGCGTGGAACCAGCCCGGCACGAGCGCAGGCGACGGTCCGGCGTGATCCTGCCAGCGCGCCGCCGAATTTGCGCAAATCTTCGCGAGGGTCCGCATCCGCTCGCGGGCAGTCGTCGCGAGGAAGTGGCTGCGCGCGTCACCTTGCAATGCGACGGCTTCCGACCAGACTGCGCGCCCCGCGATGACCCCACTTGCGCCGGCCTCACACGCGGCCTGCACCTGCTTCACAAAAATATCGAAACTGACGCCCGCACTCAGCAGCGTCCAGGGGACCGTACAGACGGCGCTCATCTCGTGCAGCGCGTCGTGCCAAACGGCTTGATCCTGTGTGGCATCGCACGGGAATTCCAGCTTGAGGACATCCACGCCCATCTCGCTGAACGTGCGCGCACTGTCGATCACGACCTGCCGCAGTTCGTCGGCGGGGAGCGGCTTATCGGGGTCCAGCGAATAGGCAATCGGTTCGAGGAAAAATGGAATATCGCTGATGTGACATTGTTCCAGCACCTGCGCCGCGAAAAGCCGCTGATTGGCCGCGTTACCTGCGCCGGGATGGTAATAGAGCAGCAGCTTCACGCCGGAGCCACCCGCGCGCTTGATCCGTTCGACGCCCCAACCTTCGATCAGGGTTGTCGTGCGGCGGCTCGGATGCAAACTGTAATCGGTCACTTCGAGCGGCATGAGCAGCCCCGCCCGCGCGCTCCTTGGCGCGGCGAGGAAGCCCGGTAGCCCGTATTCCGGGTCGGTCAGGACAGCGCTCGCTTCTGGCAACAGCGCCGCAATAACTTCGCTCTTGAAAGCGGCGAACTCCGCATCGGTGAGCGCCCGCCCCGCTGCATTGTCGAGCGAGCCGCGCAGGTTGCCCCGATGGTCCAGCGCGAGGACGACGAAGTGACCCTCAGGCGTGCTGCTCTGGCCGAGGTGACGCCAGCGACCGGGCGTGAATGCGCTAGAAGCCACCGTGCGCCTCGATGAAGGCAAGCGTCTCTGCAAGCGTCGGCATAGCGTTCGCGCAGCCTTGCCGTGTGACGACAATCGCGCCGTTCGCGTTGCCCATCCGTGCGCTTTTCAGCCAGCCCCAATCATTCAGGTAGCCGTAAATGAAGCCGCTCGCGTAAGCATCGCCCGCGCCGAGGACGTTCAGTACGTCGATTTTGAAGGGTTTCGCGTGGTGGACCTGCCCATCTTTGGTGTAAACCGCCGAACCAAGTTCGCCCAATTTGAAAATGACGGCCTTGCGCACACCCGCGAGCAGCCGCGCGATAGCTGTCTCTACACTCGTCTCGCCCGTCGAAGCGATTAGTTCGGCCTCGTTGCCAATGGCAATATCGACCAGCGGGAGCGTATTGCGCACCGCGACACCATACGCCCGCGCGTCGAACCACTGGTCGGCGCGGTAATCGATGTCCATGATCACGTCGGTTCCGGCGCGGGCTGCCTTTTCCGCTGCATATTGAGTCGCGCTGCGGCTGGGGTCGCGAATGAGCGCGGTCCCGCTGATGAGCAGTACGCGCGCTGCTTCGACGGGCGCGGCGTCCACGTCGTCAAAATCGAGTTCGAGGTCCGGGTTGTTATCGCGGTAAAAAATCAACGGGAATTTATCGGGCGGCTGGATGCCAAGCAGCACGGCGGGCGTGCGGCGGCCTGCTTTGGTCGGCGTGAAACGGTGATCGACGCCTTCCTTATCGAGGAAGTGGCGCACGAAGTCGCCGACCTTATCCGCGCCTATGCCCGTCATGAGCGCGACGTGCAAGCCCAATCGCCGCGTACCGACCGCAATATTGGTCGGGCAGCCGCCGACGAGCGCCGCAAAACTGGTTATTTCCTCGAAAGGCGCGCCAATATCATTCGCGTAAAGATCAATCGAGCAGCGCCCCATGCTCAACAGATCGAATGTCTTTTCCATGTGAAAGGGGTTCCGTGCAGTGCGGGTCGGCAAAACAGGCGGGAGTATAGCCGTCTGGGTACATGCTTGCAACGAAACCTCACCAACTGTAAAAAGTATTTCAAAAATTGCAGGTAAATTTTGAAGTCGAGGCATATCAAATGCTGGAGATGATTTCAACGTTCAAAACATTTATTGAATTGGCTGAACATACTGCAAAAGCTCTGCTTTAATGTCAGGTGCTATCGAAGACTCGGATGATAATTCCTACGGAAAAACAGCGCGGATTTAGCCTCCACGCCTTGCCCTAGCGGATCACTTCTACTTCGTAAGCGGCATACTGATTGTAATCAGCGCGCCCCGGTTCTTGCCTTCGCTCTCCGCCCAGATACGCCCGCCATGCGCCTCGACGATGCCTTTTGCGATGCCGAGTCCGAGTCCAAGTCCGTTATGATGGCGCGTCATGTGGTCTTCGGCCTGATAGAAATACTCGAAAACATGGTCGATTTGTTCCAATTCAATGCCAATCCCCGTATCGCGCACGCGCAGCCAGACTTCCGCGCCGTGTCGCTCCGTGTACAGGTAAATCTTGCCCCCATGCGGGGTGAATTTCACCGCGTTGTTGAGGATGTTGCCGAGTGCCATCTCGATGCGCAGCGCGTCGAGCGTGACCACCTCGGACAGCCCCGGATAGGCGACCTCGATGTATTGATCCTTCGCCTGCGCCATCGGTTCGGCCTGCTTCTGCGCGGCTTCCAGAACGGAGACGAGCGAGACCGTTTGCAGCACCAATTCGGCCTGCCCAAGCTGCAAATGATTGATGCTGGTCAGGTTTTCGATAATGTCCGCGAGGTGCTGTGCGGCGTCCAATACTTTTTTGACGTGACCGCTGGCGTCGCCTTCGGCCTCTTCCTGCAAGAAGCCCGCATAGCCGATCACGATGTTCAAGGGCGTGCGCAGTTCGTGAGAAGCAATTGCGATGAAATCACTTTTGAGTTTATCGACTTCTTTAAGCTTCTCGTTGAGCCTGCGCAAACTTTCGGATTGTTCCGCGTTGTTGATCGCGACCGCCGCCATCGACGCGAGTATTTCAAGGAAGTTCTGGTCGGCTTTGGTCCAATCCGGTCCGATGCGGTTGACGACTTCCAGCACGCCGACAATTTCATCGTGGATACGCATCGGGACGCCCATCAGCGAACTCGTCACGAATTCGATTTCGCGGTCTACCAGTCGATTGATACGTGGATCGTTCGTCGCGTCGGAAATAATGATTGGAACGCCGCTCTGCACGATCTCACCCGCGATACTGCCCGTCGTTGGGACGAGGATGCGGTTCAATTCGGACGCATGTTCGGTGTTACTCGCGATGAAATATAGCTCGTTGGTGCGCGGGTCCAACAGCAAAATCGAGGCCGAATCCGAATGCGTGATCTCGGAGGCGACTTCCATAATATACTTGAGCAGCGTTTCCAGATCGAAGTTCGAGTTCAGGACCAGACTCACATCGAGCAGGCGCTTGAGAATTTCATTCTCAATGTACGGGTCGGTTCCGGGTGCGAAGTTCAAGCTGGTCATTAGGTCTCGATACGTTAATCAGCGGCTCCGCGCGATTATAGACGACTGCGGTGCGCGATACAACCGACGTGGCCTTAATATTGCTGCTAAGGCAACCGCAAGGCCGCTCAGATCGTCTCCCAAACTGCATATTTTTGATACACTCTGTTTTAGCAAATTGGCGTGAAGGACAAAGCATGATGGCCGACATTGCTGCAACCGGGCTGAAACGCGCGCTCGTCACGGGCGCGAATGGCTATATCGCGGGGCGGCTGGTGCTCCGCCTGCTCGAACAGGGCGTCGCGGTCGTGGCTGTCTGCCGTGACCCGCGCAAGGGCGCGTACCTGCGCGGCGCGGAAGTCGTGCAGGGCTACGTCACCGACGGCGCACGGATGCGCGAACTGGCGCAGGGTTGTGATGTCGTGTTCCATGTCGCGGCGGCATTCAACGAGGCGGCGACGGTGCAGTATCGAACCAACGTGATCGGGTCGGTGCGTGTTGCGGAGGCTGCGCAGGCCGCGCATGTGCGGCGCTTCGTCCACGTCAGCACGATTGGCGTCTACGGGATTGACATCGACGGACGGATCACCGAAGCGCACGCGCAGCATCCCTCACCGCGCGATTTCTACCAGCAGAGCAAGAAACTCGGTGAAGATGCAGTGTGGGACTTTGCGAAAGCAAGCGGCCTGCCGACAACTGTAATCCGGCCTGCGATGGTCTACGGCTCCGGCTCCGCTTTCTGGTCGCGGATGCTCTACCAACTGACCGATAAATTGCCGTTCGTGCCGCAGTTCTCCGGTACGGCACATCCGATCTACATCGACGACGTGGTGGATATGCTGCTCCTGCTCGCGACGCACCCCGACGCGGTGGGCGAGGCGTTCCATTGCGCGCCGGACCCCGCCCCAATCTGGCCGGAATACGTCGGCCACTTCGCGCGAATGCTTGGCAAAACGCGCACCAGATCGTTCCCGGCAGCGGGTATCGCCAGCTTCGTCGCGCCGCTCGAATTGCTGCTGCGCCTCAAGAGCGATGCGCCGACCGATATCAGCGGCACGTTGCGCTTCGTCTCACGGCACGCAACTTATTCAATGGACAAGGCGCGCGAATTGCTTGGTTGGGAACCGCGCGTCCCGCTCGCGGAGGGTATGGCCGCATCGGAAGCATGGCTGCGCGGCGAGGTGCGCGACGTGATGGAAAGTGAAGCCGTTATATAGGGACGGGCGAGGCAAGCCGTCGCCCCTACAATTGATCTGCGCCTTGTGTAGGGGTCGGGCTTGACCGACCCATCTTCATTACCGTGCCAAGAAAACACCGGGCGGGTCAAGCCCCGCCCCTACAACCTATTTCGCCGGACTGTAATCGAAATAGGAATTCAGCCGCCGCTCGACGATCTCCTCGATCACGACAGTGGGCTGCACCAGACCGATCAGCGGCTCCGCGATCTCCGGTGCGTAACGCGCCTTGGCAAATGTCGTCTGGCCGAAGTTCTCCGCGAGGAAAACCTGCATCCGGTCCAGGAACGAGTCGTAGAAAATCAGCGCGCGGCCATTTGCCGCAGTACAGGTGAAGTTGTGGCTCTCAATCCAGTAGGGCAGCGAAACGGCGAGTTCCGGGCTGCCTTCTTTTGCGCAGGCATCCGGTTTTTCATAATAAACCGTCATTTCCGTTGGCGGCAGACCCATCAGCTTTCCAAGATCGCCCGTGTGCAGGATCGGGACGGGTCGCCACCCCACAGATGCGGGCAGGCCGAGCGCGCGCGTGATTGCCTGATACGCCGCATACGCGCCCGGCGTATTCCAGTGCGTATCGGTTCTAAAGAAGACCTGCGTTCCGCTCGCTTTCGCTTCGAGCAGCGGCGCGCGTAAATCCACGAACTCCACATCGGTATGTGCGCGCATATAGGCGAGGAATTGATCGATCCGCCGATAGGTACTGACGACGTTCAACCGCGACGGCACGAATTCCGGGTAGATGGATTGCTTGTCCGGCGCAAGCACAAAGATATAACGGATGCCCTGCTCTGTAAGCCGGTTCTTGCGCGTTTGCAGGTAGCCCGCCGCGTTTTGCAGATAGGTATCCGAAAGTTGAATCAGGCCGCGATAATCATCCATCGCATATTCAGACGCCTTGCCGGAGTAATAGAGCCAGCCATCCTCACCAATCAGCACGCTATCGCGTGGAGCGGAGCGCAGCGCGTAGTACATCAGGAATCCATAAATCGACGTGAGTGCGTCGCGCAAGCCAAACTGATCGCTCACATAGCGCTCGATTGCATTGAACGTGTCTTTGATCGGATGACCAAGCAGTTCGCGAAAATTGGGGACCTGCGCCAGATAGCGGTTCTCGTTCACGGAGATCGTCGCGTTTGGCGTCGTGAGCATGATCACAGGCGGTACGCCGAGCATCAAAATGAACACGAGAACAGTCAGACGGTGGATCGTTTTCAAATCAAAACCTGAAATAGATGAATGGGTTGTAGGTATTCACGACCAGCGTCATCGCGCACAGGATGAACAGCCCCGCGCAAGCAGCCAGCCGGACCACTGCCGCCGCTTCCGGCTGTACAACGCGCATTTTGAGGAGAGCAGCACTGTGAAAGGAAAATAGCACACCCATCAGCAGCGCGAGAATGGTACGCATGTCCAGATACAAGCTTAAATGGTAAATCGTACCTTCCGGCGACAGGCTGAACATGCGCGCGAGGTAGCCGACCGCATAGGGCAGCGTATCAGAACGAAACAGCACCCATGCGCACATTACCACGAGCAGCGCGTAGCCATGTTGCGCGAGGCGCGGCAGCCATTCCAGCACACGCGCGAACCCCAGCCGCTCCACGACGAGGAATGTACCATGCAGCAGCCCCCACAGCACGAACGTCCAGCTTGCGCCGTGCCACAGCCCGGTCAGGAAGAAGACGATGTAGAGGTTGAGGTAGGTCCGCACCGCACCCTTACGATTGCCGCCGAGCGGGATATACACATAATCGCGGAACCACGTCGAGAGCGTGATGTGCCAGCGCCGCCAGAAATCCTGTATCGAGCGCGCGGCATATGGATAGTTGAAGTTCTCCGGGAGCCGGAAGCCGAACATCAACCCCAGCCCTACCGCCATATCCGAATAGCCGGAGAAATCGAAGTAGATTTGCAGCGTATAGCAGGCGATGCCGAGCCAGGCCAGCGCCGTCCCAATCTGTGCCGGATCGAGCGCGAAAACCGTATCCGCGACGCGCGCGACCACATTGGCGATCAACACCTTCTTCGAGAGGCCGATCACGAAGCGATAAATACCTTCTGTAAAACTTTCCGCAGTGATTTCACGCTTGCGAAGCTGCGGCGCGATAGCGTGATAGCGCACGATTGGACCCGCGATAAGCTGCGGGAACAGCAGAATGTACAGCGCGAGCGCGAACGGGTTGCGCT
>Ga0123336_10002028_pt1 | contig 17903 bp, 13 predicted proteins | sample SSSSmetaG_FD_96466 | JGI IMG/M metagenome (GOLD analysis project Ga0123336, IMG submission 96466) | Glacier valley bacterial and archeal communities from Borup Fiord, Nunavut, Canada, to study Microbial Dark Matter (Phase II) - ​SSSS metaG | ecosystem: Environmental > Aquatic > Freshwater > Ice... | reverse complement strand
TTGCCGGCGCATCGCGGCGAAGAAATCACCGACGGTGTGCTCGAAGGTCCACGCTCGGCGGTCTTCCAGCAAGCCGCGAACCGCTTGCATATCCAGATGGCGTTGGTCGAGCGTCTCCTCGGGGGTTGGTAGTGCCACCCGGCCCGAAAAAGATCATCGAGGGGCTCGGCGCGGTGAACCTCATCCCCAAGCGTCTGCACATGGGTGAGGCGGAGCTCGCGGCGCTCGGAAGGCTCGGTGCCGAGGCTGGCTTCGTGTTGTCCCGCGTCGACGGCGTGACCACGCTCGGCGACATCTGCATGCTGGTGCCGTTTCCGGAGACACAGACGCACGGCATCTTGAAGAAGCTCTGGGAAGTGGGCGCGCTCGATCTGCCGGGGATGAAGCGGCCCAAGGGCGCGACCATGGAGTCGCGGCACAGCTCGCCACCACCGACGGCAAGTGCGTCGACCAGCGTCGCCGCGGGGGCGCCGAAGGTCGCTGTTCCGACGGTGACCGTGGCGCGGCGGGAGGTCAAGCCGTTGCAACCGCCACCCGACGCCCATCTGCTCGCGCTGCCGGCGGAGCAGCAGCTCCGCATCGACACCGTGCTGGCCGGCATCGAGGTCTGGAACGCCTTCGAGCTCCTCGAGCTCGAGGTCGGCGCCGACGACAAAGAGATCAAGCGCGCTTATTTTCGGCTCTCGAAGGAGTTCCATCCCGACCGCTATTTCGGGAAAGATATCGGCGCCTATCGCGATCGGCTGACCAAGATTTTCCAGAATCTGAAGGCCTCGTTCGAGCTGCTCTCCGACGCCGCGCGACGGCAGGCGTACATGGAGTCGATGGGGATGTAGTCAGCGGCCGCGCAGGCGGTTGGCCTGGCGGTCGACGGACGGGCTGCGCAGGTCGTCGTGAATCTCGACGGTGTCGAAGCGCTTGGCTGGCAGAACCTTGAGCGATTCGGCGACGATGGTCTTGATCTCCGACGCGCGGAGGTCGCTGTCCGACGGCCAGACGACGAGGCGCTTTTTCTCGATGCGCATCCACGCGTTGAGATCGATCTCCACCGCCATCGGCGCGTGCGCCAAGATCTCCGTCGCCCAGTCGCGAAAATAGAACGGGTAGAGCTTGAGCCGGAGCACGTCGAGCTGGCGGCCGAGTCGGCTTTTCCAGATCGGCCGGAGCTTCGTCGGATCGTCGTCAGCGCCGTACCAGAACGTGAATTGCAGGGTGCGCAGCGACGGCATGCCCACCGGATCGAGGAGGCTGTGCCACAGCCCATCGTCGTCGATGAACGCGCCGGATAGCTCTTCGATGGCGAACGGCTGGCTCGCCTGGGCCAATGCTTCGATCACCGGCTCGGCGCCACCGTGCAAAAACCGCAGCCCGCGCATTACCGGATGCATCAAAAGCTCACGCGCACCGCCGTCGGTGGCGTCGAGCGTGAAGCGGCGCACCCCAGCCCAAGCGGGATGGCCCACCGCGGCCGGAACCTGGCCGCGCTTGGGCCAAAACGTGCAGTCGTCCAGGAATCCCCGTCGCCAGATGCGCGACGCTTTGGTGGTCACGAGCGCGACCGGACCGAGCCACTCTTTTTCGTGCAGTTTCAACAGCCGTCGCTGGCGGGCCAGATCGGCGCGCGACCACGGCTCCGGCCTGAGCTGCAGCGCGATGAATTCTCCGCGCGGATCGCCGTGTTCGATGAGCGCATCGGCCAGCACCAGCCGCGGCGCGTCGTCGTCGGGTTGACGGCGGACCGCTTCCCACAAATCGTCGCGCATCAGCACAGGCGCGCGACTTCCTGATCGACGCCGCCATCACGCAGTGCATCGTCGACGGTGACCGACTCGAAGTAGCCGGCCGGGAGCGCGCGTAAGCCGTCTCGCACGATCTCCGGTAATGGCTTCCAGCCACGCATCGGCTGGGTCGCCGGCATCACCGTCAGGCGTTTTCCGTCGAAGCGAAAGGTCACTTCCATCCCCAGCTCCACCGGCATTGGCGCGTGCTGCATGATCTCCTGCGCCCACGCTCCAAAAAAGTTGGTGTAGACCCGCATCTTGAGCACCTGGAGCTGTCGGCCAAGCGGGCTCGGCCACAGCGCGCGCAGCGACTCGGGGGCAGAGCCATTGCCGAACGGAGAGGTCAGCATGATCTCCCGCAGCGACGGCAAACCACGCGGCGCCAACAGCTCGGGCATGAACGAGCCGGTGCGCACGAGGAGCGCGCTCAGCCGCTCCACCGCCCAGGGCAGGTCGCTCTCGGCCATGGTGGTCAACATCGCGTCGGGTGGATTCTCGACGACACGCAGGTTGCGGAGCACGGGATGGGTCACGATGGCGGCGCCTTTGTCGGCGTCGTGCGAAAACATCGTGAGGTGCCGGACCGTGCTCCATACCCGATGCCCGACTGCGGCGGCCAGAAACTTTCCACGCGGGAGCAGGCTGCATTCGTCGAGGAAGCCACGCCGCCAGACGCGCGCCTTGTGGGTCACATCAGCGACGGGACCGAGCCACTCTTTCTCGTGCGCTACGAGGAGCTGCGCCATGCGCTTCTGCTCGGCCTTGTCGAGCTCGGGCCGGAGCTGGAGAAAGATGAATTCGCCGCGCGGATTGTCTTCCTCGATGAGCGCGTCGGCCAGCACTAGACGTGGGCCGTCATCGTCGAGATGAGCGTAGATCTCCGACCAGATGTCGTCGGTGCGCTGCGGCTTCGGCGCCACCACCGGAGCAGCCGCGAGCTCACGCGGCGCATCCGGAAATCTTGCAATGAGCGTGGCCACCAGCTTCCGTAGCTGGCCCTCGACGCGCTCGCCCATGATCGTCGGACCAAAGACCTTGCGATAGTCCGCTGCCAAGCCGGCCAGCGGCGCCACCACGTCGGGCCCTGCGTGCTGCTCGAGAAGCGACACGACCTCGTTCCACAGCGGCTTTGTCTTCTGCCCGGTGTAGGGCGGATCGGCGAGAATCCCGACGAGAAGAGTGGCGAGCTCGGCATTGGGGGCTTGGCGGCTGCGCTCCTTGCCGAGTGCTTTTACCTCCTCGGTGAGGTCGGGCATGGGCTTGGTGCGGTCAATCGTGAGCATCTGTGGTACGATAGCGCCAACCTGCCGGAGTGTCGCCACGTGTCAGATAAGGTCATCGGCATCGATCTCGGCACCACCAATTCCTGTGTAGCCGTGGTCGAAAACGGCACCCCCGTGGTCATTCCAAATCGCGGCGGCTATCGGACCACACCGTCGATGGTGGCCATCACCGAGAGCGGCAAGCGCCTCGTCGGGCACATCGCCAAGCGCCAGGCCATCACCAACGCCGAGCACACGGTGTATGCCGCCAAGCGCCTCATCGGCCGCAAGTGGGACTCGCCGCCGGTGGCCCAGGCGCAGGAAATGTGCAGCTACAAGCTCGTCGAAGGGCCGCACGGCGACGTCCGCATTCAGCTGCGTGGGGAGGATTATTCCATCCCCGAGATCTCCGCTTACGTGCTGCAAGAGATGAAGCTGATTGCCGAGGAATATCTCGGACATCCCGTCGAGAAAGCGGTCGTCACCGTGCCCGCGTATTTCAACGACGGCCAGCGACAAGCGACCAAGGACTCGGGGCGCATCGCCGGGCTCGACGTCATCCGCATCATCAACGAGCCAACCGCGGCGGCGCTGGCTTACGGCTTTGGCAAGTCGCTGGAGCGCAAAGTCGCGGTCTTCGATCTCGGGGGCGGCACCTTCGATATTTCGATCCTGGAGCTCGGCAACGGCGTGTTCGAGGTCATCTCGACGGCAGGCGATACATTTCTCGGCGGCGAAGACTTCGACAAGCGCGTCATCGACTGGCTGGTGTTCGGTTTTGCCAAGGAGCACCACCTCGATCTGCGGCGCGACAAGATGGCGCTGCAGCGGCTCAAAGACGTGGCTGAGAAAGCCAAGTGCGAGCTCTCGACCGCGAAAGAAGCCGAGATCAACCTCCCGTTCATCATCTCCAAGGACGGCGAAGCGCTGCATCTCCAGCGCACGCTGACGCGCGAGAAGCTCGAGGAGCTGACCGAAGATCTCGTCGAGAAATGCGTGCAGATCTGCCGCAAGACGCTGGTCGAAGCCGACATGGACAAGTCGTCCATCGAAGACGTGATTCTCGTCGGTGGCATGACGCGTATGCCACGCATTCAGGAAGAGGTCGCCAAGTTCTTCGGCATGGAACCGTGCAAAGGCGTACACCCCGACGAGGTCGTGGCGCTGGGGGCTTCGATCCAGGGCGCGGCGCTGTTGCATGAAGAGTCGGACATGCTGCTTCTCGACGTGACGCCGCACTCGCTCGGCATCATGATCGTCGGTGGCTACTTCCACCGGCTCATCCAGCAGAACACCACCGTGCCGACGCAGGCCAGCCACGTCTTCACGACGATCAAAGACAACCAGACCTCGGTGAAGATCTTGGTCTTGCAAGGTGAAGCCGATCGCGCCGAGGAGAACGAGCTGCTCGGCGAGTTCATCCTGACCGGGCTCCGTCGGGCGCCGAAGGCCGAAGTGGAGATCGAGGTCACCTTCGAGATCTCCGCCGACGGCATCGTGTCGGTGTCGGCCAAGGACATGGAGACGGGCATCAAGCAGGCCATCACCGTCACCGCCACCTCCGGCCTCACCGAGGACGAAATCCGCAAGATGGTGGAGGAGTCAAAGGATTATCTCCTCGATCAGAAACACACCGAGGAGTTCGAGGTCAAAAAGCAGGCAGCGGAGAAGCTGGTCGACGAGATCGAGGGGCTGTTTCCCAAGGTCGAAGCCGCCATCGCCGGCAGCGACTTCGGCGCCGATGCCATCAAGAAAGCGCGCAGCGTCGTCGATCGCGCCAAGCAAGCCTTCGAGTCGCGTGAGGTGCAGGCCGTCGTCGAGTGCACCGAGGCGCTCAACCGCACGCTCAACATGTTCAAGGGCGTGGTCGCCAAGGCGCGCGTAGGGTAAGGGGTGCCGAGCGGTCGCGACAGCCGCGCCGAGGCTGCCGAGCGGGCCACAGCCCGCATCGAGCAGGGTATCGCCCGTTATGCTGCCGGCGACATTGCGGCGTCGGCGCTGGAGTTCGAAGAGGCCCTGAGGCTCTGTCCCGGCCACGAGCTGGCGCTGCGCTATCTCGGCTGGGTGCGGGCGCTGCAAGCCGGCCGTCAAAGCCTGGGACCAGAGGCTTTCGAGTCTGCCAGCGACGGTGGTCCGTTCGATGCGCCCGGTCCTCTCGATCAGGAGACCTTGGCGGCGCTCAACGATGCGCTCGAGCAGACCGATCCTGGCTCGATGCCGTCGGCGCTGCGCGGCCAGCCGGAGCCGCCGCACGAGGCCGCCCGTCAGAGCGCCGGTGCGCGTGAGGCGATGGAGGCGCTCGATTGGTCGATCTCGTCCTCGGCGATCCCCAAGCCCGCCCCCAGTCTCTTGTCGCCGGCAGAGGTCAAGCCGTCGGTGACGCGGCAGTGGACCAACGAGCCGTCGGCGCGGCGCGCCAGCTCCTCGACGCTGCTCGGCATCTCGCCCGCCACCGGGCCCAAGCTCATCCCGCCAGGGCTCCGGACCGAGCCGCAGTTCGACGACTCGGAGTCGTCTCGCTCGTCGACCCAGCCGTGGTCGAAACCGATCGAGGCGCCCGCGACGCTGCGCAACGCGCCGCCGCTCGACGTCCCCGAGCTCAGCGACGAGCAGCTCCAGCAGCTGGTGCGGCTGGAAGAAGTCGAGGTCTCCGGCGGTCGTCTGGAGATGTTCGCCGATCCAGAGGGCACGCTCGAGTACACCACCCGGCGTGCGCCGTCGGATGACAACCTCGACGAGCTGCCGACACTGACGCCGCTGTTGACCGCGGAGGAGCGCGCCTTTCTGGATACGCCGGCGCCGACACGGCCCCGTCGCCCGTCGCTGCCGCCGATGCACAGCCCAGTCCACAGCGCCCGCTTCGACATCCCCGAAGAGGTGCTGGAGCTGCCGCCGCCGCCCGATCCGCCACGCGCCATCTCCGGCACGCTCGGCTCGAAGCGCACCGGCGTCGATACCAACCAGACTGCGGCCTTGGAGCCGGTCCCGTCGGTGCAGGCGGCGCTCGACGCCGAAGATCCGACGCGTGCGTTCGATGCCGCGGAGGAGTTCGTCACGCAGTTTACCGGTGCAGGCGGCGGCCTGTCGGCGGCGCGCTGTCGCCCACAACACTGGCTGCTCGAGCGCGCCTACGAGCTCTATGTCGGCAACCTCGACGCCATCGTCGGCTTCGGCAAGCCGAGCCCGGATCTCGATCCCCGCCTGGCGTTTTTTCTGTCGCGGGTCGACGGGACGAGCACCGCGGACGAGCTCATCGAAGTGAGCGGCATGCCACGCCTCGAGGCCATGCGCACGCTGGCGTTGTTGTTGCGCCGGGGCGTTCTCCGCACGCAGTGATGCCATGACAGATCGCCGAGGTGCGCTCGGTCTGCTGGTGGTCGGCGTGCTCGGTGTCGTCGGCCTGACGGGGTATCTGGTCCTGAAGGCGACCTCGGGCACGCTCGCCCCAGCGCTGTTTTTCGACGTGCTCGCGGTCATCTTCCTCATGGCCGGCCTCGGCCGTTGGTTCCGCGGCAAGGCGCTCGGCTCACCCATTTCTCGTCGAGAAGAGCAGCTCACCCGCTCCGGATTTGGCGGTCAGCTGCGGCGGCTCGTGGCTTTCTCGTTCGACCTCTTCATCGTCGGTGGCATCACCGTATTTTTGTATGTCCTGGTGCACGACTTCATGCCCTACGGCGCGCACGATTACGGGTGGTCGTCCTACGGCGCCGACGGCGGCTACCGGCCGCGGGTGGGCGTCGACATGCTCCGCGCCGCCTGGCCCCATCTCCATTCACGAGATCTGTGGGACGAAATCGGACCGTCTTTCGTGGTCATCGTCGTTGGCATCTTGTACCTCGTGCCCGCCGCCATCTGGGGCGCCACGCCAGGCATGCGGGTCTTCGGGCGCGTCTGGCAGCGTCCCAGCGACGGCAAACGCGTGGGCGCGCTGCATGGGCTGGTCCGCGCGCTCGGCACCGCTGCGTTCGCGCCGCTTCAAACAGGGCTGGTGCTCGTCTCCATCCTCGGCACCGGTCAGCGTTATCGCCAGGTCGGTACCGGCCGCGTCTATTACGGTCGCTGGGCCTTCCTCAAAGTGTGCACCGCCCGTCGCAGCGTCGCGGATCTCGTCTGCCGTACCGAGCTCGCCCCACGCTTCCGGCCCGACGACGGCCGCGGCTGAGCAACAACGTAGCAAAGGATTGCACCGCGGCGTCATCCCGACGCGCTTCCGTTTTCACAGGGAGATGGGAGTTTGGGAGCCGGAATGATGACGGGTCAGATCGGACGAAATCCACCAAATCCCCGTCGGAGAGCCCTTTTTAAACAATTCAGGCTGTCTCCCACCCCCTACCTCTTGTGAAAACGGAAGCGCCTCTGCGCTTCGCCATCGTTTGGATCGAGACCAAGCCGTCCTAATGCGGGCTAGAGGTCGGTAAGCGTTGCGTGTCGCCTGGCGTGCGGGCGATGACGCGGTAGCGGCCGGGCTCGACGTCGCGGGGGACGGCGAAGCTGCCCGTGAAGCGTCCGGTGCCGTCGGTGGTGCAGCGGCCGAGCAGGACGGCGCCGCCGGGGACTTCGAGGTAGAGCTCGATGGGAAGGTTGGTCGGATCGCCGGCGGGGACTTTGGCGGTGCCGGCCAGCTCGACGGTTTCCCCGCGGAAGGACGTTTTGGTGCCGAGCGTGACTTCGAGGATGGCGCGGACGCGACGCGGTTGGCGGGCTTCGGCAGCGACTGCGTCGGCGTCATGGCGGGCGAGCTCGGCCAGGTTGACCGTCGGATGGGGGCCGTCGAAGCCTGAGCCGGGGCCAGAGCCTGATCCACCTGGTCCGGATCCCGAGCCGGATCCAGATCCGCCAGATCCTTCTCCTGAGCCGCCTGAACCAGATCCACCCGACGGAGCGCCCGACGCCGGCTTCGAACCCGCCACCTGACTTTGCTCCACCTTGTGGTCCATCGTCGCCAGGTCACTCAGCCCTTTGGGCGGCGTACCGCCACCGGCCGTGAACGCCGGCGGCGTCGGGAACGGATCCGCACCCCGGTCCCCATACAGCGACTTGCCCTTGCCGCCGACCAATTGCTCGTCGAGCGGCGCGCCACCGAGGTTGATACGCCGCCAGCCGCGCTTCGGGATGTACACCTCGACGAACACATGGATCTCGTTCTCGACGTACCGCACTGGAATCCCGAGCCCCATGGCGGTGATGGCAAAGGCATACGAGCGATGCCGGCAACATCCCTTCTGTGCCAGCGCGAGGTCGAGATAGGACGACCCCGACGGCGCGGGCATCTCGCCGAGCTCGAATGCGCGAAACCAAGCCACCAGAGGATCGAGCACGCTCGCCAGCGACGCATTGGGGCGCGGATGAATGCCAATGCGATCGAGCACCTTCTGCACCCGCGCCCGCAAGCGATCGGGCAACACCCGCCGAATCACCACCGGCTCGTCGCTGAGCCGCACACTGGCCGGGATATCACCGCCAAAATAGCTCACCGGCGCGTCGACCAGCCAGGTCAAGCGCCGCTGGCCGCCGAGCGGCGATCGCACGAACTGGTTGCCGGCGCCATCCTCGGCCAGCTCCACCACGGCGGGCGGCTCGAGCTTGACCTCCAGCACCCGCGAATCACTCGCCACCGACGGAATCGGCACCCAGCGCGCCGGCTCGAGCTCGACCACCGCCGAGCCCCAAAACAGGTCGCGCCCCGTCTGATGCGAGCCGGCACCCAGCACCGGCAGCGCGCGCAAGGTCCGGTCGAATACCTCCAGCACCTCGTCGTCGCAATTGGCCGCGCCGCCCGGACAGGCGGTGATGCGCACCTGATCGAGCGCAGTCATACGTTTGTACGGGAATGGATCGGGATCGAAGATCACATGATACGAGCGCGTGCCTGGTGGCTCTGGCCCGGTCTCGCGATCACTGCGGATCACGTCGCGGCGCTCGGCGCGCTCGTTGGTCTTGTCGCCGGGCTCGCCGCCGGCACCGCTGCCACCGACGATGACTGGGCGCTCGGGCTGCGGCGAGAACACCTGCTCGCCGGGTTGCGGCGGCGCGGTCGCGTCCGGCTGCGAGACCGTTCGCCCGTCGGGCGTGGTGATCGCCGTCGGTGTTCCGCCCGGCACGCTGGCCCGATAGCAAACGTGGTCCTTGCAACGCAGCCCGCCCACCTGCACGCGCTCGTGGAGGACCTGCGCCGATGCAGATGACGCGACGAACAGCGCTACCCACGGCACGACCCAGACCCAACGCGCACTTGCCATCCGGGGAAAGCATAGCCTGCCCGCGCCGCGGCTGCCGCTGCATGCTACTCTGTAAGTTCGATGACTTTGTCCGACCCCAAAGGGGGCATCACCACGTCGCTGGAGCCGTCGACCCACCTCGAGCTCTTCGACAAGCTCGGCGCTCTGCCTCGCGCGCTCGACATTGCGCCCACCCGTCGCATCTACGTCAACCGCAACCTCCGGATGGACGAGATCGACCTCATCGGCTTCGACATGGACTATACCCTGGCGCTCTATCACCAGGGCAACCTCGAGAAGCTCAGCATCGAGTGCACCCTCGAGAAGCTGGTCACGTCCCGCGGCTATCCGCGCGACATCTTGACGCTGGAATACGACCACTCGTTTGGCCTGCGCGGCATCGTCGCCGACCGGCAAAACGGCAACATCGCCAAGATGGACCGCTACGGCCACGTCGGCCGCGTCTATCACGGCCGTCGCCTGCTTCCACGCGAGGAGCGCCACAGCCTCTATCGCACCCAGCGTGTGCGTCTCGCGCACCCGCGCTACGCCTGGATCGACACACTCTTCGCGCTGCCCGAAGCGGTCATGTACGCGACGCTGGTCGACTTTATCGACGCCCACCCTGGCGAGCCCTACAACCAAGGCTACAGCCAGCTCTGGCAGGATATCCGCGACTGCATCGACGAAGCCCACCGCGACGAGACCATGAAGCGCGTCATCCGCGCCAATCTCAAAAGCTACATCGTCCGCGATCCGGAGCTGGCGCCGACGCTGCACAAGTTCCGTAGCTCGGGAAAGCGCCTCTTTCTTCTGACCAACTCGGCGTGGGACTACACCGACCCCGTCATGTCCTATCTCCTCGACGGCGTCTTGCCCGCCTATCCGTCGTGGCGCAGCTACTTCGACGTCATCATCGTCTCCGGCGCCAAGCCGGCGTTCTTCACCGAAAAACGCCCCTTCGTCGAGGTGACCCAGCGCGGCGAGGCCAAAGCCTTCGACGGCACCTTCCACCACAATCACCTGTACCAGGGCGGCAACGTCATCGACTTCGAGGCCAAGGTCGGCGTCGGCGGTGACCGCATCCTCTACATCGGCGACCACATCTACGGCGACATGCTGCGCGCCAAAAAATCGTCGGTGTGGCGCACGGCGATGGTCATCCAGGAGCTCGAAGAAGAGCTCACCCAGCTCGGCCGGCATCGCGGCGCGTTGGCCCGCATGCACCAGCTCGATCTGCAGACCAACCGACTCGATTCCGAGATCAGCTACCAGACCCAGTTGTGGAAGTCGCTGCAGGAAAATAGAGACGCGGGCAAGGACCATGTCGGTGACGAGTCCCGTCGCGAGGCCAAGCGCCGCCTCGACGAGCTGCGGGCCCAGCTCAAGTCGGCGACCGAGGAAATGAAGACGCTCGAGAGCGAGCTCGACCGCTCGTTCAATCCCTACTGGGGCCAGATGTTCCGGGAAGGCACCGAGAATTCGCGTTTCGGCGAGCAGGTCGAGCAATACGCTTGCGTCTACACCAGCCGCGCGTCGAATTTCTTGGCGTACTCGCCGCTCAGGTATTTTCGGTCCCCGCGCGACCATATGCCGCACGAGCTCTAGACCCGCGTGGCGCGTTCGGCGGCGGCGCTCACCGTCGGGGTAGCGATCTTTTTGTCGAAAGTCGCGGGGCTCATCCGCGAGCGGGTGTTTGCCCATTATCTCGGCAACACGCCGGCGGCGGGTGCGTTCAAAGCCGCGCTGCGCATTCCCAATCTGCTGCAGAACCTCTTCGGCGAGGGCGTCCTGTCAGCGTCGTTCATCCCCGAATATGCCCGGCTCAATGAACGCGATCCAGAGGCTGCCGGGCGGCTCGCCGGTGTGATCGGCAGTCTCTTGCTGGTGGTGACGTCGCTCCTCGTGGCCGTGGGCGTGACGCTGGCCGGGCCGCTCACGGGCCTCGTGGCCCCCGGCTACAAAGATGACATCGAGGTCTACGCGCTGACGGTGTCACTGGTGCGCATCATGTTCGGCGGCATCGGCATGCTGGTGCTGGCGGCGTGGTGTCTGTCGGTACTGAACAGTCACCGGAAGTTCTTTCTCTCGTACGTCACGCCGGTGTTGTGGAACGCGGTGCAGATCGCCGCGCTGGTGTGGTTTGGTCGCCGGCTCGTCGCTGGGCCGGAGGGGCGGGCGGCGCTGGCGGTGGAGGTCGCGTGGGCCACGGTGGTGGGCGCAGCGGTGCAGCTCCTCGTGCAATTGCCGGCCGCACTTCGCCTGGTGCGGGGGCTACGGCCGTCGCTGCGCGTGCCGTCGGGCTCCCCGGCGCGCCGAGTGGTGGCGAATTTTGGGCCGGTGGTCGTCGGGCGCGGCGTGGTGCAGCTGTCGGCCTACCTCGACCAGGTCCTGGCCAGCTACCTCGGCGCACCGATGGTGGCGGCCATGGCCTACGCCCAACAGCTTTATCTGTTGCCGATCTCGCTGTTCGGGATGGCCATCTCGGCGTCCGAGCTGCCGGAGATGGCGCGTGAGCTGGCCGGCGAGTCGGGCGCTATCTCCGAGGCAGCCCAAGGGCGCCTCCGACAGCGTGTCAGCGACGGCGCTTCGCGCCTGGTTTTCTTCGTGGTGCCATCGGTGGTGGCGTTCTTGGCGCTCGGCGACGTGGTGGTGGCGCTGTTGTTTCAAAGTGGAAAATTCGGCGCCGACGACACCGTCACCGTGTGGCGCATTCTGGCCGGCTCGACGGTGGGCCTGGTCGCCGCCACCACCGGCCGGCTGTTGTCGTCGTGCTTCTATGCACTTGGCGACACCAAGACGCCGCTCAGGTTGGCGATCATTCGCGTCACCCTCACTGGTGTCGGCGGCTGGGCGCTGGCGTTCCCTCTACCGCATGCGTTGCGGCTCGGGCCGAGCTGGGGTGCGGCCGGGCTCACGGCCGCCGCGGGCCTGGCCGGCTGGCTCGAATTTTATCTGTTGCGTCGCGCGCTCACACGTCGCATCGGTCCGTTTCCCGTCGGTGGCCGGGCGTCGTTGCGCGCCTGGGCAGCAGCGCTGCCGGCTGGTGGAGCAGCCTTTGCGCTGCACCACTACGTGCATCTGCGCTCGCCGATTTTCGACGGTCTGATGGTGCTGTCGCTGTACGGTGCGCTCTACGGTGCAATGGCCCTCTTGCTGGGCGTCCCGGAAGCGCGCGGCATCGTGCGCCGCATGCTTCGTCGTCGTTAGCTGGTTGGGGCTAGGCCAGCCACTTTTCTACGTCGGCGCAGGCCTTCTTGGCGGCGCCGATGATCGCAATCGGATCGCCCGCAGGATTGGCAGCAAAGGTGGCGCTCCACCAATCCACGAACGATTTGCCGTCGCGGACCCCGACTTCTTCGGAGGTGTTGGCCAGCGCTTTTTGGCCGGCGCCTTTGGCCTTCGAGGCCCGACTGCCAGCGAGCGCGTCGTAGAGAAAGCCGGTTCCGAAAGGCAACAGCGTCAGGAATTCGTCGAGCGACTGCGCGACCACACCGCGCGGATCGCCTTCCGAGTCGAGGTACACCACCGGCGCCGTCTCGAGCGCGTCTTTCGGCGACTTGCGGTAGAGCGCAAAGATCGACCCGCTGCCGGTCATGCAGATCGAGACCAGGCTCTTGCCGCGACCTTTGCCGGCCAGCGCGTCGCTGACCCTGTCGTCGCAGCCTTCGAAGTCGACCGCGCTGATGGCGAGCGCACGCAGCGTCGCGAGCTTGTCGTCGAAGCTGAGCGTCTTGGCTTTCGCGGTGGTCTTGCCAGCCGGTTTGGCAGCAGGCTTTTGGCTGAAGGCGGCGATGAGCTCCTTGTCGCCAAAGCGCTTGGCGATGTCGAGCGCCGTCGAGCCCTTCTTGAAATAGGGGTGCACAGGATGGGCACTCTTGCTGACGGCTGCGGGGTTGGCGCCCTTGGCCAGCATGAGGCCAACCAGCGCCGCGTCGCCGAACATGGCCGCGAAATGCAGCGGCGTGAGACCATCTTCGTCGATGGTGGTCACCGTCGCCCCAGCCTCGACGAGCAGCGCCGCACCACGGGCGCAGTCGGCCATGAGCGCGTTGAGGAGCGCGCTCTGGCTGTACTCGTCGTGGGCGGCGTTGGGATCGGCGCCGGCCTTGAGGGCGAGCGCGATGTCGTCCACGTTGGCGTTGCTGCATGCCTGGTACAGATTTGTGAGGGTCTTGGATGCCATGCACCAATTGTACGGGCTACGTGGCCACTTCTTCGAGGGAAGTCTAGGCCGGCGGCCAGACGCGTGTTTCCAGCATGGCGGCGCAGTCGCGCTGGAAGGCGGTGTCGTGGAAGCGGGCCCGGGCGCGCTCGATGGCGGCGCGGGCGGTCTCGTCGCCGAGAGCCAGGGCGCCGACCAGCCAGGTCATGCCGCGCGCGGCGATGAAGTCGGTGGTGCCGCCAAGCTCGGCGCAGATGGCGTCGACGAGAAAATCGGCACCGTTCTCGCCGAGCAGGGCCTCGGGAGTGGCGCCGTGCTGCAGCGCGCGAAAGGCGCACTCGGAGATGTCGCCCAGAAAGGCGCGAAAGGCGGTCGATCCCGAGTGCGGCGCGGCACGCTCGAGCTCCCGGATCCAGGTGGCGAAGAGGGCCGAAGAAGCCTCCGGCACGCTCGTGAGATGAATATAGGCCTGCGGGCTGTAGCGCGACAAGGTGGGGTCGCCAACGGCCTCTGCAGCGAGGCTGGTGGCGCGCCCAGCGATCAACAACGCAGCCGCATGGGCGATGGCGCCGGCCGGACCGGGGAGCGCCGTCGCCAGTTGCTCGACCGTGGCCGCAGCGACGGCAGCATCATGATTGGAGAGCCGCGCCGACAAACGCACCAGGCCAAACGCGGACTGCATCGTTCGCGCACCCCAGGCCTTGAGCTCGGTGCTGGCAGCGACGGCGCGGATCAGACGCCCGGCCGCCGGAGCAGCGTCGAGCTCGCCCGCAGCCACGACCGCAGCGACGGCGGCGAGAGAGGGTAGGGGACCGTCGGTGGCGAGATGGTCCATGGCTCAGTGGCCGCCTGCACCACCCGCACCACCACCCAATGACCGTGCGCGACGCTTGACAGCGTCCGGGCCCTTCTTGGCCAGCTCGTCGAGAAGCGCGCGATCGGCCGGCGACGGCGTCACGCGGAGACAGCCGAGCAGGTCGAGCCGATCGGCCAAGGTCACCTGCTCGTCGACGGCCAGCGCGCGCAGCCGCTCCCGGGCGGGCGGCGGCAAGGCCGTGGCCCGTGCTTCGGCTGCCGCGCGCAGCTGTTGGAGCGGCGGGGCAGGCTTGTCAGCGACGGGCTTTGCGTCCTTGGCCTTGGGTGGCTTGGCCGGCGTCACCATGGCCGTCGACGGCACATCGCGGCACAGGCTTGCCGCCGCTGCAGCCGCCACCTGGGCAGACGAATCCGCGCCGAGCGTCTTGCCCAGCGCCGCATCAGCCGCCGACACGCCGGCCAGCGACTCCGCCGCCGCCCGCCGCACTTCGAAATTGCCGTCGCTGAGCAGAGCCACGAGCGCAGTTTCGTCGACCGCGGTGACCTGACGCAGACCGGCCACCGCCATGATCAGCGGCGACCGCACCGCGGCCGACAGCGACGGTGACTTGGCCCCCACCAGCAAGGTCTTGGCCGCATCGCGCGCGATATCCGACGGGATTTCTTCAGCCTCGATCCGTTCTGGCGCCAGACCCTCGGCAATACGGCGCGCCGCCGTCGCTGCGGCCAGGGCCACCTCGGCGTCCTCGGCCTTGGTCGCCAGCGTGGCCAGATGGGACAGCGACGACCAGGCATCGGCGCACAGCGGCATGGCCCTCAGCGCCGCCAGTCGCTCGGCGGGTGTCCCTTTGTCGGCAGCGTGCTCGAGCCGCGGCACGCCGATACGCGTCGCCAGCCGCTCGATCTCCATCTCGTCACCGAGCTTGACCGCCCGCACCAGCGTCGCCAACGCCGGGCGACGAATGGCGACGATCCCGATGCGAGAGGCCGGCCCGACCGCTGCTGACGGGGCCGGAATCATGACGACGAGCACGAACAGGCTGAACGCATCGGCGAGCACGCCCCGTTCTAACCCGTCACGCCCCGACCTCATTGTTTTCGGATGCAAAAACTTGACGGCGGTGCACCTGTTCAGTAGCTTGAGGTTTGTTCAGGTCCGCCGATTTTCCCGTCGAGGCCCGGCCAGGAGAGCCCATGATCGAGGACAAGCCAGAAGCCGCCAACAAAGCAGCGCTCACCGAGCGGCAGCGCGCGGTGCTGGAGTTCATCAGCCACTCCATCGGCGAGCGCGGCTTTCCGCCGACGCTCCGCGAGATTGGCGAGCACATGGGCATCCGCTCCACCAACGGGGTCAACGACCATCTCAAGGCCCTCGAAAAGAAGGGCTATCTCGAGCGCGAAGATCTGAAGTCGCGCGCGCTGCGCCCGTTGACTCCGGCGCATGACAGCGACTGGCGGGGTCCGGCCCATAGTCAAGACAGCGCCAGCGACGGTCTCGACGACATCACCGCCGCCAATCTGTCGCGCTCGATGGCGTCGCAGCTCGCCGCCTTCACGGGCCAAATGGTCGAGGTGCCCATCCTGGGGCGCGTCGCCGCTGGCGAGCCCATCCTGGCCATCGAGCAGGCCGAGGACACCGTCCGCGTCGACCGCTTCTTCCTCGGTCAGAACCGCGAGGTCTTCGCCCTCAAGATCAAGGGCGACTCGATGATCGAAGCCGGCATCTTCGACGGAGATTTCATCTTCGTGAAGAAGCAGCTCACCGCCCAGCGCGGCGACATCGTGGTGGCCATGATCAACGACGAAGCCACCGTGAAGTACTATTGGCCCGACCCGGAGCGCGACCAGATCTTGTTCAAGCCGGCCAATGCGCGCCTGCAGCCCATCGTGGTTCGCAAGCGCGACTGGAAGAGCGTGAACCTCTTGGGCTTGGTGGTCGGCGTCTACCGCAAGATGTAGATTTGACCCTGTGTCCGGCATGACGCTGAGCCTGGCGACGGAGCGCGGCAATGCTAGACTGACAGCGTGGAGGTCCGACGCCCACGACACGCATTTCGCTGGACGGTCTTCGCCGTCGGGCTCGGCATTGCGCTCGTCGCGCACGTCTTCTACATCATCCCCAAGCTGATCTCCCCGCTCCTCGACAAACCCGAAGCGCCCGTCGAGATCGCCTATATTCCCGAGTCGAACGCCGACTCCACCGATCCCAAGCCCGACGAGCCCAAGGCCGACGAGCCCAAGCCCGACAAGCCCAAGCCGGAAAAAGAAAAGCCCAAGCTCGCTGCCGCCCCCGCGCCGGCCGAGGTCGCAGAGCCGAAGCCCGAGCCGCCGAAGCCCGAGCCGCCCAAGCCTGTCGAGGCCGTCAAGCCGGCACCGCCGCCGCCGCCAATGCCGAAGCAGCGGATGCAGATGGTCGATCAGGAAAAATTCGCCGAGGAGAAAGAGAACCTCGAGGCGCGTTTTTTGGCGCAGCGCAACCACCGCGCCGAGGTCGAGACCCGGGCCAAAGAGACCAACCTCATCCGCGAGGTGGAGTCGAAGGCCAAGGCCCAGACCGAGCCCAACCAGAACCACGACCAAGACATCGGTGGCAAAGAGCAGAAGATCGCCGAGCTCGAGGCGCGCACTGGCCCGGATAAGAGCATGCCGCGCTCGTCGCCCATGCATGGCGACGAAGGCTCACGCGCCAACCCGCAACAGACGCAGCGTGGTGCCCTGTCCATGCGCGATCTCGTCCCCCACGCTGCCGAGTCGCGTCCCGCCGAGAAGAGCCGCGATGGCGTCGAGCTCAACGATCCCGCGCCGGGCGAGCTGCCGCTGGCGCGCACCGGCCGGGATGCGCAGCTGGCCCACGCAGCCAAAAAAGGCGGCGCGGCCTTCCGCATCACGCCGCATATGTACGACGAGATCGAAGGCTACGACACCGCCGAGAAAGAGCGCCGCCAGGCCGCGCGCGCCGAGGTCTCGCACCAGAAAGGTCGCTACGACCGATACCTCGCCAAAGCGGCGGCGGTGCGGTCGTCGATCGAGAACTTCGCCTTCGACGTCAAGCCCGGCAACCAGTCGGAGCTCGGCACGCGCGCATCGCCGTTCGCCGGCTACATCACCGCCATGCACCGGCAGATCCACAAACTTTGGACCTTTGGATTTCTGCAAGATATCGAGCTCCGACCGGGCAAGACCCAGTATGACAACCAGGAGCTGTGGACCCAGTTGCAACTGGTCATCAAGGGCGACGGCACCGTCGAGAAAGTCGGCATCGTCCGCACCTCGGGTGTCCTGGCGTTCGATGTAGCCGCCATCGATTCGGTCATGAGCGCGGCGCCGTTCCCGACGCCGCCACAAGCGATCAAGAGCGCCAACGGCAAGGTCTACATGGACTGGCAGTTTCACCGCGACGACCGCGCCTGCGGCACCTTTGGCGTCGACCCGTACATCCTCACCACACCCGGTGAAGATCAGCCGCACGACACCTCGGAGACCCAGGCCGGCGCGCGCGAGGCGGCCGCCAAGAAACCCGTCGCTGCCGACCCCACACAGCTCAAGGCCCCGCGCGAGCTCAAGCGCCTCGCTCGCAACGAAGAAGCCATGCCGACCGCCCGTCCGGCCGCGCCGGCACCGTCGGTGGTGGTGCCCGAGGTGACCGAAGACGTGCGCGCTG
>Ga0123336_10002027_pt1 | contig 17904 bp, 15 predicted proteins | sample SSSSmetaG_FD_96466 | JGI IMG/M metagenome (GOLD analysis project Ga0123336, IMG submission 96466) | Glacier valley bacterial and archeal communities from Borup Fiord, Nunavut, Canada, to study Microbial Dark Matter (Phase II) - ​SSSS metaG | ecosystem: Environmental > Aquatic > Freshwater > Ice... | reverse complement strand
TCCGCCGATGCCGACAGCGAGCCGACCGCGTCGGGGGCGTCGTCCTCACCCTGGATGACGCGCTGCATCGACGACACCAGCGCCTCCTGGAGGATCGCAGGCACGACCTTCTGCTCGGCGATCTCGCGAAGCGCGACGACCGGGTTCTTGTCGCGGTCGCGGTCGAGCAGGATCTCGGCACCGCTCGAAATCTGGCGCGCGCGGGTCCCCGCCATCAGCACGAGCTCGAAGCGATTGGGGATCTTGTCGACGCAATCTTCGACCGTGACACGCGCCATCGGGCAAACTCCGGGTTATGCGGTAAAGCGAAGCTGGTAGCGGTCGTGAGGCGCGCGGTCAAGGAACGCCGCCTTGACCGCACCTGCGCTTTCCTCTACCGCCACGCCTTCGCAATTGGCCCCGCACGCCCGGTGAAGCGGTGGCCGCATCCAGCAGACTTGGCGGGATGGTGCGAACCCGGGTCGCCGCTGAAAACAGCGGTGCCAACAGCAAATTGGACTTAATAGAATGTCGAAGCGCGCCAACGCGAAGTATAAGCTCGATCGCCGCATGGGCGAGAATATCTGGGGCCGCCCGAAGTCGCCGGTCAACAAGCGCGAATACGGTCCAGGCCAGCACGGCCAGCGCCGCAAGGGCAAGGTGTCGGACTTCGGCATCCAGCTGCGCGCCAAGCAGAAGCTCAAGGGCTATTACGGTGACGTCACCGAGCGCCAGTTCCGCGCGACCTACGCCGAGGCGGTCCGCATGAAGGGCGACACCAGCCAGAACCTGATCGGCCTGCTCGAACAGCGCCTCGACATGGTGATTTTCCGCGCCAAGTTCGCCCCGACGATCTTCGCCGCGCGCCAGATCGTCAACCACGGTCACATCAACGTCAACGGTCGCCGCTGCAACATCGCGTCGGCGAAGGTGAAGCCCGGCGACGTCATCGAGCTCGGCAACAAGGCGAAGGAAATGGCGCTTGTCCTCGAAGCGATGGGCCTCGCCGAGCGCGAAACCCCCGAGTACGTCCAGGTCGACGGTGCCAAGGCGACCTACGTCCGCGTGCCGACCCTCGACGAGGTGCCGTACGCGGTGAAGATGGAGCCGAACCTAGTCGTGGAGTTCTACAGCCGCTAAGCGGCGTGCGGCCCGGCCGGCTGATCGGCGAGACTTCCTCGCCGAAGCCGACCGGCGGCGCGGCTTCGCCGCGACGCCCCTTACTCGCGCCGCAACCCCGCGAAAACCACCCCCGGCACCACCGCCCCGACCCCCCACGCCATCAGGTCGAACAGCGCGAGCAGCCACAGCCCCGGGCTGAATACCGTCATGCCGGCATCGACCGCCGCGACCTGCGCCGCGCTCGCCCCGAGGCCATAGACCGTCGCCGCGACGACCATCCGCGCCGGCACCACCGCCAGCGCGAACACGCCCAGCACCACCGCGACCCCGCCGCGCCTGCCGCGTGTCAGCGCCACCGCCCGCGCCAATGCCGCGACGGGGGACAAGCGCTCGACCATCGCGACCGGCAGCGCGACGACGAACAGCACCGCGCCCGCAAACCCCGCCGCGACGATGCCCGCGCGGATCGCCAGCGCCGACGGCCCGGCCAGCCCGGCGAGCAGCAGCCCGACCATCGCCAGCACCGTGACCGCGCCGAGCAGCAGCGCGACGCTGATCCCGCGCGGCGACGCCATGAAGCCGTCGCGGACGAACGCGCGGGGCCCGAGCGGCCGCCCGTCGATCCGCGCGAGCACACCGTGGGTGACGATGACGACGTAGAGCGCGCGGAGCATCCCGCCGAAGGTGGCGACGATCGTCGATCCGGCATGGTGGCCGGTGAGCGCGAGCGCGACCCCGGGCAGCGTCACCATGACGAAGCCGAGCAGGACGATCGCGGCGAAGTCGTGCCAGAACACGCCGACGATCCGCTGGAGCGCGAGGGCGACGTCGAGGCGCGAGGCCCCGGCGGATGTGCTCATCCGGCCTTCGCCGCGCGCGCCGCCGCGATCGCCTCGGCGAGCTTGGTGTAGCCGACCGCGCCGCTCAGGATGCGGTCGCCGACGATATAGCTCGGCGTGCCGGTCAGGCCGAGTGCGCGGCCGAGGTCGATGTTCTTCGCGATCTCGGCCTTGAGCGCGGGGCTGGTCAAGTCCTTCGCGGTCCGCAGCTCGTTGAGCCCGGCGGCGCGCACCGTGGCGATCGTCCGCTCGCGCTCGACCTTGCCCGGCGTCTCGAACATCCGGTCGTGGAAGGCGAGATATTTGCCCTGCGTCGCCGCCGACAGTGCCGCCATCGCCGCCTCGCCTGACGCTTCCGACAGCACGGGGAAGTCGCGGTAGACGACGCGCAGCTTCGGATCGGCGGCGATCAGCTTGCGGACGTCGGCGTGGCCGGCGCGGCAATAGGGGCAGGCATAGTCGAAGAACTCGACGAGCGTGACGTCGCCCTTCGGGTTGCCCGCAACCGCGCCGGCGAACGGGGTCTCGATCTCGGCACGGTTGCTGTTGAGCAGCTTGGTGACGTCGCGCGCCTGCATGCCGTTGATCGCCTCCGGAATGATCTCGGGGTGCTTGAGGATATAGTCGCGGACGATCGCCTCGATCGCGGCGCGGTCCTTCGTGTCGATCCGGGCGGCCGGGTCGCCGGCGCCGCAGCTCGCGACGAGGACCAGCGCGAGCGCCGAGGTGATGCGGATGGTGGTCATTTGCGCTTCTTCTTCGCGAGGTCGTTCTGCGCGACTTGCGCGATATCGTCGGCCCGTAGCCAGTCCGACGTTCCGGGGGAAAGCCCCTTGAGCGCGACGCGCGCATTCGCCGCCGCCTCCTTGGGCTGGCCCTCGAGGTCGAAGCGTTCGGCGGTCGCCAGCGCGGCGCGCGCGGTGTCACCCTCGCGGTCGTAGATCACGCCGAGCTGATACCAGGCGTCGGGGTTCTCGCGGTCGCGGACGACCGCCTTGCGGAGCAGCGGCTTGGCCTCGGCGAAGGCGGCCGGGTCCTCGCTGCTGACGAGGGCATGGCCGAGCAGCGTCGCGATCAACGGTTCGGCCGGCGCGGCGGCGACGGCGGCGCGCAGGACCGGCAGCGCGTCGGCGATCTTGCCCGATTCAAGCAGGATCTGGCCCTTCAGTTCGAGGTAATAGGGGTCGCCCGGGTGCGTCGTCAGCAGCGAATCGACCGCGGTGATCGCAGCATCGGGGTACGCCGACTTGTGCCAGGCATAGGCGTGGGCATAGCGCGCGGGCTCGGTCGACAGGCTTTCGGGATAGACCTGGAAGGTCCGCGGCGGCTCCTCGACGAAGCCGACGAGCTTCGCCTTGACCCGCTGAAAACGCGCCTCGAGCTTCGCGTCGGGCGGGGTGTCGAACGCCGGCGACGCCTTGTACACCGCCTCGAGGAAAGCGATGCGCTGGCCGTCGAGCGGGTGGGTACGGTTGTAGGCATTGTCCTGCTTGACCCCGAGCCGGTACTCCTGGCCGAGCAGTTTGTTGAAGAACGCGAGGCTGCCGCGCCCCGATTCGCCCGCCTTGCCGAGGTAGGTCGCCCCCGCCTGGTCGGCGCGGCTCTCCTGGTCGCGGCTGAACGACAGGTAATTGCTCTGCGCGGTCGCGGTACCGAGGCCGAGCGCGGCGAGGCCGGCGTCGCCCGCGCCGATCGCGGCGAGTCCGACGGCGGCGATCAGCGACAGGATCGAGATGTGCGTCGCGGGGCCGGTCCCCTCGCTCGAGCGAACGTTGTGCCCGCCGGCGATGTGCCCGAGCTCGTGGGCGAGGACGCCCTGGAGCTGGTTGACGTTGTCGGCGTTCTCGATCAGCCCCGAAAAGACGAAGATATTCTGCCCACCCGAGACGAAGGCATTGATCGACGGGTCGCCGACGAGGACGATCTGGACCGATGCCGGGGTCAGCCCAGCGGCGATGATCAGGGGCCGCGCGACGTCACGGAACAGCGCCTCGGTTTCGGCATCGCGGAGTACCGATTGCGCCGCGGCCGGCGTCGTCGCCGCCAGCAGCGCGAGCGCGCCGAGGGACAGCGCGGCACGGGCGATCGGGCGGACGGGCATGCCGGGCATCTTGTCTCGATAGGCTGAACCCGGGGTTAAGGCGAGGGGGGCGGGGTTACGCCGCCCGGCCGTCCTTCTGGCATCTCCGCGGCTCCGCTCCCGGGCGATGACGGGACCTTAAAGCGGTGCGGCCCATTCCAACCGCACCGTCGTATCGGTTTCGGCCGTCATCCGGGCGGGATCGACACGCCCGCCGAGCCGCCGCCACGCCCAGATCGCTGCCCCGCGAACGACCGGGGCGGGATCGTCGAGCAGGACCCCGAGCGGAGCCAGCAGCGCGGGGTCGCCGCTGTTCCCGGCGGCGATGCAGACGTTGCGGACGAACCGGTCGCGCCCGATCCGCTTGACCGGCGACCCGGCGAAAACCGTCCGAAATGCCGCGTCGTCGATCGCCAGCAGGTCGGCGATCGCCGGGCGGGCCAATTCGGCGCGCGGGGCGAAAGCGATATCGTGCGCCGCGACCGCGAACTTGTTCCACGGGCAGACGCTCAGGCAATCGTCGCAGCCGTAGATGCGGTTGCCGATCGCCGCCCGGAACTCGACCGGGATCGGCCCCTTGTGCTCGATCGTCAGGTACGAGATGCACCGGCGCGCATCGAGCTGGTACGGGGCCGGGAAGGCGTCGGTCGGGCAGGCGCGCCGGCACGCGGCGCAGCTGCCGCACAGGTCGCGGCCGGGCGCGGACGGAGCAAGATCGAGCGTCGTGTAGATCGCGCCGAGGAACAGCCACGAGCCGTGGTCGCGCGACACGAGATTGGTGTGCTTGCCCTGCCAGCCGAGCCCGGCCGCCTCGGCGAGCGGCTTTTCCATCACCGGCGCGGTGTCGACGAACACCTTGAGCGGGGCCGGGGCCGCCGCCGCGAGCCAGCCGCCGAGCGCCTTCAACCGCCGCTTGACGCTGTCGTGATAGTCGCCGCCCATCGCGTAGACCGAGATCGCGGCACAGCCGGCGTCGTCGGCGAGCCGCAGCGGGTCGAGCGCGGGGGCGTAGCTCGTCCCCAGCATGATCACCGAGCGGACTTCGGGCCAGAGCGCCGGCGGCGACACGCGGCGGTCGACGGTGTCGGCCATCCAGATCATGTCGCCGTGGCGGTCGTCGGCGAGCCAGTCGCGCAGCCGCTGCCCGGCGCGGGGAGCGGCGGTCGCGGGCGCGATCCCGACCGCGGCGAAGCCGTGGGCACGGGCGGCGGCGGTCAGGCGGGTGCCTAGATCCTCCCCGGCACGGGGAGGGGGACCGCGCCCGTCTTCGGGCGTGGTGGAGGCGGGGGCGCGCGAACTCGAAGCCCGAGGCTGCCCGACCCCCCCTCCACCATCGCAAGCGCGATGGTCCCCCTCCCCGCGAGCGGGGAGGACCGGAGGGCTACCAGTCGAGCTTGTCATAATGGCTCGGCGGCGGCAGCCCCTCCATCCGTTCGCCCAGGAGCGGGCGGAAGGTCGGGCGCGACTTGATCGCCGAATACCACTGCCGGGCGGCGTCGTGCCCGTCCCAGTCGATCCCGCCGAGATAGTCGGCCACCGACACCTGTGCCGCCGCCGCGATGTCGGCGAGGCCGAACGCCGGACCCGACAGCCAGCGCCGGTGGTCGAGGACGAAGTCGAGATAGTCGAGGTGCGCCTCGGCCGCTTTCGCCGCCGCGCGGATGACCCTGGCGTCGGGCGCGGTGCGGTCGAAGACGCGCTTGAACATCCGCTCGCCGAGCAACGGCACGACGACCTCGGTGTAGAACTTGCCTTCGAACCACGCGACCATCCGGCGCGTCTCGGCACGCTCGGCCGCGCCCGAGCCGAGCAAAGGCGCGCGGTCGACGGTTTCCTCAAGATATTCGCCGATCGCCCCCGAATCGGCGAGCACCAGCGGGCCATCGCGCAGCACTGGGGTCTGTCCGGCGGGGTTGAGCTCCATGAAGCCGTCACGCCGGTCCCATGGCAGCTCGACGACGAGTTCGACCGCGACGCCCTTCTCGGCGCACTGGAAACGGACCTTGCGCGAGAAGGGGCAGAGCGCGAATTGATGGAGTTGCCACATATCCGTCGTACTAGCGTCGCGCGCCGCCGCCGGTCACGGTTTAAGTTTGATCCCCGGCCGGCGAAGCCGGCCGAAGTTCGATCCATGCGGGAGCATGGTCGCTCGACTTCTCCCCGCCGCGCGCGTCGCGGTCGACCCCGGCGGCGACGAGCCGCGCGGCGACGTCGGGACTGAGCAGCAGGTGATCGAGCCGCATGCCGCGGTCGTGCGCGAAGGCATCGCGGAAATAGTCCCAGAAGGTGAACATCGGCGCGTCAGGATGCAGCGCCCGCAGCGCATCGGTCCACCCCTGCGCCACGAGCGCGGCGAAGGCGGCGCGCGGTTCGGGCTGGACGAGGGCGTTGCCCGCGAGCGCACCGGGGCGGTAGATGTCGAAGTCGGTCGGCACGACGTTGTAGTCGCCCGCGAGCACCACCGGCAGGCCGCTGGCGACCAGGCCGGCGGCATGGCGCGCGAAGGCCGCGAACCAGCCGAGTTTGTAGTCGAACTTCGGCCCCGGCCACGGGTTGCCGTTGGGCAGATAGAGGCAGCCGACCAGGACGCCATCGACCGCCGCCTCGATATACCGGCTCTGCGCCGGATCGGGATCGTCGGGCAGCGCGCGGCGGGTCAGCGTCGGGGTCGACCCGCGCGCGAGGATCGCGACCCCGTTCCAGCTCTTCTGCCCATGCCACACCGCGCCGTAGCCCGCGGCTTCGAGCGCGGCGGCGGGAAAGCGCTCGTCGGGGGCTTTGAGTTCCTGCAGCGCGACCGTGTCGGGCGCCGCGCGCGCCAGCCAGTCGAGCAGGTTCGCCAGACGCCCGTTGATGCCGTTGACGTTGTACGTCGCGATTTTCAACGGGAGCCTCCTGCCTTGGGCGATAATCGGTGCAGGCCTGCTTTCACCGACACCTCTAGTCCGTCTAGGATAAGCGATGACCGAGACCCTCGCGAATCCGCGCGCCGACACGATCGCCGCGCTCGAAGCCCTCGACACCCGGCTCCGCTGGCTGTCGGCGTGGACCGTCCACAACGCCAACCATATCCGGCCGAAACGCGACGGGCTCAAGGTCGGCGGGCATCAGGCGAGCTGCGCGTCGATGACCGCGATCATGAGCGCGCTGTATTTCCATGCGCTGCGACCGCAGGACAAGGTGGCCGTCAAGCCGCACGCCGGACCGGTGCTGCACGCGATCCATTATTTGCTGGGAAGCCAGACACGCGGTCAACTGGAACGCTTCCGTGCGCTAGGTGGTGCGCAGAGCTACCCATCGCGGACGAAGGACCGCATTCCGGTCGATTTTTCAACGGGTTCGGTCGGCTTGGGGGTCGCCGCGACGGCGTTTTCTAGCCTCGCTCAGGACTATCTGATCGCGCATGGGGCGCTGGCCGGTGCGGACGCTGGCCGGATGATCGCGCTGATGGGCGATGCCGAACTCGACGAGGGCAACATCTACGAGTGCCTGATCGAGGGCTACAAGCACGATCTCCGCAATTGCTGGTGGGTCGTCGACTACAACCGCCAGTCGCTCGACCATACCACCGCCGACCGGATGTTCCGCCGCTTCGACGACATCTTCGAAACCTGCGGCTGGCGTGTCCTGACGCTCAAATACGGCAAGCGCCAGCGCGCGGCGTTCGACCGGCCCGGCGGCATCGCCTTGCGCGAATGGATCGACAGCTGCCCGAACGTCGACTTCGCGGTGCTGACGTATCAAGGCGGCGCGGCGTGGCGTGCGCGGCTGAACGCCGACATCGGGTCGCGGCCGCACGTCGCCAAGCTGCTGGAAAGCTTCGACGACGCTGCGCTTGCGGGGCTGATGACCAATCTCGGCGGGCATTGCATCGAGACGTTGATCGACGCCTTCGACAGCGCCGGCGACGAGCGTCCGACGCTGTTCATCGCCTATACGATCAAGGGGTTCGGCCTGCCGCTGGCGGGGCATAAGGACAATCATTCGGGGATGATGAACCCGCCGCAGATCGCCGATCTGCGCGCGAGCCTCGGGATCGCCGAGGGCGACGAGTGGGAACCGTTCGGCGGGCTCGGCGACAACGTTGCCGCCGACCTGAAGGCGTTCATCGGCCGCAGCGCTCTGGCCCATCGCGCGGGCGAGCCATCGGCTCCCGCGATCCCGGTGCCCCTACGGCTGCCGGTGCCCGATGGCGACGAGCTATCGACCCAGTCCGCCTTCGGCCGCGTGCTGCTCGACCTCGCCAAGTCGGGCGAGCCGCTTGCGGACCGCATCGTCACCACCGCGCCCGACGTGACCCAGACGACCAACCTCGGCGGCTTCGTCAATGCCCGCGGCCTGTTCCGGCGGAGCGAGCTCGGCGACGTGTTCCGCGCGGCGAAGATCCCCTCGGCGCAACGCTGGACGAGCCACGCCGCCGGGCAGCACATCGAACTCGGCATCGCCGAGAACAACTTCTTCCTCATGCTGTCGCAGCTCGGACTTGCCGGGCCGCACTTCGGGACGCGGCTGATTCCGGTCGGCACGGTCTACGATCCCTTCATCGCGCGCGGACTCGATGCGCTCAATTACGCCTGCTACCAGGATGCGCGCTTCCTGCTCGTCGGCACGCCGTCGGGGCTGACGCTGGCGGCGGAGGGTGGGGCGCACCAGTCGATCAACCCGCCGCTGATCGGCATCGGTCAGCCGGGCCTGACCTATTTCGAGCCTGCCTTCGCCGACGAGGTCGCGCTGCTGATGCGCCACGCCTTCGCGCACATCCAGGCCGACGACGGCGGCGCGGTCTACCTGCGGCTGAGCACGCGGTCGATCGCGCAGCCGCCGCGCACCGACGCCGGATGGGAGGCGGCGGCGATCGAGGGTGGATACTGGTTGCGACGCCCGCGCGGGCCGGCGTCGGCGGCGATCGTGTTCTGCGGTGCGGTCGCTCCCGAGGTCCTTGCGGCGTACGACCTGCTGGCCGAAGACGTGCCGGGCCTCGGCCTGCTCAACGTCACGTCGCCTGACCTGCTCCACCGCGGCTGGGTGGCGCGGCGCGCGGCGCGCTGGACCGGCTGCCCGCCCGCCGAAGCGCACGTCGAGACGCTGCTGTCGGCGCTCGCTCCGGGAGCAGGACTGGTCACCATCCTGGACGGCTCGCCCGCCGCGCTGTCGTGGCTCGGCAGCGTGCGGGGGATGCGCGTCAGCCCGCTGGGCGTCGACCGCTTCGGCCAGACCGGCGACCTGCCCGACCTCTATCGCACATACCGCCTCGACACCGACGCGATCGTCGACGCTGCGGCTGAGCTGTTCTTGTAAGGATGTCGGTTGTCAGATAGGTTGATCCGCGAATCAAACTAATTTCACGCCGCTGAAATCAAGCCGGACGGCTATTTTTCCGCAATGGCGAACAGAGATTTGCAAAGAATGCACCGATAGAAATTGCCAACGTGGCATCCGGACGAAGTCTATCGAAGACGGAGAGCCTTTTCGACGGCTGGCCTGTTCATGAGGCTGCTACCGGCGATGCGGAGGCCATGCTGATCCAGGAGGCGGAAGGTCTCTGCGACCGTCCGCCCGACTCGGCTCGCGACCTCGACGGCGGAGATGTAGCTTGTCGCGATTTCCAGTAGAGCCGGCACCGGGATGCATCGGCGTTGGACATTTTTGACAGCCACGGCCGACAGCTGTGGCGCCTTGCCCGCTACGACGTTCAAGACCTCTTCCGCATCACGCTTCGTCATCATATCGACGTGAAGCGGGCATCCACGCGAATCCGTCCCATTCATCTTCGTGAGCTGCTGCGTGATGGATGGGGAAACGCGCACCCGCGCGAGGATCGGCATGTCTCCGGGCGCCACCGTGAACTCGATAGTGCCGTCCAGTGGCGCCTGTACGATCGCTCCCCAGGGTTTGAGACGGCCACCGATCGCCCTCGCCGCCAGCCGCAGTTCAACCGTGTTCTCCAGGGGGACGGCCTTCGCCTCGATTCTCCTGATCAGTTCGCCGACCGATGCGAGCGACAGCTGCGGCTCCTTATACGCCAGATCGAAATATCGATGCGTCAGCCGCTGAAGGAGTCCCGCGTCCATAAGCTGATCGACCGCGTAGCATGTCGATCCGAGATCCTGCGCCGTCGTCGAGAGGTCGCGACGATCCTTCCTCAGGCTCCTCAGCTCTTCCACGTCCCTGCGCTGAAACAAGGGGACGGTCCGCTTGCCCCTCACGCCGAAGCGCGGCGTCAGGTCGCCGTTCCGCCTCAGCATCGTGACCTCGGTCGTGTTGATGCTCAACGCGTTCGCGGTCTCGATTAGGCTCATTTCGTCGCTCTGCTGGATATTGCGCGCGAGCTCGGCTTCGTAGATGCGCCGGTCGGATGCCTTGGTTTTCGACAGATCGTAGCGCGCGGCGAGTTTGCGGAGCAGTTGGGTCGATTCATGGGGACTGTTCCTTGCGACGTTGATGAGCGCCAGTGTTGCGCCGTTGTTCCCGTCCCCGCCGCGTCCCCGTCGGGACGCAACGAGCGAGGAGGTGAAGTCGTCGAAGCTGTCCGGCCATCCGACGAGCATCTCCCACGCCGTCGCAACCCCGTTGATGAGAGGCATGGCATTGTCGAGGGCGAGCGATCTCGGCTTTCGCCTGCTGAGCGTGTTATCGATGACGGGCAGCAGTCTGATCATCAGATCGTAGGCGTCGCCGCTTCCGCCCGAAGATACCTCGGCGGGGAGCAACGCCAGCGAACTTTCGCGTCGGACCGGATCCCAGTGAAGAAGCCCCGACGCGGCGGCGAGGGAAGCCCGCAGTTCCTCCGGCACGGTCGGGCGCGTGCCTTGCCGCAGATCCTTGCAGCAGCGGGGGCAGAGTTCGAGTCCCAACGTATGATGCCAGTCCTGCCGGGTGCCGCATCGCTGGCACGTGTCGGTCAGCAGTTCCCAACTCTCCTCGCAGAAGGGGAAGTAGCGGAGGTGCCACGATGCGCGATGGTGGTTTGATGCCATCAGGCCTGCCGGGGAGAATCTGCGGTGGCGAATCTCCAGATGCGTCCTGTCGATCGCTACCCCGAAGAACGACCGCTTCAGGCCGCCCGCATCGGTAAGGGGGAAGCTGCGCGCTTGGAGCTCCTGGCCCGGTACGCCGAGTTCGGCGGCGAGGATGCCGAGCCTGTCGAAGTACCGCGTGGCGACGGTCGGCGTTTGCGGGTGGGTCGCGCCGACGGCGCGGGTGATATCGATGGCCCGGTCGAATCGGTTCTGCGCCGCGAACCTCGCGATGAAGCCGTCGAGCGATTCGTCCGGTAGGGGCATCATTTTCATCCGGTCGAGCCTCGCATCGCCGATCGTCATTTTCATCGCGCCCGGAACGGGTTGTAGGCGATGTGGCCCTTGGGAATGGCCCAGGCGTCGACGGCATCGGCGAGGTCCGCCGGTTCGATGGCGGCCCCGTTGCGACGGACCACCGCGATCATCGCCGTCTCGATGATCCTCGCAAGTCTGCGGAGTATGCCGCTCGAAGCCTCGCCGAGCAGGCGGACGGTCGTCTTGTCGTCCAGGCCCGATTTCCGACGCAGGATGCCGTCCGCGACCATCCGCTCGTCAAATCCGCGGACCAGGACGGTGAAGATTTCGAGGTCCTCTTCGAGGAGGAGATCAAGCGGGTTCAGGGTAACCGGCGCGTCGAGGCGTTCGTCGAGGTCGGCGCAGTTGCGGAACAGGCTCCGCGCGGCTTCGGTCCCGAGGTAGGCGACGGGCACGATCCCCTCGTCGGCGAGGTCTCTGAGGCTGCCAGCGATGTGGGCGCTCATCATGGGCCGGCGCGTCGCGCGGTCGATCTCATCGAGGATCAGCATCTCGACCGCCGAGTCGCGGAGATCCGCCTTCGCGCGGAACCAGAGCCTCGGCTCGCTGCCGACGTCCGGCCGCGGGGACCCGAGCGCCGCCAGGATGCTCATCGGTACCGATTTGGCGGTACCCGTCGTGTCGAGCGTCGCGATGACGACGGGCTTCCGGCCCTCGGCCGGCGCGGACAGTCCCTCGACGTAGGTCTTGAACATGGCCGCGGCCGTGCTCTTGCCCGTCCCCCACGCGGCGAGCACCTGGATCCCGCCCATGGGCGTCCCCGGGCTCGCGAGCCCGGTCATCCGCAGTTCGTCGAGCGCCGCGACGAGATCGATCTGCGCCGGGTGATCGAGCCGGATCGCCTTGAATGCCGCTCGCGCCTTGGCCACGCGCGCGGTGATCTCTGATGGGGCTTCGTCCATGGTCATTCCTCCTGGTATGCGATGCTACTTGTACGATCCGGACACCCGGCGACCGGGCGACCGACGCACGCCGGTCTCCACTGACGACGCATCCGCCGGCGACGCACGCTCGGCTTGGGGCTCGCGGCGGGGGGTCTTCCGTCTACGCGGCTCAGCGAACGACAGCCGTGGTGCGAGGATTTCGTTGTCGAGCGCGGTCTTCGCGGCGAGGTCGTGGGCGATGAAGTCGTCAAGCCCGACGGGATTCGGGTCGTCGGTCTGGAGGTGGACGATGTTGCCGGTGATGGCGCGGAGCCGCGGGATCTCGTAGAGGCGCGCCAAGGTCAGCCGCTCGTTGTGCTTGGCTTCGGGAGTGATGTTCCGCATCGCGCGGATGCGCACCGCGCGGACAGCCATCCGCTCGGCTTCGGTGTTGAAAGCGTCGCCTTCGGTCCGGGCGGCGGCGCGGAAATCCTCGTGGAGCCACAAGGGCATGCCGTCGGCGTATGTGACGTCATCGCACCGGAGCGTGACGTAGGTACGAGCGGAGCGGTTCCAGACATGGATTTTGGAGATGTTGTCGGGATCGAACTTGACCTTGACGGTGGCCGTCGCGGTCTCGCGCCGTTGACGCTTCGGTTCCAATCTGACGAGGTCGTCGAGCAGCTCCGGCACCGTTCTGACGTCGTGGTACCGCAGGCCGAACATGGAGATGCCGGCGTTGGTCAGCTGTACGCCCAACTTCACTTAGAGCAGTTCGCGGCCGAAGGCCTCGACGTCGTGGATCATGTCGATCCCGTGAATGGCGACGCTCTTCTCCCACTTCAGCAAGGGGGGGCGGCCGTCTTCGCCTGGGTCGGTGTTGATCTCCGCGATGATGAGGTTCAGGTGTGCCTCGAGTTCGTCGATGGTCACGAGCGCACCGTTCTGGGGGTCGTAGCCAGCCTTCCTAGCCCAGGCGATCGGGCGGCTCGCGCCCGGTAGACACTCCTTCAGCCTGACGAAGATCGTCCCGAACATCCGCTCGCCCGTCGCCCGGTATCGGGGCTTTTTGATCGGGCAGAATCGGATCGTGAAACCCACGCCCCTCGCGATGTCCTCGGCGCCGTAACCACGGAACTCGACGCCGTTGTCGAGAATGTATTCGGCCGACTTGCCGCATAACCGGGCGAGACCGGGATAGCGCTCGGCCATAAAGGGCGGTGGCCGCTTAGGACGGTTGGACCGCCTGATCACCTCGATGAACGAGGCGAACGACGGCGGGCGGTAGGTGACCAGATGGGCCTTGATCGCGCCCGAATGCACATCGACGTCGATCGACAGCCACGCTTGGCCCGCCACCATCATGCGCTCCGGATCGAAGACCCAGAAGCCCGGTATCGGCGAATGGTCGATGATCGCGATGGCCAGCGCGCGATCGGAGGTGAGGGGCTTGCCCGCTCCACGCCACTCTGAGTCGACGATCTGTTTGCCGTCTAGGGTGGCCGTCGTCAGCGCGCACTCGAGCGCCATGCAGGCTCGCCGCACCGTGGCGTATGAGGGGATGGGGTGGGGGACGGCCGGCTTGTCGTACTCCCGGCTGATGCCGGCGTTGATGTTCGCGATGGTCACCCCAAGTTCAGCCGTCAGGGACTCGTACGTCGCGTGGTTGACCCATTTGGTATAGGCCGTGCGCTGTAGGCATTCCGCGACGTCGTCATCGAGATAGGGCGCGCGGTCGCCACGGCCCCATTGCCGGACCATATCGCGCAGGGTCCGCTGACCCGGCGTTCCACGTTGGCTGCGCCATCGTTTTACCGAGTGCGGACTGTCGGCCGGACCGTGGATCGCGATGAGTTCTGGCGTCCAATGCTTTTCTAGGCCGTCGATGGTGGCCTTGATGCCGTTCATTACGCCGGCGTCGTCGAGCGCGCGGCACTGCGCGAGCATCTTGGGGGCTGCCGGATCGATCTCCGCACAGTCCTTCGCATCCGCGTCGCCGAGCTGGGTTGCTCCGTGCCTCGTGTCAACGACCTTGAGGCGCCCTTCGAGGAGCAGCGCGTCCCACGCGGCGTGGGTCAGCAGCCCCCTGCTGTGATCGTCGAACACGTGGACGTAGGTCGAGCCGGTGACGACGTTCATCAGTTGGACGTACCCTTCGAGGGGTTCGCCCAGGTACTTGTGCGGCACCCCGTCGATGACGACGAGAGCGGTCCTCGGGATGTTGTATCGCGCCATCATACGACCTTTCGAGAGAGGGATCGGACTTCGACCGTCATCAGACGATCGTCACCGGGGTTTCGTCGTGCAGCCTCGCGGTCAGATCGATCGCGACCCGCCGGCGGATCAGCAGCGCCTGGATCACGGCCTTGCCGGCATGCGGCCGGCCGGGTTCGATGAGGTCGGCGAGATCGGCGTAAGTCAGCACGCTTCCCCGCGCGTATGCGCTGGTTTCGAGACGGTGGAGGTGCAGCGGGTCGACTCGCGCGAAGCGCCGCGAGGCGAAGAGCTCGACGTTCGCGCGGTGGCGGCGATTGGCGAAGATTTCGTTCCGATACACGATGCGGAAGTCCATGTCGCACAGTCGGCATATCTCGGCCACCACGGCGAGCTTCCGCCGGTAGCCGGCATCGTCGAGGTCGCGCGGCCCGCGCTTGACCTCGACGATCCCGATGCGGCCATCGACACCGCGCTCCTCGAGGTCGCAGGTGTAGAGATGCTTTTCGCCGGCGTCGGTGAACTCGAAGCGCCTGCCCTCCGATTGGAACCATTCGACGTCCGGGCTGCATTCGGAGAGCAGGATCTGGTCACGCTGGGCCATCCCCTCGAAGTGCTGGAGCCTGTGTCGCTTCCAGCTCGGCCACCAGCCGTTCTCATGGGAGAGACCGCCGCTGAAAGTACGCATCGATCCGCCATCGGCTCGTACGATCATGGTTCCCATTGGCACGATCTCGTCCGCCGCCGCTTCACCGAGATCGGCGACGAGGGCGCGTACGCGGGTCCGGTTCGGCTCCTGCGTCTCGTCTAGCGTCGCCCGGCCGATCGACCGGGCGCGATCGATCGATGCCGCCACGCTGATCCGCAGATGTTCGGGCGGCGCGCCATTCGTTGCAGCGCCGGGGTCGCCAGTTGCCGGTGCCGGATCGAAAACGTCGGCGCTTCGTCGTCCACGGCGCGGGTCGCCGCCTGACGCCGAGCCGTGGGTCAACGATGCACCCGCGACGTCGGGCGACCTGCGCTTGAGATGGTGCTTGGTCGTCGCGCTCACGGGTGGGTCTCCGCCACCGGGCGGCGTAGCCGCAGGATCGTCGTGCGGACATTGGCGCGTCGACGCCATGACTGGCGGCGGATTTCCTCGGCGTCGGGGCGGCCGGGGTGTCCGCGCGGCAGCGCGGGCGGCAGAGCGGGCGGCAGTGAAGCTGCGGCCGGCTCGGTGCCGAACTCGATTGGCGCGGCAGCCGCGGCGGTATGACCGCCTCCATTGTTGATGACGGGTGGTCGGTTAGACATCGATAAACCTCCGGCTGGTCCGGTGGCATATGTAAGTCCCGTTCGTCTGGATGTCTACTGGCAAGTGTAAAATAGTTTTACGGGACAAGACAAGGGGAGTATGAAGCGGCGCGTAGTGCGGATCGTCGGTGAGACGGGTTGCAGGCTCGAGGTGGCTAGGAGGATGGTGGACGTGCCGGCGACCGATTTTCCCGAGGCGCTGCCTGAAGCCGATTGCCCGAGGTGGCAGGCGATGACGGTTGCGCAACGCGAACGGGCACGGAAGCGTCTCGACGCGATCATGGAGTGGCAGACGGGCAAGATGCCATTCGATCGCGCGCTGGAGGCGTCGGGTCTGAGCCGCACCCGGTTCTACAGCGTCGCGGCCGAGTTCCGCACCGTCGGCACGCTTGCGTCGCTCGGCGCCTTCGCCGGAGCCGGCGCGTCCCGCGAGCGGCTCGACCCCGACGTTGTCAACGCCTTGCAGGCCGTGGTTGCGGACGTGGTGGCGATGAACCAGGGTGCGAGCGTCAGCCAGCTGGTCCGGCTGATGGTGGAGGCGGCGGGCGTGGGCGGGTCGTCGCGGCTACCAGGATCGACGCGTCTACGCGGAATCGTCGAGACGGAGCAACGCCGGAGGGCGGCGACCGGACAGGCTGGACACGCGCTCAAGCTCGACGTCACGGCGATCAACCTTCCACGGGCCGGCGGGCGGCCGTACTTGATGTTCACGCTCGTCGACGAGGGCACCCGGCTGATCTTCGGGGCTTGGACAGGTGCCTCGCTCGACCTCGCGGCGGGATATCGCTCGGCGACCCTCGATGCGGTGGCCAGGCTCGGTGGCTCGCTCGCGCACCTGAGGTGGGCGGACCGGACTGTGCGCGTCGACATGACGGTGGGTTCCGACCGCGACGAGGCGGCGGCGATCCGCATACGCCTGATCGAAGGCGGCGTCCGCGCCCAGGTCAACCTCGCGCCCGGGCGCTACGGCCGCTATTTCCGCCGCCTGGTGGGCGATCGGATGGGCAGGATCGGGATCACGCCGCTGCGGACGGTCGAGGGGCCGGCTGTGCCCGACAACGGCGACATGGCCTTATGGTCTGATGAGGCCGCGGCCGGCGCGGTGCGGCTCGCGCTCGAAGAGCACAACGCGTCGATCCTGGCCGGTTTGGACGTCGCGACCGGGCGCCCGGCCCCACCCGACGATCTTGCGCGGACGCTCGACATCCTTTCCCGCTAGGGCACAAGTCGCGGTCGTGACGGTCTCGCTGGCGACGATGCGTGCGCGTCTCCTCATCGCCGGGGATCGCCGCTCCGACCTCGAGCGGCGGGCCGCGGCTTCCGGGGGGAGCCTGCCCCGCAGCGACTGGTGGCGCCTCGAATACGTGTCCGACCCCTATCTTCTCGGCTGCCCCGACAACCGCCTCGCACTGCGTTTCCACGACGTCATGGCCAATCAGACCGAACTCGGCCGCGGGGGCCTGATCGGGCTGCTGCCGATCGACGACGAACATGATTTCATGCGAAAGTTCACTCACCTCCTCGAGGAGTATGCGCTGCGCGGCGGCCTGCCCGTTTGGAACGATATCCCGAAGGAGAGCGTCGACTACTTCGCCGACGGTGGTCCGATCGCGACGCGCATCTTCGCAGGCTACGAGGAACCGGCGGGACCCTTCCTGGTGAAGTATGGCGAGCGGCGGTTCCTCGAACCCATGCTGCGCGAGGGCACGATCCGGATCAGCCCCGCGAGTTTCTACGACACGGCCGGTCACAACGCGGCGGTGCGCGACGACGAGACCACCCGCGTCTTCTTCGTTCCGACCTGGCGTGACCGGCTCGATGGGCGGACCCATACCGAGGTGCAGGGCCACCGCATCGAATACCGCGACGACGACATCGCGATGCCCCTCGTCGTGCCCGACTACTATCTCTACAGCCTGTGCGACCACATCTACTACCGTATGCCGACCGACTTCGGCGCGGACGCAGCGCTGGTGATCCGCGATCCGGTGAGGTTCACCCAGCGCGTGGTCTCGTCGTTCCTGGTGCGCTTTCCGGACTTCGAGCCGCTCGTGGGACCGGTCACGTACTACGACCCGTATCGGGACTACACGAAGTTCCGCGTGCCGGAGATGGCCAAGCACTTCGGCTATTCGTATCAGCGCGAGGTGCGCATGGCGTTCCGCCCACGGTCCCGCTTC
>Ga0123336_10002026_pt1 | contig 17906 bp, 20 predicted proteins | sample SSSSmetaG_FD_96466 | JGI IMG/M metagenome (GOLD analysis project Ga0123336, IMG submission 96466) | Glacier valley bacterial and archeal communities from Borup Fiord, Nunavut, Canada, to study Microbial Dark Matter (Phase II) - ​SSSS metaG | ecosystem: Environmental > Aquatic > Freshwater > Ice... | reverse complement strand
GCAGGCGCTGCGGGAGCCGACATCCGCATCCTGTATGGCGGATCGGTCACCGCGAGCGATGCCGCCGAGGTTCTCGGGCTCAACGATGTGGGCGGTGTGCTGATCGGCGGCGCGAGCCTGCTGGCAGTGAACTTCGACGCCGTGCTCCGGTGCGTGCCGGATCGGATGAAGGCCGATATCGCAATCTAGCGTCGCGAACGGCACCACTGGGCGCACACAGGCGGGCGATCAACCCGGCCGGGCTGCGTCGGACCGCGATGCCTCGTATCCGGCGACAACGTCGAACAACTCATCGTCGATGCTCGCCTGGCGGAGCCGGTGAAATTCGCTGCCGAGGCTTTCGCGCAGATCGTCGATGTTCTTGTCGGCGCGCTGCATGGCGGCAAGACGGCTGGTGTTCTCGCTGGCCAGGGACTCAGCGCAGGCGCGGAAAAGCGAAATGAACAGATATTCGCGGATAAACACTGCGAGCGTCGTCGCGTCATCGACGAGCACCTCAGGCAGGCCCGATGTCGGCCATGCGATCGCGGCAACGCGCGCGCGCCAGTCATCGTCGAACGGGAGCAATTGTACACTCACCGGGCGATAGGCGATGGATGGCGCGATCCGGTTGTAGACAAGATAGAGATCGGTCGGCCGATCAGCGTCCGAACGGCTTTCTTCGGCGACGAGAATTCGTCCGACTAGCGCGGCGATGGTATCGACCGAGGACGGCACGTCGAACCATTGCTCGACCGCCACACCAGCATCGTCCAATTGCTCGCGCACGCGCTGGCCGACGGTCCAGACCGCTACCGCGCCGGGCTGACCTGCGACCAGAGTTTTCGCGAAGTCGCCGACCACATCGTTGAAGCGACCGACCAGGCCCTGATCGGACCCGAAGACGATGATCGTGGCCGCGCGCTTTCGTTGATCCGCCCACTGCGGGACGAGAACGCGGCTGCGGATGCAGACGCCGAGACCGAGCGATACGGTGCGATGATAATCAGCGAGCGCCGTGATCGAGCGCTGATATTGTTCGATACTCGCGGCCGCCTGCGCCTTCATGGCGCGCACGACCGATTGCAGATCCCCGGCGCTGGACATTTTGCGGCGCAGTCCGGCAAGCGTGGCACTCATGCGGCGTGTGTTGCGGCGGCTGGCGGCGGCACGAACGGACCGAGCACGGTGTGCAGCATCGCTAAAATAGCGGCGCGGTCGGCGTCGGTAAGCTCGCCTTTGCCCGACAGCCGGGCCAGCAAATCGCTGTCCATCCCACCGATGGCCGTGCCAATTGCGGCTTGCGCATCGTCCATACGATCGAGCGGCACCGGATCGAACAGACCGGCCCCCAGCGCCAGCAGGATGGCGATCTGATGCGGGACGGCGAGCGGCGCGAGTTCGCGCTGTTTCAGCGCAGCGCGAATACGGCGGCCGTGGTCGATCGTCTTCGACGTGGCCGCATCGAGGCGCGCGCCGAAGCGGGCGAATGTTTCCAGCTCCTCGAACTGCGCATAGGCGAGCTTGATGTCGCTCGCGGCCCCGCGCAGGATGGCGTGCTGGGCATTGCCGCCCACACGCGAAACGGATTTCCCGACATCAACGGCTGGCAGCACACCCAGTTCGAACAACGACGGCGAAAGATAGATCTGGCCATCCGTGATCGAGATCAGGTTGGTCGGGATATAGGCGGCGATGTTCTCGGCTTCGGTCTCGATGATCGGCAGCGCGGTCAGCGACCCGCCGCCAAGCTTTTCGTCGAGATGGGTCGACCGTTCGAGCATCCGCGAATGGATATAGAATATGTCGCCCGGAAACGCCTCGCGGCCCGGCGGGCGACGCAGCAGCAGCGATATCTCGCGGTAGGCGCGGGCGTGCTGGGTCAGATCGTCATAGACGATCAGCACGTCGCGGCCCTTGAGCATGAAAGCTTCCGCAATGCTCGTGGCGGCATAGGGCGCGATATACAGAAGGCCGGGGGGCTGGTTGCCCTCGGCAACGACGACGGCGGTATAGCTCATCGCATCATGTTCGCGCAGCAAAGCAATGACACTCGCGACGGCCGACGCCCGCTGTCCGATCGCGCAATAGATGCAGATGACATCCTTGCCGCGCTGGTTGAGGATGGTGTCGAGCGCGATCGCGGTCTTGCCGGTGCGCCGGTCCCCCAGGATCAGCTCGCGCTGGCCGCGACCGATCGGCACCATCGCGTCGATCACCTTCAGCCCGGTTTGCAAAGGCACGCTCACGGGGGCGCGGTCCATGATCGCGGTTGCCGGTCGCTCGATCGGCATACGGCTTGTGGACGCGATCGGGCCGTTACCATCCAGTGGTCGGCCCAACGGGTCGATTACCCGGCCGAGCAGCGCATCGCCGACGATCACATCCATGACGCGGCCGGTACGCAACACCTCGTCCCCCGCGCTCAGCCGGTCGTGATCGCCCAGTAGCACGACGCCGATCTCGTCGGCATCGACGTTAAAGGCGATGCCGAGAATGCCGCCGGGGAAGTTCAGCAGTTCCTCCGAGCCGACGCCCGGCAGGCCTGAGACTTTGGCGATACCGACCGCGACGCTGGTGACCTCGCCCGTTTCGTGCGGCACCAGCCTCGCCGTGAACTCGCCGCAGCCTGTGTCGATGGCCGCGAAGGCGCCATCATATGCCTGCGTGAGGGGATTGAGGGCGGTCACGCCGCCGGGATCGGTGCCGGATCCGGCTCGACCGCATCGACGCCGGCCCGCATCGCGGGAAGGTAATCGGCGATGCTCCAGCCGAGTTTCTGGCCGCCCACGACGAGTTCGATACCACCCAGCAACGCTGGCACCGTTTCGAAATTTATCGCGGCGTCACTGGCGAACGTGTCCGCGACGGCTTTGTGTATCGCTGTCTGTTGCCGTGCCGTCATATCGAACGCGCTGCGTACCACGGCCTTCGCCGGATGCACCGACGCCAGCGCCGCCTTCATCGGGGCAGTGGCAGCGGCGTCCATCGACTGTAGTCGACGGATGAACACCTTGCCGATGCTCGCTTCGAGGCTGGCATCGGCAAGATCGGCCATCATCTTGCGCGCGACCGCAAACACGCCCTCGCTCGTGCGGTGACGGATCGAACCGACGAGCTGCTGTTCCTCGATCTTCAGCGCGTCGTGCCGCTTGGCGGTTTCGGCGTCGGCGTCGGCGCGCGCCGCGTCGATCAGGGTTTTACCTTGCGCGTTCGCGGCCACCGTGGCTTTTTTCAGCAGCTCCGCGCGATCGGCGTCGAAGGCGGCGTTCTTCTGCCCGAACGCGTCCTTCTCCTTCTGGGCTGCCGCTTCCTGCTGCTTGGCGTCGGCCAGCTGGCTGGCGATGCTCTTTTCGCGTGTATCGATCGCATCGAGGATCGGCTTGTACAGGAAATGCTTCAGCAACCCCATCAGGATCAGGAAGTTGAGCGCCTGCGCGCCGATCGTGACCCAGTCGATATGCACTACTTGTGACCGACATGGGCGGCCGCAGCCGCCACGGCTGCGGTCCAGAACGGGTTGGCGAAGATCAAGATCATGGAAACGACGAAACAATAAATTGCCGTCGATTCGATCATCGCCAACCCGACGAAGAGCGTGCGCGTGATCGTCGCCGATGCGTCGGGTTGCTGGGCTAGCGAGGTCATCGCGCTGGCGACCGCCCGCCCTTCGGCAAAGGCGGGGCCCATGGTTCCGAAGCCGGTGGTGAGGCCGGCCATGACGATCGAAACGATGGCGACGAGTGCGCTGGTGTCCATGGCGGTTCCTTGCGTTGGCGGATCAGGCCGGGATGGCATCTGCGGGCGTGGACGCGGATGCTGGCGCGGGCGCGGGCGCGGGCGCGGGCGCGGATTTGGAAACGACGCGCGGCTTGCGCGTCGCGGCGGCGATATAGACGGCTGCCAAAATGCCGAAGATGTATGCCTGGACCATGCCGATCAGCAGGCCGAGCGCGCTCATCACGATCGGGAAGAACAGCGGCGTGATGCTGACCAGGATTGCGACGATCATCCCGCCGCTCATCATATTGCCGAACAGGCGAACGGCGAGCGCCAGCGTCCGCGACGCCTGGCCGATGATATTGAACGGCAACATGATCACCGTCGGCTGCACATAGGAAGCGAGATAGCCGCCGAGTCCGCGCGCCGCGATGCCGAAAACCGGCACGGCGACGAAGACGCACAGCGCGAGCGCCACCGTGGTCGACAACGATCCGGTTGGCGGTTCGAAACCCGGGATGATGCTCGAAAGGCTGGAGGCGCCGATGAACAGGAACAGCGTGCCGATGAAAGGCACATAGCGGCGCGGCTCTGCAAGGCCGATTTCGCCGATCTGGGTTTCGATCGCGGTGACGACGATCTCGAGCAGGTTCTGCCAGCGCGACCGGCGGCCGCCGGGCTTCAGGTGGCGCGTCGCAAGCGCCGATCCGGCGACCAACACCGCCATCAGCGCCCAGGTGAAGACGATCGTGGCGTTCAGGCTGAAGGGGCCATAACGCCAGAAGACGAGCTGGTCGGGGCTAAGGCGCATGGTGTGGCGACCTCGGCATGAGTGTTCGGGCAGGCAGCGCGTCCGGCATCGGCACCAGTCGACCCATGATCATGCGCACCGCGATGAAGCCCGCGAGGCAAACCAGCCAGCGCTGCCATTGGTGGCCGGCCACGGCAAGGAAACCAGCGAGTGAAACGCCTACCCGCACGACGAGACCGCCGACGAGCGCCGCGATGGAAAGTCGTCCGAGCAGCAGGCGGTTGACCGTCCACCACAGGCCGCCAAAGAACAGCGCGCCGAGGCCCGTGCCGGCCGCGAACACCGGCACCAGCGCTACGGCGTCATGCGGCGTCATCATTGCCGTCTTCAAGATTGGCCTGTTCGACCGCGACCCAATGCCAGGCATTCAGGCAGCCGAGCACCAGCCCGGCGACAAGCAACGCCAACGTCCAGGATCGCGCGCCCGGATGGCTGTGATCGAGCCAGCCGCCGAGTGCAGCGCCGAGCAGGGTTGGAATGGCGACCGACCAGCCGATCAGCCCCATCGTGCCAAGCCCGAACCATATCCCCTTCCCCGAACTACGCCGCGCGCGTGCCCGGCGCGCCGCCTGCGCGCCGACTGCCACGGCAAAACCCGCACCGGACTCGGGGGGCTGCTTCAGCTCAGGCATCTTCGAACGCCGCAAATCGCGTAAGGAAGCCGCTCTCCAGCTGTGCCGAAACGCGGCGCTGGCTCTGCTGCAGGTCGTTCAGCGTCAGGAACTCCGCCGCGATGCTGTGCTGCAACCGACCAATGTCGGCTCCCGCCACGGCGCGGCGAACCGATACCAGCACGTCGTCACCCGCCTTGACCAGCACGCCCTGATCGAGCGCGACGGTGATCTCGGGATCCCCCACCGCCTCATAGACGAACAGGCCCGGCGCGATCGCCGCCACGCAATCGCTTCGATGCGGCAGCAGGCCAAAGCTGCCCCCCGGCGTGTTAAAGACGATCCTCGCGACATTCGCCTGTTCGGCAAAGACCCGATCGGGCAACAGGATTTTAAGTCGCATGTGGCTGATCCGCCGCTGGCGATACTGCGGCACTGGCATCGCTCTTGGGCTTCGCGTCGGGCGCCTTCGGATCGGTCTTGGCAGCTTTGACGTTCGCTTCGTCGATCGCGCCGATCATGTAAAGCGCGGCTTCGGGGACGTCCTTGAACTCGTCGGCGAGGATGCGTTCGCAGCCATCGAGCGCGTCGGCGCGCGACACCTGCTTGCCCGGCTTACCGGTGAACTGCTGGGTGGTGAAAAAAGGTTGCGTCAGGAAGCGCTCCAGCCGACGCGCGCGGCCGACGGTCTTGCGGTCCTCCGGCGACAATTGCTCGAGGCCGAGCATGGCGATGATGTCCTGCAACCCGGCATATTGCGCGAGCGTCTTGCGGATCGCCTGCGCCAGCCGGTAGTGCCGTTCGCCGAGCACGGCCGGGGTCGCCATCTTGGAATCGGACTGCAACGGATCGACGGCCGGATAGAGGCCTTCTGCTGCCCGCTTGCGCGACAGCACGAGCGAGGCGGACAGATGCGAAAAGGCATGGACCGCCGCCGGATCGGTGAAATCATCGGCTGGCACATAGACCGCCTGGATGGAAGTGATCGCGCCGCGATCGGTGCTGGCGATCCGCTCCTCCACCTCCGAAAGCTCGGTCCCCATCGTCGGCTGATAGCCGAGCCGGGACGGCATCCGCCCCATCAGTCCCGAGACCTCCGCACCCGCCTGGATGAAGCGGAAGATGTTATCGATCAGCAGCAGCACATCGCGTCGTTGGTCGTCACGGAAATACTCCGCCATCGTCAGCGCCGCGTAGCCGACGCGGAAGCGAGCACCGGGCGGCTCGTTCATTTGGCCGAACAGCATCACCATGCCCGGCAGCACACCCGCCTTTTCCATCGCATGATAGAGTTCCTCGCCTTCGCGGCAGCGTTCGCCGATGCCGCAAAAAATGCTGACGCCATTTTCATGGCCGATCATGTTGTGGATGATTTCGGTCAGCAGCACGGTCTTGCCGACCCCGGCACCGCCGAACAGCCCGGCCTTGCCGCCGCGTTCGAGCGGCGCGAGCACATCGATCGCCTTGATGCCGGTTTCGAAGATCTCCGACTTCGTCAACCGTTTGACAAGCGGCGGCGGCGCGCGGTGAACCGACCGCCACACGACCTCCGTCGGTTCGGGCTTGCGGTCGATGGCATTGCCGAAAACGTCGAACATCCGCGACAGCACCGCCTTGCCGACGGGTGCTTTCAATGGGCCGCCGCTGTCGGCGACCGCCATCCCGCGCGCGAGCCCCTGGGTCGGCGCCAGGGCGATGCCGCGCACATGCTGCTCGTCGGGATGCGAGAGCACCTCCATGGCGATGCGGAGATCGCCGCCAGCATGAAGCAGCGAATAGATCGGCGGCAGCCGACCGGGGAAGCGGACATCGATTACGCTGCCGCGCACCGCCGTGACAATGCCGGAGACGGGCGGGTGCGGAGCCCGCGCGGAAGGCAGGAGGGCGGCGAGCGGTACCGTCATCGCAATCGCGCCACAGGCGCCGGTATTCCGCAGGGTTGGGACGACGTAGGCACGATAGCTAGGGTAGGATAATAGCCGGAAGGCGGGCAGCACCGGAATCTACCTAGGCGCGATCAGCGTCGGGGCCGTGCGCAGAGCGGCATGGGTAGTCGCCAGGCCAGTGAGGTGTGCTGATGGTCGATGCCGGGCTCGGGTGCGTGGCGCACGGGGATTTTTGGTCGGCTGCGTAGTTTCCGACCCTCCCTCGGATCGACGCGCTTTGGCTACGTTGAAGACTTAGTTCGAGCGGCAGGTAAATCGAATAAACCCGGCATCCGGAGCCCTGCGTGTCGCTCGCTAGCCAAAGTCGGAGATGGCTGAAATGGTGATGATTAATACGAAGGACTTCCGTATCCGCGAGGGCGAGGAGGTAGATCTCAAGAAACGCCCCACAACCGTGGACCCGGTGTACAAATCGAGGTCGGACTATGAAGATCTCCTGGCGAAGCACGTCGAGAAGCTGAGCGCGCTTCAGCAGCTCCATTACGCATCGAGCCACACTGCCGTTCTGCTGATCTTCCAGGCGATGGACGCGGCTGGCAAGGATGGCGCGATCCGGCACGTGATGTCCGGCGTAAATCCGCAAGGGTGTCAGGTTTTCAGCTTCAAGCACCCGAGCGCCACCGAACTGGAGCACGACTTCCTTTGGCGCACTACGCGGGATTTGCCTGAACGCGGGCGGATCGGCATCTATAATCGCTCCTATTACGAGGAGGTGCTGATCGTCCGGGTTCACCCCGAAATCCTGCACAGCGAAGATATTCCGGATGCGCCCCACCACCATGCCAAGATCTGGCACGACCGCTATCGGTCGATCGTCGATCTGGAACGTCACCTGCACGCCAACGGCACGCTGATTGTGAAAATCTTTCTCCACCTCTCGAAGGAGGAACAGCGGCAACGCTTTCTCGCGCGGATCGACGACCCCGACAAGAACTGGAAGGTCAGCCCCGCCGACATCGAGGAACGCAAGTTCTGGAAGAAATACAGGACCGCCTACGAGGAGTGCCTGGGCGCGACCAGCAGCGAGAAGTCGCCATGGTATGTGGTCCCCGCCGACGATAAGGAAAACGCACGGCTGATCGTCTCGCAGATCGTCCTCGATACCCTCGAAGCGATCGGGATGCACTATCCTGAAGTGACCGTGGATCGTGCGCGGGAGTTGCAGTCGATCAGGGACGCGCTCGTGGCCTGAGACGGGAGTATGGTCGCTTCAGCCCGGAGCATGGCGGGAGGTAAACGATGGGCGAACCCGTTGCACGCTTCAAAAAGCAGGCCGGAGATCAAGCGGCTTCGCTGGTGCTGTCGGGCATGGTGATCGGCCTTGGCACCGGGTCCACGTCGATCTTTGCCATCCGCCGCGTCGCGGCCCGGCTCCGCACCGGTGATCTCAAAGACATCCTGGCCATTGCCACGTCGCGCGCCACCGAGGCGACCGCGCGCGCGCTCGGCATCCCCATGCTGGAAGACGACATGCCGCGCGAGATCGATCTAACGATCGATGGTGCCGATGAGGTCGACTCGGCACTCGATCTGATCAAGGGCGGCGGCGGCGCTTTGTTGCGGGAGAAAATCGTCGCCCAGGCCAGTCGCAGGAACGTCATCGTCGTCGACGCGGGCAAGCTGTCCCCCCGGCTCGGCACGCACTGGCCGTTACCGGTGGAAGTGATCGAGTTCGGCTGGCGCTCGCAGGCGCGTTTCCTGGAGGGCTTGGGCGCGGTCGCCACGCCGCGGACGATTGGTGGCGGCCTCTACCGAACCGATCAGGGCAACATCATTCTCGACAGCCGGTTCGGTCCGATCGCCGACGTGGCCGAACTCGCAGTCGAGCTGGACGGGCGCGCGGGGGTTGTCGCGCACGGGTTGTTCCTGGCGACCGCCTCCGATGTGATCGTTGCGGGAGAGGACGGGATGCGGCACCTCCGGCGCGAACGGGAATAACGAGCCGCAGCGCAGATCTGGGATATTACCCGCCTGCGTAGTTTCCGACCCTGCCGGACAAGGCGCGGAGCCGCGTAGTGGTGTGGCTCCGCCAGCGAACCCCGTATTGGCAACGCACGGGCGAGGATCACGGACATGGCCACAACGCTTGCAACGCTCGCCTCCGAGCACCCCGCCGCCGCAGGACCGGCTTTGACGGTAGACCAGTTCACGCTCGATACCGAGGAAGTGCGCCTGATCAACGCGTATTGGCGCGCGGCCAACTACCTCTCGGTGGGCCAAATCTATCTATACGACAATCCGCTGCTGCGCGAACCGCTGACGCTGGCGCACGTCAAGCCACTGGTGGTGGGGCACTGGGGCACGACGCCGGGCCAGAACTTCATCTACGTCCACCTTAATCGCGTCATCAAGCGATGCGACCTCGATATGTTCTATATAGCAGGCCCCGGCCACGGCGGCCCGGCCATCGTCGGCAACGTGTATCTCGAAGGCACCTGGAGCGATTTCTACCCCAACGTCACGCAGGACGAGGCCGGGCTGAAGAAACTGTTCAAGCAATTCTCTTTCCCCGGCGGCATCTCCAGCCACGTGGCACCCACCACGCCCGGATCTATCCATGAAGGCGGCGAGCTTGGCTATTCGCTCTCCCACGCGTTCGGGGCCGTGTTCGATAACCCCGGCCTGATCGTCGCCTGCGTAGTGGGCGACGGCGAGGCCGAGACCGGACCGTTGGCGACCGCCTGGCAGTCGAACAAGCTGCTCAACCCCGTCAGCGACGGCGCGGTGCTGCCAATCCTGCACCTGAACGGTTTCAAGATCAGCAACCCCACCATCCTCGCCCGGATCGAGCATGACGAGCTGGACCAGTTCATCCGGGGCTGCGGCTGGACCCCCTATTTCGTCGAGGGCGACGATCCAGACACGATGCACCGGCTGATGGCGAGCACGATGGATCAGGTGGTGCACGACATCCAGGCCATCCAGCAGAGCGCACGATCGGGCAAGGACACTGGTCGCCGCCGCTGGCCGATGATCGTGCTGCGGTCGCCCAAAGGCTGGACCGGGCCCAAGTTGGTGGATGGGCTGAAGATCGAGGGAACGTTCCGCGCGCATCAAGTACCGCTGCTGGTGGACGCCGCGCATCTCGAACACGTCGCCCTGCTTGAAAGCTGGATGCAAAGCTACAAGCCGGACGAGCTGTTCGACGAGAACGGACGCCTGATCGCGGAGCTGGCCGAGCTGGCACCCAAGGGGGACCGCCGGATGGGCGCCAACCCGCACGCGAACGGCGGCCTCCTGCTCCGGGACCTCGTCATGCCGGATTTCCGGGACTACGCCGTCGAGGTAAAGGCACCCGGCAGCGTCAAAGGCCACGACACCCTGGTCCTCGGCAATTTCCTGCGCGACGTTTCCGCGCTGAACGCGGAGCCGCGGAACTTCCGCATCTTCGGGCCGGACGAGACCTTGTCCAACCTTCTCGGCGCGGTGTTCGAGGTGACGCCCCGCCAATGGGACGCCCGCATCGTCAAGGACGATGAATTCCTCGCCCCCGTCGGCGGCGTGCTCGACTCGATGCTGAGCGAGCATCAGTGCGAAGGCTGGCTCGAAGGCTATCTGCTGACAGGGCGTCACGGGCTGTTCAACAGCTACGAGGCGTTCATCCGCATTATCGATTCGATGTTCAGCCAGCACGCCAAATGGTTGAAGGTGACCGCCGAGCTACCGTGGCGCGTGAAGATCTCCTCGCTCAATTACCTGCTCGCCTCGCACGTCTGGCAGCAGGACCACAACGGCTTCACCCACCAGGATCCGGGTTTCCTCGACCACGTTATCAACAAGAAAGCCGATTTTGTCCGCTGCTATCTGCCGCCCGATGCGAACTGCCTGCTCTCGGTGTTCGACCACTGTTTGCGCAGTCGCCACTACGTTAACGTGGTCGTCGCCGGCAAGCACGCGCTTCCGCAGTGGCTGACCATGGAGGCGGCCGTGATCCATTGCACCCAGGGCCTGGGCATTTGGCAATGGGCGAGCAATGATCAGGACGCCGATCCCGACGTCGTGATGGCCTGCTGTGGGGACACGCCGACGCTCGAGATACTGGCGGCGGTTTCGATCCTGCGCCACCATTTGCCGACGCTCAGGATGCGCGTCGTCAACATCGTCGACCTCATGCGGCTGCAGCCGAGCGCGGAACACCCGCATGGGCTGAGCGAGACGGACTACGATCAGCTCTTCACCACCAGCAAGCCCATCGTGTTCGGCTTCCACGGCTATCCGGGGCTGGTGCACCGGCTCACCTATCACCGCACCAACCGCAACCTGCACGTCCACGGCTACCAGGAGGAGGGTACGATCACGACCGCCTTCGATATGCGGGTGCAGAACGAACTGGACCGGTTCCACCTCGTCGAGGACGTGATCGACCGCGTGCCGGGGCTGGGCAGCAAGGGCGTCTACCTGAAGCAAATTATGCGCGACAAACTGATCGAGCATAAGCACTACATCGACGAACACGGGGAGGACCTGCCCGAAATCCGCGAATGGGTTTGGGGAACTGCGCCGTGAACGCGGCGCTAGCGGACACCGCGCAGGCGCTCGTTGGGCGCGGCAAGGGCCTGCTCGCGATCGACGAAAGCGTATCGACCTGCAACCGGCGCTTCGCCGCGCTCGGCATCCCGCAGACGATCGATATGCGTCGCGCCTACCGGGAGCTGCTCGTAACTACCCCGGGGCTTGGCGAACATATCAGCGGTGCCATCCTGTTCGATGAGACGATTCGGGAGAGCGACCGGCACGGCACCCGGTTCGTCGATCTCCTCGTCGCCGCCGATGTGATCCCCGGGATCAAGGTCGATCTGGGGGCGAAGGCGCTGGCGCTGCACCCCGGCGAAAAGGTCACCGAGGGCCTGGACGGGTTGCGCGCCCGGCTGGACGAGTATGCGCGCATCGGTGCCCGCTTCGCCAAATGGCGCGCCGTGATCGGCATCGGCGACGGCCGGCCCGGCATGGCCTGTATAGACGCCAACGCGCACGCGCTCGCCCGCTATGCCGCGCTCTGCCAAGAGACCGGCCTCGTCCCAATCGTCGAGCCCGAAGTGCTGATGAATGGCGACCACACCATGCGGCGCAGCGGCGAGGTAACGCACGCAGTGTTGCGCGCGGTGTTCGAAGCGTTGGATGGCCAGGACGTCGGCTTGGAAGCGATGATCCTGAAGCCGAACATGGTGCTGCCGGGCCTCGACTGCCCCGAGCAGGGCGGGATCGACGCCGTGGCGCGCGCGACGCTCGCCTGTCTGCAGCGAACGGTTCCCGCCGCCGTCGCTGGGATCGCATTCCTGTCGGGCGGACAGTCGCCCGAACTGGCGTCGGCGCGGCTGAACGCGATCAACATCGGGCATGGATCGCCTGCGGGCCGCTCGCCGTGGCCGCTTGTGTTCTCGTTCGGCCGCGCACTCCAGCAGCCTGCGCTGCAAATCTGGCGCGGCCAGGACGCGAACGTCGTCCCGGCGCAGCACGCGCTGATCCACCGTGCGACCTGCAACGGTGCCGCGCTCCACGGCTCGTATGCGCCTTCGATGGAACACGGGCCTCCCTTGCAGATGGCGTCATAATCCCCGTGGACCCGGTGCCGCTCCGGCTATACCTGATCCGCCATGGGGAGACCGAATGGTCGCTCTCCGGGCAGCACACGGGGCGCACAGACGTCGCGTTGACTGCGCACGGCGAAGACCAGGGCCGCGCGCTCGAACTGGCGCTGCGTGGTATCCGGTTCGATCAGGTTCTCACCAGCCCGGCACGCCGTGCCCGGGACACGTGCGGGCTGGCCGGCCTCGGCGGATCGGCCGAGATCGAGCCTGACCTCGCGGAATGGGACTACGGCGACTACGAGGGGCGCACGACTCACGATATTCGCCGGGACCGGCCGGGTTGGAACGTCTTCCGGGATGGTTGTCCAGGTGGCGAGTCGGTGGCGGCTGTAACGCTGCGCGTCGACCGGCTGATCGCGCGTATCGCCGCGTTGCGTGGCAACGTCGCCCTGTTTTCGAGCGGCCAGTTGGGGTGCAGCCTGGCTGTGCGCTGGATCGGCTTGCCTGTAATCGAGGCGCAGCACCTAATGCTGGGCACGGCATCTCTAAGCGTTCTCGCTTATAGTCCCGCACACCCCGACCTGCGGGTGATCGCGCGCTGGAACCACAGTGCGGCCGACCCGCTTGGCTGATGCTGGCCTGCGTCCAGGCCGTAGTCGGGCCTTCCCTTCCGCAGCCGGGCCAAAGGACCTGCCCGCAATTCGGACCGACGAAGGGAGCCCGTGATGCGATTGCTGAGGATGTTGGGCAGCTTGCTTCTCGTCGCCGGATGCTCGGCGTCGGGTGAGCGGCTCGAATGTCCCGTGGCGCATGCCTCAGGATCGGTCGGCATCGCGCGCGAGACGCCCGCGCAGATCGCGTCGGTCGGTGCGCGGCTGGCCGCGGGCGGGGAGAACGCGATCACCGAAACAGCGGGTGCGGTGCGCGCGCACGACGCCCACGCCTCGCGCGCCGAGATCGTCAATTATCTGGTGACCGCCTATTGTCCCGAGATCGCCCGCAAAGCTGGCCTCGATCTCGCCGGCAAGCGGGCGGCGTTGCGCGCGTTCGCAGCGCGCGCGGACAGGATCGTGGCGAGCGCGCCGGTGCCGCGTGCGCAAGTATCTACCAACCCAGCTCATCACAGCAAGGCAAGTTAAGCGTAGGGTGAGGGCATGACTGCCCAAGATTTTTTAGGGTGAGCTTTCGACGCAGCTCAGTTAACAAACCGCAAGTGCGATCATCGCCGATGTGACCACGCTATAGCATGAGCGCGAAGCGCAAGCGGTGTCTAGGATCGACACGCAAGGCTGGCGCGTTGTCAACCCGCTTGGGCGGAACAGCCAACGGAGACGACCATGGCCGACGACATTCCCCAGATGATGCGTGTCGCGCGCGTTTACTTCACCGGCGGCTCGGACCAGGTTCGCGTCGAGAACGCGCCGACGCCCAACGTCGAAGCCGATCATGTGCTCGTCCGTGTCGAGTTTGCGGGCATCAACCCCATCGACTGGAAAATCCGGGAAGGCGAGCGCCCGGTGCCCTTGCCCATCACGCTCGGCCACGATCTCGTCGGTCACGTCGCGGCGGTGGGGCCGCAGGCGGGAGACGCTTTCACAATCGGCGACCGCGTCTATGCGATGATCGGCGAAGGCGCGTTCGCCCAATACGCAGCCGTTCCCGCCGCCGCGCTCGCACGCTCACCCGCAGGACTGAGCCCGGCAGAGGCCGCCGCCATTCCGATGGGCGCGCTCACCGCCTGGAAGGCACTGTTCGACATCGCGGACCTGAAATCGGGCGAGCGCGTCCTGATCCACGGCGCGGGCGGCGCGGTCGGCGGGGAGGCGGCGCAGCTTGCCAAGCACGCCGGGGCGTGGGTCGCGGCGACCGCTTCGGGCGACGATCTCACGCGCGTTCGCGAATATGGCCTCGACATGGTGATCGATTACGCGAGCGAGGACTTCAATCAGCTGCTGAACGGGGACAAAGGCGTCGATCTCGTGCTCGACGTGCTCGGCGGCGAGACGCGCGACCGGTCCTGGGAATCGATCCGCAACGGCGGCCGCATGGTCTCCACGCTCGGCGCGACCGAACCGCCCGCCGAAGCCGCCGCGCGCGGCATCAAGGGCCTGCCCGGCTGGGGCGCGACCCCCGACGGCGCGCGCCTCGCCGAGGTGACCAGACTGTATGACGAAGGCGTGCTCAGCATTCCTGAACCCCGGCGCTTTCCGCTAGCGGAAACCGCGCGAGCGATGGACGCCGCAGAGCACGGTCACGCGGGGAAAGTCGTCATCGAAATGGGAGCATAATCCCGCGACGCCAATCACGCTTGGGTAGATTCCGAGGGTTCCCGCGCGCCGTGCCCCGGTCAACGCTGCCACCCGGGAGATCAGCGCCATGTCCGAGAGCGACATTCGATATTATCTCATACGCGCCGCTCAAGAGGAGCGGCGCGCGCGGGAAGCGGGCGATCCAACGATTCGCAAGACGCACGCGAAATTCGCCGTCGCTTATCGGGTCCACATCTATGCCTTGATGGCAAGGCGCGTCCCGCCCCGGCTTCGCATGGTCCCCGGTGTTCCGACTGCGGACGCGCATGCCGCTGGTTTCGTCCCCTCACGCGAGGAGTTTCGCACGCGCGACGCGGTGTCGATTTGAGATTGTGAACCGCCGATCCGTCCTCGTCGGTGGCGGCGCAGCGGCGCTGGCCGGAGCGGCGGTCGCGATCGTGGGGATCGACCGCGCCGACGCGATGGACGCCTACGCCACAGCCGTCGCGCGCACGCGAGGTGCGCTCGACGCCGATCCCGGAATGATCGACCTCGTCCGCTTCGCGACGCTCGCGCCGAGCGGACACAACACGCAGCCATGGCGCTTCCGGCTGACGGCCGACCGGATGACCATCCTACCAGACCTGAAGCGGCGCACGCCTGTCGTCGATCCGGACGACCATCATCTCTTCGTTGCGCTTGGTTGTGCGGCCGAGACACTGGCGATCGCCGCCGCCGCGCGCGGCCATCCCGGTCAGATCACGTTCGATCCGACGGAAGGCGGCGCGGCATCGTTCGTGTTCGGCGGCGCGCGCCGTCCCGAGCCGGCACTGTTCGCTGCCATCGCGCGGAGGCGATCGTCGCGCACCGTCTATGACGGTCGCCCGCTCGCGAACACTGACCTGAGCGCACTCGCCCAAGCCGCCGCCATGCCCGGCGTCGACCTCATGCTGCTTACCGACCGGCCACGCGTCGATCACGTCCGCGATCTGGTGATCGCGGGCAACAGCGCGCAGCTCGCCAGTGACGCATTCATGCGCGAGCTGAAGCATTGGATTCGCTTCAGCCCGCACCACGCGCTCCAAACGGGCGATGGATTGTTCGCGGCCTCGTCGGGAAGCCCCGCACTGCCCGAATGGCTCGGCCCGGGGATGTTCGACGCGACGTTCCACGCCAAAAGCGAGAACAACAAATACGCGCGCCAACTCGGCTCATCCGCAGGCATCGCGGTGTTCGTCGGCCACGCCGCTGATGCCGAGACCTGGATTGCGGTCGGTCGCGCGGCGCAGCGCTTCCAGTTGCAGGCGACCGCGCTCGGCATCGCGCACGCATTCGTCAACCAGCCGGTCGAGGTCGCGCGGCTCCGCCCCGAACTCGCGACGCTCATCGGCCTGCCCGGCCGACGTCCCGATCTCGTGCTCCGCTTCGGCCACGGCCCGACATTACCCTATTCGGCGCGCCGCGCGGTATCCGCCGTGCTCGTCTGAACGGGATCGGGGCCGATCCGCCACGCCGCCACTGCGAGGATCGCCGCGATCACGGCAGCGATCCACAATCCGCCGACATCGATCGCCGAGTAGACGAGCGCCCCTGTCACGCCGCCCCCAGCAAGGCCAAGCCATAGAAGCAGATACGGCGTCCATCCGAAGCGGTCACCGCCGAGCAGCGCCGCCGTCAGCCGCTGGCCGAGTTTGACCAGCGTTCCCGTCATGTACGTCAGTCCGATGCGCACCTCGCCGCCGTGATCGGCGAAGACCGCGTTCTCGGCACCCATCGCGAGCGCCATCGGGATCGCGGCAAGGCCCGGCGCTCCCGCCGCGCTGATCCCAGCCGCCAACGCTAGCAGCACGGCCACGAGCGCGAGGATCGCCACGCGGCGATGGGGGACCGTATAGTGGCCGACCAGCGATCCCGCGATCACTCCAACCACGAACAGCCCGATCAGCCCCGCCGCCATCGCTGCCTCCGACGATCCGCGCGCGATGCCGACCGCCAGCCGCGTAGTGTTGCCGCTCATGAAGGAGACGAAGAAGCCGCCGAGCATGAGGAAGCCCGTCGCGTCGACATAGCCCGCGAGCGCGGACAGGCAGGTCGCGAGCACGCGGGCGCGGGTGGGATGGAGGTGCACATTGGTAGCGTAGCGCGAGAGGCCGATCGGTGCACGGCCGCGGCCGGGTAGGTAATTTCCGAGGCTGGCGCGCTTGGCCGGACTCGGGCTCGGTGCAGAAGTGGCCGACCCTTTCCCCCGATGACGTTAGGACTGTCCATGCTTCGTTCCAAACCGGCCATCGCGGCGATGGTGCTTATCCTTGCGGCCTGCGGCAACCAGGGTAGCGGCAAACAGGGCAGCGCCGACAAGGGCAGCGGCACCGACGCAAACAAAGCCGCGATCGCGTCGACGGGGAATAACGTCGGCGTCAGGACGAAGGTGCTGGCCGCAGTCGAGCCGTTCGAGACGCTGACCGAAACGGCGTTCACCGCGACCGCGCCCGAACTCGCCAAATCGATCGATGCCACCGACGCGGCCGCGCGCTCGATCGCGACGCTGGTGCCAGGCGACGTCGCGCAACGCCTGCAGGCCCAATCGGCCGCGATCCATCGGGCGCAGACGTCGGGCCAGCGCGCCGACGTTGCGCTCGCCTCGATCGAGGGCTTCCGCGAGGTCGTCGGCGCGGTGCCTGCTGGCGCGCCGATCCCGGCCGATGTCAGCCTGCTCGACTATGCGGGGCTGCGCTACGATTCGGACGTGCAGGCAAACCCGCCGCGCTGGGACGATACCGCCAAGGCGATCATCTATGCGCGCGAGCGGACCGCCGCGCTGGCCCCACTCGCGCAGGCGGCACCGCTGCTCCCCGCGATGAACGCCGCGATCGGCGGGATGGAAACCGCCGCCAGCGCGCACAACGCCGCCCGCGCCCGCGCCGGGGCAAAGGTGGAACTCGATCTGGTCGACAAGCTCGAGGCTGCCTTCGCGCCGCCGGTCGCGCTAGAGCAGATTGCTCCCGCTGTGAATTGCTGGGGGATTCCCGCGGGGGCTGAAGTCTGATTCAGGCTGATGGCCG
>Ga0123336_10002025_pt1 | contig 17907 bp, 9 predicted proteins | sample SSSSmetaG_FD_96466 | JGI IMG/M metagenome (GOLD analysis project Ga0123336, IMG submission 96466) | Glacier valley bacterial and archeal communities from Borup Fiord, Nunavut, Canada, to study Microbial Dark Matter (Phase II) - ​SSSS metaG | ecosystem: Environmental > Aquatic > Freshwater > Ice... | reverse complement strand
GGGTCGCCCGCCGCGACGATCTCGTTCAACCTCGCCCCCGGCAAATCGCTGTCCGACGCGACCCCGGTGATCGCCGATGCGCTCGCCCGGATCAACGCGCCCGCCAACGTCCATGGCAGTTTCCAGGGGACCGCGAAGGCGTTCCAGGATTCGCTCAGCTCGACCCCGCTGCTGATCGTCGCGGCGATCGTCGTGATCTACATCGTCCTCGGCATGCTGTACGAAAGCCTGATCCACCCGCTAACGGTGCTGTCGACGCTGCCGTCGGCGGGCGTCGGGGCGGTGATCGCGCTCCTCGCGAGCGGGACCGAATTCTCGATCATCGCGCTGATCGGGGTCGTCCTGCTGATCGGCATCGTCAAGAAGAACGCGATCCTGATCATCGACTTCGCCCTCGCCGCCGAACGCGAGGAAGGACTCTCCCCGCGGGAGGCGATCGTCCGCGCGTCGCTGCTGCGCTTTCGCCCGATCGTCATGACGACGCTGGCCGCCGTCCTCGGCGCGGTGCCGCTGGCGATCGGCTGGGGCGAGGGGGCCGAGCTGCGCCACCCGCTCGGCATCGCGATCATCGGCGGGCTCCTAGTCAGCCAGGTGCTGACCCTGCTCACCACCCCGGTCGTGTACCTCGCGCTCGACCGCTTCCGCCGCCGGTCGCCGCAGGAGCGCGCGGCGATGCGGCTGCACCCGGAGTTCGCATGAAGCGTGTCCTGCCCCTGACGTTGATCGCGGCGCTGCTCGCATCGTGCACCGTCGGCCCGAATTACCAGCGTCCGCCCGCCGCGATCCCGCCCGCGTTCAAGGAAGCCGCCGGCTGGACCACCGCCGCGCCGGGCGACCTGCTCGACAAGGGGCCGTGGTGGACGTTGTTCAACGACCCCGTCCTCGACGACCTGTGCAGCCGGATCGAGGTGTCGAACCAGAACGTCGCCGCCGCCGCCGCCGCGGTCGATGCCGCCGACGCGGTCGTCCGGCAGGGGCGCGCGGGCTTTTTCCCGACGGTCGACGTGACGCCGAGCGTGACCAGGTCGGGCGGCGGCGGCAGCAACGGCACGATCATCACGGGCGGCGGGATCGGCACCGGCACCGGTACCACGACCGGCGGCACCGGCAGCGCGACCGTCGGCTCGACCGGCAGCGGCACGCGCTATCGGATCACCGGCGGCGCGAGCTGGGAGCCCGACCTGTGGGGCCGCGTCCGGCGGACGGTCGAGCAGGCGAAGGGCAATGCCGCCGCGACCGCCGCCGACCTCGCCGCCGCGCGGCTGTCGGCGCAGTCGACGCTGGCGACCAACTATCTCCAGCTGCGCGCGCTCGATGCGCAGATCGACCTGACGCAAGCGACCGGCACGTCGTACGACCGGTCGCTGCAGATCACGCGCAACCGCTACAACGCCGGGGTATCGGCGAAGACCGACCTGCTGCAGGCGCAGACGCAGGTGGCGAGCACGCGCGGCGACTTGGCCGAGCTCATCCGCCAGCGCGGGGTGCTCGAACATTCGATCGCGGTGCTCGCGGGCGAGGCTCCGGCGACCTTCGGGATCGCCCAAGCGAAGTGGTCGCCGGTGGTCCCCGCCATCCCCGCCGAGCTGCCGTCGACCCTCCTCCAGCGCCGCCCCGACATCGCCGCCGCCGAGCGCCGCGTCGCCGCCGCCAACGCCAACATCGGGGTCCAGGTCGCGGCCTTCTACCCGAACCTGACCCTGACCGGGTCGGTCGGCCAGTCGGCCACGACCCTCGGCAACCTGTTCAGCGGCAGCGCCTTCCTGTGGTCGCTCGGCGCGTCGCTGGCGCAGTCGGTGTTCGACGGCGGCCTGACCCGCGGCCGGGTCGCCGAGGCGCGCGCGACGTGGCGGCAACAGGTCGCGACGTATCGCCAGACCGTCCTCGCCGCCTTGCAGGACACCGAGGACCAGCTGATCGGCGCGCGGCAGCTCGCCGTGACGACGACGCTGCGGCAGGCGGCGTCGGCGGCGGCCGACCAGACCGAGAAGTTGACGCTCAACCAGTACCTCGCGGGCCAGGTCGACTACACTACCGTCGTTACCGTCCAGGCGACCGCCCTGGTCGCTCGGCGGACGCTGGTCACCGCGGTCGCGAGCCAGCAGGCGACCGCGGTCGGCCTGATCCGGGCGCTCGGCGGCAGCTGGGAAACGACGTACCGGACGCCGCCGCCCGCCGGGTAGGCGCTGTCCTACAGGCGCGCGCTTCGGTTAGGGTCATCCTTTGGCGAATCGTTTGCCGGGGGGCATGGAAATGCGCATCGCTGGCTGCCGTTCGGACGGTTCGCGCGCGCGGCCCTTCGCCCCGTCCATGCGCGCGGAACAAGTAAAATCCGTCAACTCTGTCAACTTAACGGCTTCACCGGCTTGATGGGCCTGCGTGAGAATGAAATTAACCCGCCAAAACCGACAACTCTGTCAACTTAACCCGCTAGCGCCGCCCGCGCCTGGCTCGCGAGGTGGGCGAGCATCGCGGTCGTAACCGGGCCGCCGTTGCGCGCGCGCGCGACCGGCCCGGCGACTCGTGCCACGCGAGCGGCGCTCGCCGCCTGCCACGCGGCGACGGCGGCGACCGGGTCGCCCCCCGGCGGCACGATCCGGCGGAGCAGGTCGAGCCGCAGCGCCTCGAAGTCGCGGACCAGCCCCGCCTGGAGCAGCCGCTCCCACGGGTCGGCGGGCGTCAAGCCGGCGGCCGCGCCCTTCGCCCAGTCGAGCCCGGTCGCCTCGCCCAGCCCGGTATAGGCGCTGGCGATCGCGGCTTCGGGCACGCCGAGGTCGGCGGCAAGCAGCCCGGTGCCGACCGCACCGTCGAGCGCGGTGATGCGGACGAGCTCGGTCGCGACGGCGGCGGGCGCGCCCATCGCGGCAAGGCGCGCGGCGAAGCGGTCGATCTGCGCCTTGGGTTCGGGGCGGAGCAGGTCGCCGAGCGCATCGCCGAGCCGCGCGACGCCCGGCGCGAGCTTCGCCACCAGCGCGCCCGGCGCAAGGCAGCTGCCCGCGCGGAGCAGGTCGGCCATCTGCATCCGCAGCGCCGCGACCGCATCGACGTGGAGGTCGAGCGCGACCGGGCCGGGGACCGCCGCCGCCTCGATCGCCGCCCACAAGTCACGGAACGAGAAGAGCGCGCGCGCCGCGACGAACGCCCCGGCGACCTCGGCGAGATCGACGCCGAACTCCTCGGCCAGCTCGAACGGCAGCGTCAGCCCGCCGCGATTGACCACCGCGTTCGCCAGTTTGGTCGCGATCAGCTCGCGCCGCAGCCGGTGCCCGTCGATCGCGGCGGCGAAGCGCGCCTGCATCGCCCGCGGGAAGGCGGCGTGAAGATCGGGAACGAGGATCGGGTCGTCGACCAATGGGCTGACGACCAGCGCGTCGTAGACCGCCATCTTGGCGTAGGCCATGACCACCGCGAGCTCGGGGCGTTCGAGCCCTTGGCCCGACCGCCCGCGCTGCGTCAGCACCTCGTCCGACGCCAGCCCCTCGACCTTGCGGTCGAGTTCGGCCGCCCCGTCCTCGAGCATCTCGATCAGCCGGACATGCCCGGGCAGCGCCGCGACCCCGCCGCGCTCGGCGATGCTCAACGCCTGCGTCTGCAATATGTTGTCGCGGAGCACGAGCGCGGCGACGTCGTCGGTCATCGACGCGAGCAGGTCGTTGCGCGCCGCCTCGGTCAGCCGCCCGGCCGCGACCTCGGCGTTGAGCGCGATCTTGATGTTGACCTCGTTGTCCGAGCAGTCGACCCCGGCCGAATTGTCGATGAAGTCGGTGTTGAGGCGCCCGCCTTTCGCCGCATACTCGATCCGCCCGGCCTGCGTCAGCCCGAGGTTCGCGCCCTCGCCGACGACCTTGGCGCCGATCATCGCGCCGTCGATCCGGTGCGCGTCGTTCGCCCGGTCGCCGACGTCGGTGTTCGATTCGCTCGCCGCCTTGACGTAGGTGCCGATGCCGCCGAACCAGAGGAGGTCGACTTTCGCCGTCAGGATCGCGCAGATCAGTTCGGACGGCGAGAGGGTGTCGGCGGCGATGCCGAGCGCCGCCCTGGCCTGCGGGCTGACCGGAATCGCCTTCTTGCTGCGCGCGAACACCCCGCCGCCGGGCGACAGCAGCGCCTTGTCGTAATCGTCCCACGACGACCGCGGCAGCGCGAACAGCCGCGCCCGTTCGGCGAAGCTGACTGCCGCGTCGGGGGCGGGGTCGAGGAAGATGTGGCGGTGGTCGAAGGCCGCGAGCAGGCGGATCGCCGGCGACAGCAGCATGCCATTGCCGAACACGTCGCCCGACATGTCGCCGACCCCGACGACGCTCGTCGGCTCGGTCTGGACGTCGTGGCCGAGCTCGCGGAAGTGGCGCTGGACCGAGATCCACGCGCCCCGCGCGGTGATCGCCATCGCCTTGTGGTCGTAGCCGACACGACCCCCGCTGGCGAAGGCGTCGCCGAGCCAGAAGCCGGCGTCGAGGGCGATCTGGTTGGCCGTGTCGGAGAAGGTCGCGGTGCCCTTGTCGGCGGCGACGACGAGATACGGATCGGGCGCGTCGCGGCAGACGACATGCGCCGGGGGAATGTTGCTGCCGTCGACCGCGAGATTGTCGGTCAGCGACAGCAGCGCCCGGATGAAGATCCGGTACGCCTCAGTCCCCTCGGCGAGCCACGCGTCGCGATTGCTCGGGGCCGGCAGCAGCTTCGGGTAAAAGCCGCCCTTCGCGCCGGTCGGCACGATGACGGTGTTCTTGACCTTTTGCGCCTTGACCAGCCCGAGCACCTCGGTCCGGAAATCGTCGCGCCGGTCGGTCCAGCGCAGGCCGCCGCGCGCGATCGGGCCGTAGCGCAGGTGGATCCCCTCGACGCGCGGCGAGAAGACCCAGATCTCGCGGTACGGCACCGGGCGCGGCAGGCCGGGCACCGCGCTGCTGTCGAGCTTGAACGCGAGCGCCTCGGGGCCGTGGGGCGGAACGAAGGCGTTGGTCCGCAGTGTCGCCGCGATCACCGCACGGTACAGCCGCAGGATGCGGTCGTCGTCGATCGCGGTGACGGCGGCGAGACCGGCGTCGATCGCCTCCGTCGTCGCGTCCGCCTGTCCCTCGAAGCGGCCGCGGAAGAAGCCGACGAGGTCGCGCGTCACCTGCGGGTAGCGGCGCAGCGCGTCGACGACGGTCATCAGGCCGTAGCTGACGCCGGTCTGACGCAGGTAGCGGAAATAGGCGCGGAGCCACCCCGCTTCCTCGGCATCGAGCCCGGCGGCGATGACGAGCGCATTGAACCCGTCGTTCTCCTGCAGCCCGAGGAGGACGGCGTTGAGCGCGGGTTCGACCCGGGCCTTGAGCGCGGCGAGGTCGAAGCGCGTCGTGGTGTCAGCGGCTTCGAGCAGGAAATCGTGGACCCACCCCGCGCCGTCGTCGAGGTCGAAGGGGAATTCCTCGATCACCCGCAGCCCGAAGTTCTCGAGCACCGGCACCGCGTCCGACAAGGCGATGATCTTGCCGAGACGGTAGATCTTGAGCCGAAGCTGATGCGCGAGATCGCCGTCGCGGCGATAGAGCTGGACCGCCCGCCCGCGGTCGTCGTCGAGCCCCGACAATGCGACGAGGTCACATGCGGCTTCGGTTGCCGAATATTGCGACCGGTAGCTTGCCGAGAAGCCCTTGCCGTGGGCGAGGATAAGCCGTGCCGCGCGGGCCGGGCCGACCGCGTCGACGAGCGCGGTCTCGACCGCCTCGTCCCAACCGCGGACGAGCGTATCGAGCCGCGCGTCGAGCGCGGCTTCGTCGATCTCGCCGACGTCGCTGCGGACGGCGATGACATAATGAACCCGCGCGAGGCCTTCGGCGCGCAATTCGACCTCATAGCGGGTCAATGTCCCGTCGAACGCCGCCGTCAGCATCGCCCCGACGCTCTCGCGCACCCCGCTCGTATAAGCATCGCGGGGAACGTAGACGAGCACCGAGACAAAGCGCCCGAAGGCGTCGGCGCGCGCGAACAGCTTCGGCCGCGGCCGGTCGAGCAGCGACAGCATGCCCAGCGCCATCGTCCGCAGCCGCGCCGGCGTCGTCTCGAACAGCTCCTCGCGCGGGAAGCCCTCGATGACATGCGCGAGTGCCTTGCCGGTATGCCCCTTCGGGTCGAAGCCGAGCGCGTCGGTCACCCCCGCGACCTTGCGGCGGAGGAGCGGCACGTTCTTGGGCGAGGTCGCGAGCGCAGCGCTGGTGAACAGGCCGACGAAGCGGGTCTCGGCAACCGCGCGCCCTTCACGGTCGAAGGTCTTGACCGCGATCAGCTCGGGATTGACCCGGCGATGGACCGTCGACATTGCCCCCGCCTTGGTGATCAGCACCGGCTCGGGCGAGACGAGGAAGCGCTGCAGCGACGTCGATGCCGCCGGTCCGTCGTCGTCCCACACCTTGAACCCGGGATCGCGTAGGAGGCCGAGCCCTGCGGCCCCCGGCATCTCGTTGCCGGCCGCGTCGAGCGCATAGTGCCGCGTGCCCAGCAGGGTAAACCGGTCGGCGGCGAGCCATTCGAGAAACGCCATCGCCTCGGCGCTCGCGTGCGGTGCGATTGGCGGCGGGTTGTCGCCGAGCGCGCGCGTCGTGTCGTTGAGCGTCGCCAGCATCGCCGGCCAGTCGTCGACCGCGGCGCGGACGTCGGCGAGCACCCGGGCGAGCGCATCGAGCAGGTCGGCGCGGCTGCGCGCGCCGGCACGCTCGAGCTCGATGTAGATGATCGATTCGCGGGTCGCGCCCTCGGGTACGGCCCCCGCGCCGATACCGATCAGCTTGACCAGCCGCCCCTCGCCGTCGCGCCGGACATCGACGATCGGGTGGAGCAGCCGGTCGATGCCGAGCCCGGCGGCGGTGATCGCGAGGCTGACCGAATCGACGAGGAACGGCATATTGTCGTTGACGATCGCCAGCGCGAGCCGCCGTCGTCCGGGATGCCCGCGCTCGGCGGTCGCGGCTTCGAGCGACACGACCGGGGTGGACGACCGTCGCACCGCCGCCGCGGCCGCGACGAAGGCGACGATCCGCGCCGCGGCTGCCGGATCGATATGGTCGGCCTCGCCGGGAAGCGCCGCGTCGAACAGCGCCGCCGCCAGCGCGCGGTCAGGGGTCGCCGCGCTGGATTGTTCGCCGGACTGTTCTGATGTCGCCACTTCAAACTCCCGCACCGGCATGCGCGCGCGCTTATGCGTCCCGGCGGCGGCGGCGGCAAGCGTAGCGGACGGCAGGGCGCGGCCGGCACGAGATCGCGGCGGTTACCAGATTGCGACGGGACGGGCGGACCGGACGGGCACCGGCACCGCGAGTGCCGCCAGCAGGTCGCGCCGAAGCCGGTCGCTGGCGGCAGGGGCGAGCGTTTCGGTCCACGTCAGGACCACGCAGGCGGTCGCGCCGCCTTCCCCCGCGGTCAGCGGCACGACCGTGCCGCGGGTGAGCAGCGTCACCGGATCGCCGGGACGCCGGGCAAAGCCACCTTCGAAATGCGCGGGAGCGGCGTCGGCCCGGCAGCGGACAGTGGCGGCACGGAGGGCACAGGCGAAGGCGCCGTCCACCGGCAAGGGCGCCGGTCGCAGGCCGAACACTTCAGCGACCGTCGCGCCGACGGTCACGGCGACGACATCGTCACGGTCGTCGAGCCAGACGAGATTGGCCCCGCCGGCGACGATTGCCGCGTGCAAGGTCCCCGCGGGCAACGCCTCGCCCGACGCATGACCGCGCCACTCCGCCGCTACTCGCCCGCCGAGACGCCGATCGTGAATGCCGAGAAAGCGCGGCGGCGGTTCAAACAGGGGCTCGCAGGGTTGACGGTCGATGATCCGGGCGTGTTTCACCGTGGCGGTCCTTGGTGCGGGGCGTCTTCCCTTCTAACGGCAGCGGCGACCGCGACTTGCTTGTGCCCTGCCGCAACCGCTGCTATGCCGCCGCACCTTGCCGCTTTAGCTCCGTTGGTAGAGCACATCATTCGTAATGATGGGGTCGGAGGTTCGAGTCCTCTAAGCGGAACCAGTCCTTTCACAAGGTAATCCCGAGGCTTCCTACTGAACGTCCTTCCGCAAGGGTGGTCGGCTCGGTCCGGTCTGGGGCGCTTTGGCTGGGAAACGTAGCCGACCCACGCCATTCCGCGTCGGAATTTCTGGCGCTCCGTCACCTGAAAATTCGCTGCCTATTGAGGCCCGGGCTGGCCAACGCGTACGTCGATCTCGACGGGGCAGTAGCTGTCGCGTACGCTTGGACAACATGGACTTTCAAGGACGACGCACTTGAACGACCGCTTGGGCTAAACTTTTAGCGGGCCGCCGCGAGAACACCGCGTTGGCGTCCACTAGTGGTGCGCGGCGTGTTACAGGATGAGGAAACATTGGCCGAAAAGACAATCTGGGGCATTCACATGGCGCACGACCACGGGTCAGCGCCGATCGCCAATGGCTACGTCGCGCTCGGCTGGAGCGCAGTCGGCGATCTGTCTAAGATCGAACCCACGCGAGAAGCTTTTTAAGCAGCCTATTCTGTCGCCTACCCCGAGGCGACCAAAGGCAACGTGGCAGTGTCGGCGGGTGTGCTGTTCCGCTTCACTCACGAGATAAAGCCTGGTGACGTCGTGATCTATCCATCGAAGCCGGATAAGATGGTCAATATCGGTATTGTAACTGGCGGCTACCGGATCGATCTTGACTTGCCGGTGGACTGTCATAACGCCCGCTCAATCCAGTGGAAGAGATCCATCCCACGAGCGACCTTTTCACAGCCCGCGCTCAACGAAATTGGCTCGGCGATGACAATGTTCCGCGTCAATTCCAATGCGGACGAATTCTTAGCCGCGCTCGAGGGCCAGGCGTTCGATCCTGGTGACCTGGACGAGGTCAGCGCCGAACGCGCGGCGGCACAGGTACAGGAATCAACGGAAGATTTCATCATTAAGCGGCTGAAGGGCGGCCAGACGCCGTACCAATTTGAGCATTTCGTCGCTCACTTGCTAAAATGCATGGGTTACTTCTCGCGCGTGACGCAGGCGTCGGGCGACGGCGGCGTGGACATCGTTGCCCACCGCGACGAGCTGGGGTTCGAGCCACCCATCATCAAGGTGCAGTGCAAGCAGGTTCTGTCTACTATTGGTCGACCAGAAGTGCAGCAGCTTCACGGCGCGATCGAGCGAGGCGAACACGGGTTATTTGTCACGCTCGGTGGCTTCACCTCCGATGCCCGCGCGTTCGAGCGGACCAAGCCAAACCTACGGCTGATCGACGGCGAAGCGCTGGTGGAGCTGATCTACGCGCACTACGGAAAGTTTGAACCGCGCTACCAGATGCTCCTGCCGCTGATGCGCTCATATGTGCCGGGACCGATCATCTCGCCACAGGGATAATACCAACTCTCGTTGACTATCACCCATGCGCCTATTGGTGCTGGTTCGCCTCCCCGCTCAAACGCGCCAGCCTTCGAAGACCAGCTCCGTCGAAATCGTCCCGCAAAACAACCGCTGACGCCATCGCATACCTCCCACAACCCGACGGCCGCACCCGCTCGAAGACTTCGAAAATGCGCCGTGTCGTCTCGCCGAGCTCGAGGTCCGATGAGTAAAGCAGGCTCTGTTGCTGCTGCTCGTCGAGGAGGTTCTCGGGCGGGATGAGCTCGAAGATTGCGATCCCGTCCATCGTCCAGCCGTGCGATGCGGCGCTCGCCCGCAACTCGTCTTCGGTTTCCGACAAGGTTATGTACAGGACCTTCTCGCCTTCGACCGCTCCAGCGGCGAGAAACTGGATCGCAACCATCGTCTTGCCCGTTCTTGGATGTCCCTCGAGAAGATAGATGCGGCCGCGGGCGAGACCGCCGACAAGGACATCGTCGAGCCCCGCCACGCCGGTCGCGGCGCGGTCAATCGTCGGAATTTCCATCAACAATGCCACTACTTCGTTCAATTCGGCGATAGACTACGTGACCGCCCGGGCTGAGGCCAGCCGACCAGTTGGCACGTCGTCGTTGGCGGGCAGACTCAAGGCTGGTCCATCCGAGCCAGGACTTCCTGGCACCGCTCGACCCGTTGCGTACCGTCGGGGAGCGCTTCGATCAGCAGATAGCGCCCCTCCTTTTCCACCAATCCGGCCGCAGCCACGTCGGCGTGCGAGTTTGGCCGAAGCGTCAGGGCGATCGCCGCCGGACCGGCATCGACCTTGGCGATCGCGAGGGTCCGGGCCATGGCGCGAACCCGGCAGACATCGAGCAGGACGGCCGCATCCGACGGCAATGTGCCGAAGCGGTCCTCGAGTTCGGCCTCGAATGCGTCGATCGCCTCGGCGTCGAGCAGGCGAGCAAGCCGACCGTAAAGCGACAGTCTTACCTCGACTTCCGGAATCCACGTCTCGGGCAGCCGGCCGGCGTGCCCCAGCCGAAGATCGGGCACCCAGTGGTCGACCGCCTCGCCGCGCGCCGCGCGCAGGGCGAGGCCGAGCAGGTGCTGGTACAGGTCGACGCCGATCAGCTTCATGTGGCCGGCCTGCGTATCGCCGAGCAGATCGCCGGCCCCGCGCATGTCGAGATCGCGCGCGCTGATCGCGAAGCCCGCCCCGAGCCGGTCGAACGCCTGAAGCGTGCGCAGCCGCTTGAGCGTCGCGGCAGCGATGGTCGCACCCGGCTCGGTGACCAGCAGGACCTGCCCGCGTCGTCCGCCCCGTCCGACCCGCCCGCGCAACTGGTGCAGCTGCGACAAGCCGAAACGGTCGGCGCGCCAGACGATCATGGTATTCGCGCGCGGCACGTCGAGCCCCGCCTCGATGATGTTCGTCGCGAGCAGCACGTCGCCATCGCCTTCGGCAAACTTCACCATCGCGTCGTCGATGTCGGCCGGTGGCATCTTGCCGTGCGCTTCGCGGGTCGACAATTCGGGTGCGATCTTGGCCAGTCGTTCGGCCATCGCCGTCATGTCCTCGATCCGGGGAACGACGACGAAGCTTTGTCCGCCGCGGCTCTTCTCGCGCAGCAGCGCGGTACGGACCGTCGCCGCGTCGAACTCGCCGACGCTCGTCCGGATCGGCTGCCGCCGCGCGGGCGGCGTCGCGATGACCGATAGCTGCTGCAGCCCGACTAGCGCCGTTTGCAGTGTCCGCGGGATGGGAGTCGCGGTCAGCGTCAGGATGTGTGCGTCTTCGCTCAGGGCGCGCAGCTTCGCCTTATCGGCCGCGCCACAGCGCTGCTCCTCGTCGATAACGACGAGCGCGAGGTTGGCGTAATCGACGCCCTTCCCCGCGACCGCGCCGGTGCCGACAACGATGTGAACCGTGCCGTCGGCAAGACCGGCCTTGACCGCCTTCTTCTCGGCGGCGCTCGACAGGCGCGAAAGCCCGGCGACCACCACGTCCGTGCCGGCAAACCGCTTGCGGAAGGTTTCCAGGTGCTGGCGGACAAGCACCGTGGTCGGCGCGGCGACGACAACCTGGCGACCGGCGAGCGCAACCATTGCCGCGGCGCGCAACGCGACCTCGGTCTTGCCGTAGCCGACGTCCCCGACGACGAGCCGGTCCATCGGCGAGCCGCCGGCAAGGTCGTTGCGGACGGCACCTATCGCGCGGACCTGATCGGGCGTCTCCGAGAACGGGAAACCGTCGGCAAAGCGTTCATAGGCGGCAGCGTCGGATGCAATGACCTCGCATCTGCGCTCGCCGCGCTCTGCGACCAATGCCGTAAGCGCGCGCGCACTCTCGGCGATCGCGATATCGATCTCGCCGCGCCGTTGTTGCCAGCTGGTGCCATCGAGGCGATCGAGGGCAACCGCGTCGGCGTCGGCACCGTAGCGCCAAAGGCGGTCGGCGTCGGCGACCGGCACGAGTCGCCGCGCACCAGCAGCGTAGTCGAGCACGAAGGCGTCGCCGTCATCGCCCGGCAATGCCTCAAGTCCGGCAATCACCCCGATCCCGAAATCCTCGTGGATGACCACGTCGCCGAGGCAAAGCTCACTCGTTCCAACGAAGGGATGGTTGCCACCGCCCATCGGCGCATCGGCCGTCAAGGCGCGACTGCCGAGCACGTCGGCGGCCGCGATGACGAGCAGGCCGGGCCGCGTCCAGCCCCGGTCCACCGGCATCTCCAGCATGGCGAGCGCCGCTACGTCGAGGGCAGTGGCGTCGGCCCACGACGAGGCAAGCAGCGTCTCGATCCGGGCCTTGTGCAGCTGGCGGGCGAGGAAGCGGTTGTCGCGCGCGGCACCGACGATGACGATGCGATCGCCGTCCGAAAGGGCCGTCTTGATCGCGCGAACGAGGCTTCGCAGCGGGGACTTGCCTTCGACAAACCGCGGCGCAGCGGCCGTGTCGCCGGGCTCGACATCGACTGCTTTCCGGTCGGCGAGGACCGTCGACCAGCGCGGGCCGTCGGCGATCGGCTCCAGCCGTCGACCCGGACGCGTGCGCGCGGCATCGGCGACGAGCGCGACGAAGCGGTCGCGGCGGTTCGCAGCACCGGGATCGAGGCCGACGGCAGCGCCCGGCAGATGATCGAACAGCGTCACGGGGCTGTCGCCGAGCAGCGGCTCCGCGCTCCGTCCAACCTCGACGCTTTCGAGTTCATCGGTGCCAAGCTGGGTTGCGGGATCGTACGCGCGGAGCGCCGCGATGCGTCCATCGGCAACTTCCACGCGCACCGGCAATTCGGAGTCTGCAGGGAACAGGTCGACGACCTTGCCCCGCACGGCGAACTCGCCCGGCTCGTCGACGCGGTCATCGACCATGTAGCCGAGGTCGCCGAGCAAGGTGCCGATGGTGTCGAGGTCGCAGACCTCACCGATGCTGAGCATCGGCAGGGCCGTGTCGAACGCGGCTGCCGGCGGATACAGCCGTGTGGCGGCCTCGGCGCTGGCGATCAGCGCGACGCGCTGCTTGCCGTGCGCCGCTCGGGCCCGGTGCAATGCCGCGACGCGGCGACCGATGTTCGCGGGCGACGCCGGAGCGTCGTCGCCGGGCAGCGCGTCGCTCGACGGCACGTGCAGGATCAACGCGTGGGGCGCGGCCGACGCCAGCGCGCTGGCCACGGCCCCTGCGCGTTGTTCGTCGGTCGCGACGTAGATCACGTTCCCTTCATCCAGAGATTCGGCGAGATGCGTCGCAACCCTACCGACCGATGCCGGTGCCGGTGCCGCCCGAGGCTCGAGCGCCTCGCCGCGGCCGGTTTGAACCACGTCGCCGTCTTGGACCGCTTGATACATGAAGATGAGGAGCCTTATCGCTGAAGTTTAGCGAAACACCGGGTCAGACCTTAGCGTTCCGGCAAGGCCGGCAGTTGGCCAAGGCTCGGTGTCCAGGCGGGTACGATCAAGTGCGTTGCGCGTGTCACCCACTTGATCTCCCTCGGTCGGAGCGGGGGTGCGGTCCCGGCGCACCTTGACTGTCTTGGCGCGCATCCGAAGGAAGGGGGGGGATGGAGGCCAGATGACAAATTCGGACGATGAGCGCTGGATGCGCGAGGCGATCACGGTCGCCACCTCGCGCGGCGATGACCCGGCGTCGGCGCCGATCGGGTGCGTCATCGTTCTCGGCGGAAAGATCATCGGTTCGTCGCACAACGAGTGCGAGACCCTGCACGACGCGACCGCGCATGCCGAGATGGTTGCCTTCCGCAAGGCGGGCGTGGCGGTCAAAACGCCCGATAATGTCGGCGGTGAGCTGCGGGGGGCGACGCTCTACTCGACTCTGCAGCCGTGCGGCATGTGCACCATGGCGTCGATCTGGTCGAAGGTCGGACGCATCGTCTACGGGGCGGGTCGCGATGACGTCCACAAGATGTATTTCGAGGCGCGCGGCATCGATACGCTCGACTTTGTCACCCACGCCTACCGCGACGATCTTTCGGTTGAAGGCGGCGTGCTCCGCGCCGAGTGCGCGCGGCTGTACTATTCGCCGGACGCCGATCTGGACGCCGACGAGCAAGCGAACCTTTGACTGTCGGAACAAATGACTGATGCCGAAGCGTGAATTGGTTGCCGTTGCCGACCGCGCAGAGGTTCTGGGACGAACCCGAATCCTGAAAATGGCACGGTCTCAGCACGCTTACGTTCGCGGTAGCACGGTCAAATTCTACGAATGGCTGGCGAAGAGCGACGGCAAGGTGCCCACCGGCCCGTCGATCTGGATCTGCGGCGACTGCCATCTCGGCAATCTCGGACCGCTCGCCGATGCCGACGGCAAGGTCGAGATCCAGATCCGTGACCTAGATCAGACCGTTATCGGCAACCCGGCGCACGACATCATCCGGCTCGCGCTGTCGCTCGCCGCGGCGGCCCGCGGGTTCGATCTGCCGGGCGCGACGACCGCACGAATGATCGAAGCGATCATTGCCGGCTATATCGACGGGCTGGCGGATCGCGCCGGCGCCAATGACGGCGATCAGCCGGCTCCCGTCCGCAAGCTGTTGCGGGCTGCGGGACGCCGCCGCTGGAAGCATCTCGCCGAAGAGCGCATCGAGGATATTCGGCCGGTCATCCCGCTCGGCTCGCGATACTGGCCGATGACCGAGGACGAGAATTGTCTCCTGGGCGAAATGCTCGCCTCGGAAACCGTCGCTAGGCAATGGCGCTGAATTGTCGGTGGTCGTAACGACACAGCGCTCGAACTGCTCGATGCCGCCTATTGGATGAAGGGATGCAGTTCGCTCGGTCGCCTCCGCTACGCGGCCATCGTCAGGCTTGGCGCGGACGGCCCCCCGGCGCTGCTCGACATCAAGGAAGCCACGAAAGCAGCGGCGCCGCGCGATGCGCACGCCGAAATGCCGCGCGATAACGCGATGCGCGTCGTCACCGGAGCCCGAGCCCTGTCGCCTCACCTTGGGGACCGTATGATCGCCGGGCGGCTCGGGAATACGGCCGTCGTCATCCGCGAACTGATGCCGCAAGACCTGAAGACCGAACTCGACGACCTCACCGCGGATGAGGCACAGTCGGTTGCACGGTCGCTGGCCTCGGTGGTTGGGCGCGCGCACGGGCGGCAGCTCGATGGCCATCAACGGACCGAATGGGCAGCCGATCTCGCGCGCCAAAGGTCCAAAAGTCTCGATGCGCCGACATGGCTATGGACGAGCGTCGTCGAACTGGTCGGGGTCCACGAGTCTGCCTATCTCGAACATTGTCGAAGGGCGCTGCTTGCAGCCTAGTTTCCATCGCATTGCGTTGGATCACGCCGGTGGCCATCGACAGATCGCACTGGCCTGCAGCGTCAACTCCGTTCGCACCCGGGCACCACCTGTTATCCGATCGTGGCTCGTCGGTCCTCAATCCAGCGATAGAGCGCGGGCAGCAGGACGAGCGTCAGCAGCGTCGATGTGATGATGCCGCCGATCACAACCGTCGCCAGCGGTCGCTGGACCTCGGCCCCAGGGCCGGTCGCGATCGCCATCGGGATGAAGCCGAGGCTCGCCACCAGCGCGGTCGCGAGCACGGGACGCAGCCGGTCGACCGAACCCTGGCGCACGGCATCGTCGAGGCCTTCGCCGCCGAACCGCAAGTCGTTGATGTGCGTCAACATCACGAGGCCGTTGAGCATCGCCACCCCCATCAGGGCGATAAAGCCGATCGCTGCAGTGATGCTGAACGGCATGCCGCGCAGCGTGAGCGCGAACACCCCGCCGGTGATCGCCAAGGGGATGCCGGAAAAGACGATGGCCGCCTGCCGGACGCTGGCAAGCGCGAAATTGATCAGGACGAAGATCACGACCAGCGTGGCGGGAACGACGATCGCCAGCCGCACGCGCGCGGTCTCGAGGTTGCGGAATTGGCCGCCGAACTGAACCGTGTAGCCGGGCGGCAGCTTGACCGATTGCTTGACCCGCTCCTGCGCCTCCTTGACGAAGCCTTCGACATCGCGGTCGCCCAGGCTGACCATCAGCGCGGCGCGGCGGTGGGCGTCGTCGCGCAGGATCGGCTCGACCGTCTTCGTCACCGCAAGATGGGCGACGCGTCCGAGCGGCACCATGCCGTCGGTGCCGACGCGCAGCGGCAATGCCTCGATCGCGGTGAAGTCGGCGCGGTTGGCCTCGTTCATCCGCACGACGACGTCGTGGCGATGCCCTTCGGCAATGATCGTCCCGCTGGTCTGCCCGGCGATCGCCGCGGTGATCGCCTTGTTCACCTCGGCGAGCTTGAGGTCGAAGCGTGCCAGCATCGTATGATCGATGTCGACGACCAGCGTCTTGACCCGGCCATTGCTCTCCGGCTCGACGTTGCCGGCACCCGGGGTCGCCTTGATCGCCTTGCCGACCGCCGCGGTCAGCTTCTCGAGCTGGTCATAGTCCTCCCCGAATATTTTGACCGAGACATCGGAACGCGTGCCCTCCAGCATCTCGTTGAAGCGCATCTCGATCGGCTGGGCGAACTCGTAGGTCTGGTCGGGGAACTTGTCCCTCAGCGTTTTTTCGATCGCCTTGGTCAGGCCCGGCTTATCGGTAGGCAAGCCGCTGCCCCGCGGCCAGTCCTCGACGGGCTTGTAGAAGATATACAGGTCGTTCTCGTTCGGCGGCATCGGATCGGTCGCGACCTCGCTGGTGCCGATGCGCGAGAAAACGTGAGTGACTTGGGGAAAGCGCTGAAGGATCGTGCGTTCGGTGGCTTTTTCAATCGCCAGCGAGGCCGGCAGGCTCATGCCGACCGGCTTGTAGACCATCGTCGTGATCGACCCCTCGTCGAGTTGGGGGGTGAACTCGCCGCCGAGGCGGCTGCCGAGGATGCCGGCACCGACGAGCAGCAAGATTGCCGCCGCGACGACGATCCAGGCATGGCCGAGCGCAAAGTCCAGCGCCGGTCGGTAGGCGCGCGTGGCGTGGCGCATGATCCAGCTGTCGCGCTCGGGATCGCCGGCCTTGCCGCCGGGGCGCAGGAACCAAGCGGTCAGCATCGGCACCAGAGTCAGTGCCATGAACAGCGCGCCGACCAGCGCCAGCATCACCGAGATCGCCATCGGGTGAAACGTCTTGCCCTCGACGCCGGTCAGCGACAGCACCGGAATGTACACGAGCGTGATGATGACGACCCCGAACACCATCGGCCCGACCACTTGCTTCGCGGCATCGACGACTGCGACACGGCGCTCCTCGGGGTCGAGTTCCTCGCCTTTGTCGGCGCGGTTGCGGGTCATCAGGCGCAGGGCGTTTTCCACGATCACGATGGCACCGTCGACGACCATGCCGAAGTCGAGCGCGCCAAGACTCATCAGATTGCCGGAGACGCCGCCGATCCGCATGCCGCCGATCGCGAACAGGAACGCGGTCGGGATGACGACCGCGACGAGCAGAGCAGCGCGCCAGTTGCCGAACGCGACCAGCAGGACGAGGCAGACGAGGACCGCGCCTTCGCCGAGGTTCTTCTGGACCGTACTGATGGTTTCATCGACAAGGTCGGCGCGGCTGTATTGGACGGTCAGCGTCATCCCCTTGGGCAGCGTCCTGCGCACCTCCGGCAATGCCTCGGCGACGCGGCGGGCGACGGTGTGGCTGTTCTCGCCGATCAGCGTCATCCCCGTACCGAGCACGATCTCGTGCCCGCTGGTCGTGGCCGCGCCGGTGCGGATGCGCGACCCGATGGTCACTTCCGCCAGGTCGCCCACGGTCAGCGGCAGGACCCCGGCGGCGAACTTGATTGGCAGCGCGCGAATCTCCTCGACGCTGGTCACCCGCCCGGTGGTGCGGACGGTCAGCCGCTCGGCCCCGCGGGTGATCGAGCCGCCGCCGCTGTTCTCGACATTCTGGCCGATCGTGTCGGCCAGCTCGCCGAAGGTGATGCCCGCCTCGCGCAACCGCGCCGGCCGTGGCTCGATCAGATACTGCGCCTCGAGGCCGCCGTTGCTGTTGACTTCGGCGACACCCGCAACCGCGCGCAGCATCGGTTTGACCCCATATTCCTGGGTCTCGTACAGCTCCATCAGCGCCCGCGCCGGGTCGGCTG